>Ga0307963_1003442_pt1:5000-12598 | contig 12598 bp, 13 predicted proteins | sample OrgLakmetagen594_FD_201829 | JGI IMG/M metagenome (GOLD analysis project Ga0307963, IMG submission 201829) | Saline water microbial communities from Organic Lake, Antarctica - #594 | ecosystem: Environmental > Aquatic > Non-marine Saline and Alkaline > Saline | place: Antarctica...
GGGCTGTCCCAACGCCTGTGGTGCAAGTTAAGCAAGGATAAGCTTTGTCATCCACAAGTTTTCACATAAAATTAAACGACAACAAGCAAGGTAAACGCGACAAAGGCAACAACAAGGAAGCAAGAAAATAGGCAAAATAGATAAGAAGTAAGAGTCTCACTGGGTTACTGGCGGAGAAGGACATTGCTTTGAGCGGGCCGCGATGCTTGGCAGGCTCCTTTGCACTGACTTCTTTCACAGCTGTGTCATCTTCTATTCCCTGGTCTGTTGTGCGCCGTGCGTTCATGCTCTTGGCAAGCCTGGGCTGAAAGGTACGTGATTCGCCTTCTGCAGCAGGCCTGGCTGTGGGGATGGCATTGGCGTGCATACTCTTGTGTGTCACTGGTGCCGGCTGCAGGGTGTGGTACATACAAACCAGGGTTGTTGAGTTTGGGAATCATGCCGTTCTGCAAACTTTCACGCTTTTTAACACATTCTGAAAACGGCTTTTGTGAACTACTTAGTCAAATTGTTTGCATATTTCTGGGCTTTTTAGAACAACATAACTGCGGTCCAAAAGCCAGGAAAGAGCCTAGACGGCTGTCAAATGTTCTAATTCCTTCTTCAATCGTCTTTAATCATATTTTATACTATAAATATATATCCATTCAAGACAACGTAAGCATGTTGTGGCGGAATAAGGCAAGTGCATATTTTCTTCAGTGACAGTAGAAAATAAGGGCAAAAGTGAGGAAGCTGTATGGATCCAACCATCCTTGAAGGATTTGACGCTTTTGACGCAAGGCAAGTAAATTTCGCACCTACTTGTGAGTCAGAAGAAACGACGCAGAAGCACGATAAAATAGAAGGGATGGGCAATCCACATTTTTTGTAGAGATTGAAAAGAAAGGCATAGAGTTGCCACTATTCACCCTGTTTTTCAAAGCAACACATCTAGAGCCCTTGTCTCTACAGTAGTTACCGCCTTCAAAAAGCTCTTAAGCATTTGCCCATTGTTCTTCTGTTTCGTTTCCACGACAGCATCTGCCCTCTCCTAATAACTCATCAGCTCAACTGTGCTCCCGTACCTGCTCCACTCCGTAATCCTGGATTCCCTTCTTAGCTCCCTCCCTGGTGCAGCCGTTGGCTAGTGCAGTGTCCTCGGCAAAGCGTGTCTGCAATAAACCATAAAAAGTGGGTACGTTTCCCTGTGTGTGACATCTTAAATTCAAAAGTCGCAGTACCTCAAAACCTGCAATTACAGCATGGGGGGCGCAACACTTTTCTGGATCAGTTGACTTCCTAGAGCCATTTACTAAACCTGCTTTCTTTCTTCTGACTTTCCGCACTGACCTCTGTGAAGCGAGTACTTTTTGTAGGTTTTAATGCAGTCCGCCCGTTTAGTAGCGTGGATGCTTCATTTGTAGAGACCTTCACGGTCTCCTGGGCTCGCTCCTTCACCTGTGCATGCAAAGGTATTCGGTATTCAATCTGCTATGAAGATCAGGGTGATCAAAGCGTTGAGGGCACTCAAGTGGCAAGGTTCAGGGCTGAAGGGTTCCTATAAGAGCGTTCTAGGCAAGTCTTGTTGCTCCACAAGTTGTAATATAGGACAAGATTCTGAGTTGCAGGAGGCTTGACGATGGCCACACTTGCTTGGCAAAAGGTACTTAAGGAGATTTTCTATCCTGAGGCACTATTTGGGGCAAAATTGTCTTGTGGAACACAAATGAAAAAAATTGAGAATGGCTAAGGCAGAAACGTGCAGTTTCCCTGTCCCCTGAAAGCATGCAATGCAAGCAGTAAGAATAGGCGCGTGCGCGTCTCACAGTCACATCATAGAGCTAAGGAGAAACGAGCTGGTCAACATAGATGGAAGGCGTGCATGCACCCACACCAAGCTCAAGCACATACACACCTTTTGCACTGCTTCTTGTTTTGAAGCCAGGTACTGGAGGTACTGGTCAAGCATACCCTTTCGAGAAGGGTACACTTGGCAAGGAATGAGGGAGTTGTCTTGACCCTGTGGCATGAATTGGTGAGAAAGCTGTCAAGGATGTGTTTTGCCTGAGGGCAGAAGTATTAATCAAGACAATTACCAATCAAGCTTTATACCTCTGCTTAGACCTGCTCCTTACAAATGCGCATGTACCATTTCACAATCTAAGGGCGATATATAAACGAGAACACTTGCTTATGAGCTCTAATTTGAAGTAGGAGCTCTGTCCTTCATGCTAGTCTGACGCAGATCGCACCCCAGGGCATAGCCGTTCTTGAAGCACATCCAGCTCACGCAACACACGTGGCAAAGGAGGGCGCAACTCGTGCATGTCGTTCCAGCATTTCTCTGCCAAAAAGCGGTATCTACAAGATCAAGCACAGAGCACAGGAATCCAAATTTCTTTCAGTATTTGACACAAGACGTGCGGTTGGTGACTGTATGCAACCAGGGAAGTACAACCCGTCCGGGGCCCGGAATAAATTACAAATTTTTGGGCTGCCCCGGAGGGGTAGCCCAAAGCTGGTCCGGGTACCCCGAATATCTGCAGGGACGACAATCCCTGCGATTCCGGGGTACCCGGTAAAGTAATAAATGTAGTTCCGGGTGATTTGCAGTGAATTTTGAAATGACAGTGAGATTGACACTGTGAGAATGGGAAGAAGAGGGAAAGTCAGCCAGCAGGAAAGGGAGAGTGAGCCATCCCAGCAAGAGGCTCCCCCTGACCAGGCCTCCTTACGAAGCGAGTGCTGGGCTTGAGTGCTTGCATCTTGCATGGCAGCAAGCAAGCACCAAACTGACTGAATGAAAATCTCTCCAGATGGAAGTCCCCTTCTCCTCCACCCTCTTCTCCCCCCCCTCCCCCTGCCCCAGGCCCTGATGAGGCCTCAACTAGCAGCCATGCGCAGACCTCGAGCAATGTCAATCACGTGCGAGCACACACACATACACACAAGGCGTAACATACACACATGCATACACACAACCACGCACGCACGCACACACATATACACACACAGACACACACACACACACGAGCACGAGCACGCATATAGGCAACACAACCACGCACACATACACACACAAGCACACACACATACGCACACATGCACACACACATACACACACAAATACACACACACAAACACGCACGAAGCGTATACACAACACATAAATGAACGCACACACTCACACACACAAAACGCACAAACACATACGCACACACACACACGCACACAACACACACATGCATACACACACGCACACACACACGCACACACACACATACACACATACACACACACGCACACGCACACACACACATTCACACACACGAGCACGCACACAGGCACACACAACCACGCACACACATACAGACACAAGCACACACACATACGCACATACACACGCAGACGCACACACACACATACGCTTACACACGCACATGCACACACACGTATGCGCGCGCACACACACACACACACACACACACACACACACACACACACACACACGCACACACACACACAAGCATTAACATCGTGCTTGGGGCCGGAGACGACAGGCCCTGGCCTGGAAAATTTTTTAACACCCTGAATAATTTTGAAAGCAGTTCCGGGTAACCCTGGAAAATTTTACAGGCTGTTCCGGGCCCCCCTGAATAATTTGGGCGCCCAGTGTACTTCCCTATATGCAACGTATGTAATTGGCTTGAAGAGGCTGGAATGCACATCAGGCAATCAATGAGCTCAAAGGGTACTTGGATATTTTTACATCACAGATGGGGTCCACAACACAGCTGCTTGCGTGACCCTTGCACAAGCTGCCTTGCTGTAACATACCTTGGGGGGGTGTCTGGCGGGAACGCTGGTCTTGCCTTCTTGGTAACTACCGCCAGGACCACTGGCAAGAGAGGGCCAGAGGTACAAAGAAGCATGTTATCGTGATGGACAGGAGTGGCTTCTTCGGAGGTACGATATCCTTGCACAAGCTGACTGCTATCAGATCACGTACTTTGCACGAGGTCACATAAACAGGCTCTGTGCCCCCCATGAATTATTGTATGTGCAGTTGGCAGAGCTGACTGAGACAACCAGGGCTTACTTGCACCCTTCACCCACCCGCAATCACACCCACAAGACACCTGTACCTCCATCTCAAAGCAGGCCAAGTATAGCATCCATGCAAGTACAAACTGACCTGCAGCATCGCTGAGCTCTTTGAACACCTTCTCCCCACAGAATAATTCCCACATAACAATTCCCAAAGCATAAACATCAGAAGAGGGCAACAGGAGGCCTGTATGGCAAAAAGTAGAGATTGTGTGAGTGAGGGGCAGCCAAGCATGAAGTTTTCATTCGTATCACTAGAATACTGTTCGCGTCTAGTCTCCACCTCGACAATCACTTCTGCACCACAGAGCGTTCAGGGAAAAGGTAGGGAGGGAAGGAGACCTGAACATTTGGCACTTGTGGCTGTTTTACGTCAAAGGCCAGGTATGGCGCGAGGCCATACTTCAGGGCTGGGAACTCAGAGTCACTCTGCACAAGAGTCCTGCCTGTCCTTGTGTAAGCGCTCTAAACAAGCATGCCACTCCCATCCTGATATACTTGCTGTACCCTTTTTGATCATTCTACCAACTGGGTGACATCTTATTATTTGGGGGGAAAAGGGAGTGAGCTTAGCTGCAACCCAGTGAACACATCACCCAAATGAGGGGGTCTACTTGTATTTTACTGACCAGGTTATGTGACTTCTGTAGCAAACATGACAAGCATCCACGTTCAACCTAGCAGCAGTGGCTACTGTCTATTAACAGACCTGCACGCCAGAGATCAAAAAGAGCACGGGCGCTGGGTAGATGCTGCTCCAAAAAGTCAACTACTGAGACTTACAAACGTTACAAGCATTTTAGGGGGGAGCACGTATCCATCACAGCCTCAGAGCCACCTCAGCAACAGGCAGCATTAGACCACTCTTTAAACCTACATCCTGATACAACCACTTTCTTGTGTGTGGTTGTGTTTTTTTGGGGGGGGGGTATCCTTCCCCACCTTTGGCAAGCAGCTCGCTGGGCATGTGGGTGACGGTGCCGAACGTGCGAGTAGTGATGGATTGCTGGTCCTTGGCCATGACGCGAGCAAGGCCAAAGTCTGCAAGGGCTCGACGTGTGTGTGTGTGTGCTTGTGTGTACGTGAGTGTGTGTGTGTGTGAATGTGAGAGAGAGAGTGTGTGGTGTGTGTGCGTATGTATGTGTTTGTCTGTGTGTGCACATGCGTGCGTGCATGTGTGTGTGCACGTGCATGTGTGTGTACGTGTGTGTGATGTGTGTGTGTGTGTGATGTGTGTGTGTGTGCGTGTGTGTGTGTGTGTGTGTGTGTGTGTGAGAGAGAGAGAGAGAGAGAGAGAGAGAGAGAGAGAGAGAGAGCTCGGTGAGGCATCCACAAATGTGTGAGGAAAATTCCCCAGGCTTTGGGGCCACATTCAGGTCCCCAACCACCCACTCTAGCAAACAAACCAATACTGACAATGGGACCCATTGCCTTTCTTTCCAGCTCAGGGAATGGCAAATGAAGAACAGGGGTATTGAGGTGGACAGGGTATATAACCACCACTTTTTTAAACAAAATGGGTATGTTTTTTGCATGCTCCTAGGGTACGGGTCCCGTAAATGGCACCTTTGAAGCTCAGCACTGTCATGCTAGATTCCAATGCAGCTGAGCTTGAAAAGTGTCAGTTAGGGTGCCCATACCTAATGAGCCGCGGCGTGAACCCTACTTGTTGAGCAGCCATATGCTGTATCTGACCAGCCAGGGCACCAAACTGAGTGATCTTTGGTGTTCTGGGGTTCTCATAATAAATTAAGATAATTGCAAAAGCAATGGAGCAAAGACACTACGTGGTTGGCAAGATATGCAGATGAATGTGCCATTCCCCATGCAAAGCACCCATCTAGGGTACAGGTATACGACGTGTGCATTTAGTCCTGTTGTTTCTTGCGCAGGGCAACTTAAATAAACCTGAGCACATGCTCTGGTAGCTTGTAAAGTCAGCATTAGTGAAGCTAGATTTGGTCCAATTTGATGTGACAATGTGTAAGTAGTTGCATTTAATGCAGAAATGAGCATGTTTGGACTCTTGCTCAGATAACCCCTATTCCTTTTTTAACAAAGAAAATAATGAGTTTGATATGAAACTGCTAAGGAACTCTGCTTCATTAATACTCAATTTGATGTAGCGCATTGCTGTATCCTATTCATTGGCATGCTCCCGTTTCCTTCCCTGCCTCTCCAAACAAAAATTGCGTCACAGATTATTATGGTGACCACAATCAATCCGAGTGCATACAGACGCGCTGAGCTGTCCATTTATAGAGCCTTACGCACTGCATTTTTCTTGTCACACGCATACATAATCCAGCTCCAAATTTACACCAAAACGTGGAAACACACAAGGTTGGGTTAGTTACTTGAGACCACACAGTCTGCAAACCACACACAAACATGCACTGATGTATATCAGCCTGAGTAACCTGCGTGCCACTTGCATTTTTAGTCTGCAGCTGCAAGACACGCACTACCAGTACCTGCACAAAACAAGATTGTGTATGATTCTTATCATGCAAGGCTGTACATTATTGGCATTATATCACAGCTCAAAAGATACAGGAGCATGCCATCAATTTTAAAGCAACAATGTTATTCCAATCAGCAATTGAAAAACCATTGGACAGTAGGGCAACAAAGCGTCATCATTTCCTGATTGTGGGGAGTGGCTTTTCACTGTAACTTTTCTTCTAATTTCCTATTCAATGGTAAGCAACTCAGCAGTTCCTTTTGCACAGTGCATTTTGATTCAAGATTTGAGGCTGGTGCTAGAAATGATAAGAGAAAAACGAAATTTGTGTTGACTGTTTTGTGGAGTCCTATCCTCTCTCACATTTACATACTCATACACGTATGCATACACACACACATAAACATGCACACCCACACAAACGTGCACACAAACACACATACACACACATGCCCACTCACACACACACATACACACAGCTTGGAACACAAACGAGGAACGTTATTACCTCGCTTTTCAAGCCAATAATCATGCAAACCGTTCTACGTGTGAGTCTTGGTGGTGAGTTGGTGAGCTCTGCCCACTTGCGTTTCTAACAAATTGTGCCAGGATCCTGCCAGACCTCATCCTCAGTGAGTAGGTTTGACTAAGTCCCTGGCCTTTTACGAGCATGCCTTTTCCCAGGGGTGTGGTCCTGGGCATTACTTGTGTCCTCGGCGTGCTTTCGAGCATCTGTGAGGACAATGCGTTCTGGCAAGGACATGCCGACCTCTTTTAGGTCGGCAGAAGGAAATTGCCAATTAAGGGGGTGGTTCTGGCAGATTGGATGAATGTGCCAACTAGGGACGGGTCATACAGACTTCTGAGACGTCCCATACGGTATAATACGCTATTAATACGCAATACGCGTATAATACGAAAACATATTTATGCTATTTTGGGGGGTACCCTGGGCTTGCACCAACCACCCTCCAACCACCACGAATTGTCCCCCCAGCCTCCAGAACATTATAATGCCTCCTGGTAAAGACCCTGAGTGGCATCG
>Ga0307963_1003448_pt1 | contig 12594 bp, 12 predicted proteins | sample OrgLakmetagen594_FD_201829 | JGI IMG/M metagenome (GOLD analysis project Ga0307963, IMG submission 201829) | Saline water microbial communities from Organic Lake, Antarctica - #594 | ecosystem: Environmental > Aquatic > Non-marine Saline and Alkaline > Saline | place: Antarctica: Organic Lake...
AACAGATAACGTTTAGCACTTGCCTTGCCCAGCAGCAGAGCAGTGCATGCTTGCTTGCAGCTGCGCTTGGCCACACACTCTATGCATCAACGCCCACAATCACAGTCTGCCCGCCAAACCAAAGACTCACCTGCTCTGCCCAGCAGCAGAGCAGCACAGGGCCGCTTGCAGCTGCGCTTGGCCACACAATCTATGCATCAACGCCCACAATCACAGTCTGCTCGGCAAACCAAAGACACACCTGCCTTGCCCAGCAGCAGAGCAGCACAGGGCCGCTTGCAGCTGCGCTTGGCCACACACTCTATGCATCAACGCCCACAATCACAGTCTGCTCGGCAAACCAAAGACACACCTGCCTTGCCCAGCAGCAGAGCATTAAATGGCCGCTTGCAGCTGCGCTTGGCCACACACTCTATGCATCAACGCCCACAATCACAGCCTGCCCGCCAAACCAAAGACACACCTGCCCTGCCCAGAAGCACGTCAGGACAGCAGGCCAGACCCACTTGCTGCCATGCATGGCCACATAGTGCGTGCAGCTTATAGGCTCCGCTTCTGCCTGACTCATTTGATGCTGAAGACATCAGAGGGTGGCGGGGTAAAGGAAAGAGCGGCTTGTGCCGCTGCTGTTGCTGTTGCTGCTGCTGCTGCTGCTGCTGCTGAAGTGGTTGGTGGTCGTCAGTTTGTTGTTGTGGTGTTTGTGGATGCTGGGAGGTGCGGTGAGGGAGGGGTCGAAAGGTGCGAGGGGGGGGGTACAGGGAGGGTACACCACGTAGCTGATCCAGGAGGGCAAGGGGGAGGTGATCTGTGTGTGTGTGTGTAAGTGCACGTATTTGTGCGTATACATGTGTGTGTGCGTGTGTGGTGTGCGTGCTGGGTTACCAGACACTCACACATACACACATACACACATCAATTGCACACACACACATACACACACACGAACGCACGCACACACAAAAACACGCGTGCACGCGCACACACGTGCACACACACTAACCTTGTATAAGCTCTTTGGCCACGTGGTTCTGGGTGCTGCGCAGCTCTCCTTGCTGAGGCAGGTGGTTGTGGACGCCAGAAAAGCGGGCCAGGAAGGGCTGTGCAAAAAGGATCAGTTTTGGGAATTGAACGTCAGCCAGGAAGAGCGGCAAGAGGAGTTATTTAAGTGATTATGTTCCCCAGCAAAACCAGCAGGAGAGGCTGCATAGTGAAGATATTTTTAGTGTTGTGGTTGCCAGCAGAGCCAGCCAGGAGAGGCTGCATAGTGGAACATTTTAATAAGTGGTCGTGAATGGAGGTGAGGAAGCAAATTGGTTCTCATATTAAATGCGGTATGCTGCGCAGCGCTCTTGTTAGAGCAAGTGCCTTTGGTAAATCATAGAAGCACGTGCTTGTGATTATGTATGCCACTTCAGGTCAAATCATAGAAGAGCACATGCTTGTGATTATGTATGCCACTTCAGGTCAAATCATAGAAGAGCACGTGCTTGTGATTATGTATGCCACTTCAGGTCAAATCATAGAAGAGCACGTGCTTGTGATTATGTATGCCACTTCAGGTCAAATCATAGAAGCACGTGCTTGTGATTATGTATGCCTCTTCAGGTCAAATCATAGAAGCACGTGCTTGTGATTATGTATGCCACTTCAGGTCAGAAGAACCGGATCTACAAATTGAAGGTGCGCTGTTTTGGGTGCCAGCAAAATCAAAACTGGTGCCTGCTTTTGGTGCCTGCTTTCTGTAAAAGAGCGCAATGGAGAATGGCCAGCAATGCAATCATGAAGGCTATAAAAGCTGTCATACTTCAGCTCCTTTTTTGGCTTCCACCTTCTCGCCTCTTTCTCCTACTTTCCTTCAATCTTTCCATCCCTTACTCTTGTTTCTCTAAGGCGTTTCCCCTTTGTCTAGCTAGGTGTGGTTACAGGCTTTTTTTTAAGCTTCCGCTCAGATGCCCCCTGAGGCATATATAGCGATGTAACCTTACCTTAAGGCTAGAGCCTGGCTTCTATCACTATCACTGGGGTACAAGGAATCACTATAAGGAATCACTATAAAAGGGGGGTAAAAGGTATCACTATCACTGGGGTAAAAGGAAAAAGAGTTTGGTGGAGGAGATTCACGGTACCCGGTACCAAAGTGGCTCCTTTTCCTTAAATAATGTGGGGAGTGGTTTTCACTGCCTGCACAGCTTTTTATTTTAAAAGAGGTGCGGAAAGGCAAACGGGATTTACAGGGAGTCATGTAGCGCTGCCCTTTGAAAGATCACCAACAAAGGGGCAAGGGAAAGAGAGCAAGTAGGAAGATGCCCAGGAGGTGTGGTAAGGAGAACAAGGTTCAATTGTCGCGCTCAAAACCATCATGGAAGGCACTCAATGCCACTTGTTCACTAATTACTAGGGTCGACCAGAACCATGCATATACGGCACATTTGGCAGACTTTGTTTACCACAGACAGTGATAGATTCAGTGCATATACGGCACATTTGGCAGACTTTGTTTACCACAGACAGTGATAGATTCAGGTGTGAAGGAAAAGGACACTAGGCTGATATTTAGGGTTGGCCAGGACCATGCATATACGGTGTATATGGTATTTCTGGCAGGGAAATCGCCAAATATACGGTCATATATGGTGTATACATATGATTCTGGCCAACCCTGCTAGTTACCTTACCTCACAACATTTCAGCACCTGCTGCACCGCTGAGCACTCCTGTTTGGCACACAACTGTACTTTTACTGTTTAACACACAACTGTACTTTTACTGCTTGGCACAAAACTGTACCTTTCTTAAATCCTCCTCCCCTCCGTGTGTTTGACACGTTTCTTCTTTTCCCAAGTCCTCCTCCCCTTCCTCCTCCGTGAAATTAACTCAAGAGGTGACTTTCAGTCATTCTCAAGACTACACGTTTCTTCCTTTGACAAGTTCTCCTCCCCTTCCTCTTCTGTGCCGCTAACTCAAGAGGTGACTTTCAGTCATTCTTTAGTCTACACGTTCTTCTTTTGACAAATCCTCCTCCCCCGTTCCTCTTCCGTGCCACTAACTCAAGAGGTGACTTTCAGTCATTCTTAAGTCTCCACGTTTTTCCAAGTCCTCCTCCCCTTCCTCTTTTGTGAATTTAACTCAAAGGTGACTTTCAGTCATTCTTAAATCTACACGTTTTTCTTTTTCCAATTCCTCCTCCCCTTCCTCTTCTGTGCCACTAACTCAAGAGGTGACTTATATGCCGTATATCGTATATACGGTTCTGGCCAACCCTACACTTTCAGCGATTACCGTATGTTCAGGATCACTTCGGGAACCCATTTTCAAAACTGCACACCTCATCCTCTCCCAAGTCCTCCTCCTCCTCCTCTTCCTCCTCTTTGTCGCCATCCGATGAATGCTGCACAGACTTGGGGTCCTTGCGCTGCCGCCTGAGTATTATAACAAAAACAAAGTTTTCAAGGACTGGACAATTACACGAACAGGTTCTAAGAGGGTCAAGGTCTTGTGTGTGGGCCTTTTGCTGGGGTCCTTGCGCTGCCGCCTGAGTATTATGACAAAAACAAAGTTTTCAAGGACTGGACAGTCACACGAACAGGTTGTAAGAGGGTCAGGGTCCTGTGTGTGGGCCCTTTGCTGGGTGGGGCCTTTGCACTGCCGCCTAAAGATTGTGACGCAGCGTGAAGACGATTTTTTATAACGGACATCGTAATGACGTGAGCAGCAGAATGCTAAGGGGGTCGGGACTCTGTGTGTGGGCCTTATGTGCTGCTGCCTGAGCATGCAGAAGAGCAGTAGCATCAGTTCTGTGTGGGCTTTTCTTTGCACTTCATTGCACTGCCCCCTGAGGATGCAGTGGAGCAGGAGCATCACTTCTGTGTGGGTTCTTCTTTGCACTTCCTTGCACTGCCGCCTGAGGATGCAGCAGAGCAGTAGCATCAGTTCTGTGTGGGCCCTTCTTCGCACTTCCTTGCACTGCCGCCTGAGGATGCAGCAGAGCAGGAGCATCAATTTTGTGTGGGCCCTTCTTTGCACTTCCTTGTATGGCCGCCGGAGGATGCAGTGGAGCAGTAGCATCAGTTCTGTGTGGGCCCTTCTTTGCAATTCCTTGCACTGCCCCCTGAGGATGCAGCAGAGCAGTAGCATCAGTTCTGTATAGCCCTTCTTTGCACTTCCTTGCACTGCCCCCTGAGGATGCAGCAGAGCAGGAGCATCAGTTCTGTGTGGGCCCTTCTTTGCACTTCCTTGCACTGCCGCCTGAGGATGCAGCAGAGCAGGAGCATCAATTCTGTGTGGGCCCTTCTTTGCACTTCCTTGCACTGCCGCCTGAGGATGCATCAGAGCAGGAGCATCAGTTCTGTGTGGGCCCTTCTTTGCACTTCCTTGCACTGCCGCCTGAGGATGCAGCAGAGCAGGAGCATCAGCAGTTCTGTGTGGGCCCTTCTTCGCACTTCCTTGCACTGCCGCCTGAGGATGCAATACGGCATAGCGGGCTCTTCTCAACAGCATTGCGAGGGTTTCACAGCGGCAAGGCAAGTTTTTTTGAGGAAGCATCACTGTTACTTCAAACATCAATGCTGTGTAGGGCCCTTGCATGTCTCAGGAAAGAGCCTATGAGCTATGAGTAACCAATTATACTAGTATTCACAACACGATTATTTATTATTTCACAACACAGTTTATTGATATGCATTCCTGCTGCGTGGAACTCCATAACCTTGCCTCCTGAGAATAGCTGTGTGGCAGAGCATGCAGCAAGGGTTGGCCAGAACCATATATATACGGTGTGCATACGTTTTTTTTGGCAGGAAAGTTATCGCATGTACGGTCATATACGGTGTACATGCACAACTATGGTTAACCCTTCATGTAGCATGTAAACGGGAAAAGCGAGCAAGCCTTCCTTTACTCTGTCATACTAAGGAGGTCAGTCCTTTGTGAGGAAAACTTAAAATGCCGGCAGTGAAAGGTCGCACGTATATATATATATATATAGACATAAAAGTAGGATTCAAAATTGGCAGCATGCAAGCACTCAATGTGCCTTCCACACCCTGTGTGTGGAAGGGACCGTTGTGCTGCTGCTTGATGAGAGTGACGCAAAGACTGTGCAGCCTCGTCTTCTGCCAATCCACAACAACTGTGCAGCCTCGTCTTCCACCAATCCACAACAACAGTGCAGCCTCGTCTTCCACCAGTCCACAACAACAGTGCAGCCAATCACTTTACGGGGACACCAATGCATAGGGTTGGCCTTGACCAGGTGCAGTATGTATATATACAAAGTATGTACAGGGTTTTACGTACGTACACGATGAAACGGCGACTGGTGTGTAGTTCAAGAATACGGTCCCGTACTGTGCTTTTGTGCTTAAGTATACGGTCCTGACGGATCCAACACACAAACACTTGCAGGCGATGCTTCGCCCATTCACCTCACCACCTGCGCCATTACAAAGCACCCCATACCACGCAAAGCGAACGCAGAAAAAGGACACCTGAAATGAACACGCAAAACCATCACATTCAAGCGTTTTTCTCCACTGCACACCACTCACCTCAGCACCATCGCCATTGCATAGCACCCGGTCTTTGGTCCCTCTGCGCAGGTCAGCTTCTGCCTATGGATCTTCATGCCAAAGGGCTTTTCACGCCAGGAGTTCACAATTTTCCACCTAGAGAAAGGAACACAGCGGAGCAGGAGAGACACAGGGAATGAATAAGAGAGCAATGGGTAGACAGCAAAGTCGGGTGTACGTGCCCTACTGTCATCCACATTAAGAGTGAGAGTGAGAGTGAGAGTGAGAAAGAGAGAGAGAGAGAGGGAGAGAGAGAGAGAGAGAGAGAGAGAGAGAGAGAGGGGGGGGGCAAAGAGCTTGAGCAACGGTTGCAACTCTACAGGAAAAAAAATTGCAATTGGTTTGTGTGTATGTATCTGTTTGTGTGCGTGCCATTTTATTACTACTTATACAAGGAATTTAATAACATAAACACACACGCGCCCTACCCCCTCCCCACACCCACCCAAGCATGCACACCCACGGCCTCTGTACCTGTGTCCACTTTGTTTCAGTATGCGCTGGGTGGCGGGCAGCCAGGGAACCACGCCCCTTCTGCCCAAGGACATGTCTATGAATGGCAGCATCCAGGCCCGCACGAGCTTGTTACTTTCCTCAGCCTCGTCCTCCTCGTCTGTATCAACTTGCTGCTGATGTGGAATGCTTGGTAGCTGCTGTGAAGGACCTTGCTGCTGCGGCTGCTGTGAATCTCCTTGCTGCTGCACTACACACTCCTGTAGGTTTAACCCCCTGTTCGATGCCCTCAGCTGTGCTTCCTTGAGTGCAGCCCTGGCACCACGCCCGTACCTGTGTGTGTGTGTGTGTGTGTGTGTGTGTGTGTGCGCGCGCGCGCGTGAGTGCATACGTTTTTGTGTACATGTGTTGTGCACATGCGTGCATGTGTGTATATGTGACGTGTGCGTGCGTGTGTGTGTTCCTGTGCGCGCACCAACCTAACAAACTCTGCCAGTGTAACCTGCAATCCCCACACTTGCAACCCATGTCTGATTAACATACCTCCCAGACCGCATTTGGAAGCACCCCTGCTGCTGCTGTGGTCGCAGCTGCTGGGGGTGTGACTGAGGGCGTGGGTGGTCTCGTATATGCGAGTGCGAATTCACATCTTGATTGCTGCGCATGCACGCAGCCAGGCCACCCCCTCCTCCGTGGAGCAGCCGCCTCGCACCGCCTTTGGTGACTCCATTTATGATGTCCTCTTTTGCAAAGCGTAAGGACGGTTCGTCATGAGGGCAGCAGGAGGCGTGCAGGGGGCCAGTGTGCAGGGGGTCAACCTCCATGTCCTCTAGGTTGCTGAGGTCTGTGAGCTGAGCCCATGCACCCAAAGGTGGCACGGCAGAGGGGGGGTATAAGAGCTTGTCCAGCCTGTGTGTGTATATGCGTGTGTGAGTGCTTATGTGTTTGTGCGTGTGTGCGTGTGTGCATAAGTGCATGTGTGCATGCATTCTGAGAGGCCTCAGCGTGTGAGTAAACTTTAACGAGGCAGCACCCGTTCAGTGCCTCAAGCGGCGACTCATTGGGTTGCACACGAGTACCGAGGACTCACTTGTGCTGCTGCTCCGACAGCTGACCCACTGTGTAGGAAGCCACCAGCCTGCACGAGAGGAGTCCCGTGAAAAACGAGCGTCAGTCTTTGCTCGCCAAAATGATCAATTGTCCTTTCATCACACACAGACATACCTGGCATCCCAGAGCTCAGGAGCAGTGAAACCAGGGGTGTACTTGGAGCCCTGCATGCCCTTCACAAAATAATTTGCGTCATTGTCGCTTGAATTCAACGTTTTATTACGTTGTTTATAAGTAACAGTTTTATGGATAAATAAAATACCAAAGACACACGTGTTGACGTGTTGACGTGTTGACTTGTCCAGGAAGAGAGTGAGTATGTATGTAAATACATAAACTGCAAATATGGGTTCTGAAGGAGGAGGTGGAGCACCAGTAGGTGGTATGACAGAGGGGTACTTTGCTCTAGTTCGTGTCCTTCGGAAGTTGAGCAGCATGTCACAGACTCTTAGTATTGACTTGATGTGCAGGTGACCAAGGTGAAATGACCCTTGCCCTCTAAGTGCCATGCCACTGACAGAGAACTCAAAGCGTGGTGGACCTGCCAGCAACTTTGATGAGGGGCAATTACCGACCAAAAAGCAAATTAGGTGAGAAACAGTCTCTGTAGCGCAGCAGCATTTGCCATACGTCTTCAAAGGTTCCATTCAACAGGTATTTAGTCTTGTAGCTGTTCGCGCACATGCTTGCAATTGAAGGACTTCCGAATGAGGTGCACACACAGCATTATTATGAATCACAGGGGAACAATTCTTTACACTAAGGAAAGTTAATCCCGTTTTACAAGTCCCACCCTTTTCACCTCTTCACCCTGCACGTACTCATTACTCAGCCAGACCCAACCATATGGTCCTTTATACTTTTTCCTGTCGGCCCAGGGAGGCCCTCCAAGCCGTTTATAGCTTGGAGCCCAATGACGCCCTCAGGAATCCCGTCCTTGAAGGGGCCAGCTTATCCCCCGACATCACGCTGGCCGCAAGCAACATACCTGACCCTGAATTGGCCAGCCTTTTTGCTGAAGTGCAGCAGGTCAGCAAGGCTGCATGTGTTGTCCGACCCTGCACGTCCCTCATCATTGAAACTATGTGACATACATTTCCCTAAGATGTCGGGGAGGTATTTTGCAAAAAAGCAGGGGGCGCGGGATAAGGCATACCTGTTCTTTCTACAGCAAATGTAAGCAAGATTGCATTGAAACTATGATGGTACTAGCAGATCCAAAGTCTACTTTCAACCCACACCCACATTTACACACTTACATACGCACCCACGCCCACCTCATCCTGTTATACACACAGCGCTGTGCCCCCCTCCTCCTGTTACACACACGCACATTGCTATGCCCCCCTCCTCCTGTTACAAACACCCACAACGCTATGCCCCCCTCCTCCTGTTATACATACACAGTTTTGTGCCCATAAGCGCATTGGCAAGAGCAGTGCCGCTGCCTACACTCGTGCCTCCCAGAGGTTGGAGCACTTGCCTGCTGCCTGCGTTGAAACTGCAGGTGCGTAGGACTGTTTGGAACGGTACGAAGAGCACAGAAAGAAAGTTTCTAAGGAAAGCTGGTAGGAAAACCACTCCACACATGACTCGACTTTCTAAAAAAACGAGCCACTTTTAGGTACACCATAAATCCCTCCATCGCAAAAGGGAAGGGGAGCTTCACGGGTGGGGGTATGAGGAGGAAAGTCAGGACCGAACCTATGCGTCAGACATGACTGACAGACTGCAGAGAGAGAGAGAGAGAGAGAGAGAGAGAGAGAGAGAGAGAGATCCTAGCAAAGATTGTGCGAATAATGTCTGGGGATTTGGAGTGTCTATCTGCTTGTCTGTTTTTTTTGTTAATACAGAGCACTGCGTCAAAAGGATTATCAAAATGTATGATTTTAAATCGTATCCAAAAATCAAACATGAATTGTTACAGGTACGATATGAAATCTTAATCATCATCACATAAAGAGCGCCCACCGTGTGTTGTGTTACAAGTACAGTGCTTTAGATCTTTATCTTAATGAACTATTCACGTCATCTTAATGAACTATATACATCATTTAAATGAACTATTCATGTCAGCATTTCTGTCCAGGCTTCTTCATCCAGTCCAGTCCAGTCCAGTCCAGTCCAGTCTTCTTCATCTAAGTGAACAATTCATGTCAGCATTTCTGTTTTGTTGGATGCTGTTCCTGTTTCAGCAAAGTAATTGCTACCTTCTTCATCAACAGGCTCGTCGCAACCTACTAAATAGCAAAGTTGGCCAAAATCGCTTCTTATAGCACGGATTTTCACCAGTTCATGGTTACAAACGTGTACGCAACAACAATGGACCCTTTTCTTCTGCTACAGGGGGCGACACCTCGATGGCACCGCTGCCTGGACCACGTGGAGTGCTGGGCTATGACGTGAGTCTTTTTTTATTTTGGTCTGTGCTCGTCTGGAGTGCTGGGCTATGACGTGAGTATTTTTTTATCTGTGATCCTATGACGATAATGTTTTTTGATGGGCTGTGATGCTGTGTGTGTGTGTGTTTGGGCATTTTTTGGTGGGCTGTGATGTTTGTATTTAATGTTGTTGATCACGTGAGTAAAATTTTTTATAATTCTTTTTGGCAAGCTTTGCTGCTCTCTATAACGTGGGTGTGTATCTAAGGCGTGAGTATTTCGTGTGTGTTAACACCTTGCAACGACTACTGTACACAAACACCGATCGAGGCCAACTTAATTAATCAAGTAAGGTATGTATAGGGTTAGCCAGAACCGTTATATACACCATATATGACCGTATATTGGTGACTCTCCTGCCAAAGATACCGTATACACACTGTATATATATATGTATGTATATATATACACACTGTATATATATATGTATGCACACTGTATATATATATATATATATATTTCTGGCCAGCCCCAAGGTATGCAGTACGTACCTATGTGCCTGGGTCAGCCTGCTTTTGCTTTGCTGGTGAAGCTCTGCAAATGCTCGCAAATTCTTACACTGTATAGCCCCTAACTGAGCGACCCTGATACGTACAATCTTGCTGCAGAGGATACATGCTGTCATGTTGTGGTCTTAAGGTTGGTACGAGCACCATATGGACAAGGTCGAGCTCAAAATTTGAATTTGCAGCAAGGGCGATATCAGGGGTACTTGCACTTTGGTTTAACATCCTGGTAGCTGGTAGCTAATGAACACTTCACCTCTTTCTTCGTAACCCTGACCATAAATTGAAACCCAGCAATAAAACCCAAGCACTTTACTCACTTTGTTACTCCCCTGATTATGCCCTGAAACCCTGCAACAAATCCAAGCATCCTACACGCTTTGAAGTACAAACACCCCTTCCTGTGCCATCTAAGGTGTGGGGAGTGTCTTGCAAAGTCTATTCTTAAGGCCCGGTACCTTCTTTTTGCTGCCTGCAATTCACACACACCTTCTTCCTCTCTCATGGGCCTGTAGGACCTCCCTCACGCCTCTTACAGCCTGCATTTTCCTTCTTCCTCCGATCTCTTTCCTCCCCTCATATGTGGCCTGTAGGCCCCCCCCTCACGCCTTACATTTTGTTATCCAGGATGCTCGCTTACAGTTTGATGCTGCAGCTTACTACTGCCTGCAGTTTAATGCTGCAGCTTACTACTGCCTGCAGTTTAATGCTGCAGCTTACTACTGCCTGCAGTTTGATGCTGCAGCTTATTACTGCCTGCAGTTTGATGCTGCAGCTTACTACTGCCTGCAGTTTGATGCTGCAGCTTACTACCGCCTGCAGTTTGATGCTGCAGCTTATTACTGCCTGCAGCTTGATGTTGCAGCTTATTACTGCCTGCAGTTTGATGTTGCAGCTTACTACTGCCTGCAGTTTAATGTTGCAGCTTACTACTGCCTGCAGTTTAATGCTGCAGCTTACTGCTGCCTGCAGTTTGACACCCGGGGCAACGTGCACGAGTGGAAAAGCTGACGGAAGGGGAGCGTCACCTTCTCCCACATCATACACAAACACACTAACATGCACACATTTGCTAAGTCACACACATACACACACACCTCTACCTGCAGTTTGATGCCTGGGGCGCTTGCGTGTGAGCAGACGAGCTGATGGAGGGGGAGCGCTACCTTCTCCCACGTCATGCACAATCAAGCATAGATACACATACACACATTTTCACACATTTACCCACACACAACAATAAACACACATACACATACATACACACCTCTGCCTGCAGTTTGATGCCCGGGGCAATGTGCGTGAGAGTGCAGCTAGGAAGATGGGGCGCTACTTAGCCATGTCCCCTAATGCACACAAGATTTTGAGACAGGTGCGTTTTTATGTACTGTGTGCGTGCGTTTGTGTTGTGTGCGTGAGATGCGCATGTGTTGTGTGTGTGAGTGTGTGTGTGCGCGTGCGTTTGTGTTGTGTGCTTGAGATGCGCATGTGTTGTGTGTGTGTGTGAGTGTGTGTGTGCGTGCGTTTGTGTTGTGTGCTTGAGATGCACACGTTTTGTTTGTGTGAGCGTGTGATTGCACTGATGCTTTGCCATGCTCCAATGGTTGAGAGTGGCAAACCTAGCCCACCCATTGTCATTTTCTTCTGCTGTCTATTTTTGCCATTGTCCATCATTGCGTCAATTATCCATTGTCGCCACCCTTGGCCATTCTCTGCTGTCCATCACGTCTCACGGAGCTCAACGCTATCGAAGCCAAGGGTTTTAAATGAAAAATGGTTCGTGCCAGGTACTATGCGTCTTCTTATATTCCTTGAATGCTTCCTCATATTCTGTTACAGGTATTTCGTACCAGGTACTATGCATCTTCTTATATTCCGTTACGGATGGCTTGTACCACACACACACACACACGCACACGCACACACACGCACACACACATGCACACACACACCATGGTACTATGGTACTATGGTACTATGGTATGTACTATCTCATTTTCTGTGGTTTATACCACATCAGCACTATGCACTACGCACCCTCTCATAATCCGTGACAGCTTGTCTGTACAAGGTATGCACCGTCTCATTTTCTGTGGTTTATACCACATCAGCACTATGCACTACGCACCCTCTTATAATCCGTGACAGCTGGTCTGTACAAGGTATGCACCGTCTCATTTTCTGTGGTTTATACCACATCAGCACTATGCACTACGCACCCTCTCATAATTCGTGACAGCTGGTCTGTACAAGGTATGCACCGTCTCATTTTCTGTGGTTTATACCACATCAGCACTATGCACTACGCACCCTCTCATAATCCGTGACAGCTGGTCTGTACAAGGTATGCACCGTCTCATTTTCTGTGGTTTATACCACATCAGCACTAAGCACTACGCACCCTCTCATAATCCGTGACAGCTGGTCTGTACAAGGTATGCACCGTCTCATTTTCTGTGGTTTATACCACATCAGCACTAAGCACTACGCACCCTCTCATAATCCGTGACAGCTGGT
>Ga0307963_1003452_pt1 | contig 12591 bp, 16 predicted proteins | sample OrgLakmetagen594_FD_201829 | JGI IMG/M metagenome (GOLD analysis project Ga0307963, IMG submission 201829) | Saline water microbial communities from Organic Lake, Antarctica - #594 | ecosystem: Environmental > Aquatic > Non-marine Saline and Alkaline > Saline | place: Antarctica: Organic Lake...
CCCCTTCATGCCCGGCATGCCCCCCATGGGGATGCTGCCTTCCCCCGGAGTGCCCCCTCCTTTAGGGCCTGTGCCCGTCTCTGGTCCCCCGCCCCCTGGCATGCCCATGCCCATGCAGCCCCCACTCGCGCCAGGCATGCCTCCTGCTCGGCCACCCCTAGGTGTGTGTGTGAACATGTGTGTTGTGTTTGCGTTCAATGTTTGTGTGTGTGTGCGTAATTGTGTCTAAGTTTGTATGTGTCATTTTGTGTTTTTATGTGCATGTGTATGTGTTTAGCATGCTTAACCCTAACTTGCCTTTTCTATGTGCATATATATTACAAAATCGTGATACTTATGATACTTGTAAGAAAGGGTGTTTGGTACTTAACGCTGCTTTCAAGCTATGCCTTGGCAACTGCGTCCGACCTAGGCTTGAATGGCGAGCTGCATTATCTTGGATGCCAGCACCCTCATTTTATTGACACACGAAATGAATAGCTTTGTGATTGCAGCCCTCCTGGGGCTGCCCCCCCTCTGGTTGCACACATGTATGTGCACGCTCAGTTACACACACGCACAAAAACGCATCACTCTGGCTGTTACATGCACACACTCATTAATCCATGCACACACAAATCCTCACACACACAACTCCCGTGATTGCAGGCCCCCCCGGGGTTGCCCCTCCTCTGATGGCCCCCGGAACTGCGCCAGCCCCAGCACCAGCAGCTGCAGCTGCAGCTGGCGCTCCTGACCCAAGTAAGAGCGTTGTAGTGCCACTTTGATTAACAGTAAGACAGTGGTACGTATGACGTTGCCATTTCATGGTAGGATCACGTGTGTTCCCTGTCAATATGATAGAAGCAGCTGCATGATGCTTTGTGGCGTTGTGGTCAGTAACTCCAATGTGCGACCTGCCATTAATTTCAATTGGTCAGAACCATTTAGCTCCTGATGGTAATGGAAGAAAATATCGACACAAGGCGTGAACTATCACACACTGCTGCGCACAACAGGCAAGCCGCGCTCAGACTGGACAGAGCACACAGCGCCTGACGGCCGCAAGTACTACTACAACGCCAAGCTGAGCAAGAGCAGCTGGGAGAAGCCGGATGAGCTGATTGACCAGAAGCCAGCAGAAGGGTGCGCACTGTTTGTGTATGTATATGCATGTGTGCGCTTATTTGTATGCGTGTTCGTGCGTGCGTGCGTGTGTGTGTATGTGTTCTAGTGTACATGATAGCTTAAGGTTCCACAGAGGATCACTTTTGTCTGCTTGCTCAGTTTCCACGACAGTGCAAGTTGTGAGCAATGTTCTACTTGCTATTCGATCGCTAGCATAGTGTGTCTAGCTTGAAATGTCCTTTTGTCTATAAGGGTTATTAGTATAATGTGTTGGGGAATCTCGCTGCCTCATAAACAAGTCATAAACAGGGAATACATTTTAGAATTGAATAGACACGTAGAATGAAAATGGGTTGGAGTGGGGTATGATAAGCGTCCTCAGACATGGGCAGGTTACACGCCTGAACATGCATTTTTCACGTTTTCACCATACCCCTGTCATTGCCATACCCCTGTCTTGAGTGAATGCTATAAAAAATTTTGTTTTCACGCATGAAAATGGAAAAGTTGCAAGTATTGCCACTCACATTTGGCACTAACACTAATCATCACTTGCCACTTTTCTAATCCCAAATGCTAACCCGCTTTGTTATTCAACGGACGACGTTTACAGGACGACCACTGCATGGAAAGAGTTCACAGCTCCTGACGGACGCAAGTATTACTACAATAAGGCCACCAAGGTAGGTAGTTCGTCAGCTTCCATGTGATGTCACTGTGATATCGAGCCATGCTGCATGCTGCACGGCGCGCACGTTTTGTCGTGCTCATTTTAAATCGCGATGCACATCGCTGCGCTGCACATCATTACGTGTTGTAAAATGCTTAAAATGAAAAGTGGCTTTGCTGAGGAAGTGGCGATGCGCTGCTGCTTGGAGGGTAAGTCTCGTTGTACAAACATGAGTTGTGATGCCGTGATGCCTTGCGTGCGTGCGTGCAGGAGAGCAAATGGACAATGCCTGACGAGCTGAAAAAGGCGACAGAGGATGCAGGTGTGGCTGCAGGGTATTCCATCCATTGTCTGTCTGTACATCAGAGACACTCCTTATATGTTCTAGGCCACCCCTCCTCTGCAGGGCCCTATTTCTGAAGCACGTGCACGTTAGCTGCCCCCCACTTTAATTCGCAAGTGATTGCAACCCCCTATATTGTGTTTAGATGGACTGCGGCTAAAGGTTCGGATATTGAAGCTGAAGCTTGGATATATATACTGCAGCTAAAGCTTGGGTATTGCTATTTGCTATTTGGTGCATGCATTTCCTCCCCCAATCTCTCATCCGTACCCAAGATGGTTACCCAAGATGGTTACCCAAGTACCGCCTGGTTATAACTAGGGCTGTGCAATGACAGTCTTACGGTACAGACTGTCAACCGTACCGTAATTACGGTGCAAAAAGGCTCTGACTGTGTCCTTGCACAGCCCTAGTTTTAACACGCCTTCTAATCTTCTAAGCCCTTCCCTCAGAATGGCCAGACACATAAGACAGATGCCAGCCCTCAAACCCTTACTTATTGTTTGCCCTCAAACCCTAACTTACTGTTTACCCCCAACGTGCTGCAACTGACTGCAGCCAAGGCCAAGGGCGTGCAAGTGCTGTCCTTGACTGGAGCTGAAGTCAAGCCTGTTGCCTCCCCCATCCCAGAGGTGTGCCATCTGCATGTCAAATTTGTACACTCTACTTTATTGATACCAGTAGACAGCTTACAGCTCGTTTCTACACAAATTGAGGCGACTGCCTTTTTGGCTAATGTAGACCTAATGTTGTATGTCTACTACCAGAAATTTGCACATGAACGTTCTCTTTGCGCAATAGAGCCACGATTCCCTCCAGATTGGTTTAACATACTTGCGCCATGTGCAAAATGACTGCTTGGGTGTGCCAAAAACCAAGCACCCTCAGCCACCTCGTTCTCATCTGTGTGAATGTAGCACATTTATGTGTGTGGGTGACTGATAAAGACATTCAATCTCATTCCAATGCACAGTGCGTGCATGAGTTCCTTGTGTGCAGGTCATTTTAAAACACATTGAAGCTGTGGCAAGCATGCGACTCACAGCCCTATGCCACCCGTTCCATCGTACCATGTGCATACTTACCCTGTCTCACAAACCCTGAGATTCAGCAGCTGTAGCAGGTCTCGCATCTGTCCCCGACCATTTCACACGTATCGTAAGTGTTTATTTGTGCAGATCAACCCTAAAAGACAGAACAGCTGTGGTAGCTCGTGCGTCACGGCCCCATGCCGCCTAGCTTATGCACACTTTATGCATACACACACACTGTGCATGATTCCCGTGTGCATCAGGTGACTCCTGAGATGCAGCAGCGTGCGGCCGCCGCAGCCGCAGCTGCAGCTGCTGCAGTGAAGACGCAGCCCAGCAGCACGCCTAAACGTGAGGAGTCTGTTGAGCTCAGCACCTCAGGGGCCCAGGACTCTGGCCCAAAAATCGAGTTTGCCAACAAGGTGGGGGGTTTATTGGACGAGTGTGGTTGGGCTTGTGAATTGCTGCTGACACTGGCCCAATGATTACGTTTGCCATTGAGGTGGGGCGTTTCTATGGACGAGCTTGGCTTAGGTGTAAGGAGTGTGCGGACAAGAGGAACTTAGGTAGGGGAGCGTGGTGATGTGGGTGTTACGTGCAAAGGCTCTTCTTGTAGGTTCTGCTGAGTCAATTTTGCAATGGCGTTTCTCATTCTATGTCAAACAAAATGAGCTAGGATATGTGTTTTTGCTTTAGCTGACGCTCTCTGCTAGTGTTTGATGTAGTATTATGTGCCTCCTCTATGCATGCTCCCTGCATGCATGCGCACGTGCACACACACACATAGACACAAACAAAAACAAATACACTCTCACAAACACACGCACACACACACAAGTACACTAACACAAACACACATACACACAAACGCAATTACACTCACACGCACACACGCATGCTTACTCGCATAGGCCGATGCCAAGGAGGCATTCAAGGAGCTGCTGGCATCTGTGGGAACGGCCTCTGATTGGACCTGGGAGCAGACCATGCGACTCACAGTCAACGACTACAGGTAGGAGCGTGACCATGTGTGTGGCGGTCTGTTTATTATGAGCAGTGCGTGGTGATCTGTGCATTGTGAGCTAGTGCGTGGTGGTCTGCATTGTGAGCAAGCGCGTGGTGTTGTGTGCATAGTGCGCAAGTGCGTTACTTGTTTGTCATGAGCAAGTGTGTGGTGATGTGTAACCCAGAACACCTTGACATGGGCGAGAGGTTGCATGTAACTTGTCATTGAGCACAATGTAAGGCACCACATCAGAGACACACAAGTATGCATGCACACAGGCGCATATACGCATTTATGTACATTGCACGTGAGTATGCACATGCACTCATGCATACATCCACACACGTCTGTGCTGCGCAGGTACAGCGCCTTGAAGTCCTTGGGAGAGAAGAAGCAGTGCTTCAACGAGTACATCCAGCAGAAACGCAACGAGGAGAAGGAGGAGGAGCGTCGGAAGTTCAAGCTGGTGGGTGCATCCCTGCACTCAACCTATGCGAGTGTGTGTGCGTGTGTTTTAGAGGCCTAGGTTGACAGGCACAGGGACTTGTTTCCAAGTTTTGTGCTGCCAATTTCTGGGTCACAGTGTGATGTAAACAGGCCTCGTTTGGTACTTACACTCAGATATGCACACATACGCACTGATTACAAGATAGAAACATAAACCTCACACAAACATGCGGTACACACGCCACACCTAAACGCAAACAAGCATACACATACACACAAACCTGCTTGACACTACACACACGCATACACATACACACAAACTTGCTCGACAACACACACACAGGCACGCGACGACTTCTTCCACCTCATCCTAGAGTCGCCAGCCTTGAAGACCACACACGGCTTCCGACGAGCTAAGGAGCTGTTTGAGGAGAACCCACGCTGGAAGGTAAATAATGCGCTTCTGTGGTCTTTAAGCTGATGTATGAAGCGGCAAGCAGCGTTTTGACCCACGTCAGCTCAACTGGATGGAACTGAGTGAAAATCGGTGATTTACGAGTTTTAAAGGAGAGAATTAAGGAGGTTATTCTATGAAAAAGAGTTAGATGAGCTGAGGATCACCTGCACCAGGAGCTGACTTTAGTATTGAAAACAGGAAAACGTGACACTTAGTTTGATGGAGAAGGCACAGGCAGAACATGTCGCATCCTTCATGAAACAGGATGCTGCCTCAAAATGAGTGCAGAGGGCATCTGGAGTTATGTCGATGCCTGCGGAGGGACCCTTTTGGAAGGGCAGCAGAGGAATGCCTTGCGCATAGAATTGACAAGCAATTGACCTCCTTGGGTCATAATAGACACTATCTTGGGGTCACTTGCAATCCATAATGTCAATATTTGTCACCTTACAAGAGCAAATCGTTGGATCCACGGTGCAAAATAAGTGTGTGCCCACACAGTGAGCAAGGCCACAGTGAAAGCTCGCCCTATGGTTCTCTTGTTGCCGCTTTCATATTGGCTGAGCCTCTGTTGAGCCTCTGTTGCGTCTCCTCTCTGGCTTGTAACACTCGTGCTTACTTTGAGCATGCATAATGGCAAATACATGAAACACACACGCGCACACGTGTATGCATGTACGTGGGCATGCACACGTGGAAAAATAAGTACGCTGATGCTGTGCCTGAGCACGATAGGCATGAAGTGCTGTTCCTCAAGGCACGGTAAGAGTTCTACCGACACAAACACGTACATTTTCAAACACAGATGCGTATGCACACACCTTTATGTACACACAGGCTGTGCCGGAGCGGGAGCGTGAGGAGCTGTTCCATGAGGCACAGAAAGAAAAGGCTGGGCGTGAGAAAGAGGAGCGGCGCCAGGAGAAGAAGCGACGCACATCTGCATTCCGGGAATTGCTGGAGCGCACGCCTGGGATCAAGGTGAATGTGTGCTGTATGTGTGTGTGCATATGTATGTGAGGGTGTGAGTATGCGTTTGTGGGTGCGTGTGTACGTGTATGTGTTTGGATCAGTGTTTGGGAAGCACACGTACACACTGTGAACGTGAGCGTATGTGTGCCTGTACGTGTGGATGTGTGTGCATGTGTGTATGTGTGTTATTGCATGTTTTCAGGGGGGGGGGTGCACCAGGTTGGTAGGTGTCTATGTCGGTGCTGCAAGAAATAGCATTATGGCGTGACAAGCAGTAAAGGCCGAGGAAAAAGAGGAACGGAATCAGGGACTGCCGCCCACTTCAGGGCAGTTGCTGCAGGAGGGTTTTTGACAAAATGGCACGCATTCTGTGCAGGTACGAGCTGCCGCTTTGTTTACAACCCTTTGTAACCGCGCCCCTCTTCCGCTCTATTTTTCCTGTACGAGTTTAAAATAATCTTTTCTTTAAGGTGCCAAGGTGCCAGCATCTCCAAAGGCCCAAAATTCATCGCGTGCAAAAAAACATTCACATGCACGCACCAACGCACACACATACACTCATGCACACACAGGTATCCAGTGAGTGGCGCAAGGTCTCCAACAAGCTGGAGGGCGAGCCTGAGTTTGACGCGCTGGACAAGCTGGAGAGACTGGAGACCTTCCAGGTAAAAACCATGTTGACATCACACGCAAACAAAATGATGACGGTGATGGAAACAGAGACGTTGATGTCAAACGGCAAAGTATCCACGTCACCAGGCGGATTTTAAATGGCGACGACCCTTTAAGGTTAGGTACAGGCCGTCTGGCCTGACCACGGACTACTAGGCTTTTAGGTACTCTAAACTCTGCATGCCTGCATGCAGCGTGGTTTTCTCCCCTCCTATTGTGCACTTGGGTGTGCTGTGAGTACCTGAGTCTCAGGTAGGTCAAGCTGCAGGAGACACGCACACACAAACACACACGGACACATCTGTGTCCGTACAATGCGCTGTGCAGTGGTGCCTGTCAAGCCTCATCCTCACAGACATGCAACCTGTCCAGCCCGTCAAGCACAATCTATCTTGCGTGTGGTAATCAAAGCACGCCGTGCATGCTGGGCATGTACCATATGCTGAACAAGAAGCCAAAGAGGTCCAGCTTCTAGGGTTAGCGGCAGTTGCACTTTACGTTTCAGAATTTTTTCAATTTCAGGGCCAGCGTATCCAGCTGTGTCACTGCTGCCTCTTTGGTCATTGCTTCCAGGAGTACATAAAGGAGCTGGAGCGCAAAGAGAAGGAGGAGAAGGAACGCATCAAGGAGGAGGGGCGGCGGGCGGAGCGCAAAAACCGGGAGATGTTCAAGTCCCTGCTGGCACTGCACAGGTGTGTGTATGCGCGCGTATGAGTGTATATGTGTGTGTGCGTATGAGTGTATGTAAGTTTGCGTGTTGCAACTGTGTCGATTACCTGTTACCATGGCACAAAATGAATTGTGTGTGCGTATGTGTGTGTAAGTTCGCGCGTCGCAAGTGTGTTGATTACCTGATACCATGGCACAAAATAAATTGAATGATTGGTGTGGCGAACAGGTGTGTCTGTGTGGTTCACTTTGCTGCCAGCCTGTATGTCCATTTTTGTATATTTTAATGCTCGAAACTGACTTGCTTGTTCTTTTGTTTGTGCACTGCAGGGAGCTCGGACTGATCACGATCAAGACGCGCTGGAAAGAGTATGCACCAGTTGTGAAGACAGAAGAGGCATACCTAGCGGTGAGTGCTAATTGCTTGCGTGTTTGGAAAGTCCTCATGTGTGTTGGAATATGCTTAGCATGTTGGTTATACCTGTGAGATGGCTCCCTGCGGCGAGTCCATTTGTTTGCATGTTTTGCAATGCATGCACGGTGTGGTGCGGCGCAAAGGTTGCTTGCTTCTACACGCACAAAAAAGCCTTTGCCTGTGTTAGAATTGAAATCTGAAAGGCGCTCGTGCGATACATCTTTTGAGGCTGGTCCAACTATGTCGAACGCAATTCGCTTTTGCCACTATCACTCTATGTTCATGCTTTTCTGGGTGTCTTGGGAGGTGAACCTGAGGGACAGCATGCTTGCCATTTTCTATGAAGGTGATCCAGCTATGTTGATCTTTTTGCCACACTATTTGGGTTGCGTGTATCTCTGATTGGAACACAACCAAGAGGGCAGCAGACATGCCATGGCTGTTGCAGGTGTTCAGAGTACAATCAATCGAAAGTCACACTTAGTGTTGCGTGTGCGTCTGCTCAGGTGGAACGCAACCGAGAGGGCAGCAGGCCTAAGGAGCTGTTTGACGACCTCATCGAAGACATGGAGGGGGAGTACGAGAAGGCCAAGGTGCGCTGCTGTGCATGATGTAGCAGGGGCAACCATTTGCTGCATTTGTGCATGTGTCTCGTTGCCCTCATCGATGGCACTGAAGAGAGCGCAGAGTGCAGAAAGGCTAAGGTGCGCTGATGGGTATTTAGTGTTGCTGAGGCAACAAATGTGATGGAGGTGAGCATGTGCTAATGGGATTTGCCTCGTTGAGGGTGTGCAGAGAAACCATGTGTTGTGCTGCTCACCACTGCTGGCTGCAAAAAGGGGTTTGGCCTGTGATTTTTGACTTGTGTGTGTGTGCGCGTGTACGCATGTGTGTGTGTGTGCGTGTACGCATGTGTGTGTGTGTGCGCGTGTACGCATGTGTGTGCATGTGTGTAAATGCACACAAGCTTACCCAGACGACACTCTGTTGCGAATCACTGGGAGGCGTAAAAAGCAAAGACCATTGACACCATTAGTGGTGCTCATAGTGGTGCTCATGGTAAATCATCTGCAGGGTACGCTGCGTGACCTGGTGAAGGAGTTCAGCATGCCAGTGACCTCCACACTGCTGTACGAGGATTGGAAGCCTGCCTTGGAAGAGAAGGCTGGAGAGCGGTTGTCCAAGATTGAGGAGAGCTTCCTGTGAGTGTGACCTGTGTTTAAAGTTGTATTTGCATTGTGTGTTTGTCTGTTTGGGGCCCCTCAGGCAAACAACGCGCTGGTCCTGCTTTTTGCTGCTATGGTGGAAGTACCCATGCGGGCACACACACACACACACACACACACACACACACACACACACACACACACACACACACACACGCTTGCACATTCACAAACACACACATATACACGCAAGCGCAACCCCCCCCTCTCCCCCTCCCCGCACACACATACGTACGCAAACTCACACTTGCGTCAAACACTACGTGTGTGTGCAGGAAAGTATGGTTTGAGGAGCAGCAGGGCAAAGCCAGGGCGCGAGAGGAAGAGGAGGAGGCCCGCAAAAAAAGGTCACGTGACCGTTTTGGCTCCTTGCTGCGCCACGCAAGGGGGATGGGACCGGACTCCACTTGGGAATCGTTTGCCAGCATGTACGAGAAGGACAAAGACTTCCGGGAGGTATGTGTGTGTGAGTTTGTCTGATTGTGGTAAAGACTGAGAGGGTGGATCTATGTTTGATTAGAGTGGCACTTAAGTACAGCAGCTACCAGGCTTCTAGGCTGGGTAAAATTGGTAGTTATGAGTTCTCTGTACCTTCCCTCACAACCTGCAGAGTAATGCACGTTGAAAGCATTTCAAGTGCAGTGAATTTGTATAGTCTGGACTCGTAATCTATGCTTGTACTTGACAAGCCTGTACGCTCACATGTGAAAGAAGATGGTGCAGAGGAGCCTTGCTGAACTTGTTAGAGTGCCTAGGAGTGTGCAAGAAAACAGCAAGTTCGCTTATAATGGTGCTTTAATGCCTTATCACCTCCACTTTAACGTAGGTGGGCGCAGAGGAGGCACAGGCCATGTTTGACGATTATTTGGGGCGGCTGCGGGAGAAGGCGGCCGCAAAAGCAGCCGCTAGAGAAAAGGAGGCTGCAGAAGATGCTGAGCGAGAGAAAGAGTACAGGTGGGCGGAAAGGGTGTACAGGGGTGGGCAAGGTAGCCATAGGTAGGGTGCGCAGAGGAAAGGGGTAGGTTGTGTGTGAAAGGCGGGACGGAGCTCTTGTGAGCATGAGGGGTGTGTGTATGTGTGCGCTTATGTGTGTGTGAAAGAGAGAGAGAGAGAGAGAGAGAGAGAGAGAGAGTGAGAGAGAGAGGGAGGGGGGGGTATGTTCATACAGGGGGAAGGGCTTGTGCAAAAAAGCGTGTGTGACACATTGGCATTGATTTGTGTGGGTTTGATATCGGCAGCTTTCAGTCAGAGCCGTGACCTGTGGCCCATGCTACAGATCTGAACTTGTGTACGCCCCCCTGAAGTGTAACAAGGCGGGTAGTGATACCTGAAGTATAACAAGGCAGGTAGTGATAGAGCAACAGCAAAAGGTGGGGTAAGCGCATGCCTGGCACGTGTGCAAAAACAAGCGTGGGTTTATTTCTTGGGCAACGGGTTATGGTCGTGTGACATGTGACGAGTGGGATGATGGTCCACGTGGCGCGTAATAGACTATGTACAGTTGCTGTCATACAGACTGTCGTACAAACTGTCTGTCTGTCATTGCGTGTGTATACAGACTGTCGTACAAACTGCCTGTCATTGCGTGTGTATACAGACTGTCGTACAAACTGTCATTCATTGCGTGTCATACAGACTGTCATTGCGTAATATATAGACTGTCGTACAAACTGTCTGTCATAATTATTTGCGGCTTCCATCAAAAAAGTGCACAAGAACAACTCTATAATACAGCAATAAGACAACGAGGCTGCAACTGTGGCCTGCGCCTATGGATGATTGACCCCCCCGGTGGACCCCAAGACAACAGGGAAATACCTGGTGGCATTGGGGGGCAACATAAGACAGGGTGACTTTGAAGAAAAGGTGAGTGTGTGTGCCTGTCTGTGTGGCTGCTGTATGCGTACTAATTTGTTGGTAGGGCTGTCCAACCGGCTCGTCGCTTTCAAGAAATATGCATATATGTGTGTGCGAGTGTACATGTTTGTCTGACTGTTGGTGTATTTGTCTATTTGTATGTGTGTCAGCCTGTGTCTCTGTATGCATGTTGTCATGCTCACCTGTTTGCTTGTAGTGTCTGTTTGTCTGCCTGCTTGCATGTCTGTGTGTATATCTGTGTGTAAACGTCGTATTACCCATAAAATCATAACACCGTCTTGATCTTATTTTTACTCTCTTGTTGCTTACTTTACACTCAGCCATTCACCATGGCTGAGAAAGAAGAGATGGAAAGCCTGTATCGCGGCACCCCACTTCCTGGAGGCGCGCCACGGAGCATTTATGTGGTGGCCAGGGCGTTGGGCTGTTCACAAGAAAAGGGAAAAGGTGTCTTTGCAGCTGAAGGAGCAGGGGGTGCAGATACGGACATGTAGTCAACAACCAAGCAAGGCTCGGAGGTCGGTGTTGCACACATGATTTAATCGATGTTACAAGAGCACTTGGCCAAGCAGGATTTGGTCTCTTATGACCAAGCAGTTTCAGAATGCCATTGCTTTCATGTCCCAAATACCTTCTTTACCTGATCACAACCACTTCATTACTACATAACGGAGAACAGTACATGTAGCGCATTGCCTCAGTATTCATTATTGCAAACTACATTATCTGTAGTATTTACAAACCTTGATGCACGACTGATCCAAAATTATTGATATTCAGTATTATACCAGTTGACTGCTAAATGAACAGACTTGAGTGACAACAAGCATTTTTCCATGGTCGTTTTATTTATACAAATTTGTGTGCAGGAAAAGTACATCCAGATTGTGCGTAACATATACAAAGCTGGGATTAGCGATGGCGCTGCCATGAGCGTTAAGGAGTGCAGGGCAGCAGCAAACAAGCAAGAGATGGATGGCTTCACCTTCAGCCACAAGCAGGTACTGCAGGCCTTACACCGCGAACCCAGCGAAAGTAAAGCACGAGGAGGCCAAAAGAAAAGTCAGGTAAGATTGACGCCCGTGCACTAGGGTATCTTCCATGCCACTTTCACTTTGCATGCCACTTTCACTTTGCATCTCATTAGGAGGGGATTGGGGTGTCTTGGGTATGTTTCTCAAACAGTTGAGTTGTTGGTGCACAGCACGTGCGTGGTTACTGGCCCTTGTTTGGTGTCATCCTTGATCGCACACAGTATCTTGCTCCATCACCAGATATCGTGTTTTCCCCCCCTATATCCTCAATCATAACCCCCACAGATGATCTTGCTCCACCACCAGATGTTGTGATTCATATCCTATAACCTAGATCGAAGATAGATATTAATTATTTTATTATCTAATATATAAATATGAGCCACCATACCAACCCTTCACATCCTTGTATCATTACCAAGTTAGCTGCTGTTCTTACTTATTATTGTTTGGCACGTTGCTGCTCTAGCTCAAACAACATTAGGATGGTCACATCCCTATCTACAATGAATTGCTGGCTGCGTAAACACTGCTACACTCTTTCACATGCAGAATCCTGTGGAGACTGCTCCAGTCCCTCTTTATCACCGTCTGCTGCCTCCCCCGCCACCTGCTCCTCCCCCGCCACCTGCTCCTCCCCCACCCCCACCCCCACCTGCCCCTC
>Ga0307963_1003455_pt1 | contig 12587 bp, 10 predicted proteins | sample OrgLakmetagen594_FD_201829 | JGI IMG/M metagenome (GOLD analysis project Ga0307963, IMG submission 201829) | Saline water microbial communities from Organic Lake, Antarctica - #594 | ecosystem: Environmental > Aquatic > Non-marine Saline and Alkaline > Saline | place: Antarctica: Organic Lake...
ATATCATACGTGATTTGGTCCTGTCAATTTTAAATGTTCTGGACTTGTTTAAGAGCTTACATGGTTGCAAAAAGTACCTAGGATACGCACGGCTGCTCTGTACGCAACCTTCATTTGTGATGGCTGCAGCGATTTTGAGACAGTAGACAAAAGTCCCCCTTTTATTTCTCAATCCGCATGCTTTGATCAGATCATGTCTGACACAGGCTCAGCAGCTGGCCTCCTGCGCCTGGGCTGATGTCAGGTGCTATTTGCCATTCTCTTTACACACAGAGGTGCGTCAGTGCCTGAGGTGCAATGGGTCAAACCAGGGGAGGCTGCTGCAAAAGAGGCCTTGGATGGCCCCGATGGCTTCCTAACCCCTCCAAGGTGAGCACGACCTCTGAGGTATGGTGATAGGTATGATGCGATGCCTCAATACGATAGGCATGATATAGGTATGATAATTTAGGTATGATAAAAATAGGCATGGTTAAATAAATAGGTATAGTAAATGTGCCAGTGCAAGCTGAGAGCGCTGTTTGTTTTGCATTTATTTGCTCTCCTTGTACTCGTGACTTTTTCAAGGTATAGTGGAGTGGTCCTTAACCGCAATTCCCCTTAAAGTGCACCCATACATGCACACACTCTCACGTACTTACACAGTTACACAAGCGAGCATACATACACGTGCAAACACAAACAAATATACAAATATACATTTGCCCACAAGACACATACATACACACTCACAGGCTTTCACAGTATGCAGCTAAGCGCAACGACCCAGCTGCAAAGGTGAGTCACTGCTGACTTAACTCACCCATAACTTGAATTTGCAGCTGGATGTTAAGGTGCTTTGCCTCCTCTTGGGAACAGTCTGCAGTTTGACCTATCAGTTTTCACTGACGCCAAAGTTTGTCCTCCTCATCACCCTCGCAATATAACGGCTTCTTACCAGCATCTTATTCTCTCACAAGCTCACCTTTCACCTCTTTTCCCCCTCACAGGCCCTGTCCAACTTCTCTCCCTACCTGCATTACGGGCAGCTGTCTGCTCAGAGAATCGCGCTGTCAGCTTCCAAGCACCGCACCAAGTGGGTGTTGTAGTCAACAACCGGCCTTGTTTTCAACAGCTTTCATGTTTTTCCGATGAACACCGGGCTCAGAAACATTAGGAAAATGACCTGACGTCTAACTTCCTTCATCCCTCCTTTGCTTTTTCCGCGTGGCCGGTTGGCTCTGTTGGCTGGGCCAATGGTGTATGTAGACAGCTTTTGTGTAAACCTGACTATCAGCACGTCCTGCAACTCCTCTCCAGGTTCAAGGAGGCAGTGGATGGCTTCTTGGAGGAGCTGGTCGTACGCAGGGAACTGGTGCGTACCATAGGACCTTCCGCCGCATGCCACTTCAGAATGTTCATGCTATTTGCGTGTGCTATCATCGTACGCCTTATTCCCCCTGGGCTGCCCCAGCATGGCGCCTTTTGTGCTTTTATGGAACCATAGACGCGTGCCACTGTACGATGGCGCCCCTAGTCACTTGAGTGCTGCCTGTTGTGTTTTTAGCTTTGGGGGGATCTCTTGGCCACACGCCAGCTCCATTATCTCTGTACACCATTGAGATGATTTGGTATCTGGTCATTGCTTGAACCAAAGCAACAGCAAGGGGGGTGCCCTCTGTCGATTAGCAAGCCAACACATGAAGCGTCATTGAGGAGGTCACGTTCGTGCGTTGAGCCAGCGCTACTTATGAGGCAGCAGGTGCTTTTATTGCTGGAGCACATATTGAAGGGTTTTGGATGCAAGTTAATTGTTCATACTTCATGTTGTTGCCCTCCCTCCCTATTGCTCACATGCAGGCTGACAACTTCTGCGAGTAAGTTGACACGAGCAGGGTTGGGAGGGGGTGTCAGCCTAGAAGGCAACGCTTAGGAGGAGGCACGAGTCAGACTTCACTTAGGCCTTGATCATTGTTCTCCTGCTTGCTCGTGTCCTTGTACCACATGCCAGCCATTCCGTTTCGACCTGTAGCTAGGTCTGCCCTTGCAGTGTGCATGCATGTACGGCTCAAGCAAGTGGAAATGTCAATGTCAGCCATTCCATTTAACTTTGAGATTGCTTCGTTTTGGTCAGCATTTTATGCATGGCTGCAAAAGTTGAAGGACACCGAGCTTGCCTGACCGCTTTTGTGCTGCATTCCCTTTTTAGCACGTTCACATATCTTAACATACATCATTCCCATGTGCGTTGTTTATGTCCTTGGTCTTGCACAATTGCTTGTCATATCCTGCCCTGTAACTACCTCTCGTGCCGTCCATAGGTACACCCCCAACTATGACTCCCTAGACTGCGCTGCTGTTTGGGCCAAGGACTCCCTCAACGCACACCGCTCAGACAAGCGCGACCACCTCTACTCAAGGTGCGCATTGCTTGTGGATTGCTGAGCTACACAGAAAAGAAGGATGGCCAAGGGAGGACTGGCCAAGGAGCTAACTGACTGGCTAACAGGGGCCTTAGTAAGCCTCATTGACCCTAAATCTGGGAAGTACATGCGCCTAGTCCTCCGTTCTTCATTTCACATAGGGAACAGCTGGAGCAAGGCAAGACGCACGACGAGTTGTGGAATGCTGCCCAGATGGAGATGGTGCACCTGGGCAAGATGCATGGCTTCATGCGAATGTACTGGGTGAGTCATGGCTTGCTGCCCAGGCTAATATATGAAAGCGTTCATTTGCGCCACATTAAAACAGAAAAGCGGCATGGCGTGCATGTCTGAGTAACGGTAGAAATGTGATGAGGCGTCAAGAGTTTGACTCTGGTGCTGCACTGAGGGTTCACTCAAATTCACGCACCTGGCAACCCAGGCGAAAAAGATCCTGGAGTGGACGGTGGGGCCTGAGCAAGCCATCGAGTTTGGCATTTATTTGAACGACAGATACTCGCTGGACGGCAGGGACCCAAACGGTTACACTGGTGTCATGTGGAGTATGGCAGGCATTCATGACCAGGTGAGTGGGCGCATCTGAAATGTACTGGTTAGAATGGTTGGAGTAAACTTGGTAAGAAAGGGCAAAGAAAGGCAAGCAGCTGGAAGGCACTAAAAGGCTTCAAGGAAAAGGATTCCTGAGCACTCTGGGATATTATATATTATTGAGGCAGTTTTGGCTCGTTGTTTATTATACAGAGAACATTTATTAGGACGATGGGAGATTCAAAATCAGGGTATTGCCAACCATGTCTAGCCTTGCGTCTTAGCACACCAAGTTGCTGACTGTAAAATTCTGGTTAAAAGGGCGCTCAATAACTTAATGCCTATCCATCCGTGTGTCTTGGTTTATGAGTCTCTGAAAATTTATAAGAATTGCACCTTTTGGCAAGCAGGGCCCTTTGTGTGTTTCAAACAAGCACTGCATTCCTCAGATAAGTAATAAGACGCTTTTACTACTATGTAATGCATCTCATTATTCCTGCCACATTTTTCGACGTGCGGTCATGCAGGGCTGGGGGGAGCGAGCTGTGTTTGGCAAGATCAGGTACATGAACTACGCTGGCTGCAAACGTAAGTTTGACATCCCTGCCTACTGCAAATACGTGGACAGAGCGGTGAAAGAAGAGAAAGCGAAAAGGTAACTACATTAAATCCTCCGGTGCTTGTCTTCTTCTTCACCTGCTCCTTGGAAGGATATTTCAATGATAGGTGTACCACTTCTTCTCCTAGGCATTAATCTGCTCGGATATTCCACTGCCTATCAACCACTTTAAATATGGCAGCTGACATCAGGATGGCTTTTATCGTTTGATATGGCTAGAGAAAGAAGGTGCCCTGATATTTATCCAAGTGGCTACTCTTTCCTTGCAATGTGTGGGGAGTCATTGTCACTGCCCGCATAGTTGCTTCTCTCTTTTCTTTCCTAGTACCACTTTTAAAGCATGCAAATGTGTTTGCAGGGGTAGCAGTGGTGCAGGAAGCAGCGCGTCTGTTGCTGCTGCGGGCCAGAAGCGCGAGCATGAAGGGGCACCTGAGGCTACTGCAGAAAAAAAGTCCAAGAAGGCATAAAGCGTCCCAGTATTTATTCCTGCATGTACTCAATGTATCTGCATCCCAGTATCTGCCAAGTCTGTATGGCCATGTACTATTTTATAAGGACTTTCTGATGAGTGGAAGACACTTTTTGTGTTGTCATTGCCAAAGTTTACACTAGTAATGCACTTCCTTAATTCACGCAAAATGAAGAGTAAAATGGTATACATGTATGACATTGTCATGTTCGCGAGATAGGCGTGTAATTCTAAGGCGCAAATGGAAACAGCATGCATCATCAAAACTACGCAAGCAATCCCTCCTTAAAGAGAATGACTATAAAAATACGGTTGAATAGCGGTTGAAGCGGTTGCAATCAACCGCCTTACTTGGTCGACACTATTGTTATACACGAGCGAGGCAGCAATTGAACTCCAATTCAAAATTCATTCAACCTGTTCAAATGATGCCTATTTTGTATGGCAGAGAGAAAAACAAAAAGATCAACGGGATTGGGATGTCAAATTGATTCGCTACACTGTAAAGTATAAAACTCAGCACAACAACCGATTTGGGGTGCCTTCGGACCAGGAAAGGCCTCCAAGGTGGGAAAGCCATCCAGCAGAAGATTGAGTCACTACAAAGAACGGTTTTTTGCATCGCTATGGCTGGTCCCTATTTCTTCTACCAGTTCTGTACATCCTCACCTGTGCGCTCTGTGCTCATACTCGTGCTCATGTGCGTGTGTCTCTTTGCTAGTGCTGGTTGACTGCAATATCCTCCCAGAGTCCCTTTTTAGAGCTGGACCGTTTACTCAGACATTCTCAACCTCATCGTGTTACACGCCTATATGACTAGACAAACAAATAGAATCTATGGAAGCAAGGAGCTCATAAGGAAAGTGGGCTTAAACCTGACTCCTGACAAGAGTTGGGATTCTTTTTAGTTCAATGACCCTGTAAAATTGAAACCCAACTCAGGAGGCTCCAGCTATCCTTTTGTGGCGCTCAGTTGGTTCTGGGGGCTAGCCTCCTCACAATACTAACCTCGACATGATAAGAAATGCCACAGTGTTTTTTGTGAGGATTTTTTGGTGCAGTCAGGAGATGATGAGTCTACTGGCGGATGTTGTTGGTGTTTGTTTTGCCCTGTAAACTCACATTCTGTGCTTCTGTGGAGAATCCAAGAATACTTTGATGTTGTCCGCTTGAGATGGCTTGTAGCTACCCTGTGGCACCGGGAGGGTTTCTAACAACTGTTACCTGCTAACAACTGTTACCTGCTACAACTGAGTGACAAATACCCTGGACCGACCTCAATATTCTGACAATACAATCCAACACAGCTCCAATCCAAACCCAATCCGTAAAGAACAGGATTTGGTGGAACCTTGACCTGCACTGATGGCATCCTTGAAATACACAGACAAGGGCAATGCACTGGATCAGGTGTTTACCAACCTCACCTTAACGTATCCCACTATGTGAGCCCAAGAGGCATGGGTATAACCATCACCATCTCTTGTGCAGATCTAGGAACCATAGCAGCCGTGATCATACATGGCTACTCCCATATAGCCACAGATAGCCTAACTTTGCTGCACCATATTAAATAGCAGCTCTCACATCCATACCTCCACCACCACCACATCCAAGGAGACGTCCTACAATCCATTCACCAGTCACCATCTCCCATTCATTCATCATAGTCAAGTCTCACGTTGGCATTATATGATATTGAACATGCCAATGCTCTTGCTAAAAAGTCACTCACAACCTACTCTGACGTTGCTGATACCTCCATCAAAACAGCTGGTTTTAAGGGGGATTTTTTTATAACATCTACTGGCTTGCAAAAGATGTCTTGGTGGCACAGCTCCCTCTTCCTCATTCTTCAAGCTGGTGCAAGTCATAACACAGCCCCTCATGACACTGGGCAGTCTGCATGAACTTGCAGAGCAAAATGGTACGCACATAATGACCGGCACGGAACTTAAAAGAATCTATGGAAGCAAGGATTAGTTGCTTTGGATAAATTAATCCCTGGTGAACGGAAAGTTTGATCCTGCAGAGGCAGAAAATGTAGCCAAACGACTGCTCGGCCACAAGAACAAGGAAGTTTGCATCTGTGTAGAGAAAAGAGCCATTAACACCAACACTGCCCAGATCACTGCACTGGACCCAATCAATCACACACTAGATGCTCTGCCTACCTCCTTGAATGGGAAAACATCTCTGAGCTCCGCCACCAAGCCCTACACCCAACAGCAAACAATACCACACGCATAGCACTTAGACAGACAACGGGCTCAATATACATCCCATTTAAACAGCCAAGAACAAGGGCAAACAAGTTTGTCCTATAACCAACAACCAGCCTCTACAAGCACAGCCTCCTATTTTCACCAGTGTAGAAGCACAAGCATTTGATGAAGAGGAAGGAAGGGCCACAAATTCAGTCCATCACATAATCACCATTTCATAGATATGCTCTGGCAATACAAGAGAGTGTACGCAAAATACTTGGCAAACAAGTCGAGGGCATCCAGAGTTGTAAATCAGATGTTTGAGTTTGACAATGGCATTGACAAATTGACTGACTGGTAAAACATCGGCTCCAAGGCAAAGGTTCAAGGCAATTGGCACATACCAACATCCCAGGAGCAATATATGATATGTGGTCCACTGGAAGCCTAGTGCTATTAAAAACCGGGCCCAGAAATATCACATTAAAGCATATTTTAAATGTGCAAGCAAGACTTCCATTGCACGCAAGAATTTGAAAGATCCTTGCTGCAAAGTCTGCTGGACCCCACAGCAAGGGAAGAACGAATGTAGTATAATCTGACCACAAGCAAGGTATGCTTTAATACAGCATATGCACTCGCACCTACCTTTGGGATTGCCTTATGCAACTTGGTTGCTAACACAACCATGATGCCCGCCCAAGTACAGACCAATCAGAAGAATGGCACTGCCCAGCCTGCTAGGATCTCTCTAAGGAACAATAGAAAGTTTGGACGGACAAGAAGCAAAATGTGGCTGGTCAGTTGCGATTAACATGGGAAGCAGTAAAGAGGTTAACAGGTCCAACCCTAACTACGTTTAAATGGTTGATTAGTACTAAACAGCACTGTCCACCTCTGGCATGAAACTGAACCTACAGACAAAGATTGGAACAACCTGGCCTGGCAAGGATTGGAGATTTCCATCAGGCATACTCTTCAATGAAAATCTACGGTAGGCAAACATATTAGGGACAAAGTCCATTTTGATATGCAACCTACCAACCCACAAAACGATATATCAAGGGCACAGGCAACTGTTAACTATGGAACAGGCAGGTTGATCTTGTCAGACCACCTCCAGTACAAGAGACAACACATGACAGTGAGCAATATGACACACCTAGCCAACCGCCACAAGCAGAGGACTGGCTAACACAAGTCACACTTCCCAAGTTCCAGACCCTTCCAGAGGTGACATGTGTGTACGATATAGATGGTGAATGCTCCGGCACCATCGCCACCCAGCACCTCAGCCAGCATTTTACAGGATGCATACAACTCTGCTTGCCATCAAGGCACGCCCTGCTGAATTTCACTGTCTAAGACCTCGCAACAGAAATCCATGGATTAATTCACTGACTCCCACGACTCCCAATGACAGGCAAAAATACCAAAGCTGAATGGTCACTGTATTGGGCTCTGCCCAGCCATTGCATAACAGCCTTTTACATCCATGCCCTGGTCACAAAAGAAAGAATGGCCTCACCTCTCGACTTTACCCCTGTTAGCTTCAAGAGTTCTGGACAGCCCACCCAGGAGACAGAATATTTGGTTCCAGAACAGATGCGTTTTTCACACAGTTCACTGAATTTCCCTTCTACCACCCGAGGTATGACGATAAGCACATGCTCTAAGTAGTGCAACATGCAACCGCATCCGCCCTGAACAGCCAAGAGGCCCACTGCTACATTCCTCCTGCTCCCGAACTGGATGGAAAGCAGCACAAATGCCTTTCACAATACCTGCATCGACAATAACGATGTATGCACTATTCTTGGAAATATTCCATGGGAAAAGTGCGCTACATGCCACTCCTCTACCAGCAAAGCAAAACACCACCCCTGCCAGAAGCAACATGGGGCATGCGTAACCTAGTAGTCTGGAATAACAAAGCTGCCAGGTAGCAACTTAATACAAAATTCCCATCTAGGTTCGGTTAAGAAAATAAGGAAAATAAAACAAGCTTTATCATCAGATGCAACATGGAATTTCATAAACGCAGGCAGCATACCTCTTCTTGAACCGCCAACTAAAAGGATGCTGCCAAGAATGGCAAAAACATGTAGGCTCCCCAAAGACTCAAGAAACACAGCTAAAATGAACACTGACAGCACCACAGAGACGCTTACCGTAACGCATAACCAGGTTTCCTTTGATCACACGCATCAACAGTAAGCTGGAACTCAAAAACCCTAACTGGAGGGGATGGGCCTTCACAGATGGGAGTTGCATCACTAACAAAAAAACTAACTCTCAGTCAATTGGGGCTGGAGTGTACCACCCTCAATCCAACAAATTTACCACAGTTCATCCAAGAGGGACAGGCATCAACAAAACCATAAATAGAGCTGAGCTAGCAGGAACTGTTGCTGCTTTGATAAATGAACATACCCATATTGCAATGGCAAAAAGTAATGCAGCATTTACTCAGAGGGGGTCATCTGAGGCCCCAAATGGGGGTGTTTTAAATGTGAATTGAGTGGGTCCCCCAACTTGCTGATTCAAGCTTAGAACCCAAAGGTAGCTGCTGATAGCACCTGAGCTTGAAATCAGCAAATAGGGGGGCTCACGTCTAATTGCCCGTGGCGTGAAACCCACTTTTCACCACAAAATCTTCACAGCAGGCCACCCACCATTCCAAATTACATGAATTCTGGTGGTATGGCACCCTTATAACAAACAAATATCATTGCAAAAGAATTGGAGTGAAACGATTAATTAGTTAGAAATGTAGGCCAACACAGGCTGTTATCCCATGCGATACCACCCTATTAGGGTTTTGGTAGTCATTGTTAGCTTGAAGCCCTGCCAATTTGCACATTGAGTGACCCACATGAATCAAGCACATCCTCGTGTAACTCATAATGTCAGCTTTAATTTGGTCTCAATTAGATTGAAGGGCATTCGATGGCCGGCTTCTGAGTGCATAAAAAGCACATATTTGGACATTTCCCAGATGACCCCCTCTGGCATTTTCTACCCACAGCGTATGAAACGGCACAAACACGCCAATTGCTATAAAAATAATGTGTACCACATCCAGCAATCTAAGGATACTTTCTTTCTCTACAAGGTCAAAGCTCACGCTGGCATCCTTGGGAACGAGTGCGCTGATGCCGTGGCTAAGTGCTCTGCGGAAAATCAAAGTGACCATGATATCCATATTAACACTGACGCCCATCCCCACTCATCCATCTTCTGGCCAGCAAGGATGGAAAACCCTCCCTAAGCTTGCCTACCAGATACTCTTAACACCTGCCAGTCGTTGCCTCCAGCAAAGAGACTCTCCATCTCCTCAGATCTCCATGCTGTGGACACGCACATGCACGTAACACACAAACAAGGTCCCAAATCAAAACAGAGTTTAAACCAGCAGTCCACTAAATGCTATACAATATACCAATAACTGATCAAGGAAGGCATTGTCGAGAAGACATAAGTAACTCATTTTGGAAATGCAAGTATCACCTCTGGAGAAAGTAGAATGTCATGCTCTGCTGCACAGATCTGATTTACAACCAAAAGCGTGCCGCTCAGTGCCACCAATTAGGTCCACCAATAAAAACGCCCCATCTGCCAAAAGCTAGATAACACCGATCAAATGCTGTCAGGCTGTAGTCATCCCATTATAAGTAAATGATGGTAAGGTAAGGTTACATTTATGTATGCCTCTGGGGGCCTCAAATGATGACAACCAGACACAACATTGCTAAACAATGGTTCTAAAGCAAACCAACAAGGGGCACAGGGTGCCTGTCTGATAGTACAAGCAGAGAGTCGTGCAACAATAATGCAACAAGGCCCTTCTGAGGAGACGCAGATAGGGACGATTATGGCTATTACGCTAATTACCTTCCAATCTCAATGCGCAACGTGGCAGAAATTTAGCAAGTAGCCAAATGAAATCATAGTTAGTACTTTAACCTAGCAACCACGCCCCAAAAGGAACTCACTCGTATCGATTTAGGTCTGCCAATAATGAAATTATAGTTGCCGTATTCAATAGGTTGAGTTACCCTAGCAGATGGCCCTGCCGATTTATATCCCCTGGCTATGAAACCAACAATGCAATTATAGTTCTATTTTGCTTGCATCGTGAGATGCATAGGGCTCTGTCATTATTACCAAGGAATAAAAAGAATACTGCTGCAGGTAAGTGCGGCATTGCCTTGATCTGATGAGAGCAATAGGGCCTATTGCCAGATCATGCTGCTAAGGTGGCCAGCAATTCGCGAAAGCAGGTGCACTAGCACCTTCTGTCTTGACAATGCTGCTGTGATCAGCTGCTGCAAACTCTCCCATCTCTCTAGCGGCACTTCAAAGGAACCAGAATCCAAGTCAATGACAAAACCGAGGTGGGTCAGGAGCGAGGCGTGTAAATTGCAGATGAGACTTGGACTCATTGATTGCCAGGCCAGCTGGTTTGAAAGTGTCCAAAACCAACTGCCTGTGTGCTGTAGACTGGAATCAGAGACCAGGAAAAGGAAGTCATCCAAGTAGTTTATAAGCCGGACCCCCCGAAAGCACAGGTATAAAGAGATGGTTCTCATAATTTTTGTGAAGCACCAGGGGGCAGAAGCAAGACCGAAAGGAAGGACTCTGAAAACATAGAATTTTACCCTCCCATTGAAACCCAAGGTACGTGTAATATCTGGGATCCATATCCACCTGGTGGTAACCGCTGGCAAGGTCAAGAGAAAACATGAGGTCTGCCAAGGTCAGTCAGTCGATTGAGAGAGTCCATGCGAAAAGAAGGTACATCAGAAATTGATTCACGTGTTTAAGGTCCAAGATCAAACGTTGTTTGCCAATTAGTAACAACGTTCAAGGGGGACACACATTTAGGCTGAGTTTGCCACTTCATAATAGCATTTGCGCGGAGAAGGTCAAAAATGGAAGATGTGACAAAATCGCTGCAGGCCAGTGCCTCTTTATCATTTTGTTGGAAAAAAGGTGGTGCTGGGCTTGGGAGAAAGGACCAAAATAAGGGGAAGCCATGCTGCACCCACTGAAGTACCCACTTGTCTGAACAATTTTCCAACCACCAAGAACGATGCCGCTTCAGCACACCTGAAGACGGAACTGCCGGCTATGCTGGGCCTGCATCAAAGGAAAGTGACAAGGAAGCCCGAGCCCTGAAATATGGGAAGGTTACATACACGTTAGTTCTTTATTTGGGGAATAATAATAAATAATAACAAGGTCAAAGTGGTAGGCCCTGGGCCTCCGTGGTGCCTGGCACCTTGCAGGCCTGGCCTGAATCAGTTCAAGGATCAAGGTAATGAATGTGTGAGTTCAGGCCTGGCCTGGATGAGATCAGGGATCAAGGGAGTTAATTATGCAAACTCAGGCCTGGCCTGGGTCAGTTGTGAACATGTGGGGCAGGCCCTGGGCCTCCACGGTGCCTGGCACCCTTTAGGCCTGGCCTGGAAAAAGTACCTAATAAAAAGAATTGATTGCCGGGTGCGTAGTGGTACCAGAAAAGAAATTGCCTCAAGAATAAAGGTTTGTAGGAATGGAAGTAATTAAAGGTTATGTGTGCCCAAAGTTCCTCAAATCAGCGTGGAGTGCTGTTGAAATTGTAGTAGCCGTTGTACCCTGGCCTACGGAAACCGTTTGCAGCAGATTGGTTGTGGCCATGTGTGTGTGCACCAGACGTGTAAGGTGGGCCACTACGATTCTCTCCCGCATGACCATTAACGTAAGGGGGTGGAGCGGTGGGCGGCATAGGAAAAGATTGCTGAAAAGTAGGGGCCGGATGGAGTGGTGCATTATAATGTTGTTGAGGCAAGGAGTGGTTCAAAGTCTGAGTGGTAAAAAGGTGGGCGCATTCGGGAAAAAAGGGAACAGGTGCTTTACTGACAACACCAGCCTTCACGCCCAACTTCTTAGCAAATTTCTTTGCACTAGATGGCAGGTGACTGTGGTTTATTAGTGCGTTGTTGAGTTTGTCCCATCCGTATGTCGCTCCAAAAAAGAGATGATTAGATTGCTTCTCAAGCACCCTCAAAACACCTTGAATCTCTGCCACCACTTTTTTGGCAGTCTTGTGTGGAGCACCCACTTTCTGAACGTCGTTAAGGTTGGACTCGGCGTGCTTGAGTGCCCTGTGTAGCGGCTTGTTGAGCTCAACTAACCTGTCATGCCTCTCTTTTGCTGGTCGTTGAGGTTCAGAAACCGAGTATCAAGAGAATCACCTCCTGTCTACCTTACACTATAGTCAGGGACTACAGCGTGGCTTGTCTATTCGTAGCAGCTTTGCTACCGGCAGCTATGCAGCTGGAGGCTGTGTCAAATAT
>Ga0307963_1003461_pt1 | contig 12575 bp, 17 predicted proteins | sample OrgLakmetagen594_FD_201829 | JGI IMG/M metagenome (GOLD analysis project Ga0307963, IMG submission 201829) | Saline water microbial communities from Organic Lake, Antarctica - #594 | ecosystem: Environmental > Aquatic > Non-marine Saline and Alkaline > Saline | place: Antarctica: Organic Lake...
GTATAGGTAGAATGACAATATACATGGTCGACAAATAAAGGTAGAAGTGTATGCCCACATGGCATGAACTACCTGACAGCATGTTTGTTATTGTGGCCTCAAAGGACACTGACGCTGTATAGGTAGAATGACTTAATGTGAACGGTCGACAAATAAAGGTAGAAGTGTATGCCCACATGGCATGCACTACCTGATACTGAAAGCCTATTCATAGGGTTGGCCAGAACCGTATATATACACCGTATATGACCGTATATCTGGCAATTTCCCTGCCAAAAATACCGTGTATGCACCGTATATATATGGTCCTGGCCAAACCCTACCTATTCGTTATGGTGGACTCAAAGAGCATCGACGCTGAAGGTAGAATGGCTTACTATAATGGCTTACTGTAATGGCTTAAAGAACACTGACGCTATGTGGGTATTGCGGAGGCAGGAGTGAAAAATCATACTTTGCCCTTTGTTATCCACACCGTGCACACACACATACACACACATACACACACGCGCACACACACACACCACTCCACTCTTTGCCTCTGCTCGCGGGTTGATTTCTATGCTGTGCACATAGAATCGCGACAACTGTGTGGCTTCAATTCAGGTCACATGTGCGCAACAACCATAGGCGTGCATCTCACTGCATTTTGTTTACATTCACTGCATTTTGTTTACATTTCAGCAGGGTATTTTCTTTGCACCCCACCCACCAGAGGCGCGTCCGTGCTCACTCCTGCGAATTACATTCCCTGTTACTTTCGTCTGTCCACCATTCACAGGGTGTTTTCTTTGCACCCCATCGAAGGCTACGAGCCCCCAGTGCTGAGTGGGCATAAAGATGCGATTGTGGCTGTGTTTTTCATGGGAGCAGCCACCCGGCACGCTGCGCTGGTGGGTTTTTGTGGCAGATCTCGGCATATATTTGGTCGTGGGTGTGGGTGTGGGTGTGAGTGTGGGTGTGGGTGTGGGTGGGTTTTTGTGGCAGCTCTTTGCATATATTTGGTCGTGAGTGTGGGTGTGGGTGTGGGTGTGGGTGTGGGTGTGGGTGTGGGTGTGGGTGGGTTTCTGTGGCAGCTCTTTGCATAGATTTGGTCATGTGTAAGTGGGTATGTGTGTGTGTTTCTTTGGTGGCGGGCATAAAAATGTCATCGTGGCTGTGTTTTTCTTTGGAGCAACCAGTCAGCGCGCTGCGTTCGTAGGTGTGTGCAGAATGGTTAGTGTGTGCAGAATGGTTAGTGTGTGCAGAATGGTGAGTGTGTGCAGAATGGTGAGTGTGTGCAGAATGGTGAGTGTGTGCAGAATGGTTAGTGTGTGCAGAATGGTTAGTGTGTGTGCAGAATGGTTATTGCAGTGCACTGTGCTCTCTTGGGCGCTGTCTATGGAACACTCCCACCTACTACATCCTCTTTTCTTCCTTGCACTCTCAAATCGACGGCCATGCTCTGCACTCTTCTATTCTCTTCCATGCTCTGCACTCTTCCATGCTCTGCACTCTTGCATGCTCTGCACTGTTCCATGCTCTGCACTCTTAAATACTCTTCCATGCTCTGCACTCTTAAATGCTCTGCACTCTTAAATGCTCTTCCATGCTCTGCACTCTTCCATGCTCTGCACTATGCTCTTACATGCTCTGCACTCTTCCATGCTCTGCACTCTTCCATGCTCTGCACTCTTGCATGCTCTGCACTCTGTTCTTTCTATAGTTCTTGCATGCTCTGCACTCTTGCATGCTCTGCACTCTGTTCTTTCTATAGTTCTTGCATGCTCTGCACTCTTGCATGCTCTGCACTCTGTTCTTTCAATCGTTCATTTTTAGCACGCCCATCCACACGAACCCCTTTGTCTCTTTTGCTCCCAATTCAAAGGGCTTAAGCTACTGTCTATACAAACCCCTTTGCCTCTCCGCTCCCAATTCAAGATCCCTAGCTACAGTGCTGTGTACGCTGCAACTCACAACACCAGCAACACACAACACCAGAAACACACAAAACCAGTGCTGTGTACGCTGCAAGTGTGTCAAGCTACCAGTGCTGTGTGCGCTGCAACACACAACACCAGCAACACACAACACACAACACACAACACCAGTGCTGTGTACGCTGCAAGTGTGTCAAGCTACCAGTGCTGTGTGCACTGCAACACACAACACCAGCAACACACAACACCAGAAACACACAACACCAGCAACACACAACACCAACCTGTGTAAGCTGCAAGTGTGTCAAGCTACCAGTGCTGTGTGCGCTGCAACACACAACACCAGCAACACACAACACACAACACCAGCAACACAACACACAACACCAGTGCTGTGTACGCTGCAAGTGTGTCAAGCTACCAATGCTGTGTGCGCTGCAACACACAACACCAGCAACACACAACACACCACACACAACACCAGTGCTGTGTACGCTGCAAGTGTGTCAAGCTACCAGTGCTGTGTGCGCTGCAACTCACAACACCAGCAACACACAACACCAGCAACACACAACACCAACCTGTGTAAGCTGCAAGCGTGTCAAGCTACCAGTGCCGTGTGCGCTGCAACACACAACACACAACACCAGCAACACACAACACACAACACACAACACCAGTGCTGTGTACGCTGCAAGTGTGTCAAGCTACCAGTGCTGTGTGTGCTGCAACACACAACACACAACACCAGAAACACACAACACACAACACACAACACACAACACACAACACCAGTGCTGTGTACGCTGCAAGTGTGTCAAGCTACCAGTGCTGTGTGCGCTGCAACACACAACACCAGCAACACACAACACAAAACACACAACACACAACACACAACACCATCCTGTGTAAGCTGCAAGTGTGTCAAGCTACCAGTGCTGTGTGTGCTGCAACTCACAACACCAGCAACACACAACACCAGCAACACACAACACACAACACACAACACCAGTGCTGTGAACGCTGCAAGTGTGTCAAGCTACCAGTGCTATGTGCGCTGCAACACACAACACCAGCAACACACAACACACAACACACAACACCAGCAACTCACAACACAAGCAACACACAACACCAGACACACACAACACACAACACGCAACACACAACACACAACACCATCCTGTGAACGCTGCAAGTGTGTCAAGCTACCAGTGCTGTGTGCGCTGCAACACACAACACCAGCAACACACAACACACAACAACACACAACACCAGTGCTGTGCGCACTGCAACACAGCGGTGCTTTCTTCACATGCGCACCTGCCTCTCTGTTCTTTTGTTTTCAGGCTGAAACAATGTGTGGTGCTGATGCCGCGTACGTCGCCCTGTCAACAAGGCCTTCTTAACACACCCATCTACATCAGCCCATTGTATTGACTCGCAGGTCCCAATTGAAAAACCGCGAGTTCCCGGTGCTGTCCACTGTGCATGCTGTCACGAGACGATGCCCTTCACACACACACACACACACACACACACAAACACATACACTCACACTCACACATCAGCCCCTCAACTGTTCCGTTCTCAGGTCGAGGGCCGTGAGTTGCCGGTGCTGTCCACTGTGCATGCTGTCACGAGACAGTGCCCTTCACACACACACACACACACACACACACACACTCACACACACACATACACACACACACACATACACTCATACTCACACATCAGCCCCTTGACTGTTCCGTTCTCAGGTCGAGGGCCGTGAGTTGCCGGTGCTGTCCACTGTGCATGCTGTCACAAGACGGTGCCCTTCACACACACACGCACACACACACACTCACACTCACACGCATACACTCACACTCACACATCAGCCCCTTAACTGTTCTGTTCTCAGGTCAAGGGCCGTGAGTTGCCGGTGCTGTCCACTGTGCATGCTGTCACGAGACGGTGCCCTTCACACACACACACACACACACACACACACACACACACACACTCACACTCACACATCAGCCCCTCAACTTTTCCGTTCTCAGGTCGAGGGCCGTGAGGTCCCGGTGCTGTCCACTGTGCATGCTGTCACGAGACGGTGCCCTTCACACACACACACACACACACTCACACTCACACATACACTCACACTCACACATCAGCCCCTTAACTGTTCCGTTCTCAGGTCGAAGGCCGTGAGTTGCCGGTGCTGTGCACGCTGTCACGGGACGGTGCCTTCCTCACGTGGACCTTCACACCCTCTCTAGCTTTGGGAGGAGGCAAGCAGCAGCAGCAGCAGCAGCAGCAGCATCAGATAACGAAACACGGCATGACGGTGGTAGCTGGGGGGGGGCCTCAGCCGAAGAAGCAGAGGCTGGCGGATGGGGCGGCAGCAAAGGAGGTGCGTGTGTATGTGTGTGTGTGTGTCTGTGTGATTGTATGTTTATGTGGTGTATGGTTTGTTGGAGTGCGAGTGTGTGCGTCTGTGCGTGCGTTTGTGTGTGTGAGTGTGTGTGTGTGTTTGTGTGTGTGTATGTGTGTGTGTGTGTGTGTGCGGATGTGCGTGTGTTTGTGTGTGTGCGGATGTGCGTGTTTGTGTGTTTGTGTGTATGTGCGCATGTGTGTGTGCATGCAAGCACAGCATAGCCTACTTGCCCTAATTTAGTCATAACCATCAGATGTGTGTATGTGCGCGTGTGTGTGTGATGCAATTATCAGGACACAGAAAGCACAGCATAGCCTGCTTGCCGTAATATACTCATAACCATTAGACGGTCGTGTGTGATGCAATTGTCAGGACAGAAGTTGTGTTTTATCGAACAAAGCTAGAAGTGAGCCTTCAACTACATCTGGCCATGCCTTTATGATATTGATTAAACTCGGGGATGGCTTTTGAGTAGGGTTGGCCAGAACCATACATTTATAGGTATATACGGTGTTTATACCGTATTTTTGACAGGGAAATCACCATACATACGGTCATATACGGTGTGTATATATGGTTCTGGCCAACCCTACTATTGAGATTCTCAGAGACGTACAATTAATACATCTGGTCTTGTCCTTCAACTACATCTGGTCAGGCCTACATGATTAGGGTTGGCCAGAGCCATATAAATATATATAATATATATATACGGTATTCTTGTGGTGTTTTTGGCAAGACACCACCAAATATACAGTCGTTTACGGTGCATATATACGGTTCTGGCCAACCTTATTTTTGATGTAAGTTCGACTAGATTGAACTAATATTAACCGAAACCCACGCCTGTGCCACAGGCAATCGCTCAAAATGCTGGGGCCAGGGCGTCTGCCCTGCAAGCAGGGGAGAAAGAGGGAGAGGAGCCAGGTGGCGAGGTGCCTGACGTAATGCCCTTTTTGGCAGGTGTGTGTGTGTATGTGTGTGCTGTGGTTGTAATTGTGTGTGTTGAGTGTTTTTTAAGCTGAGGAGGTGAGGTGCCTGATGTGGTGCCTTTCTTGGCAGGTGTGTATTAGTGCCTGTCATCGTGTGTGTGTGTGTGTGTGCTAATTAAGTGTGTAATAAGTGCCTGTCATCGTGTGTGTGTGTGTGTGTGTTAATTAGGTGTGTATTAGTGCCTGCCATCGTGTGTGTGTGTGTGTTAACTACGTGTGTATTAATTGCCTGTCATCGTGTGTGTGTTCATTAAACTTTTACGAAGTTGAGTGAGCGAAATGCCTGATGTGCTACCCTACTTGGCAGGTGCTTGTGCTGTGTGTTTGTGTTTTTATGTGCTGTGTATTTAAGTTTGTGCAAAGATGAGAAGGCAGGTGCGTGTGCAGTTTTTTTGTGTGCTTTGTACTGTTTTTTGTAAAGATGAGAAGGCAGGTGCGTGTGCAGTGTTTTTTGTGTGTGTGTGTGCTTTGTACTGTTTTTTGTAAAGATGAGAAGGCAAGTGCGTGTGCAGTTTTTTGTGTGTGTGCTTTTTCCGGTTTTTTGTAAAGATGAGAAGGCAGGTGCGTGTGCAGTTTTTTGTGTGTGTGCTTTGTACTGTTTTTTGTAAAGATGAGAAGGCAGGTGCGTGTGCAGTTTTTTGTGTGTGTGCTTTGTACTGTTTTTTGTAAAGATGAGAAGGCAGGTGCGTGTGCAGTGTTTTTTGTGTGTGTGCTTTGTACTATTGGTAAAGATGAAAAGGCAGGTACCTGACGTGATGCCCCTCGTTCCAGGTGCAAGTGCTTTTGTGTGTATGTGTGTCTGTAATTGCGTGTGTTGGTTGAATGTTTGTCAAGAATAGGGGGTAAAGGGCCTGATGCGATGCCCTTCTTAGCAGGGGTGTGTGTGTGTGTGTGCTGTGTGTTGTATGTGTATAAATCATCAAAATGTTGTCAGGATGACAGGGCAATGTCTGATGTGTACCAGGCAACACTGCTTGCGGTCAAAAGGGAAAACCGACGTCAGATATCAAGAACGCTTGTGTGTCTGTGCGTCTGTGCTTGCATTTAAGAGTGAGTTTAGGTGTCAGGAGTGCTTGTGTGTCTGTGCAGCATTGCTTGGAGTCAAGAGTGTTTATAAGTGTCAGGAGTGCTTGTGTTTTTTGTGCAGCATTGCTTGTAGTCAAGAGTGTTTATTTATGTGTCAGGAGCGCTTGTGTTTCTGTGCAACTTGCTTGTAGTCAAGAGTGTTTATAAGTGTCAGGAGTGCTTGTGTGTCTGTGCAACATTGCTTGTATACAAGAGTGTTTGTTTATAAGTGTCAAAAACGCTTGTGTGTCTGTGCGACTGTGCTTGCATTTAGGAGTGAGTTTAGGTGTCAGGAGCGCTTGTGTTCCTGTGCAGCATTGCTTGTATTCAAGAGTGTTTATAAGTGTCAGGAGTGCTTGTGTGTCAGTGCAACATTGCTTGTAGTCAAGAGTGTTTATAAGTGTCAGGAGCGCTTGTGTGTCTGCGCAACATTGCTTGTAATCAAAATTGGATACCTGGATGGGTGTCAGCGTTCGCATGTGACCATGTGTGTGTATATGTGTGTGTGTATTTGTGTGTGTGTGTGAGTGTGCGCGTGTATATAGAGTGGCAGGAAGCAGCTGTTGCTTGCCTTTTAAAATGTCACTGTGCGGTGTAGAAGCACAGGCGGTCAGCGTGCGATGAAGTAGAAGCACGGGCAGGGAGCGTGAAATGAAATAGTAGCACGGGCAAAAAGCGTGCGATGAATTAGTAGCACAGGCAGGCAGTATGCAATGAAGTAGAAGCACGGGCAAGGAGCGTGCAATGAAGCAGAAGCACGGGCAGGGAGCGTGCAATGAAGTAGAAGCACGGGCAGGCAGCGTGCAATGAAGTAGAAGCGCGGGCAGGGAGCGTGAAATGAATAGAAGCACAGGCAGGGAGCGTGCAATGAAGTAGAAGCACGGGCAGGGAGCGTGCGATGAAATTGTAGCACAAGCAGGGAGCGTGAAATGAAATAGTAGCACGGGCAAGGAGTATGAAATAGTAGCACGGGCAGGGAGCGTGAAATGAAATAGTAGCACGGGCAGGCAGTATGCAATGAAGTAGAAGCACGGGCAGGGAGCGTGCGATGAAGCAGAAGCACGGGCTGGGAGCGTGCGGTGAAGCAGAAGCACGGGCGGGCAGCGTGCAATGAATCAGCACAGGCAGCAATAGCCTTGTGTGTAGATAGGCTGCTCAGGGCATCATAAGATCACATGCATTAGCTCTGCCAATTCCACGCAATACTTCACACACTCACAAAAACTGTGGTAAACATCCGTGCAGGTGGGAAGTGGTCGTGCGCGGCTAAGGACTATGTAGCACAACGAGGCGCACGCGTGAGTTGTGCGGCTTACCATCCGGGGAATAGCCTGCTGGTAGCTGGCCTGACTTCTGGCTTGTTCGATATCTACCAGTTGCCTGGCTGGGAAAACGTGCAGGTGATTGCGCGTATATTTGCGTGTTTGTGTGTGCGTGCATGTGTGTATTTGCGTGTTTGTGTGTGCGTGCATGTGTGTGTTTGGGTGTTTGTGAATGGGCGGGACGGGGCAGTTGAACAAAAAGGTGGACTATGCGGAAAACGAGAATCACTCCTTACGTGGCTGAAGGGAATTGTGCTAGTGTGTGTGTGTTTGTTTCAGGGATGAGAAAAAATAAGTCTGGGGATGAGAAAAACAGTACCTTCCCTAGCAGCAATACAAAACCACATGTGACTCACGCAAAGGGAGTTGTATAGGAGCTGAGTACCTAGAGATTAGTTAGGTGTGTGTGCGTGTTAATGTGTGTGTGAGTGTGTGTACGTGTGTGTGCGTGTGTGTGTGTGTGTGTGTGCGCGTGTGTGTGTGTGTGAGTGAGTGAGTGTGTGTGTGTGTGACACCTTGATGATGGATTGTAAGCGCACACGTGTTCTTAACGGTTGGCTTCTGAGCTTGTGTCGGCACCATTTGATGTGTGTGTGTGTGTGTGTGTGTGTGTGTGTGCTGCCAGGTGGGGGTTGCCGTGTGTGCTGGGTGGAGGAGAAAATGTAGTGCGGCTGCTGGGGTGCGCTTTGAGTGCAAGCTTAATTTAGTTGCTCGGATGTGGGGGTTGAAAGAGAGGGAGAGGGAGAGGGAGAGAGAGAGAGAGAGAGAGAGAGAGAGAGAGAGAGAGAGAGAGAGAGATGCCTGTTCAAGCAAAGGACATTTTTGCGGCTTATCCAATGTGATTGTGAATAAATTGCTTTCCTCTTGCATACACACACACACTTCACCCGTACCTTGACATTTTTCCTGACCTTTCTGGCATACCAGTAAGAATTAATGCATCCACATTAACCTCACCTGACACACACACGCACACATAGACACACACACACATAGACACACTTAGACACACACTCAAATACACACTTAGACACACACATAGACTTACACACGCACACATAGACACACACAAACACACACACAGATTCACACACAGACAAACACACACACAGACACACAGACAAACACACACACAGACACACACACAGACAGACAAGCCAGCACACACACAGACAAACACACACAGACAAAACACACACAGATACACCCCTGTGTACTCACCACGCAGACCTTGTCCATCAGTAGAGAACGCGTCAGCTCGCTGGCCTTCAACCACAGCGGAGATTGGATTGCAGGTGTGTTAAAAATGAATATCATTGTCGTAAGCACCCTCTGCAAAATGTGTAGGGTTGGCCAAAACCATATATTTATATACGGTGTATTTACAGTATTTTTGACAGGGGTATCACCAAATATACGGTCATATACGGTGTATATTACGGTTCTGGCCAACCCTAAAAATATGCCTACACTACAAGTCCTCTGTCCAACACATACCTAGGGTTGGCCAGAACCCTATACGTACGACGTATGTACAAATTATTTTTGGCAGGGAAATCACCAAATATACGGTCAAATACAGTCAGTGTTGTGCACATACGGCGTCATTCAAGAATGGCACCGTAAATAAGGGTTGTAAATAACGGCGTTACCGTCACTAAACTCTGACGATTGACGGCGTAATTTACTATTTTCACCGTCAATTGACATGAATTACGCCGTCAGCGTCATTTACCATTGACGCCATCAAGCGTCAGGTGCACAACACTGCATACGGTGCATATGTACCATTCTGGCCAACACTGCACATACCGCTATCGAATTCAACTAAGAGTAGGTTCCAGGCCAATGCATTCAATTCCTGTAATGTAAGAGGCTGCGCAGAGCTGGGGCAGCTGCTGGTGTGGGAGTGGCGCAGTGACAGCTACGTGCTGAAGCAGATGGCAAGGTGCACGCTAACACACACACATACACACACACCTGTGCATTGCTTGCATGCAGTGGGCTGCGCAAAACTAGGGCAGCTGCTGGTGTGGGAGTGGCGCAGTGACAGCTACGTGCTGAAGCAGCAAGGCCATTACCACGACATTGCCACCACGGCTTTTTCTCCAGATGGCGCACTAGTGGCGACAGGCAGTGATGACCGCAAGGTGCGTGTCTGTGTGTGTGTGTGTGATGACCGCAAGTTGTGTATGATGTGAGTGTGACCGCAAGGTGATTGTGTGATGACAGCAAGGTGATTGTGTGATTGTGTGATTGTGTGTGTGATGACCGCAAGGTGATTGTGTGTGTGTGATGACCGCAAGGTGATTGTGTGGTTGTGTGTGTGATGACCGCAAGGTGATTGTGTGGTTGTGTGTGTGATGACCTCAAGGTGATTGTGTGGTTGTGTGTGTGATGACCGCAAGGTGTTGTGTGGTTATGTGTGTGATGACAGCAAGGTGATTGTGTGATTGTGTGATTGTGTGTGTGATGACCTCAAGGTGATTGTGTGGTTGTGTGTGTGATGACCGTAAGGTGATTGTGTGATTGTGTGTGTGATGACCGCAAGGTGTCTTTGTGTGTTTGTGTCTATGTGTATATGTGTGTGTGCGTTGTACAAGCATACACACACATACTCATAATATACATATACATACATATACATATAAACATGTATACATGGTACACGTATATGATACGTATCCATATAGACATACACACACACACAAAATCTCTGTTTTCCTCTGCTGCTCAGGTCAAGATCTTCCAGCTGTCCAGCGGCTTCTGCTTTGTAACCTTTGCAGAGCACACAGCGCCAGTAACCGCTGTGGCATTCCTGCCCTCCGGCCATGCCCTCGTCAGTGCGAGCTTAGACGGCACCGTGCGTGCTTACGATCTTGTCAGGTGCGTGTGCGTGTGCGTAAGTGTGTGTGTGTGTTAAGTCGTGAGTTGCAGGCAGAGAGGTGTGAATTTTGTGTGTCCAGTGATTTTTGACCTTTTTGAATGCCATAAAGTTATGTGGCCTTCCTGCCCTCCGGCCGTGCGCTAGTCAATTCGAGCTTAGACAGCACCGTGTGTGCGTGCGACCTGGTCAGGTGCGTGTGTGTGTCTGTGTAAGTGTGTGTGATTTAGTCATAAGTGTTGTCATAAGGCGGAGTGTAACTTGTGTGTAAGTGTGTGTGTGTGATTTAGTCATAAATTTTGTCGTATGGCGGAGTGTGACGTGTCCGTGGCTGAACTTTATTGGTCATCGCATGCACCCTCTGTGGCCTTCCTGCACCTTGCGCTTGCATTATTTAGTGCATACGTAGACGGATGTGTGCATGCGTACAAACAGGTTAGGTGCATGCGTGTGTTTGTATGTGTGTTTGTGTGTGTTTGTATGTGTGTGTGTGTGTGTGTGTGTGTGTGTGTGTGTGTGTGTGTGTGTGTGTGTGCGCGTCAGTCGCAAGATTACAGGCAGAGCACATATTAAATTGGAATCGTCGGCCCGTGGTTTAATTAAATTGTTGGTCGGCCCGTGATTTAAATAAATTGTATAATCTAATAGTGTTGGTCGGCCCGTGGTGTTCCTGCGCTGTTGACATTTTAAGGAGATGCGTGTGTTTGCATCGGTGGACGTGTCTGTATCCGTGCGCACGTCTACGTGCATGCAGGTATCGCAACTCCCGCACCACGAACCAACTTCCAGCCTATTTACTGAAGGCTGCGTGAGGTTACAATCGGTCTCATTCCACGCGTCCTTATATCCACGCGTCCTTATATTTTTGCAGGTATCGCAACTACCTCACCACGAACCAACCTCCAGCCGATATACTGGAGGCTGCGTAAAATTACAATCAGTCTTACTCCACGCGTCCTTATATCCACGCATTCACACTCAACACAATTCATTCTCAAATCCATTCACACACAGCCCACTGCACACTTTGCCCACATACAATGCCCACAGCACGCACGCATTCTCGCGTCCGTATATCCTTATTTTATCCGTATTTAATTCGTGTTCTTGCAGGTATCGTAACTTTAGTACCATGACCAGCCCTCAACCTGCACACACACACACACACACACATACACACACACACACAAACACACACAGGTATTGTAACTTTTGTACCATGACCAGCCCTCAACCTGCACACACACACACACACACACACACACACACACAAACACACACACAGGTATCGTAACTTTCGTACCATGACCAGCCCCCAACCTGTCCAATTTGGCTGCGTGGCTGTTGACCCCGGAGGAGAAGTTGTGGCCGCTGGGACCGTGGACACCTTCCAGGCAAGCAAAAGAAAGAAATCACCTGTTGGTTGCTCCAGTCTCTGATTGTCGCCAATGGATGTAGGAGAGATTGCACTGCTTTGTTTGGCAGCTGGGACTGTGGACACCCTCCAGGCAAGTGAAGAAAGAAATCACCTGTTGGTTGCTCCAGTCTCTGATTGTTGCCAATGGATGTAGGAGAGATTGCACTGCTTTGTTTGGCAGCTGGGATCGTGGACACCTTCCAGGCAAGAAATACTCTAACACTCTAACAAGCACAAACACACGCACACACGAGAACACACACACAAACACACATGCACACACACAAACAAAAACACACACATGCACAGAAGACGCAAACAAACAAAAACACACATAAACAGAAGCACACACACATGCACCACTCCCTACCTATGCAGATATACGTGTGGTCCATCCGCACGGGGCGCCTGTTGGATGTGCTAGCAGGCCATGAGGGCCCTGTGAGTCAACTGGCCTTCAGTCCTGGAGGGGGGCCTGCCACGCTGCTGGCTTCCTCTAGCTGGGACAAAACCGTCAGGTGTGTGTGCGTGTGTGTGTGTACGTGTGT
>Ga0307963_1003464_pt1 | contig 12571 bp, 8 predicted proteins | sample OrgLakmetagen594_FD_201829 | JGI IMG/M metagenome (GOLD analysis project Ga0307963, IMG submission 201829) | Saline water microbial communities from Organic Lake, Antarctica - #594 | ecosystem: Environmental > Aquatic > Non-marine Saline and Alkaline > Saline | place: Antarctica: Organic Lake...
GCGCAGGTGTTATGAAGCAGCACTCTCCCCTCTTATACGCAACTATGTGCTCACGAACGCATGAGTGTGCGCAGGTGTTATGAAGCAGCACTCTCCCCTCTCATACGCAACTGTGTGCTCACGAACGCATGAGTGTGCGCAGGTGTTGTGAAGCAGCACTCTCCCCTCTTATACGCAACTGTGTGCTCACGAACGTATATGAGTGTGCGCAGGTGTTATGATGCAGCACTCTCCCCTCTCATACGCAACTGTGTGCTCATTAACGCATGACTGCATGACTGTGCGCAGGTGTGACGAGGCAGCACTCTCCCCTCTTATACGCAACTATGTGCTCACGAACGCATGAGTGTGCGCAGGTGTTATGAAGCAGCACTCTCCCCTCTCATACGCAACTGTATGCTCACGAACACATGACTGCATGACTGTGCGCAGGTGTGACGAGGCAGCATTCGCCCCTCTTATACGCAACTATGTGCTCACAAACGCATGAGTGTGCGCAGGTGTTATGAGTTATGAAGCAGCACTCTCCCCTTTCAAACGCAGTTATGTGCTCACGAACGCATGAGTGCGCAGGTGTTATGAAGCAGCTTCTCCCCTCTCATACGCAACTGTATGCTCACGAACGCATGACTGCATGACTGTGCGCAGGTGTGACGAGGCAGCACTCTCCCCTCTCATATGCAACTGTGTGCTCACAAACGCATATGAGTGTGCGCAGGTGTTATGAAGCAGCTTCTCCCCTCTCATACGCAACTGTATGCTCACGAACGCATGACTGCATGACTGTGCGCAGGTGTGACAAGGCAGCATTCTCCCCTCTTATACGCAACTGTGTGCTCACGAACGCATGAGTGTGCGCAGGTGTTATGATGCAGCACTCTCCCCTCTCATACGCAACTGTATGCTCACGAACGCATGACTGCATGACTGTGCGCAGGTGTGACGAGGCAGCATTCGCCCCTCTTAAACGCAACTATGTGCTCACAATCGTATCACTGTGCGCAGGTGTTATGAGTTATAAAGCAGCACTCCCTCCTCTCATACGCAACAGTGTTCTCACAAATGCATGACTGCATGACTGTGTGCAGGTGTGCCGAGGCAGCATTCTCCCCTTTCAAACGCAACTGTGTGCTCATGAACGCATGAGTGTGCGCAGGTGTTATGAAGCAGCATACTCCCCTTTCAAACGCAACTGTGTGCTCATGAACGCATGAGTGTGCGCAGGTGTTATGAAGCAGCATACTCCCCTTTCAAATGCATCTGTGTGCTCACAAACGCATGACTGCATGACTGTGCGCAAGTGTGCCGAGGCAGCACTCTCCCCTTTCAAACGCAACTGTGTGCTCACGAACGCATGACTGCATGACTGTGCGCAGGTGTGACGAGGCAGCATTCTCCCCTTTCAAACGCAACTGTGTGCTCACAATCGTATCACTGTGCGCAGGTATTACAAGGCAGCCCGCTCCCTTCACACAACAAAGGAGAAATACCCCAAGGCCCGCAGCAAGCGCAACCAGACCAGCAGTCTGGATGGGACATGGAGGAAGACGAGCACTGGCTTCCTCAGCCCCAGCCGTCTCAGCCGCCGCAGCAGCAGCAGCCGCAGCAGCAGCTGCAGCCACTGCAACCACAGCAGCAGCAACAGCAGCAAAGGGAGCTGCAGTCACAGCAGCCGTCTCCTGAGCAGCAGGACACCACCCCACAGCAGGTGGTTAACTTGGAGCTTAAGGAGCAGGCTATGCTACAACAGAAACAGGTTCTGGAACAACTGATGGACCAGCTGCTGATGCAGCAGCTCACAATCCAGCAGCAGCAGCAGCAGCAGCAGCAGCAAGCACATGCACCAGACCCTGAAGACCAACACAACAAGCAGCTGGCACAGCAAGTGGCAGAGCTCCAAATGCAGCTGTTCCATGCACACGAGCAGCTGGGCACACTTCAGCAGCAGCAGCAGCAGCAGCAGCAGCAGCAGCAGCAGCAAGAACATGCACCAGACCCTGAAGACCAACACAACAAGCAGCTGGCACAGCAAGTGGCAGAGCTCCAAATGCAGCTGTTCCATGCACACAAGCAGCTGGGCACACTTCAGCAGCAGCAGCAGCAGCAGCAGCAGCAGCAGCAAGAACATGCACCAGACCCTGAAGACCAACACAACAAGCAACTGGCACAGCAAGTGGCAGAGCTCCAAGTGCAGCTATTCCATGCCCACGAGCAGCTGGGCGCACTTCAGCAGCAGCAGCAGCAGCAGCAGCAGCAAGCACACACACCAGACCCTGAAGACCAACACAACAAGCAGCTGGCACAGCAAGTGGCAGAGCTCCAAGTGCAGCTGTTCCATGCACACGAGCAGCTGGGCGCACTTCAGCAGCAGCAGCAGCAGCAGCAGCAGCAGCAAGAACATGCACCAGACCCAGAGGAGCAGCACAACAAGCAGCTGGCACAGCAAGTGGCAGAGCTCCAAGTGCAGCTATTCCACGCCCACGAGCAGCTGGGCGCACTGCAGCAACAGCAGCAGCAGCAGCAGCAGCAGCAGCAGGAAGGAGCGCCACAGCAGCACGAGCATCAGCCTAACGACTCTGAGTTGCAGACTCTTGTTTCTCAACTGGAGGCAGAGCTCGCAGCAAAGCAGGAGGAGCTGGAGACACAGGCACTGGATTTGGAAGACATGCGTGACAGGTGAGTGTGCAATTGTGCACGTGTGGACGTGTCCGTGTGCAGGTGTGTGTGTGTGTGTGTGTATGTGTGTGTGTGTGTGTGTGTGTGTGTGTGTGTGTGTGTGTGTGTGTGTGAATGTTGAGCTTGTGCGCGATTTGTCGTGTGGATTGGGAGTTTTTTATTCCTGAGCATGTTGATCAAACATAGCAGGTAAGATGTTGATCAAACATGCAGCACGTCAGAAATAATAGGGTTGGCCAGAACCACATATATATAGGGTTGGCCAAAACCATATACATACGGTGTACAAACGGTATTTTTGGCAGGGAAATCGCTAAAAATTACGGTCATATACGGTGTATATGTACGGTTCTGGCCACCCCTACATATATACGGTGTCTACGGTACTTTTGGCAGGAACATCATGCCTACGTGAACAATCCCACGGCTATTGGAATACATGTCAATAATCCAACGTTGATCAGTATATATGTCAATAATCTCACGGCTATTGGAATATATGTCAATAATCCAACGTTGATCAGTATATATGTTAATAATCTCACAGCTACTGGTATATATGTCAATCCAACGTTTTTGAGTATACTGTACTGCGCTTGGTTGTTTTGCGAGTAATTAAATTATTATTGAGGCCCCTCGCAATAAGTCAAGCCGAAAATAAATAAAGTTTTTTCAGACCTCGCAATACTTAGACTTTTTAATGCGGTAGTTTCTGGGTCCCCCGAATGGAACCCCATCGCCCTAAGGGCAAGCATCACTATTTGACCTAGGTTGCACCAAACGGAAGCGCACAGAGGACGATGTTCCCGCTCGGGAGCTCATCATCCGCCTCAGGCCTGATGTGCAGCAGGCAGTAGCAGCCAGGGATGCAGCCATTGCAGCCAGCATTGCATCCCGCCCTGCCCCGGTTAATAGGCCTGTGGGGAGGCCCAAGGTGCTTGCACCATTGGTGGTGCAAGCCCCTCCAGGAGAGAGGCATTTGTGGGCAGAGCTGCAACTCAGGTGGAGTGGGGGGGAGCATCAGGTGCGCTTGCATCTGCACTTCACAGCAAAATCAGCAGCAGCAGCAGAAGCCCAGAAGCTGAAGAAGCAGGCAGTGTGGGTTAGGATGCACCTGCAGGGTCGCAGGGGGAGGGAGAGGGTGGTGCTGTCTTTGAGAGCAACACCCTTCCCGAAAAAAGTCCCCAAATTCGCAAAGTTCGCAAATTTCCTTAACTTTTCAGGGGCCTCGCAAAAGCTTAATGCTCGCAAATTAATTATTCTATTTATTTTGGCACCTCGCAAAAAGTAGGCCTCGCAATACTAAAAGCGCAGTACGGTGTTTATTCCTCTAGGGTTTCTCTTATTACGTTTATAAACAACACGTTTATAAACAACATGACGCAATTGTTATTAGTTTGGTATTTGTACCCAGGGCTGGCCGGGTGTCTCCAAGTTTAGTTTGGATTACAAAGGCCTCCAGCCTGGCATGGCTGCTCAACCTGTAGGTCCCAACAAATAAATCAATCAAAAAGATCGACAGCTGCACTAATAAATTTGTAAACTTCTGAATTATGTCGAAAAACAAAACCTTAGATATCACCTTCAGGAATATGAGCAAATAAATGGATGAACTGGTGCCGTAAATGTTGGGTGTCTCCAAGTAAAGCTGTTGTCAGCAAGGTTACCGTGGGAAAAGTGTATATATCATTGGTAAAACAATTCATGGTCTAAGTACATTCCACAGATATATCGGTACATTCCACAGGTATATGAGTACATTCCTTAGGTATATCAGTAGATTCCACAGTATATCAGTACATTCCACAGTATATCACTACATTCCAAGGTATATCACTACATTCCTCAGGTGTATCACTACATTCCACAGTATATCACTACATTCCAAGGTATATCAGTACATTCCACAGGTATTTCACTACATTCCACGGGTATGTCAGTACATTCCAAGATATATCAGTACATTCCTCAGGTAAATCACTACATTCCTCAGGTATATCAATACACTCCTCAGGTATATCACTACATTCCAAGGTATATCACTATATCCCAAGGTATATCACTACATTTCAAGGTATATCAGTACATTCCACAGGTATATCAGTACATTCCACGGGTATATCAGTATATGTAAATGGCTAAAGGGTTTAGAAAGGGTTTACAAAGGGGTTCACCGGAAGCCACACATGTTAGGGTACTAGGCATTGCTGGATCAGCCAGCGTATAGTACACATAAGGTTTTATGAAATGTATGGGAAAAGGGGCATGCTTCCCTTGGTACCCGCAATGCTGTCGTATAGATCTGGCCGACCCTCCTATCTCCTAGCACATGGCTTGTGGGCAGATTGGCGTCCTGAGTTAATAAATGCAACAATTTGAAGGCAACTGGCGGGCCTTGGCTGGGCTGAGCAGATGTTTGCTATTGGTTCAGTCTTGTGCATGCCATTTGTGTCCAAGCATAAACGCGTTGGTTTTATTATGCATTTAGCATATGCTTGGGAACTCGTTTTCCCTCTGTTTGCTTCTGTTGCGCGGGCGAAGACATGGATACAGACATCATTAAGGGTGGGTAATGAATTCGCCGAGATCCACCGAGTGCGAGGCTTGCCGAGACTCGCCAAGACTCTTTCCCGGTGTGGAAGACACTCGTTGGCCAGGGAGACTCATCATGTATTAGGGGGGCATCTGGTGCAGGTGCCTACGTGTCCACCCAGGATCACAGATCTGTATAGACACATATGACATCATCTCTGTATACATATGTGATGTCTACGTGTCCACCCAGGATCACAGATCTGTATAGACACATATGACATCATCTCTGTATACACATGTGATGTCTACGTGTCCACCCAGGATCACAGATCTGTATAGACACATATGACATCATCTCCGTATACACATGTGATGTCTACGTGTCCACCCAGGATCACAGATCTGTATAGACACATATGACATCATCGCTGTATAAATATGTGATGTCTTCGTGTCCACCCAGGATCATACACGTAGGATCCCTCCTGATCACACATATCAGGAGGGATCCTACGTGTCCACCCAGGATCACACTTGAGTGGACACGTGGGTAGTATAGGAATAGTGCACTGCACTGCAATACTACTGCCGCTTAGGAATTTCTTCTCGCCTTAGTGCTCCCCAGTTAATTTAAATTGTGTGCCTGCAGAGTTTCAGATAAAGCCATCAGTCAAAATGTGCAACTGCTAGGCTCACCAGTTGATTAAACTGTGTGCACTGACTCTGTTTCCCTGCTCCCTTGCTTCCTGCCACCCCTTTGGTCACTATCTTCACAAAACCTGTGCCATCTACTTTTTGTTCTTGCTGCAGGGTCTGTGCTTGAGTTCCAAGTGAAAGAAGACAAGCGCTTCCCTGCACCGTCGGCTTTCAATGACATGGCGCTGCACGTTATTCCTAAGCGGTTATTGTAATGCTTTTTTGTGCCACCTCACTTGCGAGCTCAATTGGTGACTGTTCAAACAAGTCTTTCATGTCGTTTATATTTCCGCAACAGTGCGTAAAAGGACGTCCTTAAGCGTTATTTGAAAGTACATCTCTTCTGCTTGGCATAAACTTATGAGGAATGAAACCGTTCAATGTCATCCATTGGGTGGTGCAGAACACAAAACAGCATCCTTGCTAAATCCATGCCGGTGGTAATTACACTATCTGCGTTCAATTTCTATCTCTTTCCATAATGAGTTCGGTGCCAAATGATTTGCACCAGCTCAGTATTTCAGCGATCAATGCATCTGGGACTCAGCGGATTGAAAAGATGAGGCCAATACATCGCCATACATTGCCTCTTTTTTCCTGGCCATTCTTTTCTCGAGTTTCCACTCAATTTCTTTGGCCGCATGAAAGATCCCATAGGGATAATGACACAGCACTGACATGGCACTGGCTAAATTACGCAGTGTGATAACACACGTGTCTCTCTGAGGCGTGGTTAATTCATTCAGCTGAACATGGCACTGACACTTTATCACGCAGTGTAATACACACATGCCAGTGCATTGGCATGTGCTTCAAAGCTGTGCCTAGCATTTTAAGAGGAAGCAATGCTACAAGACAAGCATCTTGGAAAAGGGGGCCATGACTAGTCTGGGTATGATCATGATGGTGGCTAGGCCTGGAATTAGATCATCTGGCTGTGTCCTTATTTGCTGAACTGCCCAGGCATACATCAGCTGTCAGCACAGACACGGCATCATACTTGTGGGGATTCTGCCCATTAAGCAGCACGACGATATCCTGAAGGCTGTAACTGTTGGTTCCTGTCACGAGTGCTTTATAACATATCAATATATACGTTCCGTCATCAAGCACTATTCATTTGATTGTTCTTGAGGAAGCGTAATCTAGCACAGATTTCATGGGATGTGATAGGGAAACCAAAGCTATGAGAGCAGCTTACCACAAAAAAAGCAATGGTGGAAGTCAAGTCTGCATAAGCGCGCTGCTTCTTGTAGCAATAAATTTCTCATTGCAAGCATGGACAAATAAACATCCCATAAAAAACAGCTAGCTGCTATTTGCCTGGCATAATGATCTCGTCCATTGCTTCCCAATTGTTCATGAACATTAGAAGGGTTTCATTGCCCTTGAGCTGTTGCGCCAGGATGGGGCGCGCTTTCAAGTTGTCGGCAAGATCTGGCCGACAAATTAAAAGCGCGCCCCCAGTTCTTTCGAAAACCCGCTGCTGTGTGCTGCAGCACTGAACAGAGGGCCAGGCAGAGGGAAAGTGTGGGGAGTGGAAAAGAATTATCTTTGTTGCCCTATCGTGCGTGCGTGTGTGTGTGCGTGTGCGTGTGCGTGTGCGTGCGTGTGCGCGTGCGCGTGCGCGCGTGTGTGTGTGTGTGTGTGTGTGTGTGTGTGTGTGTGTGTGTGTGTGTGTGTGTGTGTGTGTGTGTGTGTGTGTGTGTGTGTGTGTGTGTGTGTGTGTGTGTGTGTGTGTGCTCGCTTGTGTGTCTTCTCCAACCTGTACGGGTCCGCTCCTTGTCCTCTAAGACCAAACTTTCGTACGCTGATGAAGCGGGTTAAGGCGCTAAGGTGCGCATACCTATTGGGCTCTCACCCTGGATATATCTCACCCTGGATATATCTGAGTTACCCAACTATGCATGTCTTTGTGTCCACTTGTGGAGTGGACACAAAGACTTGTATAGCAGAAGTGGACCAGGCCGCATAAGCCTCCTGCTACCAGGCTCTACCACGGGCTTCACCATGCTGCTGCTGCTGCTACTGCTGCTGCTGCTGCTGCTGCTGCTGCTGCTCAAAAAAACTGCGTTGCGCTGCCAAACGTAGCATACTTTGTTATGGTTGTGTGGTGAAGTGAACACTGCAATTTGCCACGGCTGGCCATTAACACATACACATACACAACAAATTTAGTACTGTAACTTATGAACTGTGACAAATTTGAGAAAAAGCTGATAAAAACTGTCATTTTTTGCAAATAAATGCAGCTTGAATTTGGATGTGAACATGACGTTGTGTGTGAGCAGTCCCAACTTGTGATGAGGACATGAGGTTGTATTATGTTGGAGTGTGTGAGCAGTCCCACAAGCCCAGCACGTTGCAGGAATTGCTTTGTGCTTTGCAACGTGGAGCCAGCGAACTGTTTCCTGTGGTCGTTTCTTGCAGGTGCGAGCGCGTTTTACATGCTGTTTGCCATGCCACAAAGGTGTATACTGGTGTGGTGTGTATGCTGTGTGTACTAAGAACGCATGTACCAGTACTAAGAGGGCCATTCATGCTGGTTTTATGTGCAACAGCCCTTGAGCGAGAGGAGAGGGAGGGCTCCCTGGATTGTGTTCGTAAATCAGTGATAGATTAAGCGAAGGTGATCTCACCTTGCTCACAGAAGTCCTAACACATGTAATGCGCACATTTTTGCAATCCATCTCAACAACAGCTCCAGGGACTCACTGGAAACTGTGTCCTCCTCCTTGATGGAGGGCCCCAGCCCGCACCTCTTTCACTTGCATGTCCTGGTGAGTGTGGGTGTGTGATGTCAACGTCGTTACGTGCATCCTTGCTTTTTATTGTGAAATCACACAGATTCTGGTTCCTCGTTCCTCGGCTTTTCTGTCTGCATTTTAACTTGTGGTAGGAACAAAAGGATGGATGTCCCACGTTGTAACAAACACCAAATCATCTGTTCTAGCATTTCTATTGTGCATACATGCAGCACTCAGACATGGGTGTGATTGAGCGAGACATGACCCTCCGTTCCTTCAAGCAAGCACAGGCACAAGGTGCGCTCTGTTTTGATTGACCAAATCTGATGTCGGAGGTGGATGGGTATCTGTTCACGTGTAATCTGCTTGAGTTCAAGCTCTCGTGCTCATCTACTTAGGCAGTAATCAAAGCCGCATCTTCTCACGTGCGCAAAAGGAAAGGTGAGCATTAGAACGGAGTCTAGATAGAAATGGTGGCTAGCAATGCCTCCACAAAGTGCACGAACGGGTACAACAACTGCACATAACACTCTACTTCGTCAAGGCTCCCTTAATCAGCTGTTGGCTGTGAGATCACTGCCAGCAAAAATTGTCTCTCTCTGCTCTGTGGCTCCCTGAGTAAAAAAATACACTTTCACACGCTTACCACACACTGCCGGCAGCTGCTCCCTTCTCTAAGCTTCACTGGTACTACTTTATTCCAATTCTTTCAACACGCTTACCACGCACTGCTCCCTTCTCTAAGCCTCACTGGCACTACTTTAATCCTATTCTTACAACACGCTTACCACACTGCCGGCAGCTGCTCCCTTCTCTAAGCTTCACTGACACTACCTCATTCCTATTCTTTTAACATGCTTACCACACACTGCCGGCAGCTCCTCCCTTCTCTGAGCCTCACTGGCACTACTTCATTCCTATTCTTTCAACACGCTTACCACACACAGCCGGCAGCTCCTCCCTTCTCTAAGCCTCACTGCCACTACTTTATTCCTATTCTTTCAACAAGCTTACCGCACACTGCCGGCAGCTGCTCCCTTCTCTAAGCCTCACTGGCACTACTTTAATCCTATTCTTACAACACGCTTACCACACTGCCGGCAGCTGCTCCCTTCTCTAAGCTTCACTGACACTACTTCATTCCGATTCTTTCAACACGCTTACCACACACGGCCGGCAGCTCCTCCCTTCTCTAAGCCTCACTGCCACTACTTTATTCCTATTGTTTTAACACGCTTACCGCACACTGCCAGCAGCTGCTCCTTTCTCTGAGCTTCACTGGCACTACTTTATTCCTATTCTTACAACAAGCTTACCGCACACTGCCGGCAGCTGCTCCCTTCTCTAAGCCTCACTGGCAATACTTTAATCCTTTTCTTACAACACGCTTACCACGCACTGCCGGCAGCTGCTCCCTTCTCTAAGCCTTACTGGTACTACTTTATTCCGATCCTTTCAACACGCTTACCACGCACTGCCAACAGCTGCTCCCTTCTCTAAATTTCACTGGTACTACTTTATTCCGATCCTTACAACACGCTTTCCACGCACTGCCGGCAGCTCCTCCCTTCTCTAAGCCTCACTGGCACTACTTTATTCCTATTCTTTCACACACTTACCGCACACTGCCGGCAGCTGCTCTTTTCTCTGAGCTTCACTGCCACTACTTTATTCCTATTATCTCAACACGCTTACCGCACACTGCCAGCAGCTGCTCCCTTCTCAGAGCTTCACTGCCACTAATTTATTCCTATCCTTTCAACAACGCAGGAGGAGGCTCTGCTGGTGGTGGTGTTGCACCACTAGTGGAGCCTGCCTCTGCAACTTTGCCCGTGCTTGTGACGACAGACGTCATGCTCCCAGACAGCAGCAGCACAGGGTGCTTAATGTTTGGGGGGCCGTTGCTCATACACTACGACCTGCCAACAAAGAAGGTGCGTGCGTAGTGTGCTCATCTTTGTGCACGCACGCACGCACGCACGCACGCGGGGTAGCAATGTTCATTACTTGTGATGATGCTGGTTAGGTAGGTACTAAGAGCGTTGTTTTGGGTAATCATTTATTTTGTGCTTGTTGGCTGTGTAGGTACCTTTAAGAATAAAGATACCTTGGCATTCAAGAAACCACACCTGTTGCTGCTGAGCAAAGTAACCCTGCCATCCAATCTGGCGAAAGGTTAATCGCCTTGTGATCCTCTCATCTATTCTCGACTCTTTCTGTCTGCAGTGTTTAACTGAGCTTAAGTTCTACAGTCTTGCCTGCCAAGTTGTTTAAACTTACATTTCATGCAATGCTGTTGCATCTACTACCTAGATAGTTAGGCTTTGCTCGTTTGCACTTCATGCACTGCGCACCCCCAATGCGCTGGTAGTGTCTGAATGTAACTAGTGTGTCCACGTTCAATTTGTAGAAATTACTAAAATTTTAGTTGTATGTTCGTATGGGGGTCTGGGGTCTGGGGATAATTTGTGACTTCGAAGGGACTTTGCGAGGGTCCTTTTTCCTTCCAAGCCAGGAATTGATTTGTGAATTCGAAAGGGCCCCGCTGCTGGCTGCTGCTGCCTGAGCAGTGCTGGTTCGGTATATAGTAATGTATGTTGCTGTCTGTTTTGTTATAAAAGGTATGAGGTAGCATCGACCCACACCGATCATCGTTCCTTCCATCTGTATCATGTTTAAGGTCCTGTTTCCTTCCAAGACAGTATCTAATGCGTAGGGTTGGCCAGAACCGTATATATACACCGTTTATGACCGTATATTTGATGACATCCCTGCAAAGTATACCGTATATACACCGTATATATATGGTTCTGGCCAACCCTATTAATGCAATGGTTACCCATTGGGTACTTCTTGAAGTGCCTGTACCACAATCCCCCCTGATATTGTGCAGGAATTGCTGCAGAGGCGAGTTTCCGTTGTGTTCGGGCGAACCAGCACTGGCAACCGAGAGCATCTTGGAGCCGCTGTACATTTTGTCGTAGCAGGGGAGGTTGCAAGTTATCGAGCGGTTGAGCGCTTCAGTCTGCCTGGGGTCATTCATGAGATGCCTGTACACGTCAATGATGTGCTGCTGCACACGTGATGGAAATAGCCAAGAAATAAATAACAACTAGTCATTCTTGAGATGCCTGTACACGTCAATGCTGTGCTGCTGCACAATTGATTGGAGTAGCCAAGAAATATATAACAACTAATCATTCCTGTCTGAACACGTCAATGATGTGCGGCTGCACACTTGATGGAAGTAGTTAAGAGATATATAAAACAACTAGTCATTCTTGAAATGCCTGTACACGTCAATACTGTGCTGCTGCACACTGCTGGAAATAGCCAACACGTACAAAACAACTAGTCATTCATGATGTGTCTGTACACGTCAATGATGTGCTGCTGCACACTTGATGGAAGTAGTTAAGAAATATATAAAACAACTAGTCATTCTTGAAATGCCTGTACACGTCAATGATGTGCTGCTGCACACTGCTGGAAATAGCCAACAAAAACAAAACAACTAGTGCAGCACACTGGAGACGGGTCCTAGTATTGGAAGATGATACTCGCAAATGCTGCCTGCTGCTCATACGTGGCGGTTATCAACACAGTGCCAGCACCTGGAATCCTTTGCAATATTAATAGTGTGTAGGTGTGTGGTGGGTGGCGGTTGGGTGCACGTGTATGTGAGTGTGTGTGCACGCGCATATAAGAAAAAGAAAAAAGAATAAGCTACGCAGGCAGTGAAAACCACTCCCCACATTAATCAAGGAAAAGGAGCCACTTTGGTACCAAGTACGGTACCGAGTACTACTCGGTACCGTAAGGGGGTTACAAGGGGGTTACAAGGATGGCCTACAGCCCGAGTCTCTGGCTGATGGCAATTGGCTGGTGAAACAAAATCAACCAGTGTCGAAAATTGA
>Ga0307963_1003465_pt1:0-5000 | contig 12570 bp, 12 predicted proteins | sample OrgLakmetagen594_FD_201829 | JGI IMG/M metagenome (GOLD analysis project Ga0307963, IMG submission 201829) | Saline water microbial communities from Organic Lake, Antarctica - #594 | ecosystem: Environmental > Aquatic > Non-marine Saline and Alkaline > Saline | place: Antarctica: Organic...
GTAAGGTTAGCATTTTCCAGTTGCGTTACAGCCCTTTTTTTTACTTGGTTTGTTTTGAGGTTTACCTCGTTCTCATAGGTTGAGCAGCCATTCCAGGTTGAATACCTTTGTAATCCAAACTAAACTAAACACGCACGTGGAAGTGTCTGCCTACAGCTAAAACCAGCTTGTTTCGGGTAGCTGCCCTGAAAGCCTAGTGGCCCGTGGTCAGGCCAGACTCTTCAGGGTCGCGGGTTTGAATCCGCCTGGTAGCATGAGTACTTCGCTGTCCGACAACAACATCTCCGTTTTCTTAATCCATGCTGGTGGATGTTAATCCATGCATCACCCCTGCGTAGATTTCATTTTCCTGTTCCGCTCGAAGCCTTCGTTTCATTATAAGAAATCGACTTGGTTGCACACGGATCTACGGAGGCTGCTCAACCAGTCCACCGTAACCAATGCTCTGCATAGGATGTTGTGTGGCTCTTGTCATTTGCCTGGAACAACATAGCACTTGTCCCATGCTGCTGTTCAACATCACCCTTCAAGTTGTGTCAATCGGGGAGAGAGTACACTCCAGAATTCCAGCCTAGAAGGCGCCGGCACAATTTAATACGGTTAACCTGTAACAATATATAACCGACATGGATTGAGAGAAAGAAACCTTATATTGTTACGTAATGAATACCCAAAAATTGGTGGAGGACTTGTATCTAGCCGACAACAATACTCCAGGCTGCATTTAGTTGCTTGCGGCGGCTGCAGCATCAGTGAAAATGCTTGGGACCGGGGGTGTGCTGCAAGTAAGGGAACGTCAGAAGCATTATTGTGATTACTATTGGATATCGAGCATGAGAAATGAAGTAAAGCAACGTACGCACACACTACAAGGCTAGGATAGCATGTTCTGTTCTAACACCACCCAATGAATGCAGAGAGCGCACAATGCTTTGGTCCAGGACACGTTAGTGTCCTAGTGTCCAACTGAAGAGGTATGTTTTGAGTGGTTGCTGGCACGGTATCTAAGTGGGGTTGGTCATATATACGGTGTATAAACGGTATTTTCGGCAGAAAAATCACCAAATATGTAAGCTTTGGAAAAATGTGGGTGTTGTGGCTAGGTAAGCTCGTCGGAATGCAAGGTAGCAGGTGCGGGGTGATACCACTACTTAATAGGGTTGGCCAGAACCATATATACACACTGTATATGACCAACTTCCCTGCTAAAAATACCGTATTTGCACCGTATATACGTACATATGTATTGCTGTGGCCAACCCTATTGAGTTAACAATGATGTGTAAAGAGCAAGGAATTTACGGCATAAGGTGAATACGGCACACGTTGTGGACCTAGGCGAGTGTTCTTTTTTTTACATCCACTGGTGAGGGGTGATTAGTACTTGACATCATAGCTGCTCCTTTCCTTGTTTGATCCGCAAATAAAATTGCTATTGTTATCTGCATACTTCCAGGATTGACTGATCGTCATTGCAGGTGGGAACACCATGAACATAAATTATGGACGTTTGAGCACACTGCAAGCCTGAAATAGGACTGCACAACCCTGACAGCTTGTACGAGGAGCTTACTCGTTTGATGGGAAATGCCGAGAAACAAATTGGAAGTAACTCACTATGGCCTCTCTTCTTCCCAGGCCAGTTGTGCGGCCATGGTGATCACAGAGCGTGCGTCCCGCTCATCCAGTACGGGGCGGTAGAAGGGCACCCGAGCGATCTACAAAATAGACGAGTGTGTAGCAAGAATTTAGTGTTAATGTTATATGTGTGTGAGTACATGTGTGCATGTGTGTGCCCCAGTGCTTCGATTAACCGCGACACGTCGCCACTGTGTCGTATTTTGGCCATTATGGGTGCGACACAGTGACGCCTAGCAGGGCGTCGCTGAGCACCCGGTGTAGCCAAATGTTGCTAAGTGGCGACACCCGGATTTTCTGTTGACCACACTGTGTAGCCAAATGTTTATACGTTCAAATTTGTGAATGACTCAATGCACACTCCGTGTCCTCTGGGGGCCGAGAGGACCGCCAACATTGTTGACAGATCAGGTCGCTCCCAAAACTCCCAAGCCCCTGCCCCTGCCCCTCTCGACCCCTTCATGCCCCTCCCACCCATGCCAGCAGCTCCAACAGCACAAGCTGCAGCACCTCCCCCAGTTGATGCAACCCTGAGGTGGCATGCACCACAGCTACAACACCTGCTGCAGCACCTCCAGCAGCACCTCCAGCAGCGGCAGCAACAAGAGGTGAGTCCTCATGGCCCAACCCTCCCACCATCACAAGCGCCGACCTTGCAGCAAACCATGGACGCATGGGAAGCATGGAAGAAGCAGCAAGCATGACAGCAGGAGAGAGTTTTATGCATCATCACACTTTTGCATGCAGCCAGTGCAGCAGCCCTGCGCCAGAAGCTCGTGCAGTTTGCAACGGTGCTGCATATCCTCCAGCATCAGCAGCCCATGGTTTTGGGCATCAGGGCTTTCTGCTTGCAAGCGCAAAAGTGGTTTGAAGCAAATACCCAACACCAGCACATGCACAGCAGCGGCAGCAGGAGCCAGTTGATGGAAATCGGTGATGGAGCGAGGATACATAGAGCTTAGGGGGGGAGGGAGGCAGGGGCGAAAGGGTGGATTCAACTAATAGGCAATCTTCATGAATCATTTACCATTACACAGCTTTTGGGGGGGGAATATTAAGTGGCTACACCCTTTTTTAACAAAAGAACCCTGTGTAGCCAACTGGCTCCAAAAACTTTAATAGAAACACTGGTGTGCCCAATGTTGCAGGTCGAGGTAATGCCATCTTTAAAGCACGCTCTGCAGCGCAGCATTAATGCCATCAGGAAAACCAGCATGGTTTGCAGAGCTAGGCATCAGCAATGGACGGAACTTGAGCAAGCAGCTTAGCAGCTGTGCATCCTGCGCCAGGCTAAAGGACTGAAGCAAATTACCTGGTACAGGTGATCTAGCATGAGAAATAAGAATGCTTTTATCCAGGGCCAGGGATGGGTCATACGGACTTCAGAGATGTTTAATACGGAAAAATACGTGTAGAATACGCAATACGCAAATGATACGATACCGTATTTTATGCAAATTTGGGGTGCCAATTTTTGACCCAAAATGGACCCGATTCGCCCCAAAATCACCCAAAACGTTTCCAGTTATTTTTCAATATATAAAATGTAAAAATTACAGGTAATAATGACATCGGAAGCTCGCTGGAAGGTCGTTTCTGGGCGGGAATTCGTCTGAAAAGGTAAAAAAAGCAAAAATCGTCAAAAATCGGTTTAAATTGTAATCGTATAATACGGCCTGATTTGTCCAATACGGTATAATACGCGTTAAGTACCATACGGTGAATTATACGAATACGCCGTATGACCCATCCCTGCTTTTATCCTACCTATTTAATCCTCTTTTCTTAAATGAGTAGAAGGGGGAAGTGACATGCGTAGTCCCTCTTTTCTGTAACCCTGTTGTATATGCTTATTTGAAGCGTGCAACGAGTCAACATGCAAGCAAGCACACACATATGCGCATAAACGCATCACATACACACTCCCACAGAAGATGCTCAACTCATTTTTTGGAGAGCGACAGAAGTAGCAGTCGCAAAGTGCACACACTCTCTCATATAAATCTTGGAATCGCATGCACTGTCTCACGCACTGGCATCTACGTTTTAGCTGTGCTTGTGCATGAAGTGCGTCCGTGCACACATTTGACAAAATTAGTATGCGCTCTCTGCCAAACCTCACCACAAGGCCATCCAATTGCTCGGCGGCTTCCACGCGTACATACATGCCCAAGCGGTCCACCCACAGCAGCTCGGCGTAATTCATCTGCACATGTGTGCGTGGATGTTTTTGTGTGTGTGTATGTGTGTGTGTGCGTGTGTGTGTGTGTGTGTGTGTGTGAGAGAGAGAGAGAGAGAGAGAGAGAGAGAGAGAGAGAGAGAAAGAGAGAGAGAGGGAGAGAGAGAGAGAGAGACAGAAAGAGAGAGTGAGAGAGAGACAGAGTGTGTGAGAGAGAGAGAGAGAGAGAGAGAGAGAGAGAGAGAGAGAGAGAGAGAGAGAGAGAGAGAGAGAAAGAGAGAGGAAACGACTTGCATGAACCATGGGCATGATGCAACAGTGCCCTCTAGCATGAGTACAGGTATGTATGCGCACATAAATGTATATGCGTGAGTGTGTTGTGTATAACGTGCGTGTGCATTGTATGTGTATAACAGAGCGTGCATGAATGTATTTGTGGTGAGTGCGTAGCAAGTGTAGTGCATGGAAATAATTGACATGACATATTTGCACATGCAACTTCTCATGTTACATAATCCACACAAACACACACGCACACGCACACACACACGCACAGCACACACACATGTTTTTGCAGAGGCACTGACCTCTATCAATGGGATATTCAAAAAGTGGCTCACGATCCGATAGATGTCCTCCGCCCGCTCACTGAAATTATGATACGAATAGTGAAGACTTGTGCCTGTGCAGTGTGCTTTCGACATGCTTGTATTGTGTGCGTGTGTCTCCTTTGAGCAGCAGGCATTAAGACATAAGTGGTATAAAAAAGCTTTAGGAAGCTATGCAAGCAATACCACTCTGCTAGAGGATCAAGAAAAAGGCACCACTCAGCACTCAGCTCAAAGTGAAACTCCTCCACCGTTGCAAAAAGTGTGTGAGTGCAGTCATCACACAAGCAAGGCTGTGCTTGCCCTGCTGCATTGTTACTGGGAGTACGGTGAGTGCATGCAGCTTTAGCGATGGGGATATGTGCAGTGTTTTTAGGTTGGCCAAAACCATACATATACCATATGTAACCATATGCACGTATATATGGCAAGTAACGGTGTTTTTAGCAGAAGAAAGTTACCATACATGCAGCCATATACGGTGCATAATCACAATCCTGGCCGACCCTCAGTACATGTATATACAATGCAGAGCACAAGTGCTGAGTGCTAAACATGAATGGGCTACAAGGGTT
>Ga0307963_1003465_pt1:10000-12570 | contig 12570 bp, 12 predicted proteins | sample OrgLakmetagen594_FD_201829 | JGI IMG/M metagenome (GOLD analysis project Ga0307963, IMG submission 201829) | Saline water microbial communities from Organic Lake, Antarctica - #594 | ecosystem: Environmental > Aquatic > Non-marine Saline and Alkaline > Saline | place: Antarctica...
TCTGGCTGAAGCGGCTTGGTCATCACATCTGCCACATTGCGCTCCGTGGACACATGGCTGAAGGTGACCTCCCAACTAACACCTTAAGGGTCAAGTAATTTTCCTGTCTTATTTGTTGTCTTGGGCCCATGTATTGCTGGAATAATCGAGAGCCTGAAGCTTGAGGATTTCTTACAGTAGAGAAGTGAAGGGACGCGCTATCGATATGTTGAATACTTTAAGCACTAGAATTTATTTTGCACTGACGTCTTTGTGCCTGTGCCCGTATTTGGCTGAATGGATGCAACTCTACAGAGACAGTGTTGTTATTTCGGTCATTCTGGAGGATAACTGTGCAGGGGAGGAGGTGGGCCCACTCCCCTCAATATCTCGAGGTCTACGGCAATCCTGATTTGCAAGGATGTTTATGTGGTTTCTTCACTTAATGCAAGGCGAAGGAAATTAACTGCATGTGTGTGAAGCTCTGCTCAATCCTCTATTAAATGACTCTGGTGGACCATCGACCAACCCGTCTTCATGAAAGCATCGACACTCGATCGATGAATTGATTAATTGAGATATTGTTGTTCATTGGATTCGCTCCTTCATTTACCCAAGATCATCGGGTTTGTGAGCTGAGGAAACATTTCCCCTTGTATTCCACCTTTTTCGAGGATTTCTTAGCAGCCCAACCCTTTTTGCTGCAACAGATCAACAACCGACTTGTTCATAATTTCCTTTCTCAGCAGAACACTCTTTCTTTCTGAGCTTATGGATTTACTTGTGGCTGGCCAAGACCAGTCAGCAGCCGATCAGCCAAACAACCTGGCTGAAGGTCCCCCCCCATTGTAACCATTGGCAAATAAAAGAGCGTGCACCTCGTTTTGGCCATGTTCATGTTCACAAGGAGTCTGATCACATACGTGAGAACCACCTTTAAGCCACGCTGCTGCCTCAACATTTAAAGTATGCGCATGCAAGCGGAGTCTACTGACATTGCGCTCAATAAGTTGCTTTGGATAGATCAAGATGAAGATACCGTGGTACAATAGTCGGCACTCAAAAAAGGGATGGCAAACCAAGACTGATAAGTGGGCAGTTTGTTGTTGTGCGCATTGGGGTCCACCAATTAAGCGTCTCTCCAAATACCTTATGCTTTAAATCCGCTCAACATGTACAAGGTCCTGTAGAAAACCATGCCCAGATACCTGAAAGAATCTTTGCGAAAAAGGCGGCACAGCCAATTGATTCAGCATAATTTGCATAGCACGGGGCTCAATAGTCGGATCATTTGCATACAACATGTCTCAAGATACGTGCACACCCGCGGATCCAGTGACTGCCCCTGTTACCATTTCAGCAATACCGTTAATATCGCTAATGTAAAGGGAAAAAAGCAGGGGGGACAGGGGGCAATCTTGTTTGCCCCCACGAGTCAGATGCACACGAGCAGTTTTATCACCGTCCTTCAAGATATACTCATCATGCATGGTCGTACATATCTTAAATCACAGACAACAGAGGCGCAGGCATGCAAGTATGCTTAAGGCATGGTGCATCCCTTTGAAAGCCTGGTGTCATAGGCTTGCGCCATATGCCTGTTGTGGAAGTACGGCTGTATGGCTGGGGTAAATACTTTCATATTCCCCTTTGAGACGTAGCACTTTCAGAAGTCTTAGGCTTGCGTAGCACACACGCGCAGGCACTCACATACACTCACATACACACACACACAGCTCACACGCACGCACATGGAATTGTACACACACGCAGCACACACGTGCACGCACAGACACACACGCACGTGCGCAGCAGGGTGTTTTGTTGGCTTTGTACCTGCATTTGCATGCTGCAAAGACCCCCAGATTGTTTGCTCCAGCTCCTTTCACTTCTCATGGGTATCCCTAGGCTCGTGCCGACGTACAACCGCACTTCCACAACAGGCACATGCGGCTTGCTTAAAATCAATGAAAGCAGCGTGTAACCTAGGTGACCCAAGTGCCGAAGAATGAACATGGGTTGCAAAGTGTTATGGCTCTTGATTGATTGATCATGTGACAACTAGTAAGGAACATCATCTCACTGATTAGAGCAACAAGATTGTCATATGGGGTTAGGAGAGATAGCAAACTCCCTAGTTGTATGCGGAATGCAAACCACAAAATAAACGGATGAGATGGGAGAAATGAACGGGAGCATCGCACTGAACGAGAGACTGGCTGGAAGAAAAAGAAAGCAGCAGAGGCGATTAGAAAGTCGAGAATGCTCCAGAGCTCTGATAACAGAAACAACAGGGCAGAAAGAGGGGCAGGCTGGACGGAAAAGGAAGGCAAGGGGGAAGACCATAAAATTTTAGTTCAGAGGGAGATATGTAGAATGCAATATGCAATATAAGAAACCTTCAACCTTCAGGAAACTGCATGTCTTCAAGAGAATCCCGCCCCCACACTCCCCTCGTCCCCTTTTCCCTCTACCTCTACCTCGCCAAACCCATTCCTCGGTCACCCCCCCCCTGCCTCATCACAAAACCCTCAAGCCCTCCCTCCCTCACACACCCCATATATGGGGTGTCGGTAACCCCCCCCTGCCTA
>Ga0307963_1003480_pt1 | contig 12536 bp, 20 predicted proteins | sample OrgLakmetagen594_FD_201829 | JGI IMG/M metagenome (GOLD analysis project Ga0307963, IMG submission 201829) | Saline water microbial communities from Organic Lake, Antarctica - #594 | ecosystem: Environmental > Aquatic > Non-marine Saline and Alkaline > Saline | place: Antarctica: Organic Lake...
GCTTGGTGTTTTGGGACTTGGTGCTTCTTGTAACGCAAAGCGATCCAGCGAACAGAGGAGGTGTGTTTATGTGTTGGATACGTTTTTAAGGCTGCTTGGTGTTTTGGGCCTTGGTGCTTCTTGTAACGCAAAGCGATCCAGCGAACAGAGGAGGTGTGTGTGTTGGATGTGTTTTTGAAGCTGCTTGGTGTTTTGGGACTTGGTGCTTCTTGTAGCGCAAAGCGATCCAGCGAACAGAGGAGGTGTGTTTATGTGTTGGATGTGTTTTTGAAGCTGCTTGGTGTTCTGGGTCTTGGTGCATTTTGTAATATAAGATATAAGTAGAGAGCTCAAATGGACACAAAAGGTACGTGTGTGATGTGGCTTCAGTAAATGAGTGTAGGCCTCCTGAGTTCGTGTGGTGGCGCTCACTGCACATTCAGACAGAGAGGTCTGACGGACAGAAACAACTGTTGAAGTTGGATGCGTTTTGGTTGTGCTGCTCCTTACTGCGCGCACTCTCAGACTCCTAATCATCGGCCGATCATTATTTTTGATCATTGGTCGTTCATTACTATTGATCATTGGTCGTTTTGGATGTGCCGCTCCTTACTGTGCGCACTCTCAGACTCCTAATCATTGGTCGTTTGATGCAACACGTCGTTGCAGTGCTAGGTACGTTTTTGTTCGAGTCTCTTTGATGTGCTGTACACAGAAGTGTACGTCTTGAATGCTGTGAGATGTGTACACACACGCACACACACACATCTGTACACATATACACACATATATGCACACACTTGCTCATGCAGTCGGTGCGGTGATGTACACGTTCAAGGACTGGTACACGCACACGTGTGCACACATACACACACGCGCACACACATGTCCATGCACACACTTGCCCATTCAGTCGGTGCAGTGATGTACACGTTCAAGGACTGGTACACACACACGTGTGTACACATACTGGATGCTGCAACCTGTGTAAGCCCCAAAAGCATCCACTAACCTCGTGGCTGTTTAAGCACAAAGAACGAGATGTTATACCTGTCAAGGCACGATGAGTTTGTTTAATTCCCTCCCCCTCAAGAAACGGTAAACATTGGGAGACACGCATTGATGTGTGTGTGTGTTTATTTGCGCGCACAGATCCGGCGAACCCTGGATAACCCGCACGGCATGTTTTTGGCATGTTCTTTGTGTGGGATTGTCCAAAACCATATGTATGCGCGGGGTGCATAAATTTGTTTCAGGAATGCTCCAAACATACTGGCAAAGAGTGCATATCTTATGAGTGCATATATTTGTTTCAGGAAAAGCTCCAAACATACTGGCAAAGAGTGCATACATTTAGAGTGCATATATTAAGAGTGCATATATTAAGAGTGCATATATTTCTTTCAGGAAAAGCTCCAAACATACTGGCAAAGAGTGCATATTTTAAGAGTGCATATATAAAGAGTGCATACATTAAGAGTGCATATACTAAGAGTGCATATATTAGTTGCGGGAAAAGCTCCAAACATACTGGCAAAGAGTGCATATATTAAGAGTGCATATACTAAGAGTGCATATATTAGTTGCAGGAAAAGCTCCAAACATACTGGCAAAGAGTGCATATTTTAATAGTGCATATATTAAGAGTGCATACATTAAGAGTGCATATACTAAGAGTGCATATATTAGTTGCGGGAAAAGCTCCAAACATACTGGCAAAGAGTGCATATATTAAGAGTGCATATTTTGTTTCAGGAAAAGCTCCAAACATACTGGCAAACAGTGCATACTTGTAGAGTGCATATACTAAGAGTGCATATATTAGTTGCAGGAAAAGCTCCAAACATACTGGCAAAGAGTGTATCTTTATTACGAACAGGCGTCTATAAACAGGCGGAGAAGGAATTCGCGTCGTAATAACAAGAGCTCTAAACATACTGGCAAAGAGTGTATCTTTATCTAAACAACTTTGTCCAAGTCTGTGTCAAATGCAGCCAATTGCGTGTTACCGAAAACGTGACATGTCCGTAACTGGGCGTCCTTGAACGTAAAGTTTGTAGAGTTAGCCAGAATCGTATATATACACCGTATTTGACCGTATATTTGGTGATTTCCCTGCCAAAAATCCCGTATACACACCGTATATATATGGTTCTGGCCAACCCTAAGTGTATGTCATTGTGCGCCCCTAGATGCATAATTCTAATCCACGGCCTCTACACGTATTGTACTGTTTCAATGCTCGTTTGTGCAGATTCGACGAGACCTGGACATTGCCATGAATGACTTTTTGAAGGAGGAAAACGTGGGCAAGGAGAAGGCTTCTATTTTCCAGCTCACCTTTAAGCAGGTGGGATATATATACATGGAGAACTGCAGTTCATATCAAAATGACTGGTTAAAAAAAAAGAAAATGGATGAGAAAAGAGACCTTCATTTTCAGGTGACCTTCAAACAGGTGGGTTATTGGTCGCAGGCTCCAAATTTGAGAAATTTATAAAATGCAAAACGGTTTAAAGAGGAGAACGTTAGCAAGAAGGGGGCTGCTGGTTACTTGTTTGCACGAGGAATGTGTAAAGCCCTCACGTGCATGTTTACATCAAATAAAGTTGTATTGTACATGTACATACACTGCACATAAAAACAAACACCCACAATTACACACGCACTCACGCACAAATGTGCACACACATATGCACACACACACACACACACGCACACACACATTTACAAAACATACACCCACAGGTTGCGCTACACGAAGAAGAGCTGCGTGCTCTGAAGCATGAAGAGGCGAGCAGGGCCAGCATCCTAGCAGATCTCAGCAGCCAAAGGGATAGGGTGACACTGTCCATCGCCCAAAAGCTCGCCAAGGTGGGGTAGAAGATGTGTGCTTGTTTCTGTGCGTGTATGTGTGTATGTGTGTGCGTTTGTATATACATGCATAGACAGATCTCAGCTGTTTTAGGTTAAAATTGCCACTGTCCATTGCCCTAAAGCTGGCCAAGATGAGGGGAAATATGTGTGCATATGTATATGCATGCATGCATGCATAGACGGATCTCAGCAGTTGGAGGGTCACAGTAACGAGAAGTGTCTGATGCTTGCTGGTCAGGGTACAGCTAGTCTGCATATGTATATGCATGCATGCATGCATGCAACTAGAGAATAGCAAACAAGTCATGGATAGGCATTTGCAAATAAGTATCGCAATGCGTAAGCTCCTCTGGATGAAATGACGTGACATATGACCCAAGGAGGTGTCTCTTGTGGCTCGCATCAAGGAGGGAGCAGAGCTAAAAAAGGAAAACTTGATAGAGTGGGTATACCTTTCCAACTCACCCATCCTTGCCACCATTTCAGGTCAAGGAGGTGTCCCTTGTGGCTCGCATCAAGGAGGTAGAGCTTGCAGAGCTCAAAAAGATTCGCAAAGAGACCATGCGCCGCATCCGGGACTTTGAGAAGCTGTACGATCTAGTCAAGAACCAGCGCAACAAGTTTGTCAACCTCATCCAGGTGTGTGTGTGTGTTACCTTGTCAAGAACCAGCGCAACAAGTGCGTCAACCTCATCCAGGTGTGTGTGTGTGTGTGTGTTTGTGTGTGTGTGTGTGTGTGTGTGTGTGTGTGTTACCTTGTCAAGAACCAGCGCAACAAGTTCGTCAACCTCATCCAGGTGTGTGTGTGTTACCTTGTCAAGAACCAGCGCAACAAGTTCGTCAACCTCATCCAGGTGTGTGTGTTACCTTGTCAAGAACCAGCGCAACAAGTGTGCGTGCGTGTGTGTGTTACACCTTGTGTTTGTGACAACATGAAGTAAAATTGACACAGGCTCATGGGTTTCACATGCACAGTCTGCAAAGCAATCACAGGGACAGAGAAATGAAGCACTCAGGTATTTTTCATGCACGCACACAGTCTACAGTACAAAGTAATCAGACAAATAACCAACGTAATTCCTTTTGTCGCACACACACACACAGTCTGCAACACAAAGCACCACAGAGATGAAGGACAAGAGCAAAGTGCTGAGCAGCGAGCTGGACATCTTGCACAGCGAGGTATGTGTGTACATGATGTGTATGTGTTTGCGTGCGTGCGTGCGTGCGTGTGTGTAATGTGTGCATGTGTTGGCATGCATGTGTGTGTAATGTGTGTGTTGGGTTGTGTGTACGTAACCGTAATGTGCTTGCATATGTTTGCGTGCGTGTGTGTGTGAATTTGTGCAATGTGTGTGTGTCGGGTTGTGTGTATGTAACTGTAATGTGCTTGTTTATGTTTGCGTGCGTGCATGTGTGTGTGTGACAGTGCTTCTTTTTTGGAGACGTATGACGTCTATAGACGTGAAACCCCTACTATTTGGGCGTGGGGGAAAGATGTGAAACCAAGGATTTTGGCCCCAGGGGGTCTCCCGGCAAAAACCGACCAAGGGCACTTTGAGGCCTTCGTGGGCCCTTCGAGGACCAAAATCTAGCCTCAGAAATCGAAAATTCAACATTTTTAAAATTTTGTTTAGATGGTTGGTTCGCCTGAAAGAAAGAGAACTAAGCAGGGAGAGAGTGATAGATGGTATAGAAGGGCATGCCACTGGACAGGAATCAGCCTGCGCGCAGCAAGTGGTTGCAAGATGGAGGTCTGGGGGAAGACAACCTGTACTACCTCTGCTGCAGCATTTGCAGCACCAAGGTAGCAGCATGCAAGTTTCAAAGCAGGTCCTAGAATATCAAATCCCATGAGGCAAGCCAGCTGCATCAGCGCGCAGCATTTAAATGGCAAGAGATTCAGGACAAGAGGGGTGTGTTGCAAGGTTACTAGGATGCAGCTGCACAGCTCACAGCTCAGCGCCGTGCCGGACAAACAGCAAGCCTCAAGACTAGGCTTACGGACATATCAGTGTTGGTACATGCTTTATTTTTGTTTTAGGGCCATGCCTGAAACATTTGATTTACCACGTGCACGAACATTGCTGGGAGGCCGCAGGCCTCCCAGCGGGCTGGGCATGAAAGGGTGTAAGACGTCAAACAAAGGTTTTCAAAATGGCCAAATCTGGCCGTGACGTGAAACGAAGGTTTTTCAAAATCGAAAAAAGAAGCACTGGTGTGTGATGTGTGTGTTGGGATGTTTGTATGTAGTAAGGCGCTTGAATGTGTTTGTGTGCGGGCATGTGTGAAATGTGTGTGTGTGTGTGATGTGTGTGTTGGGATGTTTGTATGTAGTAAGGTGCTTGTATGTGTTTGTGTGCGGGCATGTGTGAAATGTGTGTGTTGTGCTGTGTGTGCGTAACGGTAATGTGCTTGGCAGAAAAGAACAAACAGCTGGACATCTTGCTCAGCAAGAAACGGTGCACCCCAGTGATGAGTGTGTGTTACGTATTCGTGTGCGTGTGTGTACGTGTACGTGTGCAGTTGTTCGCATGGAAGGCAACAACTGGCACGTTGCGCTTGTTTATTGGACTTTTAACCACTGAAAGGGCACACAGCTCTTGCACAATGGGATATTGCCTTTGCACATGAGTAATTGTTTTTATTAAGTATTTTTAGGGCTGGCCAGAACCGTTTGTATACAGTGTAACTATGGTATTTCTGGCAGGGAAATCACCAAATATACAGTTATGCACGGTGCATTTATACGGTTCTGGCCAACCCTAAATATTTACACGCAGGCTGATCTAATCTAACGCCTAAACCTAGTTAAAAATGTACACGCACACGTATGTGAATTTTAGGAACTGCATTTTAGGGCAAATCAAGAGTTAACACCGCATGCGAGTGCTAATGCAGACAGGGACACCCATGGCACTTGCTCCATTTATAAACACAGAGACACACACAGACACACACAGGCACGCACAGGCACATACAGGCACACACACACACATACACATAAATACGCACACATACATACACACGCATGCATCAGTGTTTCTTCTAAGGGCGACGCGTCGCTTTGTAAGCATTTTGCGTCGCTTTTTAAGGATATAAAAGCGACACACCAAAGCTCCGCAGAGTAACCTGTGTCGCTTTATTCTTTTGGCTGGTCACCCAGAGACCAGGGTTCGAGCCCCAGTAAGCTCGTTTTTTTTGCCCTTTTGCTATCGTCCCTCTATAAAACACTCCAGAACTTGCGATTTGGGTGCAAAAACCCAAATTTTTTTTATGCAAAACCCTTTTCCATCTGTTTGAAAACCACTTTGTAAAATTAAAAGCTGCGCCAAAATTTTGGCCGTTTTTTGGGGAAAGGCTTGCGCTACACACTTGTTGGCTAGAGCACCCTGCGTAGCGCGTTTGACTAAAAAATGCAACACACCCCAAAACCTAAAAAAAACACTGGCATGCATGTTTGCAGGTGAACATGAAAGACCGCCTTTTGGGTCAGAGCAGGAGCCAGCATGCGAGTGCCATTGCTGACAGGGACACGTTGCGGATTGAGCTGGGCAAACTGGGTGCCCTGTTTAGGGGCAAGCAGTCGGGCGTGGATGAGCAGGTAAGATTGCAGATCAGCGATACAGAGACACCTTGCGCGTTGAGCTGGGCACAACAAGCACGTGTTGTACTGCGGTAAGAACACACACACACACACACACACACATACACACACAGACACACACACACACACATACACACACACACATAGACACACAAACACAAACACAAACACAAACACACACACACACACACAGACACACACACAAACACACACACAAAAAGAAGCACACACACACTGTGCATAAATCTGTGTATGCAACATCAACAGCTGCTTGCTGTCCACTGTCCACCCCCACACCCACACAAGGTTCATGCAAGTGACCCAGGCAAACTGAGCAGGGCCAAGCCTTCACACACACACACACACACACACACAAACACAAACACAAACACACACACACATACACACAAACACACACACACCAGATGTATTCCAAGTGACCTAGAAACACTGAGCAGGGCAACAATACAGGGCAGCCTGCTCATCTAGAAGTCTTTAGATGTGCAAAGAAATACGTGCTTCAATTTCAGCAAGGTGGAATGGTGACAGCTGCCACCCAGAGTCGTGTGAGCGGCTCCATCCTGATCTGCTCAGTGAGATTGGGGCTCACACTTAAAAGTGTTTTTTTTTATAAATGGACACCTCATGTATTGTGGCACTGCGTATTACATCTTCAAACTGCACATACGCACACACATATATGTAGACGCACATATTCATATCGTACAATTGCGCATGCAGACACACAAAAACACACACAAATACACACCAAAAGTGTATGCACAAACCTACATGCGTGCAGATAGCGGAGGTGGACAAGCTCAATGCTATTATCAACTCTGCTGTGCATCACACACACACACACACACACACACACACACACACACACACACACACACACACCAGAGATATATTTCATTTGACCCAGAAACACTGAGCAGGGCAACAATACAGGGCAGCCTGCCTTAGAAGTCTTTAGATGTGCAAATAACCAATCATGTATGCAAATAACCAATTGTGTACGCACAAACTTATTTGCGTGCAGATAGCGGAGGTGGACAAGCTCAATGCTATTATCAACTCTGCGGAGAAGGACATGCTGCGATTGAGAAAGCAATACGAGGTAAGGCGTGGCATCTGTGTCTTTATGTGTCTGTGTGTGTGCATATGTATATTTATTCTTAAAACTACCTCTACCTGCGCCTCCTCTGAGCGTACACATATTCACAAAAGCATGTGCAAACACACACAGATGCACACACCAGATACACACGTAGCTGTAAGCACACATGCACACAGCATCCCCCCCCCAAACACACACATAGTCTTACGTCCGCACAGTATACGTACCTGCAATCACATTTATAAGTACCTGCAATCACATTTATAAGTACCTGCAATCACATAAGTACCTGCAATCACAAGTACCTGCAATCACAAGTACCTGCAATCACAAGTACCTGCAGTCACATAAGTACCTGCAATCACAACTGCAAAGCTCCTATATACACGTACAGCATGTGGCAAAGGGCCATAAGCACGTGCACACATACACACACACGTGCAGCATGTGGCAAAGGGCCATAAGCACGTGCACACACACACACACGTGCAGCATGTGGCAAAGGGCCATAAGCACGTGCACAAATACACACACACGTGCAGCATGTGGCAAAGGGCCATAAGCACGTGCACACATATACACACACACACGTGCAGCATGTGGCAAAGGGCCATAAGCACGTGCACACACACACACACACACGTGCAGCATGTGGCAAAGGGCCATAAGCACGTGCACACACACACACACACGTGCAGCATGTGGCAAAGGGCCATAAGCACGTGCACACATACACATGCACACATACACATGCACACACATACACACAAACACACACACACACTCACACACACACAAACACACACACACACTCACACACACACACACACACACACTCACACACACGCACGTGCACATACATACATACAGCTTGTGGTGGAGTGGCGCATACTTATACACACATATACACACATGTACACACACGTGCACACACACATTCAGCTTGTGATAAACAGGTGTATATAATTGCACACACATACACACATGTACACACATGTACACACATGCAGCTTGTGGTAAAGGGTTCCAAATAATTACACATACATACACACACATACACATACACACACGTACACACACATGCACACACATGCAGCTTGTGATAAAGGGGTGCAAATAATTAATTACACATACATATACACATACACATACACATACACATACACATACACATACACATACAAATACACACAAATACACATACACATACACATACACATACACATACACATACACATACACATACACATACACATACACATACACATACACATACACATACACATACACATACACACATGCACACACATATACAGCTAGTGATGAACGGGTGCAAATACTTACACACATATACAGACATACACGCACATACACACATACAGCTTGAGGAAAAGGGTTGCAAGTACTTCCTCATACACACATGCACACACATACATAGTGTTTGGCAGAACGTAAACCCTTACACGCACATGCACGCAAACACACACGTACAGCTTGTGATAGAGGGGCGCAACTACACCGGCATTATGCTGATGGACCGGAATGATGAGCTCTGTATCTTATACGAGAAAAGCAACATCCAGGTGTGTTTTTGACTCGATTTTTGTGCACCTTTTGCGCATCACGCTTTTGCGCATCACGCTTTGCCGCAACATTTTTTGTGCACCTTCTGCGCATCACGCTTTTGCGCATCACGCATTGCCGCGATATTTTTTGTGCACCTTTTGCGCATCACGCTTTTGCGCATCACGCTTTGCCGCGACATTTTTTGTGCACCTTTTGCGCACCATATTTTTCGTGCACCTTTTGCGCATCACGCTTTTGCGCATCACGCATTGCCGCGATATTTTTTGTGCACCTTTTGCGCATCACGCTTTTGCGCATCACGCATTGCCGCGATATTTATTGTGCACCTTTTGCGCATCACGCTTTGCCGCGATATTTTTTGTGCACCTTTTGCGCATCATAGTTTTTGTGCACCTTTTGCGCATCACGCATTGCCGCGACATTTTTTGAAGTGAAGGAGGGTGCTCTGGGATTCCCACATTTTCATGCGCACATACATCGACACACACACACATACACACACACACACACACATACACACACATACAAACACACACACATGCACACACACACACACACACATACTTGTGCGTGCAACAGGAGATGGTGATCAAGAGTGGTACCCTCGAGCTGAGAAGAAGAGAAGACGAAGTCCGGGTCCTTAAAATAGAGGTACACCAGTTTGTTAGTGCCGTCCAGGGCTCCACCTTACTTCTGCACTGCCTGCCATTCCTGGTGTGAGGCCGCATGGCTGCAAACAAAATAAGGTCGCTCTCTATTAATCAGGGAGTACCCTAGTCCTATATACACCACCTTGCTTGTCCAATCACCTTGCTTGTTCAATCAGGTGTCTGAGCTAGAGCGGGCGGTGAACGCCACCCAAAAAGTGGTGCCTCATATACCCGTGCTAGATGGAGACGTTGCCCGGCTACAGCAGGTGTGCATGTGTGTGTGCGTGTGTGTATGTGTATGCGTGTGTGCGTGTGTGTATGTGTATGTGTGTGCGTGTTTGTGTGTGTGTCTGTGTGCGTGTTGTTTGTGTGTGTGTATATATGTGTATGTGTGTGCGTGTTGTTTGTGTGTGTGGGTGTGTGCGTGTTGTTTGTGTGTGTGCGTGTGTGCTCGACTTCAGTAAGTGTGAATGTGTTTATGGGTGTGGGCGTGGGTGTGGGTGTGGGTGTTGGCGTGGTTATGGGCGTTGGCGCAGGCATGGGTTTGGGCGTGGGCGTGGGCGTGTGTGTGTTTGTATATGTTTATGTTCCACAGTCCTTTGATGTCACCCTCAAAGAAGGTTGTGTTCATTGTTAACATGGCTCTTTCTTTAAAGCTCATAGTGTGTAAATTGTGATCCAATGTTCAAATGGTATTTACCTTTGAAGGCGTGACCAAATGTCTTGAACTGTAGTTGGATTAAATGCGCGCATCCTCCAAAGTCCTCCAAAATCTAGGCGGTGCAGAATGGAGTTGAACATGAGCCATGTGTTTGAGAATGCTGTTCATTCAATGCTGCTTCAACTAATGCCCGCTTCCTCAGAATCCAGGCGCTGCTGGAGTCTAGGATGGAGTCAAACATGAGCCATGCATTTGAGAATGCTGTTCATTCAATGCTGCTTCAACGAATGCATGCTTTCTCAAAATCCAGGCCCTGCTGGAGTCTAGGAGGGAGTCAGATGTGTTGAGCCATGCGTTGGAAAACCCTGCCAACTTTGGAAGGTGGCGCTTGCTCGAGGGCAAAACTCCAGGTGGGGAAAACTGCATGCTCAGTTTGATGACTGATTGCTTGAGGGCAGATCTCCAGGTTGGGAATAACGCGTGCTCATTCAGAAAACTAATTGTCTGAGGGCAAAACTAGAGGTGGGAGAAAACGCATGCTCGTTTAGAAAAGCAATCGCTCGAGGGCAACATTACAGGTGGGAGATAACGCATGTTCATTTAGAAAAGCAATTGCTCAAGGGCAAAGATACAGGTGGGGGAAACGCATGCTCATTTTGAGAACACATTGCTTGTCATTCAAATAACGGCAGTCCGATTGCCAAGACCCCTGAGCATATGCTTGGGGCTTTTGAGCAAGTGCTCATTCAAAATCTTCAGAGGGGGCTCAAAGGCCGAATTGGTGGTTTTAATGAAACGTAGGAATAGACCCTGGAGTTGGCCATCATTAAAGCCCAGTGTTACGCACACCCTCGAGCAGCCTCTCAATAGGATCACCCTCTAGCAGCCTCTCACTAGAATCACCCTCTGGCAGCCTCTCACTAGAATCACCCTCTGGCAGCTTCTCACTAGAATCACCCTCTGGCAGCCTCTCACTAGAATCACCCTCGAGCAGCCTTTCACTAGAATCACCCTCTGGTAGCCTCTCACTAGAATCACCCTCTAGTAGCCTCTCACTAGAATCACCCTCGATCAGCCTCTCACTAGAATCACCCTCGAGCAGCCTCACTAGAATCACCCTTGAGCAGCCTCTCACTAGAACCACCCTCTGGTAGCCTCTCACAAGAATCACCCTCGAGCAGCCTCTCACTAGAATCACCCTCGAGCAGCCTCTCACTAGAATCACCCTCGAGCAGCCTCACTAGAATCACCCTTGAGCAGCCTCTCACTAGAACCACCCTCTGGTAGCCTCTCACTAGAATCACCCTCGAGCAGCCTCTCACTAGAATCACCCTCTACTAACCTCTCACTAGAATCACCCTCTAGCAGCCTCTCACTAGAATCACCCTCGAGCAGCTTCTCACTAGAATCACCCTCTAGCAGCCTCTCACTAGAATCACCCTCTGCCAGCTTCTCACTAGAATTGCAGCAGTCGGGTCACCCAAGACTCCAGCTGGAGAAGAAATTTTTTGTGTGTGTCATCACGTGTCACTGAAATTGCATATAAAGGAGAGGCGTTGTAAAGGAGAAGCGTTCTTTCACGTTTTACTGGAATTGCAGACAAAGAAGGAGCGTGGACGTGTGCACACCCTTTCATCACGCTTCAGCAAAATTGTGAGACAAAGAAGGAGCGTGGACGTGTGCGCACCCTTTCATTACGTTTCAGCAAAAGATTTTAGACAAAGAAGAGGCGTAAACTTGCGCACACCCTTTCTTTCACGTTTCTCCAAAATCGCAGACAAAGAGGAGCTGGAGGCCGAAATTCAGCACTTGGAGCAACGGCTGAATGACGACCAACGAGAAGCCCCTCCCAGAAAGCGTACATTTGCGCACACCCTTTCTTTCACATTTCACCAAAATCGCAGACAAAGAGGAGCTGGAGGCAAAAATTCAGCACTTGGAGCAACGGCTGAATGACGACCAACGAGAAGCCCCTCCCAGAAAGCGTACATTTGCGCACACCCTTTCTTTCACATTTCACCAAAATCGCAGACAAAGAGGAGCTGGAGGCAA
>Ga0307963_1003482_pt1 | contig 12530 bp, 10 predicted proteins | sample OrgLakmetagen594_FD_201829 | JGI IMG/M metagenome (GOLD analysis project Ga0307963, IMG submission 201829) | Saline water microbial communities from Organic Lake, Antarctica - #594 | ecosystem: Environmental > Aquatic > Non-marine Saline and Alkaline > Saline | place: Antarctica: Organic Lake...
AGAGCCCGCGCACCTCTCTGTTCACTTCCCCATATTGAGCAGCATCCGCGACACGCGCACAGTAGTTTGTGCCTGGCTGGATTACGCTGACACGCATGCATGCTCCACTGCTGACCTTGCAAGGGGGCGTGTGGCTCCACTCCATGTAATCAGAGCCTGGAAGCACACCACACCATTTTTGTTTGTTAGCGCTCGTGTGCAAGCGTGTGCTTCAGATCCTTGACTTCATGTACTCAGCGCTTGTCAGCACACTGCCTTTGTGTGTGAACGCTTGTGCGCAAGCATGTGTTTCAGGGCTGATTGCATCTTAATCATATGACTGATTACATCTCATTCATAGGGCTATTTACATGGAGTGAAAGAGGGGCTTCTCCCTCTCCCCTCGTCCACCTCAGGCATGCAAAATGCAAAGGACGTGATACCAAACGCAACGCAAGTAAATTGTAAGAAGATGCACTTCAATATTGACAACACACCTGCACCAGCAATCACGCACATGCACACGCACACACCTGGTAATTCCCTCCCGTTGAATGCCGCCAGGTTGCCTCCTTCACTGTCTGTGTTGGAGTTCTCCTCCTCCTCTTCCTCTGCTTGCTCTGCTGCAGCTCCCTTCCCTGCCTCGCTACCAATGGCTGCCCCTCGCCCCTAGGTTGGCAAAGGCATTAAAATGAGAGAGCAATCGCACAAGGGCGTGCTACAAACCCTAAGTATGGCAAGACATGAAATTGAGAACAATTACACAAGGGTGCTGCACGAGAGACTGAACTCCCCTGCCCGCTCCCATCCCTGCCTTTCAGCCAATCGCTGCCCCTTGCTTTTAAGCATGGCAAGACGTGAGATTGTAATAACAAGTAGTAACGGTTGTAACGATTGTAATGACGATTACATGAGGGCACAAGCACGCTTGATTATGCACAACTCTTTTGTGTGCTTTTGAAACTGAAATGACGATAATTTGTGTGCGCATTAAATTGTAATAACAATTACACGAGGACACACACACGCTTGATTATGCACAACTTTGTGTGCTCTCCTTTGTGTTCTCTCCTGCAGCTCCCTTTCCTGCCAACCACTGCCTCTCGACCCTTCATGCACAGGGATGTCCCCGAGCCCAGAGCGTGCTTCCCAACATACAAAGAATGCACCTCCCTAGGCTTCTTTGCTTCTTTGCTTGCCTGGCAATTGCTGTTCCATGACCTTCACTGTGGTAGGACACAGAGAATTGAACAATGAGTACAACCCTTAGGTAGGGCAAGCTGAGCTGTCCGGACCTTGTCCGTTCCATAAATTCACAACAGGAATCAAAATACAATGCTTGTAAAACAGCCTGGCATGCAACATAGCAGGGACACAGAACTGTGCGGCCATGACAGCTGTGTAAGCGTGCAGTCCTCACAGACTGCCTCTTTGTTTGTGGTTGCCCATTAAAAGGAGCATTTTGTGCAAAAACTAAGGCACCAAACTCATCAGAGCTGCTAATCAGCAAGACGCAGTTGCTGTGTTATGCAACGAAAAGAGTTGGATCAGCCTCTGCTCGGAGCTTGTGCCCGGTCTTCACTGCACACCATCTGGTCTAGCAGCTGGAACACACACAGAATTACGCCACTCCGCACCCATATATCTTCAACATACGTATGTAGGTTTGGCTAGATCCTAAGAATAAACATATATACCTATATGCATATATTTATGTTGCAAATACAGTCAGTCCAATCATACTTGAAAGCAGGTAATCACCATATACACGCTGTATACTTACGGTTCTGATTATCCCTTTTGTTACGACAGTGTGACGCCAAAACGACACACAGTCATTTCTAGCGTGGTCACTAGTGCACATTGTTTGCTAGATTGTGAACAACAGGTGCCTCAAGTATATTTGATCCATGTTGCACTGTAGATGTATATTTGATCACTCTGCATATTTGATCCATGTTGCACTGCAGATGTGCAACCACACTAAACAGGATACAATGAAAATAGGTGACATAAGTACCTGCACCCTTCCTGTGGTTGCAGGCATCATTCTCCGTTGGTTAAGCGACAGGTAGGGCAGAAGGTCTTTGCGGATGGATCTGAGCTTGGGTTGCTCCACGATGAGGTCGAGAACAGACCTGCGCATGCGTGAGTGTGACGGCCATTTGGGTGTCGTGTGCAAGATGAGGTCGAGAACAGACCTGCGCATGCGTGAGTGTGACGGCCATTTGAGTGTTGTGTGCAAGAGAAACAAAGACATCAAAACATGTATACTGACTAAAGCACAAACAGGCACATGTGTGGATATCGCACGGACCTGTGCATGCATGAGTGTGACGGGCATTTGGTTGCTGTGTTTGAAAGTACGAAAGCAACAAAAACAGCATTATGCACACTGACTGAAGCAGGTCATTCCAAATGCGCACATGCGTGATTGGCTCCGTCACATGAGGTCAAGCACAAACTTGTGCGTGCATAAGTGCAACGAGCATTTAAGTGGTGTGTGAGCATAACAATACAAACTAAACTATAACAATAAAGTTGGCTGTTTGCACGCATGCAGCATGAATTTTAAGAAGACATGATGCTACACTTCTGTTGAGTATACACAAGACATTTGCACGACTACACTGCTGTTGTGTATAAACACATTTGCACATTCGTGTATACACACATTTGCACGACTACACTGCTGTTGTGTATACACAAGACATTTGCACGACTCCTCTCGTCCACAAGGTGGGTAATTACTCACCGAGTGCAACCCTACAGGTTACAAAATGGGGGATGAGCAAGCCTCAGATTGCATTACTTGATTTAGATTATTATCACACAAACAAACACATATCTTTGAATTGCATTACTTGATCTGGCACTTCTGCTTGCATGTATGTACATTTGCATGTATATGTGTTTGCGTATGTGTATGTGTATGTGTGTATGTGTTGTCCCAAGGGGGGAGATGCTTGTGGGAAATAACTTGCATTGCCAAAGGCCGCCCAATTATTCCAGCCCCACTGCTTGCAGCATTCCATCCATTCTTTTCAGGTAATTAAACCTTTCATATCTATATAAGTCGGCCTTGGCCACAGCTCTCTCAGCATTCTAAATTAAAAAATTCAACAACCTATGTGCAGTACAAGGCCTCTGCAGCAGAAGGTCAGAAAGACATTACAAGGCTAATAAATAATAACCAGCAGGACAGGCTTTGTTTGCTGGTCTCAGCAAGCAAAAAAGTAGAATGTTGGGCAAAAGGGGGCAGCTGGTCTCAGCCAGTGCACATTTGTTTAAAATTCTTTTGCCAGCAAGATGAATGCGACATAACAGTTGTGGAAGTGCGACTTCATGTGAAAGACAAGTCAACTGGGAGCAGTTCCAGCACTCCAGCCTACACTCTAAGCCATTCTCAGGTAGCCCTAGCAAGCCACAGGCAAAGCATATTAGAAAGGCGTTAGCTTGGGGCATACCGCAGCAAGTCAAGCACCGACTGAGCTGAGTGTGTGTGACTGTAGCACACAGGCAGAGAATAGATTAAAGCGGACGCACAGTGGCACAAGTGGGACAAGCCGAGGGGGCACAAACAGAGCATGAACGAACGAGTGTTCAAATAAGCTTGGGAGGGCAAAAAAGGGCAGAGCGCCAATGGGTGCTCAAAAAGCAACCGTCAGTGTTAGAAGCAGCAGTGGGCACGACACTCAGGAGACATGAGGACACAGCTACAGACTCAGGGATGCCTCCTACAGTGCCACCTTTCTCACTCGCGCAACCCTGACACTGTCTTCCCCTCTTTAGTACACGCTGCTTTGAAATCCTCTTCTATTGTGTTATTTTTTGAATTCGAGCACGAGAATTCCAGCACACTTATGCAAGGTCATGTGTGTGTGTGCACGTGTGTGTGTGTGTGCACATGTGTATGTGTGTTTCACACACAAGTGACGGGGCTGGGTAAATGTTTGGTACTTGTCCGTTCCTTGTGTACAAGCTTTGCAAATATACAGGCATCTGTCTTACAAGCAAGCTGCACTTGTTTAGCGTGCAGAGCGGGCAGTCAAAACATCAGAGGAGGTGGAGCATGAGGCAGGGTTGGTCAGAACCACACATACGCACATATGAGTTACTGTTCGTGTCAGGATTAGGGTTAGGTTAAAAGTTGGGATTAAATAGAGCATTTCAGCAGGGAATTACCATACATACAATTCAGTACGTGCATGCGTGTACTTACACAGTTCCATATCACCTGGAGCATGAGCTTGTTGCGCAATCCATTGGCATCTCTTATTCTTGTCATACTACTTTGCACAATTTCAAGTACACCTCCCCTCACGCCTGCTTTGTCGTGTAAGCATCTCACTTGTTCAGCACGTAAAGGTGGGCATTTGCAAGGTCCGAAGCGATGGAAATGGAGCTGTGGCGTTTGACCACACTCAACGGGACTTTCAAGTCTCGAAGGGACTCTGGGCTGGACGCGTAGAAGAGCAGGTGTTCGCGGCTGGGGTCCAGGCCAACGTAGTCCACGTTCTGCATCGTTAGGCATGCACACATACATAGGCCAACAAAATCTATAATCTACGTATTCAGGCGCACACACAAATATGGATCAATGAAGTCCATATTCTGCATATTCAGGCGCACACACGCATACAGGCCAACGTAGTCCACGTTCTGCGTATTTAGGCATGCACACATATCTTTGCATGCAATGGCACAGAGTAATGACAAGCGCGGTTTGTAGCAGCTGAAAACAAGGAGAAAAAGTCGTGAGGACAAAGCAAGGGGAGGGGCAAGGGAAGCAGGTTTGGGTCCCAGAGCAAGGGGGGGGGATAACAAGCAGGTCTAGGTTGGGAGGAGGTACACGGTGGTCGTCTCGCCCCTCACTACACACGAAATTTATGGCAGGGAAGTGGGTCATATACGTTGTATACATACAATATACAATTCTGGCCGACTCTACTTTTGCGTATATACACCGTATATAAGTGGTCCTGGCCAACCCCTAGTTATTAGCCTTTCCTGTCCTGCACAAATAGAGAGCAAGGGGGGAGAGGCGTGAGAAGAAGAACACGTGTGCCTCAGTACATGCGCAAGTGTGAAGGCTGGATGTCATGGTGGGTGTTCTTTGTGTGGTTGGACATATCGACATAGCCCATGCTCTGTATGAGGGTGAGGTTAAGAACTGGGTGAGGGGATTTAGGTGCATGCGATGAGGAACTTGCGCTCGTTTCCTAGGCCTGTGTAACCTACATTTTTGGCGATGTGCTGATCCATACAAATCCGTGACACATTCCTTAGGGACCACAGCTTTGCTTGTCCACCATTAACGCATGCGCAGAAAGCATTCATGTTAATCAGGGTGCGAGCAGGAGGGTGTAGGAAGCATAACCTTTGGACGACAAGTGTCAAATCGATTAATTTTTATATATTCGGAATCATGGCGTCGAGAGCTATCGATTGGTATGTATATGAGTCGAAATCGGGAAAGGGGGGGGAGGTGGTCCCCCGATGTGGTTATAGTTTTTTTGGGGGGGTCTCCAGTTTTTTCTGGGCCACTCCCACGGAATTTTAAACATATCATTGGAACCCTCAGCTCAAGCCAAGTCGATTGGCACCCTTTTTAAATAAATTGGGTAAAAGGGAAGGTCTGTGGACATTTCCGAAAGTCAGAGGCACACGCACTCGGTGCAGGCCGCGGGGTGAGTCAAGCCAATGAAGCAGCAATTAACCCCAAACTTACAGGATTGTGCCAGCATGAGATAGTCATTGGAATTTTGAAGAAATAGAAGCAATGTGGGACTGTGCAAGCCAGTTATGGGTGCCTGGTAGGTCACGTGTGCATGGGCGTCCGTATCTCAGTTTCTGTCCCATAACTCTGCGGCATTATAGTTTCAGGTATTGATGAGGATGCAGAAATCCAAAAGGAGCAGAATGGTACCCTTTTTTGTTTGGTGGGGGCACTGGAAGGGGGGTTTGGGGGGTGGGTGGTCCCTCAGGGGTATCCACCCCAAAAAGTAAACGCGTCGTCCAAAAAAAATAAAAATAAAACACCCTCCTGGTGCGAGGCTAGTATATACTGCAAATTTATACAATATTATATATTATACTATATGGGGGCCGTTATTATTTAGATTTTACAAAGCTCAGAAACTCAGCTCTCTGAGCTTGGAATCTCAGTGCGAATTCAGATAAAATAAAATGGCTAAAGATTTAAATTTTTAGTGTAACTAGACTCTGAGGGCATGCAGCCCTATCTTGGGCCAGATCAGGTCAGAAGACCTGTACAAAAAGCTCAAGGAACCTGACCAAAGGCACTGGCAGCAGCAGCAAGCGCAGGGCAACACAACAGCGTGCTAGGAGCTCCGGACCTACATGTCTTCTGGGCAGCAGCAACAGGTGTTTCACAAAGAGTCCCAGAAATTCGTGATTAATTCAGAGCTCCCACCAATTTCAGTTCAAACAGAAAACGGGACATGCGTGACCTGCCAGAAAATTATATAGGTACATTGCCTGCCAAAAATGGCAGTTGTGATGTATGGATGAGCATGTCACACTCTCTACTCAACATTTCCTTCAGGAAACATCAGCAATGGATTCCAGGGGTCTTAAAACCTTACCCCGTCAGGAATTACATGGAATCTCCCAGCCTGGGAGCTATCATATAATATATAATATTACATCACGATTATATAATAGGATTTGGGGGGAAATAATATTATATCTCGCACCCTGATGTTAATACGCCTACCTCACTTGCACGTGCCATTACTCCATAGTCTTCAGCCTTTTTGGAATGTTTGTCAACGCGACCAGTTCACATTTTACCAGTGATTTTTTGTGTATTGGAGTCCTTATAATAAATAAAGATCATTACAAAAACAATGGAGCAAAAAGAGCAAGTGGTTGGCGAGATATGCAAATTTATGCACCATTCCCCATGGAGAGCACCTATTTAGGGTACAGGTGCACGACGTTTGCATTTAGTCCTGTCATTCCTTATTATGCAGGGCGACTTAACTAATTCTGAGCACATGCTTTGGTAGCTTATAATATCAGCATCAGTTTGAAGCTAGGTTGGGTCCAATTTGATTAAGTGACGTGTGAGTAGTTGCACCTTTCATGCAAAAAGGAGCATGGTTTGGCTTTTGCCCAGTATCCCCCCTCTGACATTTTACCCTCCAAACAAACTGCATATTTTACCGGCATTGCCCTTTCCCCCAGCCTTCCTTATCAATCATGTGTTTCTCAACTGATACACATGATGTGCCACGGTTACAGCAATCGATAAACTTGTGACCATTGTATTTATGTCAATGCTGCTCCAATAAGAATCTACACTCACGTGCACACAAACACACACATACAGAAACACACATACCTTGGGAGCCTTCCCTGGCTTTGTGTCTGCTGAGGGCGACACCTTGCGTTTAAACAACACCAAAGTGGCGAGTGCAGCTTTCAGCTGGTGGGTCGCCACCAGCACATCAATCTGCAGGTCTGCATCTCAGGTTTGCAGACGTGTTAGGTCAGTACATCGATTTTAAAGTCGGAAATGCAGTATACCGATCGGCGTGACCGATCCATAGACACACAAATTACAGGCAAGACAAGGGAAACGTTTTTATTTGTAAGAGAAAGCAGCAGCACGCTGGTGCAGGTAACATTCACTCTTGCGTGGAAGTTGGTAAGCGCGGAAGAATGACTTGAGGGGAAATTCAGGGGTCATTTAAATGCACTATGAGACTATGAGGTTATGCGAGGGTGTATGATAAATGGGTGCGCTACGAGGTAATGCGAGGGTGCAGGTACTGCATGCTATACACGTGATTTGTCATGTAGCAAGGAGATGGATTCCACAGGTGGGGGAGTGTCAGCTGTAGGGCCTCGTTGGAGGACGTAAGATCGTATGATACAACATGCACAAACGTCCAGTTGCAGTGTTCAATTCTAAAGCCTTTTTGTCGGCTTCAAGCACGAGGTTACGAGGTTGCATGCAAAGGGCGCAACATGCTGTACGCATGCAGGGCACCTCCACACATTTTTTCTGGACAAGGCTTACCAGTAACGAGGTCACCAGAGAGTACGATACATGTGGGCGCAGACACACGAGGAGCTACAGCACGGAGGGCATCAGCAGTGCCATATTCCTCGGGGACACATACCACCTGAGCTTGAGAAGCCGCAGGGAGTGAACAGGTTCAACTGAAACATCCTTGTCGTATTTAAGGAGACTGCTTTGTGCTCATTTGTGTGTGTGCTTTTGCGTGCTTTTGTGTGATTATGTGTGTATGTGCGTGCGTGTGTGTGTGTGTGTGTGTGTGTGCGCGTGTGTGTGTGTGTGTGTGTGCATGCGTGTGTGTGTGTGTGAGTTTGTGTGCGTGCATGCGTATGTTCGTGTGTGTGTCTATGCGTGTATGTTTGTGTGTGTATGTATGTGTGCGTGCGTGTTGTCAAGTTCATTGACAGCTGCAAGCTGAAGGCCGCTTCATGTTCCGCACCTCGCACTGCATATCCTTCTCGCTATACTCATGGTTAATCCATGCCTGTACAGACGCAGCAGCCCTGTCTCCGGCTACAACCTGAGGCAGGGATTGAACGATGCGTGAAATGAATCACCTAGTAAATAGCCGTACCGGCACTAAACTGCATACATACACGGACTCACCACAAATGCAAGGCGCAGCCCAGCATTGTGCAGAGCCTTCAGTGGATAGGATATGAGGGCCCTGTTTGCAATGGGAAGGAGGGCTTTGGCTGTCCCATGGGTCAGGGGGTGCAGGCTCTTCTCCTCCCCACCAGCCAGGATAATTGCTTCGTAATTGAGACTAGGCATAATGGATATATATTATTCATTCTAGGCTTTCTGCTTCTTCCTCTCAACTGTACAAACAATACAAACAAAACAAAAGGTTCATTTGGGTTATGAAAGAATAGAGTTTTATGCGATTTCGATAATTTGCGTGGCTTAGGCGCACTCTAAGCGTGCTATTTCTACCCAGTAGGTAGTTGGGGACAGCAATATAATGGACAAGCACCCACCAAGGCAGGAGAAGAGAGCAACATTCCTCTCAGGACATGACTCAGTACACGTCAGTGGTCACGGGTCTCGCAGGGAAAGCCTGCAGATGATGCCTTCCATGGACTCTATGCCATCTGTGAGTCCCTCTCCTCCTGGCCTGAGCCCCGCTCTTCACTTCCCGCTCTCCTGGGACTGACTCTTTCCGCCCTATGCACAGGGTCCTCAAACTTTACCATTCAACGAGGAGGACGTGGACACAGCCTGGAAAATGATCTGCCCCCAAGGTACGTGTCGTGAGCAGCTAAAGTGTTAAATGACGTGCACTATGCAAGCGCGCGTTGTTACCAAGTGCTTACAAAGGAACAGTCTACCTGACAAGGATAATCGGGAGCTCCTTATAATTGCACGTTCAAACACATACTGGCGTAAACTTGTGCAGGTCTTGAGCAGTCCGTCATGACAAAGGGCCAAGTGCTGGAGAGTATGCGCACCTTTTTTCCTCACGTGACAGCACGCGAAATCAAGGAACTAGTAGGGCCAGGGAACTTCACCATGGACAAGCTTAAAAACCTGCTTTTCCATCCAGATGTGCCGGTAAGCGTAGGTGTACTGTGGTGCGTCAGTAGGCATGCTGCTTTTTGATCTGTACTTAAATTTGCCGTTTTTACGAATACTTGTGCTGCTTGAACTGAGAGCTGCATCACTAAAACATGAAACTTCATTGCTACTAGCCGCGTCCTGAATCGTGTTGGTGCTGTTTCTACTCGTAGTGCTTGAGGTGAGCTGCTTCGCTTAGCAGAGCTTTCAATTGCGCTTTGTATTGAATTTGTGGAGTTGCAGTGTGCGCGCCTTGAACTGAGTAATGATGTGGAATTGCCACCCAGGAGTTTGATGCTAATGTGGAGGCCTTCAAGATTGTGGACCCCCACGGCACCGGCTACATGTCAGGCACTAACCTTGCTCGCCTGGTCCTGCAGCTACCCGGCATCGGCTATGTGAGTTTGCAGAGGCTATATTTAGGGTTGGCCAGAACCGTATGTTTACACCGTGTACTTCCGTATGTATAGGGTTGGCCAGAACCATGTATATACGGTATATATACGGTATTTTTGGCAGGGAAATTGCCAAAATTACTGCAAAAATACGGTCATATACGGTGTATATATACGGTTCTGGCCCACCTTACGTATGTACAATACAAATCCCTGCTAAAACTGCTGTACATACATCGTATATATATGGTCAACTCTAGCTGTATAGGTCATTTCATTGGTGATTCGCAGGCCTCTTCAGTAATTTAAAGGCCTTGTTTCTGGCCTTCCTTGTTTGTCTGGGCCTAAACCTGGAACGTACGTTACTGAAACATGTGAGGCACGTGCAAACCTTACATTTTGTCCAAATTTTACATTCTCTGTAATGTAAAAATGGAGCACAGACGCTTAAAGTGTGTTCAATCAATCATCTTCCTTACAAACTGAGCGTCTTGAGGGATTGTTTGTTTGCCGATTTTTAGAATGACATCGTACATTTTGAGCATGTCGGCACCATCACGCACACATTTGCGGACATGCAAGACCACGTCACTTGTTAACACACTGGCATAGACGTAATCTGTCGTTTGATTTAAGCAGTCTCCTTTTTACGCCCTGAGCTGTGAGCGTCTGGGTGCCCCTTCTAAACCCTGCAACATCATTTGCTGGTTCATGCTTGATTACCTCTTGTATCCTCTCTTTTCTTTTATTATGGGGGTGCAAAGCTACAGCCAGGCTGGTTAGCTTCTGAGTCAATGCCACACTCTGAATGCCCAATGCAACACCCGCAATCGAGGTACTCTGCTTTGCTAAATACTTTGTTTCGTGCTTCATTTTGCTTCATGCTGCACCGCCACAGATCGATGAAGACGACCTCAAAGCTATCATGAGTGTCGCGGACCCGGATAGGGATGGCAGGATCTCCATGAAGGTGTGCTGCATGTTGCAAGTGTGTTTTGCAGTCCAGTGCGTACCCACTGTGGTTGTGTGCAGCAGCACCATGACAAAAATGCCAGTATAGCTGTGAGTATTGTAAGGATGGTTTAGGCAAACATATTAACTCTGCTAAGCTCTGCACGCAACAAAATGTACGTGCAAGTACACACACACATTTACACACACGCGTGTGCGCAGGATTTTTCAACTATCGGCAGCTGGTTGCCTGAGGAACTTGACGAGGGTTCACAAAATAGCCTGTTGGTGAGGACTCTGCAAATTCTGTGTAATATTACCTGCCTTAGATTTAAAAACTGGGATTGGCTTGTGCTGTGTGTACATTTTTCTGCTATAAATTATGTTGCTTAAATACACACTAAACCCCCCCACACACAGCTTTCTTTAAAAGCTTAACACATAACACATCATGCGTTGCAGCGGCAAAAAAACTGAGCAATCATCTACCAGTCCACCTTGTTTAAGAGTACCACCCTCAGCTGGTAGCGAAGACCTCTCCCATTACTGACGCTTCATGCCATCTTAGCTGTGTCTTGCTGCAATTGGAGTTTAGTGGCAATGTATACTGCAAGATTACTCACCTTTTTGAAGAAGCACCCCCCTGTCCTCCGTTTCCTAGTCACGCCCTTCCCCATAATTATCTCTTCTCTACCTAAGTATATTAAATCAACCCGTCTTTTTTGCTCAAACGCTAGCTTCCAGTGTTACGTCAAAAGTGCTACATTGCGACCTGCTTCAATAAATGTCTCCTCTTTGTATAGGCTGTCATGTTAAATCAGTGGCATGGACGAATCGTGTAAATTCCCCTGGGATCTATAATGTGAGCAACGGTTTTACGGTTATTTGTTGTTTGGCCAGTTTAGATGGCTCTCTTGTAACAAACTTGCTCTTTTCTCAGACTTGTCTGAGTACCATCTCCTCGGTGCGTTGCTTGAGCCGTCGCTTCCTTCTCACGTGGAGAGGGAGGAGACGTTAAACACACCTTGCTTTATGGGGAGGCTTGGCGGACTTTCTCATACTAGCAATCCTTAAGCTGGTACCATGATTCGTCGTGACAAGGCCCTTCTTCTCGCCTGGCAGAGAGAATTTTGGACCATGATCACTAACGTGCAATATTCTGTCATGTAAATTGACACTCCTGACATGGTTTGTGATCTGAATTCGTTATGAAAAAAAGAAAAGACTCCGCTGGTAGTGATGACCCAGCCAGCATGATTAAGGGAGGGGGTTACTTAGGTGCCCGCACCAGGCAACCCCCCAACGTGCAAACAAAAAATAAATTAAGGGTTTAACCCCTTCACGTCGGAATGTTGTATTTCATTACCACTGTGGATTTCTGCGATTACTATAGGCGTTACCAAATTGGTAATCTGAGCAGTAATCACGTGGTAATGCTTCTTGGGTAATCGGGCAAGTAATTGCTTGGTAATTGGTATCTCAATTACCAAACCAGAAATCTGAAGAGAAATCAGGCTTGGATTACCATCTTGGTAATTGGTCAGTAATCAGGTCGTAATCACATTTTAAGCTGGCACAGTTTGTTTGATTTATAGGTA
>Ga0307963_1003485_pt1:0-5000 | contig 12527 bp, 16 predicted proteins | sample OrgLakmetagen594_FD_201829 | JGI IMG/M metagenome (GOLD analysis project Ga0307963, IMG submission 201829) | Saline water microbial communities from Organic Lake, Antarctica - #594 | ecosystem: Environmental > Aquatic > Non-marine Saline and Alkaline > Saline | place: Antarctica: Organic...
GTGTGTGTGTGCGCGCGCGCGTGCATGTGTGTGAGTTGTGCATGTTTGCTACTCACAATTGAACCTTGATTTTTTCTTAAAGGCAAAAAAAATTTTAGGATCGATGCACGCATGGCACTGTGATACGGGTGCTGTGGAGTTTGTAGCCTGGTTTTTCCGTGACTGCCTTTACAACATCTACGACAAGTGTGGGTTTGGCCTAGGCCTTGTTGCCATTGCCATCTGGGTGTCTGCCCAGCTTCCTCAGGTTTGTGTCCAGAGATTTGAGGTGCATGAGGACACACACATACACAAGCACGCACGCATGCACGCACGCACGCACTCACATTCACATTCACACACGCGAACGCCACATACACACACGCACACACACACACACGCACACACACACACACACACACACACACACACACACACACACACATACACATACACATACACACACATGCATTCACAAATATACGCACATACACACATGCTCACGTTCTCACACACACAAATGCATACGCGCACATGGACTCACACACGTATGCAAACACAGACACACACATGCACATACACACACACACACACATACACACACACATACACACACACCAAACGTATTGCAGTCAATAACTCGTCAGTGAACTCGCCAATTGGTTGATTGCACTTCAGTGTTAGTATGTATGATGCACTCTTTACTTTACGCTGTTGTATGCTGTGCATCGTGCAGTTCTTGGACAATTGGAGGAATCAAAGCGCGGATGCTTTGTCTGTGTGGTTTCTTGCTCAATGGTTTCTTGGGGATACTCTGAACCTGCTGGGCTGTTTGCTCCAGGGCCAGCAGCTGCTCACCACCACGGCCACAGCCGGGTACTTTATTGTTGCCGATGTCATAATGCTTGTCCAGTGAGTGCAAACCATTTTGTGGAATGCTGGGTTTGCATGCATCTCCAGCAGCAATGGACTGTCCAGGCTCTTGCCTCATGCTTGCATTATCTCGTGACACATGATCTATGTGATTTGAGAATGTAGGTGGCACTGGCTCATTTATTTTTCAGCAAGTGTACACGAGTATGTACAGCGCACACACACAAAAACACACGCAAGCAGTGCCTGGGTGCCAAAAGTGCTCTCACCCCCTCCCCCTCTCCTTCCCAGGTTTGTATACTACACTGCCCTCCAAAGCCGAAGGCGTGCACAGAGCCACCATCATTTCAGAAGACGGCAGCACGTAGAGAGGCCTGCACCCTCCGCGCCCTCACCGCAACAGCAGCGCAGCCAACATCACAACCATAACCACCATAACCACCACGGTCATCACCACAGCCACTCTGCTGGGGTTCAGCCCCTGGCTTTGTACAGCAGCCACGTAGCGAAGCACAGGTATTGTTGTTCCTCCTCTCCTAAGCCAGGTGCCCATTTATAGTTCAATGCTAACTCAATGGTCAGTGCAGTGGCTCTCACAATCACCTTCAGCCTCACAAGCATACACACGCGCTTGTTCAGCTTCTTGAGGTCATTGCTGCCTGTGATAAAAGCTGCTCATTGGTTTCAAGCTTGCTGCCAACAAGGTGTTTATCTTTCCACTAGAGCCCAATGTCTCTCATGGGCCCTGGCTGGGGTTGGCCCAAACCGCATTTATACGGTTAATATACGGTACCTTTGGCAGAGATTGCGTCAAATATAGAAATATACGGTCATACTCGGCATAAACGGTTCTGGCCAACCCTAGCTGTGATCCCAACCAGGCAGATCTGCCGTGTCCAACATAAGCGCTCTTTGTCAACTTGCTTGGTTGGCGGTACCTGCTCTAAATTACATTGTTCTTATGTCAGCCAGACTACAAAGTACAAGACAGTTGTCCATGTTTGCAAATTTACAACAGGCCAATCCATTCTTAATTCTTTCGTGATACTAGTATGATCCTGAAACTTACAGGGATGAGCTTCGTATTGCATTAACTTGCACCAAATCTTAGTACTTGTGACGATAATACCCACAACCGTAGACGCTCTTTATTAATATCAAAGAGCAAACGTGTAATAAATTGCTCTAGTAAGAGAGCGAGAGAAAAAGCTGCATTTGGAAATAAGCTCGTATTCGAAAGTGACAAATGATAGACAATACATTCCGTTTTGGCTCACACTGCAGGTGTCGCAGCCCCTCCCAAGCCCAAGTCATACCCCAAAACGCTAGCAACTCGATGCCAGTCCACAAGGTGGGTGTGTCCCTGTGCATCGATTGGTGTTGTTCCTCTTTCCACGTTTGGGTTGTTGTGTACGTGTGGGCCTGAAAATGACCAACCCACACCTCCCACGATCATGATCATAATGTGTGACTCATCAAGCTGTGGAACCTAAGCCACAGGAATCAGAATTGAGGGCGTATTAACCCATGATCCATGACACTCTATTTAGGTGCCAACGACACTCTATGTAGGTACAAAACCTACAGGGTAGTCCATGTGTTTGGACTAACAAAGTTCTGCTTGTAAAAAAGCAGGTTTCAGCAGTGAGCAGCGCCGCTCATCCAGTAGCAGCCCCCACACCCCCTGCCCCCAGTCCACCCCACCCCGAGTGCAGCAGCATCAGCAGCAGTATAACATCCTTTTGCAACAGAACAGAGCATTGTTGTGCTCTCAGAAACGGCAACAAGGCACCCGCACACACACAGCGCCAGCCTCCAGCCAACTGGAACATGACGGGGGTCGCCTTGTGCACGGTTGGCGCCCTCACTCTGGTGTCTGTTGGCATTGTGGCTTGGAGTGGAGGGGCCTGGGGCGAGGAAAGCGTTGGTGCAGGTGTACAGGGAGCACGCGTATCGCTCACATTGCTGCCGGACAAAGAGGATTTGTTGCAGGGGAGGGGGGGAGGCATAAGTATGGACGCGTCTGACAGATTGAGTATGGCTGGCAGCAGGAGCGGTAGTATAGAGGGGCAGCAGGGGCTGGGCTGGGAGGAGGACCAGGAGGCGACCAGGGGGGGGCAGCAACAAGTAGGGGAGGGAATTTGGTGGCAGGACAGCCAAAAAATCCAGCAGGTGTGCTGCCTTTTATGCACTAGCAGGTCAATTTACCAAAGGTCTCTCATACCTCGTATCCCATGCAACAACTGCCCGACCAGGATCCACTCAACACCTTTTGTGCGTGCTTGGTCCTTTGATTCTCACAGGTGTTAGGCACGACCTTTGGGTACTGCAGCACTATAATGTATCTCATGGCTCGGTTTTCTCAAATATTGAAGAATTGGGAACGACAGTGAGTAAACCAGTTGGAGGGGTGGACCTTTGGTTTGACTGTGGTGTTGCTTGCACTTAGAAGTGTTAGACAGCCATGCTGAGGTGGTAGCTTTTGATATTCAAGTATAATCTGCTTTGCAAGCCCTTGGCTAAATGCAAGCAGCAGGGATACTCCTGTGGCTTACCCTACCTATGCAAATCTTGCATTCCTAACCTCACTTCACAATTCTCTAATTCTGCCTTGAAATGAAATTCACAGCTGCAAACTGTCTGGGCTTTGTGATCACGCCTGTGCAGATCAGCCAAGGGCTTATCCGTTGCTATGTTTTGCCTCTGTGTGTGCGCCAACCTATGCACAGGGTCAAGCATTTTGTTGCGCACAGAGGTGAGTCATTTGTTTTGCGGTCTTGATTGTGGCGCCTTACGCAGTAAAGTTGAAATATGGTGCGCTACTGACTCTAGAAATGCTGGGGGTGTCTTACAGTTGACTTTGCTGGTATTGCTGATGGTACCTGTTCTATCACAGTTTGTGTTCTATGTGTACTTGTCAGAACGCATCATACTCATGGTAAATTTGCGTAAAAGAGCAGCTGGTCCACTTATTTTTCTGTATTAAAGTCAACAGCTTTACTGCTACGTAGGACATGAGCCAGCTGCAGGCCCAACTACCTTGGCTGGCTGGTACCTTTGGGACCGTGTCGCTGGACGCCTTTATTTTTTGGCAGGTGTGTTGGATTATAAATGTGGAGCAGCTGTACAGGGTGCACGTGCACGTGGGGTTGTCCTAGGAAAGCATGTGACTTTTTATATTGTCATTACGGCCGGAATGAGGGAACACTTGAAACCTGAGCTCCTTGTCCTGGCCTTTTAAAACAGGAGTTCTGTTAAAAGAAGCAACTTTGAATTGTCAGAAACCAAAGTTTTAAATGAATACATTTGGCAGATTGTTGCTCCCAAGATCCCTCCTCGCAATCTCAAAGCATGCGTTGATGAATGAGAATAATGTCAGAGGGGGGACGCTGGGCAAAAGCCCAAACATGCTCCCTTTTGCATGAAAGGTGCAACTACTCACACGTCACTTCATCAAACAAGCATGTGCTCAGATTTAGACAAATCGCCCTGCGTACAGAATGACAGGACTAGAAGCACACGTCGTGCACCTGTACCCTAGATGGGGGCTTTCCAGGGGGAATGGCACATTAATTTGCATATCTCGTCAACCACTTGCTCTTTTTGCTCCATTGTTTTTGCAATGATCTTTATTTATTATAAAAATCTAACACACAAAAAACCACTCAATTTAATGCTCTGGCTGGTCAGATACAGCATATGGCTGCTCAAAAAGTAGGGTTCTCGCCGCCGCTGCTGAGGCAGGTGGCCCTAACTGACCCGTTTCAAGCTCGGCTGTACTGAAATTTACATAGCCCTAGGAGCATGCAAAAAGTATACCCATGTTGGGCCTCAGTGTCCCCCCTCTAGAATAATGTCCACTCGCCCAGGAGGGTGTTTAATTTTTATTTGTGGAAGGCATGTCCACTTTTTTGGGTGAACCCCCCTGAGGGCCCCCCCCCCCCCAGCTCCCCTTCCAGTGCCCCCACCAGACAAACAGGGTACCAATCTGCTCCTTTTTGAATTCTGCATCCACCTGCACACGCATCAAGACCTGAAACTGAAGTGTTGCAGAGTCATGGGACAAAAACTGAGACACGGACGCCCATGCACACATGACCTACCAGGCACCCACAACTGGCTTGCACAGCCCCACATTGCTTCCATTT
>Ga0307963_1003485_pt1:10000-12527 | contig 12527 bp, 16 predicted proteins | sample OrgLakmetagen594_FD_201829 | JGI IMG/M metagenome (GOLD analysis project Ga0307963, IMG submission 201829) | Saline water microbial communities from Organic Lake, Antarctica - #594 | ecosystem: Environmental > Aquatic > Non-marine Saline and Alkaline > Saline | place: Antarctica...
CTGTTCAAGGTAAATTCGTGTCACTCTAAGCTGGCAACAAGTCTGCACAACCAGCACGGCTGTAGCACCATGTATCTTGTTCTACTTCATGTCGTTACCCTCACTCTGTTCCTTCCCATGGCATGTCTGCTTGTTCTATATTTAGACACAAGAGAGCACAATCTGTGTCACGCAGGTCAACGAGAATAGCGTGAAGCACATGCCAAGCCAAGGGCCTGCAGTCCCCTCCATCACGTAAGATTGCACGTGTGCGTACGTGTGTGGTCTGTGCGCAATTGAGTGTCTCTGCTTGTGCGTGCGGCTGTGTGTGCATTCTTGAGAGAGCATTTGTGTGTGTTTGTTCTCTGTTCCTATACTGTAATGTCGCTTAAGAGAGGCATTCCTCTTGGATGCAGGTGCCCTGAAACCGGCAGTGGCTACCTCTTGGGCGGCCCCATTTGGTCAGAACCCGTCCATGACTTGAGCTTTGTGACCACCCTGATGGCTGACATGGACAGGGACAAGAGCAAGTGTGTGTGTGTGTGTACCTATGTGTGTGTCCAGCGCTTGTGTCCTCATTGACTTGAATTAATTACGGAATGATGAGAGCAGGGATATGTGAGCTAGCGTGAACAGGTGTGTTGCTCACAAGTTGACCTCTGTGTATCATCCAAAGTGCCTGTCTTCCTACACAAAGTGGGTTTGCACACATACCATGCCCCTGCATCAACATGAAATCGCTATGTCCTGGGGTACTCGTGCACACAGTATGCTGTTTAGCATTTCTCAGCTTTGATTCACATGGAGGAAGTGAGGACACTTTCCCCGTATGATCGACTAGGATTACAAGAACCCGTTTTGGGGGTTCTCGACAGCCTTCATCAGGCCAGTATTGCTGACCTTTACCACGTGGACGCAGTGCCTGTAACAAATGGAAAACCCTAGCATCTTTCATAAATGAAACGATATCGTTGAGTACTTACAGTGCATGGGCTGCCTGCATTCCTGGGCCTCTTCCTTCATCTGACCATCGCGTGCTTGAACTAAAACAGAATTAATGCCCCCACTGGTGGGGTGACAGCAGCGTGGAGGGTGGGGCAGCAATTTGTAAGCTCTACAAAGAGTCAGTGTGGATATCTGGAAGGGCCACCATGTAACTGATTGGAAGGCACCTCATATTCAAAACTTTCATGACACTTCATTCTTCACAACATCCATGACCCATCACTCAGGGTGTGTGCTTCCCTGTTGTTATCCAGCACTGTATCAGACCTGCATCGTCCTTAAAATACCCGGCTTCCCTCATACATTCACTTAACACGATTTATTGTTGTTCATGGTCGTAGCCGACCCCTTTTTTGATTCGGATTATTTCCTCGTTTAACCAACACACCTGAATCTTCTCACGTGCAGCTACGCCCAGTACAACAAGATCAAGGGCCTGCTGACATCCATTGCAGACGAGCTGCCTGACGTCCCATTGTGAGCACGTGTGCATGGCTGTGGTTTGGGGTCTGCAAAGCCTTGTAAAGTATCACTAAATCGTGGATTTTGCTTTTTTGAAAATGGTCCTCATGAAATGCTGCTATCAACAGGAACAAGCAGGTGCAGTGCTTGCTTTACCGTGCTTGTTCCAAAAATGTCATGGGTGCTGTTTTCTAAGCTGCCCAAATCTCCCATACAAGAAAGCCAACCCTAAACATTCCCAATATACCGTACCTTTTCGCACTCATCCCGCACCCCAAATTTTAGGGATGTCTAGAAGAATCCTGCACCTTCCCGCACCCCCAAAATATATAGTTTTGCGCTTCCCGCTCAACCCCGCAGGACTTTTAGCCCTGTTCAGCACCAATAGGCTTTACAAACAGTTTAAATGAAAGAGGACACCACAAAAGGGCAAAGGAAAGCCAACATGCTGTTCTGGCCTGTGCTCTTACGCCGTTAAGTTGGATTTTGGACCGTAATTACGGTACCAATTGTAATTACCCCGTACAGTACGGTCCAAATTACGGTCGGCCAAAATTACGGTGTCAGACCGTACAAGACGGTGCCACCCTACAGTACAATTTTGACTGTAATTTGGCCGTTTGGCTCCAATTTCGGCCCTAAATTTTTTTTGGCAATTGTTTATGAACAAAATACAATTTAACAACCAGGAATCGAGTACTGCGTTCTAATTTAAATTTCCATGCAAGCCACTGCTGGGCCCTTCCCCCGAGCTGATGCAGCCCCAGCCCAGCCTCAGGGTCGTTCAGGGAAGCATTTCTGCGGCGTCAGCACGTAAGAGGAGCATGCTGGATGTGGAAATGGGAGGTGTTTGGGGCGGAGAGGCCTTTCTGAGGCCATTTTTGCACTGGCAGTGCCAACTTGGCACCGTACCGTATACCGTACAGTAAATTACTGTAATTACGGTCCTCCAAATCGTAATTACACCGTACACCGTATAGTGCACAGGCTTGATGCTGTTTGCATGTGAGCTTGTTCTCTGTTTTACTACTCGACGCCCCCCCCCCCCCGGGCGGGCGCGGGGGGGGGGGCGGGGCTGCTC
>Ga0307963_1003488_pt1 | contig 12522 bp, 9 predicted proteins | sample OrgLakmetagen594_FD_201829 | JGI IMG/M metagenome (GOLD analysis project Ga0307963, IMG submission 201829) | Saline water microbial communities from Organic Lake, Antarctica - #594 | ecosystem: Environmental > Aquatic > Non-marine Saline and Alkaline > Saline | place: Antarctica: Organic Lake...
CCTGATGTGTTGGGTTGGTCCGGATCTGTGATGTAGACCGTACACCGTCATTTGTAGGGTTGGCCAGAAAAATAAATATATAATATATATGTATAATATATATATACGGTGTATATACGGTGTTTTTGGCAGGAAAATCACCAAATATACGGTCATATACGGTGTATAATTACGGCTCTGGCCAGCCCTAGTCATTTGCTTTCAGGGCAGCAAGTGCGCACACACATGCATGCTCACACACAAGCACATGCACACATCCGTATACACAAACACACACATACACACTCACCCATGCCTATACAAACGCACACATCCATACACTTGCCAGCCCTTGCACGCCTTCAAGCCTGATGGGGTCATCTTTTTCAGCGACATCCTCACCCCGCTTCCTGCTCTGGGCATAGAGTTTGATGTAATCAAGGGCAAGGGACCTGCAATAGCTGTGCCCTTGCGTAGCATGGATCAGGTGAGAGGTTTGTACACACACATCAGAAAGGGTTACTTTGTAGGTTATAAGGCCGCAAGGGGAAGGTTTGCTCAAGTTGTTGTCTTCCTTCTAATTGCTTGGGGGAGACCAAGGACACTTGCAAAGAACGGTTGTTACTCCGTTGGGCACCTTTGTGTAATTTCTTCCTTGAGGCTAGAGAACAAGGGCTCCTTTTGAAAAGAGACCGACCATCGACTCTAAGAAGATGCACGCAGAGCAAAATTTGAGCTCAGGTGGAGAGGGGAAGAGGGCTGGGGAGGGCGTCAAAAGAACCCGCTGACGTAAAGAAAAATAATCGAAGAATGAAACTACTCAGCAACATCCCGTTTCCGATTGTCATCAAAATTCTTGTAAACAAATTGCTATTACTGAAATTATAATATGCAGTTCGGACCACAGGGGGGTGGAAACTTTATAGAGGAGGGTGACGCTGGGTTTTGCTGGGAAGGTAGATGAGCAGGAGTGGTTTTTTATTAATGGCTCAGTCGAAGGGATGGCGAGCGTATTGGTGGAACATAGAGCCATGTTGACGTGTGTGCGTGCAGTACAGGCACAGTAGGTGCGCATAGTATGCGCTCCTGCAATAGGGGATTCCATGTATGGGGGGCACAGGGGCACAACATCATTGCAGGCACAAACACAAGTACAAGTAAACATAGCTCAAGGAAGGCATTACGTTTTCTGGGTGCGAGTGTTTGCAATGCACAATCACAAGGTGGTGGTCTAGGATGCTCAACAATTAGGTGCATGCTGCTAGATACGCATTACAGGAACTTCCTGACCAGCATTGATTGCTTATGGCCTTGACACGTCCAAGAACTGTTAAAAGAAATCACATTCCCGTCCCAGCACCCGACCCAGAGCAAACCTTCAATTAGTGATCTACTTCACTTATTGTAACACATCGTTCCCAGCAGATCAAAGGTCTCACAGCCTGCTCCGGACCCAAACAATACTTTCTGCCCTCCCGATGATGATTGTGATTTGCGATGAAGGGCTTTGTGATCTCTGCCTCTCTTATACCTTATACCACACAGGTCAAAGCCTTGCAACCCATGCTTGACCCGTCTGCTCGCCTGCCCTTCATTGAGACCACGCTGTCCACGCTGAGGAAAGAGGTGGATGGTACAGGTGTGCTACAGGCACAAACAAGCACACAATTGCACACCCGCTCCTCAGCACACACCATACACACACAAGCACTACAATTGCTTCTCTGATTTGCTGGCTTTTGGGGGGCACATTAAAGCGGTCATTCACGCAAATGTAATGTTACCTGTACCTGACTATTTCCTACGTACTTATCTAGCCAAGTCCAGCTACATTAATTTAAAGCAGCTGGCATTTGTCATCTGCTCGGCCCACTTGCTACCCTTCTTCATTCTCGACTATGGTCCCATGTGGTGCAGGCCGACATAATTATATTCATTGCGCACCACTTGACCATGCACACCTAGGGTTGGCCAGAATTGTATATATACACCGTATGTAACCGTATATACATGGTTCTGGCCTACCCTGTGAATTCCATTTCAACGTGCACAGAGCCATACGTACAACACTGTGTGAAGGAGCAACTTTTTTTAGCTTGCGCTAGACAGGTTTGTTTGCGCCCACACAGAACACCATGACACGTGCACACTTTTGCATGCCACCATGCTACCAAAGGCGGCTGGGTTTTGCATGGTTCCTGAAGTTCGCAAAAATGTGAACAACTTTGTGCACCTCACACCTCACACACGCATGCCTCCACTGCGTGTTGCAGGTGCAACTCTGCTTGGCTTTGTGGGTACCCCTTGGACTCTGGCGGCCTATGCCATTGAGGGCAAGGCTGACAAGGAGTGTAAAGAGACAAAGGTGTGAATTGTGAGAGTCAAGGCTGATGATTTTGGAATAGAGCGCGCCACAAAGTGCAGGGCATCTATTCTAGCTTCCATCATGAATTCCAGGCATCATTTCCATTAAGTCGTCAAAGGCATTGTTGTGTCAAGCGCCGTCAGCATTTGCATCCCACTGAACGTCCATAGATCCTACATTGTTAGTTCAATGTCGACTCACTGCAGCAAGACGACCGCAGCTGGTTATTTTATCCCTTTAGCTCCCTGCCAAGGTTGCCCCCTTGCTCCCTGTCCCTCGCAGAAAATAATGCTGCACAACCCCCTGATGCTACACACCCTGCTCAACCATCTGACTGAAGCACTGATCGTCTATGCTTCATACCAGATAGAATCCGGCGCTCAGGTAATGCTCAAAAGCGTCTTTGCAGTTGCACCTCCTGTATGAACTAAGGGTGAATGGGCTCCTCTGCCTTGGTTGTTTTAGCACCTTTGCAGCTCCGCATTGTGCGCCCCTACCTGAATATTGATCAGAGTGAGTGTCTTGGCCAAAGAAATGGGCGACATCAAGAATCATCCTCAGGACCCCATCTCTCACACTGCAGATCATCCAGCTGTTCGACAGCTGGGCTCACCACCTGTCACCGAGTCAGTTTGTCGAGTTCAGCTTGCCATATGCAAACCGCATCTCTACCGCCTTGAAAACAAAATACCCTCACGTCCCTGTGATATTGCACGCCAATGGAGGTGAGTGTCAAAGGGCTCAGTATCACAGGCCCAGGAATCGCTCTTCATACCCTTCAAGGAAGCAGGGTAAAACGGCATAACTTGTGCGCTGTCCAGGTTTTTACGAAAGCTACTCAGCAATTGATTCCAGAAGGCGTTCCGCAGGACAGCCATGTGTTGTGAAACTGAGTAGGGGAAGATCTGATATTGTCCGTTGGTGCCGTCAGCTTAACTTGAGCAAAAAGTACGACCAGTCAGCACATGTCTGAGCATCAGGTCTGATCTATAAGATTCCATAGCACACTTCCGTAACCACTAACCACACTGATGTCCAGGAACCGGAAAACTCGAAACTATGGGTAGCACCTCAGCAGATGTCATCGGACTGGACTGGGCAACTGATATCAAGGTAGCACGGCAAACGCTGGGCCAGGACGTGCCAGTGCAAGGCAACTTGGACCCAATGGTGCTTTTTGGGCCAGAGGAGGTGGGTGCCTCCTTGCTGCAGGGAGGCTGTGTCGCATTGAAACACTGCAACTACCCCCTTTTTACATACTTCTAGTCGTCATGCCATACATGTATACTGCGTCAGAAATTTCCTGGCTCGTTTGATATATGTAGAAGCGGTTGAGAAACGGCCAAAATAATTCCAACCGCGTTTCAACCGCACACGGCTGAAATCAACCGCCCCATTTGCACTTCAGCCGCATTTTCGCGAAGGATTTGCAAAAAATCCAATGCTTGTGAGGAGCATTCTAAATAACAAATCAAGTCTGGGTGCAACAATCCGAAGAAATGGCGAAAGATTTGGGCCAATTTAAAGATATATTGCGCAGTGCTAAAATGCTACAATACTGCATTTACATATCAACTGCTATACTTTATGACCCGTACAATTAAATAGTTATGTATTTCATAAATGTACGAATTTTTTTGTAGCAAATCGGCTGAAGCCGCGTTCTCATCTCCATCCCACGATCTCTACTAGGCATGCGGACCTGCTGCATTTTGACCTGAGAAAACAAAAAGGACGCAAAAAGGAACGCCAGTAACCGCCCTGTAACCGCAAGCTCTCCACACGTGCAAACACTCTCTCTTTCTCACACACACACACACACACACACACACACACACACACACACACACACACACACACAAACAAACACACAAACACACACATACACATGCATGCACACACACCAGTTTTTTTTCAAGGATTTGGAAAAACTTTGGTTTCATGTCTCCTCCAAATCTGGCAAATTGAGAAATTGGGTTCTCATGTATTTTTCTGTTTTGCCCCAGCCCGCCGGGAGGCCGCAGGGCCCAGCGTTCGGTGCTACGTATGTTTAGTTTTGATAAAGAATTCGCATTAACATAAGTTTGTTTGAAATTGCAAGTTGAACAAACTGTCCATTTTAACTAAGTTGTTCATCATCTATAAATCCCACAGCGCTTCTTAGCGCTGATCCACTCCAAAATGGCCTCTGGGTATGGGAGGGACTCCACGCCAAATGCTGAGCTCTTGAACCCCCGTGCGCAACACGTCAGGTGCTGCGCTTGTAGCCTGTTGCGCTGGGGGTTACGGATGTATTTGAGCGTGCTGAACATACGCTCATCCTCCACTGACCCTGGCACCATTACCATCACCGACTCTGCTACCTTGACCCACTCCCCAAACCGATACTGTGCCCCTAAGCGAGTGGCTTCCCCCCAAAACTCTTTGGCTGAAAGAGGGGTTGGGGGAGGGGGCTGTGCAGGTTCTGGCTCATCATCAGACTCATCCCTGCTGCAGCAAGCAGCAGCAGGGTTAGCATCCTCAGCTGCTGCTGCTGCTGCTGCTGCTCGCCTTGGCAGCCCGACCCATTCTTTTCGTCCACCCCCCCATCACACAGCCAATTCTTGCGCTAGGGCTATTCCTCAGGGACTGGATGCTCAAGCCATTGAGCTTGAAACTTGTTGGTGGGCCCATTGGCCCCTAAAAACTTCCCATCACATTCCCCCCTAGCAACTTTGAACTTTTTTGATGGGGGGTTATCGCTCATTCTAACATAGTACATGTTCAGAGCTTTTTTGGAATTTGTGGTGTGTTCACCTTCGACGGCCCTCTAAGGGCCACAGAACCGTTTTACACAGGGGCTCATCGACACCTTAAAAAGCTTGGTTTCATGTCGATTTCAAAAGTCGGAAACCCATGTTTTCATGTCGATCGACATGGTATGTCGCCTAACAAAAACACTGACACACACACACATACATACACACAGCCGTACGCAAGTCGTACGCAAGCAATGTTTACCATTCTCCTCATGAGGCTCCCTCTTTTCTCTTGTTACATACATTGGTATTGAGAAGAATGAACGGTATCTCCAAAGGTTCCAAAGGCACCTAAACACACTCAAGCTCAGCTTAATTTCAATAGCGAATTTAAAAGAAGGGGGTGCGGTTGAAGTGCGGATAAAGCTGTTGAATTCAACATACCCCTGTGGTTGATCAGCAAATTGTTTACCGCATTTCAACCGTCGTTCCGTTTTATCCACTTTAGCCGAGGCTGAAATGTTATAACGAGTCAACTGTATTTTTGCTTGCAGAAAATCGTGGAGGTCACAAACCAGGTGCTGCTGGCAGCCGGTCCCCGAGGCCACATCCTGAACGTGGGGCACGGGGTGATACAAGGCACTCCTGAGTCTGCAGTGGGCGTATTCTGCGAGACTGCACGTCAATCTGGGAACCTGTTTGCGGCTCAAAAGAAGGCTTTATAGCTGACCTAATTCAAACATTTCATCGAAGTTTCGGTGAAAAATATGAAATGGTTTGTTTTCAAGTTTGAACAAAATTTTATTATTATTTTATCGGATTCTGTTTTAACAGAAACTAGGCAATGACGTCCCTACCTTTGATCGCCAATGGTGTGGTCTCTCAAACGGCACCTCACATAGCGCAAAGGAGACCATGTTTGCCCAAAATCAGCAGAAGGATAACCAGTCTGAAAATGGGTGAGCACACACATGCACGCGCGCACACACACACACACACGCACACACACATACACACACACAAACACGCACACACACACACACACACACACACACATACACACACACAAACACACACACACACACTCACACACACACACACGCATGCACACGCATATACATGCGCGCGTTAATGTTATCAATAAGGAAACGTGTACGTACATACAAGTATGCATGACATTCGTGATTATCACATCTACTGAAACAAAACACGCAGGCGAAATGGATAACTGCATTACGGTGGCGTCCACTCAATCGATCATAGCAGGCTCAACGCCCAAAACTTCAAGTAAAGACCGCAGCAGCATCAGCGCCAGTAGCAACGGTGGTGGAGGCCCCGGTGAAGGTGGGGAATGGTGACAGTAGTAGCGTTGCCGTAGAAACCAGGCATGCCCACGTGCATGTACACGCAAAAACATGTACGCAGCTGAATGCGTGCAAACACAAACACGTGCCAAAAATATCTCACGTGTTAGGGCAAAAAGCAACAGGCGCACACTCTTGCGTTGCTCACCTATTTAGTGCACAAACCCAGCCCAAACCTCTGCCGATGCACTTGTTGCTTCACTGCAGCTCGTGTACAATACAACAATTAGACTGCAAATTTGGGAATCTCTGCTGTAACTTACTAGGACACACCCCGTCTCTTCTTTGCGAGCATTCCATGAGTACCTGTCACAAGCACGCGCGCACATACACACACACACACGCACACAAACACACGTGCAAGCTCTCACACACAGACATACATACACACACATACACACACATACACAAACACTCATGTTGTCTACCAGGTAGCAGCGGTGGGAGCAGTGGCAGCGGGGGAGGGGAGGGGAAGGGCAGCAATGGCAAGGGCGGTGGGGGGGATAATCACCCAATGCAGCTTTGGACCTACCTATTTGCGGGTCTTGTTGCAGGTGAGCGTTCATTGACCTGACTGTTGTAATGAACTAAATTGGCCCCTCACAGCCTGCGTGCTTGCAAGCAAGAAAAAGTGCACACCTGAGGGATTCACGCGCCCTAGTTTGTTAGTCTGAACCGTGAAAGTATGCCAAAAATGACCGCACGTTCGGGGCATTCCTTGCCACTTACGCAGTAGATATGGTTTTGGCTAAACCTACTCAAATGGCCATTTCTCTCAGAGCCTGCTTGTAAACTGAAGTCAAAGCACGAGGGAGGGATTAGCACGTGAGGGTGCCTGTACGTGGCAGAGAGGCCTGCTGTGTCTGCCCGTCATGAATCTACATAGTAAGCTGGCTCATCAGCACGTCAGCCTTCTTTTCGGGCCTGTTCCCCTGGTTTTAGAAGATAGCAGACAGAGACAGCGGGAATGTCCTTAACTATCATCCATACGTGTCGCTTACTAGATGACAAGGCTGTAGCTGATGGCTGACTGATGGCTGACTGATGGCTAACTGATGGCTGACGAGTCTGTAGCCGATGGGTGATTAATGTGTGCTCCTGTCAATTGCAAGCTGCCTTTTCTCAAACTCAAGCTCAATCCAACTCTCACTTTTAGAAGGTTGGCCATATTCATACATGTGCATGTGTAATATATGATATATGAGCCCAAACTATGTGGAACGGAAGTCTTAATAGAGAAATCTCAGCGTATGAACAAATGGCCATTCACCTGTAAAGTATCCATGAACAGCACAAGGATCTCCAGACATGTGGTCATACGGTATCCATGACCAGTAGGGAAACCTACAGACTTATGGTCATGTATAGATCTGCTACGGTCATACCTTCCCGGTATACTGCATACTGTATCCATGAACAGGCCTGCCATGGATATCTTCACATGTCTACATTGGTCATACAGGAACAGTCTCCACGTGCAGGTCTGGCAAACTCTATTTACTCTTGATAGTGCCTCTTGCTTTAATGTGGGTCCACAAGCACACGCAAAGCAGTGCATTTGGATGCCTCGGCTTCACTCTTCCCTCCCCGTCCCTTGTCTGAGTGAACATCTAGCTCATGAAACGTGCGCAGAGCTGGCCGAGGTCATGCAAAAACACTGTGTTTGACTGGCCAAGGTAGTGTAAGCACACTACACTGTGCGTGTGTGGCTGAGGTAATAAAAACACACTGTACAAGACTGTGTGTTTGGTAAAGCTCTTTGCACAAAGTTTGGTACATACACAGTTCAGTTATCCGTGGTAATCACTGTTTGGTACGTACACCGTTATCATTGGTGATAACCAACCCTGAGCAGACGACCCTGACTACTGTTTGGACACTGGAAAAGTTGGTCTGTGTGCTCGTCAGTGTATGCCATTTGTGTTGTGTACCTGATCTTGCCACAAGTATGTCAGGTGAAGGAATTTAATTATTATTGCGCGCCTGCAGCCATGACTCTCTTATCGTGGTAGATCTCACGTCTGTGAAAATTTAAACAATAAAACCTTTGACTTTTGTCATAGCTGTTTTTATTTTGCCTTTGTGTATGTGTAACCATTAGCTACCATATCCTCATTTCCTGTCTGTCTCACCTGCCATTATGTCATCTCATTATCACATTTCATTTCCTGTCTGTCCACACATCATTATCACACATCATTTCCTGTCTGTCTCACCTGCCATCATGTCATCTCATTATCACACATGTGAATGTATGGCCCCATACACCATCATGTCATCCCATTATAGTCACATATGTAATGTTATCTCATTACAGCATGCCATCACTTTATGATCTGCCTTCCACGTGCTGCCTGATGCTGCTGCACGTCACGCAGTGGGAGGCATCATGGGCTTTGCCAAGCGCGGTAGTAGCAAAAGCTTAGGGGGGGGCCTATCGGGGGCGCTCGTTCTCGCCTTAGCAGCACGAAGCATGTCAGGGCCCGGGGCAGCAGCAGGCGCACAAGTGGCCTTTGGTGAGTGAGTGCGTGTGTATGCATGTGTGTGTGTATATGTGAAGATGGCTCATGAGCTGCAACAGTACACGCACACTTAAGTGAGGGGGCACCTTGGCGCCACACTTTCCATTGCAAAAATATTAAATTATATAAAACCTGACTCTGAGCTTTGCCCTTGACAAGTTGTTTGTGCAAACTTGGTATTATAATCAGATGATTGTAGCAGGTGAGAGCAATGCTGTTCAGTCTTCACAACTTTTTCGGGCTTGCGCCGCCGTTGCTCCTAACCCAACAACTAAAGTAGTAAATGGCACAAGCTCCTTAGAGGTGAAGGGCAAAGACCTCGGTGCTTGTTGGTGTGTGGCCTGCCCTTGTTTCCGAAAACTTAGCAGACCCCTGACACTGTGTTTAATGTTTTGAACCCTGTACTGGATACATTACCGGGGCAGCTCAAGTGCGATTAAAGTCTAAGGAGATGTTTGGTGTATGAGTCAGCCGCTGCTTTTGCCTAATGCACATCACAGCTGGTGACGAAACTGTAAAGTCCTTCCATTTCACGAATGTAGGTGAAACAACTGTAGACGGGTGGCCATACACACTCCCTTTTTCCCTTGTTTCTAGTTTCGTTGCAGAAACTCATGCACTGAGCTTACACGCAAAGCACAAACTATGCTAATCCACACACGTACGCTCGCAAACGCAAATAATGTTAAAGCACTACTAATTTTGTGCTCTTTTTTGCAGCCATCTCGGTGTTGCTGGGAGTGTTCTTCCTCGCAAGGTTTGCAAGGACAAAGAAGGTCATGCCAGGGGGTGTGGGGGCCGGGGTCTCGTTTGGGATGGCTTGTGCTTACCTAGTTATCGGGCTATAGAGCAAGATGCATGCAGCTAAGAAATAATTAAAAAGTTAAGGAACGCGAGTTAATGTAAGCATCACCAGCTACTGCTACATGCACAAGTGCTTGCGTCTTGTCTGTAAGAGCAACGTAGGTTACTTTAAGTGCAGGTTAACAGCTGTCGTGCACATCTGCAATAGCACAACCTCAACCGCATCTCTTTGTTTACTTGTACATTACACACCATCGGTGTTGTTTCAGACTTTTTATAGAAGGCTCTCTGCTTTTACCGGCGGCAAAACCGTCTGCCCCATGGATTTTGTGTTGTGTCCATGGACGCAGGCAGTATGGTTCCACGAGTAAAACTATGTAATCCCAAGTTGTTCTTATAAAAGGCTAATGTAGCAGCCGGACTTCTAACAGGCTACAGGCAATTCCAAGTTGTTTTTATAAAAGGCTAATGTGGCAGCCGCCCAGACTTTTAACAGGCTAGAGGCAATTTTGTTGCTCGCACCTCCAGCAGCAGTAGTTACCCCTTAAATTGAAAGACAATAACAAACAGCGTGTGAGTGGTCAGCACGCTCCCAGGGGTGCTGTGGCACCAGCTCAAGCGCTGGCTGGATAGATTGATGCACACCACACCACATATGTGGATACAGAAGGAGAAAAAAACGGACGTTAACTCCAAGAAACAGTTGGTTGACAGTTCAGAGTTTCTTTATGTCTTGTTCAATATATTGCTGGATGGCCAGTCTTATTGATGATAACCATAATTTTATAATCAATTGACAATATGATTATTAAAAGGTACCAACATTATAGGGGATCCTCAAGAGACCCTGTACCGTGTAAGGTCTCTGTGCTTTGTAAAATTGTACATAGTAATCAGCGAAATTGAAATCAGATATCTGGTCTTTATTTCGCTCTTTATATACGATTTTACATTTTTAGCCAGGCAAGTGCTGGTTCAGAATTTGTCTAGCAGCAGGGCCTGCAGCAAAAGAATGATGAACCAGACCATGTTTGATGTTCAGCCCCTCTCGTTGTGCATGTGCTGCTCCTCCCTCACACATGAATTTATGTGTAATACTTTTTGCCTCCCTCATTCTTGATATCCTCAGTGTGACAGATGTTCAGCAACATGAAGCTCATGTGCCCAAAAGACACAAATGATAATCCCCCCCTCTTTGATTTAATGCGGTCAGCTGGTCCTGACAGATGCTTGATTGTTTTTACTGGTTTTATTCAGTGCTGCAATCTTTTTAAACTCTGCAACACGCATGAGGCCTAGAATTGAGTAAACAGTCCCAGATCCCCGAAGGGACAGTGGTGTGACAGCCAAGCAAACATGAGTAGCAGTAGCAGAGACAGACATACGCATACGAGCAGCTAGCGCACAGGCGTGAATGTACAGAATTGGTAAAGCATTAGGGACCATTGTGATGCAAAGACCTCACTCCTCTGCTGGATGATTTTTCCACCTTAGAGGCCTTCTTTGGTCCGAAGGCGCGTGCCCCAAATATTAGTAGATGTGCCGAGTCTTATACTTTGCATTGACGGTGATTTAATCTGACATCCTCGTGCATCCTATTAAATAGGGCAACAATCCTTTAGAAATCCAAAGTTCGGTAGCAGTTTTCCTCCAAATTCTGTAACCAATGACCTGTCACACTTAATGCTGCAGCAGTGAATGATGCGCTGCAACTAGAATTTGAGCCACATTTGCGTGAGATTTGGAGTCGTATAATCAGCAACCGTTGGTGATCTAGCTCCATTACTACAGTGGCATGCATTTAGATAAAGTATGGCCTCGCAAATATGTGCCAAGGAAACAAACCTCAACATCCAGTGGGTATTTCTTGTTTAAGTAAAAGGCTTTGGCTTGAGGAGTCCACCGCTTGCACAAGGTCGAGCAAGTCCCGCCAACAAAAGTACCATGATTGAAAGAAGCCATCTTAGGCACAGCGTCAACTCTCAAGCCTCTGAGGCTGTTACTCCAGTCTCTTTGTGACTTCTTTCTTCCTTCTGGTACTCTGCACTGCCTGCATAGTTTTTCTTTTCTTATCTTTTCCTCTTCTTCCTAATTAGAATGGTTGACACATCTGTTTGAATAGTATTGAGGCAAGTAAAGAACACAATTTTTCATCATACTTCCTAGAAATACCGTACATTTCTTGATCCACAGCCAATTACGTCCTTCCCAAGCAAAGCATATCAATGAAATACACGATAACTGAATAGCATGATTGTCCATGCACACAGGCAAAAGTCAAACAACATCATTAGGCACTGTCATGGAAATAGTGGTGTCAAATTCTTGTTGCACTTTTACTGGGCTTTGAGCAGGCTTGAAGGGTTGTGTTTTGGCAGGGTAAGGCTCATGAACCCCCGCTGCTCCATGTTTATCACTTTCTGGTGCAGCTTTTTATCTCTGGCGCTCATGGGCTCATTGTGAAGAGCATACCGCCTGTCCAATTGTGCAAAAGGAAGATGTTTGTTGGAAAAGATTATCAGAGGTCGTTGGAAATTTGAGTGTGAAAACACAAAATAATTTGCTTGTTAAAAGGAGGCACAGGGATAAACAAAGATATATGGTGTCAGACTCTGGCCAAGCTTCTGTCATTTGTGGGCCGATTGTAGAAAGAGAGAGAGAGAGAGAGAGAGAGAGAGAGAGAGAGAGAGAGAGAGAGAGAGAGAGAGAGAGAGAGAGAGAGCGAGAGAGAGAGAGAGAGAGAGAGAGAG
>Ga0307963_1003491_pt1:2500-12520 | contig 12520 bp, 11 predicted proteins | sample OrgLakmetagen594_FD_201829 | JGI IMG/M metagenome (GOLD analysis project Ga0307963, IMG submission 201829) | Saline water microbial communities from Organic Lake, Antarctica - #594 | ecosystem: Environmental > Aquatic > Non-marine Saline and Alkaline > Saline | place: Antarctica...
TCTACAATGATGACATGTCCCCGTTCCGGCCCCTTTTTCCCCCTATAATTATTTATTAACATACACAACTAATTGGGAAGATCTGAAGGTGGGGGGAGGAGCCCAAGGGCCCGTTTCCTAAAATTGCACATCAAACCCTTCGAACAGTTCGAGGGTTCTAGAACTTTCACGAACTTTATCGAACCCTTGCTCCCAAAAAAACGAACTGAACAACCCTGATCTGTACAGAAACAGTCCTGGCTGATTATGGACACGTACACACATACACAACACCATATGAGCATACAAGAGAAGGGGCTGGATGAAAAGATGCCTTGAGCGATGCATTTGCCACAAATTTGCTGCCGCACCGCTTCTAAACATTGCGTTAGCTTCCCTACCCACGTTCAATCTGCACGCGCAACGGAGAGGAGGAAACTGGAAAGAAAGATTCAAGCAGCCACTGAATTAAAGACTTTTTGCCAAGCACGAAATAATCACAACAACCCCGAAAAGAAAAAGAAAAAGAAAAAGAAAGACTCCGCTGGTTGTGATGACACATCCAGCATGATTAAGGGAGGGGTTTACTTAGGTGCCCGCACCAGGCAACCCCCCACCGCACAAACAATAAAAAAAGGGATTAATGCAAAGTCCCCGAAAATTCTGAGAGTCTCTGTCACGTAGGCTTAATTTGATGGTTTGCGTCACTTCTATAATCCGTGAGCGGCTCATTCCCCGAGTGGGCATAACTACCCTCATTGCTTAAACATGCTGTGAATGCTCTTACTACCAGCAAAATCATTTTTTCCATTCTTTTCTTAAACCATTACCTCCGCTTCACTGATCACAGGAGACCCAGAAGCACACACGGGATCCTGTTGCTGGCACCAAAACTAAACGGAGCAGTGCAAACAGGAGCCTCAGATGGGAGCCAGACGAGGGGCCCAGTTTGTCTAGACCTTTGCAAGCGCACGTGCACTGGCAGCCCCAGCTACAGCCGCCCCAGCAGCAGCAGCAGCAGCAGCAGCAGCAGCAGCAGCAGCAGGAGATACAACGTCAGCAGCAGCACCAGCAAACGCAGCACCAGCAACCGTACCCAGCACAGCAACATCACAGCAGGCAGGGAGGGCGCCAGCGCCGCTCCCGCCACAGACAGCAGCCCCTCCTCCACCCCTCTTATGACCCTCTATCCTCTGTCACTCTTGCCGCGCCACTCCGGCTGTCTGACAGCAGCAGTGTGTTTGGAGGTCTTGCAGCTCCTCTCCCACCTAAGCAGCAGCATCTCTATCACCCCTCCTCTCCCTCTTTCATGGGGGCTAGTGGACACCGTCTTGCCCCTCCGTTTCAGACAGATCTTGCCCGTTCTGGTAGCATCCAAAGCTTGGGGGAAGCAGAGCTGGGTTTCGATTTTGCGGGGGAGCCGGAGGCAGAAGGGTGGGAGGGAGAAGGAGAAGAAGAGGACCTACTCCAGGGTGCAGAAGAGTGGGAGGGAGAAGAGGAGGACTTGTGTCTGCCATTGGCTAGTAGGCAGCATTTACGAGCACGGCAGCAGCAGCAGCTGCAGCAGGGTTTGCAAGGGTGGGAGGGAGGAGACGGGTGGCTTGGACTGCAAGACGCTGCACCACAGCAAATATTTGGCAGCAGTGTGGCAGCAGGAGAAGAGGCTGAGATAGATTTGAAGAGGGGGCACGACCAATTCACTGATGCATTTGAAGATGCGCTGCCGGATGCTGACGACGCAGTGCTGCCTATTGGCTCGGATGTGTTTGACTTGCCATTGCAGTACAACAGTAACAGACAGTCAAACGGGAAACGTTTCAGGTTGGCTTAAATTGGACTGCGACTATGTGGACCTTTGAACGCTTTTCCCACTGAAATAAGTGGCATTGCTTGACACTGGACTCGCACGAACTATCGTTTATTTATATGGTGTTCTACATAGATATGCTGCATTTATCCCTTTTGCTTTTTCAGACCTTTTTCAATTCTACTCCAGACCACCAAATCCCCCTGTATCCTATTCGCACTAAGAATTTCAATCGATTGGTGACAATCGTATTGAGTAAAAATGGAGGAGGCAATTTTACAGGGATAAAATCTACACGGTTTGAATAAAAAAGAAGAGTTCTGAACGGAATCATATTGGTTTATCGACACAAACAGGTAGCGCTCGCAAACACAAGCACACACATACCTACACACATACACACACAAAAACACACACACACATACACACGCACAACACACACATACACACAAACACACACACATACACACACACACACACCACACACACACACACACACACACACGCACAGGCACACGCACACGTCGCGCACGCGCACGCGCACGCACACACACACACACACACACACACACACACACACACACACACACACACACACACACACACACACACACACACACACACACACACACACGCGCGCACGCACGCACGCACGTATTGAAACTGCGACCCCCTCGCTTCTACTCCGCACAACATATATTCTGCGCAGCATCAAGTGTCCCTACTTTGAACAAATAATTATTTCATCTGGGAGAAATATTTCAATGTCAGTACCCTTATCACACCCTTGCAGGATTCCTGACGTGACCAGGATTAACGCATGGCTGTGGCAAACGCTTTGCTTTTCGGCTGTGGCAAACAATCGGTGTGGAAGCTCCTGAACTCCACGCATTTTAATGCACCCTCAAGTTTCAGTACTGTGGCTCAAAATTGGAGAGGGTGGGACACCCCGCTGAAAAGCGTATGCAAGGTGAGAAAAGAGCTGCTCTGTGTCGGTACCAAAAACAAAGGCTCGTGTTTCCAGACTGCCAACATAATGGTGCAGGTCAATAGACATATCCAGCTGGGCATTGACAACGTCGGGCAAGAGACGTGTCTCTTTCGAGTGGGTGTGACGGGTAAGTGCTCTGATCTGCGCACTGCACCACTCGTTGCAGTACATACATACATACAATAAATATACAACAATATATATACAAGGAGGATGTCCTTCTTTAGGCAGCTGTTCCGCTGACTGGCCGGGCCTGGCTTCTTCATTGCACCTTACGACAGCACTGAGCCAATTACTTTGTTATTGTATCATCGTACCATATCATTGAGCCAGTTGCTTTGTTATTGTATCATCGTACCATATCATTGGACCAAATACTTTGCTGTTGTATCATCGTACCATATCATTGAGCCAATTACTTAGCTATTGTATCATCGTACCATATCATTGAGCCAATTACTTTGTTATTGTATCATTGTACCACATCATTGAGCCAATTACTTTGTTATTGTATCATTGTACCATATCATTGAGCCAATTACTTTGCTATTGTATCATCGTACCATATCATTGAGCCAATTACTTTGCTATTGTATCATCGTACCATATCGTTGAGCCAATTACTTTGTTATTGTATCATCGTCTCAGAGCAGTAGCTTTAAAGCCCAACCTGCCTCCCTTTTACTCGCCACCCTACAGATGCCATGATTGACGAAAAAATAGCTGACCCAAAGTCAATCTCCCTCAGTGTGCCGCTTGGTCTGGTCATCCCAGAGGGCACAGACCTTGTTCACATACGTGAGTAAAAACACGGATGAGTGAGTAAACTGTTCACATCCGTGAGTGTACTGCTCACATCCGTGAGTAAAAATGTATAGGTTACAGGCTACCTGGACACAAATCCGCGTGCAGGAAGGATGGGCACTCAACCGGTGAACGGTTGCTGCATTTTTGTTTGCTATTGAGGTGTTTGTAGAGGTTTTGTCCTTGTCAGAAGACAAAACCGGTGAACGGTTGCAGTAATTTTGTTTTGTTTGCTATTCAGGTGTTAAGAGAGGTCTTGTCTAAGTCAGAAGACAAGTCAGACAGGCGGCGTCATAAATGTAGGTTGATCGTGAAGTGGCTTTTTCCAGAGGGGGTCAACTGAGGCCCTAAACAGGGTACTTTTGAAATGTGAATTGAGTATGTGCGCCCCAGCTGGCAGTTTTTAAACTTGGTACCCAGAGGTATTATGGCTACACCTGAGCTTGAAAACTGCCAGTTGCGGCGCACATGCCTAATTGCCCACGGCGTGAACCCTATTTTTCACCACCATTCTCTCAATTCTCACCACCCACAGACCTGATTTGTGTCATTTTTATATAAATCGTCCACATTTCAATAAAAATATCATTGCAACAAAAATGGGGCAAAACGAAGCAGTACTTGGCCAGATACCCTGTTTTGGCCCATTTCCCTTGAAATAAAAGCAAAAGGGGTGCCAAAAAGGTGGAAAATCAACCTTCATCAAGTATACTTTTCAAACCCCAGGATGATTAAGGTTCATAAAGGAAGTCCTCCTGTCTTGTTTTGGGATGAAAAGGGGCCCTGGTTGGGGCGTGGTGGCCTGTAATGTTGAAACTCAGTGCCAAAATTTGCTGTATTTCTGTCCAGACCACCGGGGTGGTCTTTTGGACCCAAACTTCATGAACCATCTAATTAAATCATTCAAGCATGATTTGCATCAAAAAAGTCACATTTCAGGACATTTGCTCAGTTGACCCCCTCTGGGCTTTTTCCATCGACTGGAATGTGCTTGAAATTTCTCCTGTTTAAGCGTACACAAGTCCTCAAAGATGCTCCCTTTTAAAGTGCATGTTCTTCCTCTCCCTCGTTATTAACAATTTTCTTTGAGGGATGTCTTACAATGAACATATATGTCTTTTGGTGGTAGTCTGTGGTAGCTTTGCCTTTTTGGATGTGCATGGTAGAGGCTGGCACCCTGTGTGTCTCTATCAGCAAACTTGTAACATGCTGCAGAAATGCCGCTCACACTTCCATCGCTCTTTGTGTGTACCGTCCACACCATTTGTATGCATGCTGGTGACGAGCACTGCCAGTATGTCTGTGTAGAAGAAGCTAAGAGAATAATCATCTGAAATGCTGCATTGTTCGTCACTCGCTTAAATGTTATGTTGGTAAGACCCAAATAATCAATCAAAGGTGTACAGTTGCTTTTGAATCAACAGTCCTTTTCCAAGACGTGGTGTTGCAGGATGGATTGGGTACCAGCGCTCAGCTTCAGATGAGCTGTACCACGCAAGCTGGAAAGAAGGGGCTGAAGGCGTGACAGGTATGCTTGGCTGGATACCTTGTTAACGTTACTTGTAAAATGTAAAAACGTTAGTTTGGGATGTTGGCAACATGCTTTTTCCAATTTCTTTTCAAACTGGTTAGTTTTATGAACAAGCAGCAAGACGCCTGAAAGCCGTTTCCAGTTTGTAGTCCTAGCCCTGATTGTAAGAAGTGGCAAAATGTTGGTTTGGAATGCTAACAACGAATGCTGGACCGCAGACATTGGGCATCGGGAGGTGTTTTTGTGTTTCAGGATATATTAATTGTGCTGTGATATCAGTGGTGATTCCTGCCGCAACATTGATACAAGCTTCTTACCCGTGCCGTTTGCCTGTATCCTACGACCCCATAGCAAGCTACAATGTTGTTTTGCAATTCCAATTACCATCCAATCAGGGATGGGTCATTCGGCGTATTTGTAAATACGCCGTATGGTATTTTTAGCGCGTATTTTACCGTGTTGAACAAATTGGGCCGTATTATGGCGGTACGGAACTCTAATGTCGCTCGGACACTTTTTGGTCAGGAAAGAATGAACCCAAATGACCCGAAATGATTGAAAATATTTTTTGGGGTCATTCGGGTTCATTTTTTCCCGACCAAAAAGTATCCGAGCGACATTAGAGTTCAGTACCACCATACACGATTGCAAAATTTGCCGGGTTTTGCCGTTTTTGGGCTTGTATAGGCAATTTCCGCCCAAACTACGGTCTTTCTGTGAGATTTGTATAATATATTAATAGCACATAATGTATTGGAAAAGAATTGGGAACGTATTAAGTGATTTTGGGGCAAATCGGGTCCGTTTTGGGTCAAAGTCGGCACTCCCAAATTGCATAAAATACGGTACTGTATTATACGCGTATTTCGTATTGAATGCGTATTTTACCGTATAGAACGTCTCTGAGGTCCGTATGACCCATCCCTGCATCCAATTAACTGGTACGTACTCATCCCCGCACCACGCACAGGTCTGTCGCTTCCATTTGCAGCCACCGTCCTAGAAGTCAACCCAGAAGCCATTGACAGCCCTGGAAGCATCCTCCACCCAGATACGGTACGCTCATTCAATTCAGCTCGGACTGCAAAAAACGAAAGACTCGTTTCTAAACTTGCCACAAAAAAACTGTTCTGTCGACCACATCCAAGTCCATATGGCACGACCCCTTTTTTTAAATCATGCTATCAATGTTGGACAGGTGACTTGGATCCTCAGAGCAAAAGCGTCCAAGCAACCGTTTCCTAGTTCCTAGTCCATGATGCTACAGTCTACTCTGCAAATCACGTTGTACAATGTTGGACAGGTGACTTGGATTCTCCGAGCAAAGGCGTCCAAGCACGACGTTAGGCCGTTTTTCCAAAAACAAGCAGAGGCAGCATCTGTTTAGCCGTGATGTCACGCCAGAAAGCCGCCAATGTTGTGCCTGTTGAGGATGGTGTCCAGTGTCCAGGATGCCTCGGTACACCTGATTTGGAGACGAGGCCGGACCTCTTGTCGTGGCAGATAGCGGTTAGTGCTGTTCAGGATGCCTCCGTACACCTGATTTGGAGCCCACGGCAGTCACAGCGGGAATTTGGGGGGAAAAACCCATTGTGTGTGTTCTGCTACGACAAAGAATACCAGGCTGCTAGAAGCCACAGGATTTACATCTGCTAGCTAATAGGGTCTTCTATTTGCTGCTCAGTAACTCAGTAACACACTGATCACCCTTCCTCTCCTCCTTTCTCAATGGTGAAGATGTTGTCACCGCCGCTCTATTGCTGTGTAGGCAACAAGTGCGATTTGCCATCCATCAACTACGCTGTAATGTGCAATGTGCTCTCTGTCTGTACTCTGTAGTCATTTTAGGTCAACTGCACTGAAATGTTTATTCGTCAGTGCTATTTTTCACTGATGGCTTAATCTGTAACCTGTAACCTGTACTCTGTCAGGCTGACGAGTATAGACCTCCTGGCAGGTGATTTTGCTTTGTGCAGGTAGTGGCGTGCTTGTGAGTTTGCCAGCACTGTTCAATTAAAGCATTGCACGCTGCTTGTATTTGCAACATAACTGTGCTGCATTGGAATTCATACTTGCTCCCTGAAAGGATTGTATCCCAATGCCTTGTGCATAGCCATTTCATTGATGTCTCTAACTACGGAATGAACTTTGTGTTCAGACTTTGTGTTGTGTTCAACCTTGCTGACCGGGTTTCTGTAATTATTATGAAGATGAGTTTACCTTGATCACGCTGATGTAATATCATGGTATTGGTTCTTTTTTTCCTATGCGGTTACACTTCAGCAGCATGCTAGGTCAAATCACCGTCACTAGTAAGTATGAGACTGAGCTCAGCACAACAACTTGTCGGATGTACCGTTCTTTGCAATACTTTGGGGTGCCTTAGGACCTAGAAAGGCCTCCAAGGTGGAAAAGTTGTCTTTGCATCACTGCAAGTAACAGAGTTTTCTGTATCCATGTCATGCACGCACTCTTTGCTCATCCGACCCGTGTGAGTTTACATAGGTCAAGGGAAGATAGCAAACTCCCTACTACGAGGATGAAAACAAACCGAAAGTTACAAAAAAGGAAGCACGAGAGGCAGGCTGGAAGAAATAGAAGAAAGTAGGGGGGGGCAACCAGGTTGATGGCAAGAAGGTGTGTGTGCTAAGCGCTTTCAAACTAGGTCTACCAATTATGCAAGAAGAACTGCCCATGATAATCTAGCAGATGGCGCTGCCAATCCATACACCCTGGCTATGAAACCAAGAGACAGCACTATTATCAACTCTCACCAGGAGCCGTTTCCAGGTCAAGCCTGCTATCCTCCTGGTCCCTATTTGAATTTTTCCTTCTTCCTTTGGTGGAGGATTGTTACGGTGCCCGGTATCAAAGTGGCTCCTTTTCTTTAATTAATGTGGGGAATGGTTTAATACTGCCTGCGCTTTTTTCTTTCTTAGGGGCTTTTTTCCTTCTTAGGGGCTTTTTCTTTCTTAGGGGCTTTTTTCTTTCTTTCTTTTTCCAATAGTACAACCAAACTCTACCTATAAAACGTCAATCACCAGCCACCAGTAGAGCCACCATCCCCAGACAGCACCGACCTAAAGACCTCAGCAAACTTCGGCGTGACATCCACCATGTCAAGATCAAGTACTGTGAAGACATTAGACCTCAGAACCAGCTGAACGCCGCAAAGGAACAGCACAAAGACCTTTGCAACATTCTCCAAGGAGTCTCCGTTACTCTCCACATCATCCTTTTGGGTGTGGGCGGCACCATCTACAACACTCACAATCTGGAGCCTTTCAAGGAACTGGGTCTCGATTCTCAAAGAGTTAAAAAGCTTGCCTCCAAGCTCCATGTGCACTCCCATGAACTTTGCTGCTAAACTTGTCAATACCAGACGTGCCCTTTCCAGTACTGTTATCAACTCTCATCAGGAGCCGGTCTCAGGCCAAGCCTGCAACCCTCCTGATCCCCATTGATTTTTCCTTTCCTTTTCGTGGTGGAGGAGCTTTACGGTACTCGGTACCTGCAATGTTATTGGTGGTCTCTCACCTAGGAGCACCACCGAGTGGGCGGCAACTCAGATAATTCCTAACTGCAACCCAAACGTTGCAGTACCAAAGTGGCTCCTTTTCCTTAATTAATGTGGGGAGTGGCTTTCACTGCCTGCGTAGTTTTATCTTTTTCTTCCTTCTCAGTACAACCAAACAAATGCGATATGCATTTAATCGAAATCAAATACTGCGTAGATACTTCCCCTATCCAACAAGTAGAAAAGGCACGAAAACAACGGAATCTTCCAGTGCCTCGTTCACTCGTTCAAACTATCCTGCTAGAAGCAACAGGCACCATCTACAGCAGCAGTCACATGAGGAACCCATTCAGCCTCGGAGTTACTGGTCTACATGCCACAGCACACAGCACTCATGGAAAATTTAGCCTACATTGTCACGCCCAATCGTTGGCTGCAGCGAATTGTGTGACAGAGCTGGTTGACAGTTGAGAGTTTCTATATGTTTTGTTCAATAAGCTGGATGGCCAGTCTTATTGATAACCTTTATCTTCTGGGTCTGTTAATTTTGGTGATCAATTGACAACATGTGAGCATTTTAAGAGGTACCATTAGAGGGGATCCTTAAGAGACCCTGTACCTGTAAGGTCTCTGGTACTAATGTTCGCCTAGTCATATTAACATGTAACATGACGAGAATGTCTGAGTAAATGGTCCCAGTTCCGGGAAGGGACAGTGGTGTGGCAGCCAACCAAAGATGAGTAGTAGCATTAGCAGATAGACACACAAGTATGAGCAGAGAGCGCACAGTCGCGGATGTACAGAAATGATAGAAGCATTAGGGACCATTGCGATGCAAAGAACTCAATCCTCTGCTGGATGGTTTTCCAATCTTGGAGGCCTTTCTTGGTCCGAAGGCCCCAAATTATTGGTAGATATGCTGAGTCTTATATTTACAGTGACGATGATTTCATCTGACAACATGCAATCAGATCTGCAACAAAAAGTCATACAGATGAGACGAGACATTGAACTCAACACCCACAATTATCTGAGCAATACTCCTGGTGGTGTGCAGCAGGCTTCTGCTTCCCAACCACCCGATCCCCGCTTAGAATTTTCTCTTATTTTTCCTCTTCAGGTGGGATGTTGTGTGGGTCTGCATGGTGCAGGTGCAGAACACAAAACAACATCCTTTCCTAATCCATGCCGGTAGTGTTTTTTTTTTTGGTGGTGTTACAGCTACGGCCCCCAGCAGGGACCTGACAGACAACAACAAAAAAAGAGGAGGGAGGGCTCAAGCAGAGGAGAAAGCAAGAGGAAGCTGCTCAAGGAGACCCAGAACCAGGGAAAGGAAACCAGGAAAAAGAAAAGGATCCAAGTAGAGTACAGAGTTGAGGGAGCGCAGGACA
>Ga0307963_1003495_pt1 | contig 12508 bp, 16 predicted proteins | sample OrgLakmetagen594_FD_201829 | JGI IMG/M metagenome (GOLD analysis project Ga0307963, IMG submission 201829) | Saline water microbial communities from Organic Lake, Antarctica - #594 | ecosystem: Environmental > Aquatic > Non-marine Saline and Alkaline > Saline | place: Antarctica: Organic Lake...
ACACACCCACCCACACACACACACACACACACTACACACTCTCGCACACTCACCAGTGTTGGCGATCGCTGCTTGGCGGGCCACCCTGGTCACGCCAAGGGCCGCTGCAAGACGAGGCCATAAGACTGCAGGCTGCAGGAGCTGCTCCCATGCTGAGTGGGCCTACAAAACATGCACAGGCACAAAACCCCGCATGTATGATGCCTTCACCATTGCAGACAGGCGAGCATGCCCATGTACAAAAGTTTTTCTTTTGCACTTTGTTTGAAGGTGCCGTTGGGCTAAAGGAATTTAAATTCAAAGCCTAACACTCGTTCCTCCTCATCGTGCATAGCGCGCAGCTGATCTCCATATTTCATACACCTGGTGCTTATGTCTGTAAAGTGTGCAGCCGTACGCCCAACAGGGCGCATGCGGACCTGTCCAATTTTTGGGGTGCAGGATGAGTACGGTAAGGTACGGTATATATTTTACTTGTGTAGTGTGCAGCCGTACGCTTAACAGGGCACATGCGGACCTGTCCAAACTTGGGGTGCGGGATGAGTGCGGTAAGGTATGGTATACAATTCACTTGTGTAGTTTGCAGCCGTACGCTCAACAGGGCACACGCGGACCAGTCCAATTTTTAAAGTGCGGGATGAGTGTGGTAAGGTACGGTATATAATTCACTTGTGTAGGCTGCAGCCGTACACTCAACAAGGCGCATGCGGTTATGTCCCTGACCTTCATTCATTAAGTGTGAAACGTGAAGCGTCAGTGTAACCTGTCAAATATATTTGCAGTCATGGCAACGCGCGTGTTCAGTGTGAAGCGTCAGAGTAACCGGTTGGCTATAGTTACAGTCGTAACAAAGTGCGCGTTTCAATTTGGAAGAGTCAGAGTGACCTATTGGCCTTAGGGTTTACAGCAAAGTGCGTGTTGAGTGTGAAGCGTCAGTGACCTGTCGGCTATGGTTATATTTCTAGCAAAGTGCGTGTTGAGTGTGAAGCATCAGTGTGACCTATTGGTCTTTGAGTTACAGCAAAGTGTGTGTTGAGTGTTGAGCATCAGTGTACCTATTGGTCTTAGAGTTACAGCAAAGTGCGTGTTGAGTGTTAAGCATCAGTGTGACCTATTGGTCTTAGAGTTACAGCAAAGTGTGTGTTGAGTGTTAAGCATCAGTGTACCTATTAGTCTTAGAGTTACAGCAAAGTGCGTGTTGAGTGTTAAGCATCAGTGTGACCTATTGGTCTTAGAGTTACAGCAAAGTGCGTGTTGAGTGTTAAGCATCAGTGTGACCTATTGGTCTTAGAGTTACAGCAAAGTGCGTGTTGAATGTTAAGCATCAGTGTGACCTATTGGTCTTAGAGTTACAGCAAAGCGCGTGTGTCAAGTGTGGAGCGTAGGTGTGGCTTGTCGGCCTTATATTTAAACAAAGCGTGTATACACACAATTGTTTCAGACATTTGTGGTCATGACAAAGCGTGCGTGTACGCGCAATTAATTCATGCAGGGAAAACGCACCATCGTGCCCTCAGTGAGCGCGCACACAGCACCGCCAGCTGGTCTTCCCACCTCAATATGAAGATAACCCAACTCGTTTGAGGACTTTATTTGAGCCAGCAAGATTTACATGGTGTGGCCTCTTTTGTGGTCGAGCGCCTAGCCCTTAATTTTTTCTAGCGTTTTTCAGTTTGGTTAGACTTTTTCCAAGCTTCCGCTCAGATGCCCCCCAGAGGCATATATATGGCGATGTGACCCTGGAAAAAAAACGCACCATCGTGCCCTCAGGGATGAGCGCAATGTCGTTGCCCAGCCTCTCCCACTTTGTTGGCAGGTCCGCAAGCAGCTCGCTCACCTGGTTTTGGTTGTGAATAACACTGCAGGTTTGGCTGGGGGTGTAGGGATGTAGCGTAGTGGCCAAAATGGTTAACCGGATGAATGAGCGATAAGTAAATTGTACTTTACTTATGCATGTTACAAGGGAAGCATGTGTAATTCATTGTTATTGTCCGCCAGCCATGGGCTCCCTTGAGATCGGAATTGAAAATGTGATGCTGCAGGTTTGAGCCTGGTCGGCCTGCAGGTTTGAGCCTAGTGGTGCAACTGTGATGCAACTGTGATGCTGCAGGTTTGAGCCTGGTCGGAATTGAAAAAGTGATGCTGCAGGTTTGAGCCTGGTGGTGTAAGCAAGCATCTAGTGTTCCTAAAGTGCATCTAGTGTTCCTAAAGTGCATCTAGTGTTCTGAGAGTGCATCTAGTGCATCTAGTGTTCCTAAAGTGCATCTAGTGTTTCTAAAGTGCATCTAGTGTTCTTTGCCACGTTCTCTTCTACGTGAGAGTCTAATATAAAGAGTAGATACTGCAGGTCTCGAGTGCGTGTGTCCTGCCTTCATGCTTTTAGGATTGAGATATGGAAAGAGGGTAACCCCTTCGACAAGAGCGATGGTGATTTACAAGAGAGGACGTTTTTTCATTCACTGTTGCAATATCCTTCCTCCTGTTGTCCTTCCACGCACTGTTCCATACAATGTATTTCATCAAAAACGTGGCCAGTGACGTGACAAGTTTATGAAGATAGAAAGTGACTTTCGTCCACTGCCCCATACAATGTGGGGTCTCAAACGTGACCAATGCCGTGACGTTTGTATGGAAAAGGTATAAGCAGTGATGTGATGTTTGTTTGGAAAAGTACGACCAGTGACGTGACCTTTGCAAGAAAAGAAAGATGACCAGTGTCATGATATTTCGAAAATGCCTGAGTGAACCCTGGTCTCAAGACCAACACACACACACACACACACGCACACACGCGCACACACGCACACACACACACGCACCAACACACCCACACACATTAACATGCACCTACACAAAAATACATGCAGGCATCATACCATGTACAACTACACTTTGGTATGTTCACAGCAATTACCCAACACCACATCTGTATGATGTCAACTTTGCCTGGTTTCAGCAAAACCATGCACCCTAGTTACTAGTTACCCATGCTGTGGTGTAAAGCAATGCATGTATAGGGTTGGCCAGAACTGTATATATACACCGTATATGACCGTATATATGGTGAATTCCCTGCCAAAAATACCGTATACACACCGTATATTTATGGTTCTGGCCAACCCTATGTATGTACCTAATTGAACCTCATGCCTCACACCCTATCAACCTTGCAGTTACACATCACAACATGCGAACACACAACCATGTAAACACACCAGTGCTTGGGGCGTGCTAGAGGGCAGCAATGCACGCGCAGCAGCTTCCATTGCGGCGTGGGGAGACACAGCTCGCTTGCTGGATTGGCTGCTGAGGCTGTCAGGGCTGTAAGCTACCACCCTTGCCAGGCCACTCCTATAAAGGGTGGGAGTGTGTACCATCATGTGTGTGCACGTATGTGTGTGTGTGTGTGCGTGCGTGCGTGCGTGCGTGCGTGTGCGTGTGTGTGTGCGTGTGTGTGTGTGCGTGTGTGCGTGTGTGTGTGTGTGTGTTGTGTGTGTTGTGTGTGTGTGTGTGTGTGTGTGTGTGTGTGAGTATGTGCACTGAAAACAACGGAACATGTAAAGGTTATGGCTGTCAAATGCTGCCGACCACCTCCTTTGCTGGCCACCTCCATTTCAGGAGCGAGAGTGCGCACACCCTTGACCACCACTTCACCACACACACCCTTGACCACCACTTCACCACACACGCCCTTGACCACCACTCCACCACGCACACCCTTGACCACCACTTCACCACGCACGCCCTTGACAACCACTTCACCACGCATGCCCTTGACCACCACTTCGCCACGCATGCCCTTGACCACCACTTCACCACGCACGCCCTTGACCACCACACCACTTCACCACGCACGCCCTTGACCACCACACCACTCCACCACACACGCCCTTGACAACCACTTCACCACGCACACCCTTGACCACCACTTCACCACGCACGCCCTTGACCACCACTTCACCACTAAAAAGCAGGAAGTGGTCTGTGTGTATAAGTGTTTATATAGGGTTGGCCAAAACCATATGCATACGGTGTATATACGGTATTTTTGTGGTATTTTTGGCAGGGAAAGCTTTAAATATATATGGAGCGTATGTGTAAGGTTAGTAGGGTTGGCCATATGCATGGACCATTTGCATACATGTATACGGTGTATATATGGTATTTTTGACAGGGAAAGCTTTAAATATACGGAGCATGCACGTAGGGTAAACCGGAATCATATATAAACGGGTTGTATACGGTATTCTTGGCAGGGAAATCACCACATATACGGTCATATGCGGCATATATACACAGTTATGGCCAGCCCTGAGTATGTTTTAGTGTGTGTGCATGCAAGTTGTGCTTAAACCTACTTGAACTACATAAAATGGGTTCTGTTTTATTATTCCACCAGGATTCAACGTTCTTTTGTCTTTCTCACTCCATAGTTTTCCTCATGCCCCGCACCAACTTGAGTTGTAGTCAGCCGTGCAGCAATATCCAGATCGGCGAAACATACAAGTAGGGTTGGCCAGAACCGTGTATGTACGCAGTATATGACTGTGTATGTGGTGATTTCCCTGCCAAAATTACCGTATATACACCGTTATAGATACGGTTCTGGCCAACCCTACATACAAGCCTTTTGCTTTCATTCATGAGCTGGCAGCTGGCAGCATCCAACACACTCTAGGTCCGTCAGCTGGAAGCCAAACAACAGACGCGCTTTCACCTTCCATCTAGCAGCATTTAAAACACCTGAGCTAGTCAGCAGAGGAACGCACAACAGGCTGTCAACTTCCTTTGCCTTGTGCTTCGCACCAGCATTCAAAACACCTGAGCTAGTCAGCAGAGGAACACACAACAGGCTGTCAACTTTCTGTGCCTTGTGCTTCGCACCAGCAACGCACCTGAGCACATCTGCCACCACAGGAGGAACAACATGTGAGGGCTGAGCAGCCTTGTGCATCGTACACTGCTGCGCTTGCAACAGTTGCGATGCTGGTGCTAGCTGCGGCTGTGATGCTGGCGCTGCTGTGCTGGTGATGCGGTGCTGGTGCTGTGGTGGTGGTGGTGGTGGTGGCGCTGCTGTGCTGGTTATGTGGTGCTGGTGCTGTGGTGGTGGTGGTGGTGCTGGTGCAGCTGGCACTGCTGTGATGGTGATGCAGTGCTGGTGCTGTGGTGTTGGTGGTGGTGGTGGTGGTGGTGGTGCAGCTGACGCTGCTGTGATGGTGATGCAGTGCTGGTGCTGTGGTGGTGGTGGTGGTGCTTGAGGAATTGGTGATGGGGACGGAAGTGGTGATGCGGTTGGCAGTGGTGGAGCGGAAAGAGGGGGTGTAGGCGTGGCCACTACGGACGTGAGTGTGGAGGGAGGGATTGGTTCGGCAGGTACCATGTACATGAGAGAGTGTGGAACGGGAGTGGGGGGAGGGATGGGTTCGGCGGGGACTGGGACAGATGCGAGCGAGAAATCACTGGGGGGCGTGGTGGGGGTGGGTGTGGCAGAAGAAGGTGGTGTGGAGGGTTGAGCAGGCTGCGCAGGGTGTGAGATCAGCAGGGGGCCTTGTGTGTTGGCATGTTGTGGTTGCTGCTGCTGGTGGTGTGCTGAGAGGAGGGGCGCTGCCAGTGAGAGGCCTCTTGTGTTGTCATGTTGTGGTTGCTGTTGTTGCTGCTGTTGCTGGTGGTGTGCTGAGAGAAGGGGCGCTGCTAGCGGATTGAGTGGGAGGACCACCTCTGGGGCTGGAGGGGAGGGGGTGAGTGGGTTGCGTGAGGGATTAGCAGTAAGATGTTTACGTGTGGATCAGTTAATCAGTGTTGAGGGTAGGAGTCTGTAACAATCGCTGGAATGGGCCTTTCCAGACCCACTGCGATTTGCGGCATGAAGATGAATGACTAGACACAGGTGTGATGATGAATGACCATATTGTGGTGTGATGATGAATGACCGAGTTGTGAGCAGGGGTGTGAATTAGGCGGGTAGTGTGAGGGTTGAGGATGACTCATGCAAGGAAAAACGTGCTGATTTTCTGAGGAGGACACACACGCACACACACGCACACACACACACAAACCCACCCCCACATCCACACCCACACCCAAACCCAAACCCACACCCACACCCACCTTTTGTAGGCTCACCGTGCTGCACGGAACCAGCTTTCCTGAGACACAGAGCAAGGCACACCAGAGCACGTATAAAAGAGGGCATGTAAGAAGTGGCAGTTTTGTGAACATATGGAGTGCACCTGTGTGTGATCATATGATGGGATGAGTTGAACAGTTTACCTTGTAGAATGATGTATACAGCATACGATCAAAATACTTAGTTGAGTGACTTTTTGGTACAATCAGTAGAAAGTAGGGTTGGCCAGAACCATGTATGTGTATTGTATATGACCGTATGTTCGGTGATTTCCCTGCCCAAAACACCGTATATACACCGTTTGTATATATGGTTCTGGCCAACCCTAGTAGAAAGGAGTACCTAGCCTAAGATGCACACAAATGAAAGGACACACACACAGACCAACACACAGACTGACACACACAGGACACACACAGGCTGACACACACATTTTATTCCTACAGCATTGACACACACAGGCTGACACACACCTTTTATTCCTACAACACTGACACACACAGACCAACACACAGACTGACACACACAGGAAACACACACAGGCTGACACACACCTTTTATTCCTGCAACACTGACACACACAGACCAACACACAGAATGACACACACAGACTGACACACACCTTACATTCCTGCAACACTGCTTCAAACCTCACCTCCATCCAGGCAGCCCGCTTACAGAACGCCCTTCAACGGCCATGGCTACAATCAAGCATTCATTTCATTCACACCACACACACGCCTCTGTCTTAAATCTCACCTGCCCGCATCCAGTCAGACATCACAGGGCATCTTCACCACCAATGGCTGCATTCAAACCTCATTTCATTCACATCACACACACGCCTCTGTCTTAATTCTCACCTGCCCGCATCCAGCCAGACATCACAGGGAATCTTCACCACCAATGGCTGCATTCAAACCTCATTTTATTCACATCACACACACGCCTCAGCTTTAAACCTCACCTGCCTGCATCCAGCCAGCCCGCGGCTTTCAGAGCATCCTTCACTGGCTTGGCCATGGCGGCAGGCAGTTGCAACGCCCACCCATGTGGAGCACCGCCTGCATGCACATTGACATCACCTTCTTTGCGCCCGCTACCACCACCACCACCACCACCACCACCACCACTGCCTCCATAAGCACGGTTCCCACCACCACCAACAAGTGACTCACTGGCGCTCGTTCCGTGCCCGCCACCACCACCACCAACTCCACCACCATAGCTTGTGTGCACACCACCACTTCCTCTGTGAGACTGGCTGCTGCCTTCACGCGATTGGATGCTGGGACGTGGAGAGGCATGGCTGCTGTTCTGGGGGGTAGGTGCACCTGTGCTGTGTCTTACGGTGCTGCTACTGGGGCCTGCGCTGTGCCGCGCAGGGGCGGGCGGGCGTGGGGGTGGGGTCACGGCTTCACTCTTGCTGCGTGGCCTGTGTGTGTAGCACGTACGTGTGTGTGTGTGTGTGTGTGTGTGTGTGTGTGTGTAGCAAGTGTGTGTGTTACACTCATGTTCTGCAAGCATTTGGAATGTGTGTCTTGCAAGGGTGTGAGGATGGGGTGGGGTCACGGCTTCACTTTCGCTCCCAGTGCTGCCGTTGCTGCTGCACGCAATGCATTTGCAGCAACTGCCACTACTACTCATTTGCAAGTCCGCCGTTACAAAAAATATCAAGCTCACCCTACCAAGCACGCACACATACACGCATCAAGACGCACACACACACACACACAAACCTGTTGAACCCATGCTTGGAAGTTGCCGCTCCCAGTGCCGCTGCTGCTGCACGCAATGCGTTTGCGGCCGCCGCCGCAGCTGAGTCATTTGCCGACCCATGTGCCGCCTGCTTTGTCAGCGATGCTGCAGCGGCAGCAGCAGCAGCTGCTGCCGAGCCTGACGAGGGACGTCTGCTGTGCACAGCGCAATGCTGAGGTACAGCTGGAGCTAGCGCTGGCGATGGTGATGGTGCAGCCGCTGCTGCTGCTGCTGCTGTCGTGCCTGGTGCTGCTTGTGCACTTGCTGCGGTCGGTGGTGGCGATGCTGGTGCTGGTGCTGCTGGTGCCACTGCTGCTGGTGCTGGTGCTGGTGCTGGTGCTGGTGCTGGTGCTGCTGCTTCACCTGTCACAGGCTGTGCGAGAGGGCCGGAGAGTGTTTGGCCAGACAGCACTGCAAGTGCACGAGGGATGACCTCCGCCACGTCCAGAGCGTAAACGCCACTGAAGCAGGAGCCAAAGGAGAAACAGAACGCGCCACCGCCTAGCATGATGAGGTGCTCCGTGGTGAGCGGTCCTAGCTGCTGCTGCTGCTGCTGCTGCTGCTGCTGCGGCTGCTGCTGCGGCTGCTGCTGCTGCTGCTGCTGCTGCTGCGGCAGCTGGTTTTGCAGGTGCTGTCCCTGCTGCTGTTTTGGCAAACGCTGCCCCTGCTGCTGCTGTTGCTGCTGCCTCTGCTGCTGGTCTGGGAAACGCTGCCCCTGCTGCTGCTGCTGCTGCTGCTGCTGCTGCTGGTCGTCTTCCATTTGTCTTGGTAGCGGCATGCACACGGTGGTGTGTCTGATGGGCATGAAAGTCACAGAGGCAGCGGAGGGTGTGCTGAGATCGGCAGGGAGCCTCGTTGGCAGTGACACCCACTGGCCTGAAACCTGTGAGGTCAAAGAAGAAAGAGACACTTATAACCTTGTATCAAAGGCTGTGTGGGTTGGTGCTGAGGTCGGCAGAGAGCCTTGTTGGCAGTAAAACGCCCACTGGCCTGAAACCTGTGAGGTCAAAGAAGAAAGAGACTCTTATAACCTTGTATCAAAGGCTATGTGAATTGGTGCTGAGGTCGGCAGAAAGCCTTGTTGGCAGAAAAAACGCCCACCAGCCTGAAACCTGTGAGGTCAAAGAAGAAAGAGACACTTATGACCTTGTATCAAAGGCTGCGTGGGTTGGTGCTGAGGTCGGCAAAAAGCCTTGTTGGCAGTGACAAATGCACACCAACCGGAAAGCTGCAAGGTAAAGGAAAAAGGACACATTTAAAACGACCCCACCTCCCTTTTGTCAAACTCTGCACTTGAGAAAGCATTTGCACTGATCAGATCAAACACTTGCACTTACCAGATCAAACACTTGCACTAACCAGATCAGACACTTGCACTAACCAGATCAAACACTTGCACTAACCAGATCAAGCACTTGCACTAGCCAGATCAGACAATACCGTGTCAGGCAGCAATTCATCATGTGAAGCTCGTCATGTGTAGGGTTGGCCAGAACCGTATATACACACCGTATATGGCCGTATGTATGGTAATTTCCCTGCTAATAATACCGTATATGCACCGTAATTACATTTATTTGGTTCTGGCCAACCCTAGTCATGTGCAGCTCGTCATAATACTGCGTTGGCAAATGCACAGCCGCTCATACTCACATGGACCAGACTATAACTGCACACGTACCACGTAAAACAGATGCAGCCTGTCATGCTGCTGCGTTCGCAAAGGCAAAGCCGCTTACACTCTCACAATCCACATCCATTATGCAAACATACTATATGAAACAGGTGCAGCCTGTCGTGCTGCTGTGTGGCGAATGCACAGCTGCTCATACTCAAACAAAACAGATCAAACTGACAAAAACACGTGGCGCGTCAAACAGGCTGCACCTGTTGTGTGTGGTTTAGTGTGAAATGTTGGTCTGGTTTGTGCGAGTGCAAGCGGCTGTACATCTTCCAATGCGCAGATGCTCACACTTGCACGATCCAGTCCGAAAATTGGACACGTACCACGTAGAACAGATGCAGGTTGTCGAGATGCTGCATTGGCAAATGCACAGCCGCTCACACAAACACAAACCAGACTATAATTACACACGAACCGTGTCAAAAAGGTGCAGCCTGTCGTGATGCTGCGTCCGCAAATGCACAGTCGCTCACACGAACACAAACCAGACTATAATTACACACGTACCGTGTCAAAAAGGTGCAGCCTGTCGTGATGCTGCGTCCGCAAATGCACAGCTGCACACACTAACACACACCAGACTGTAATTGCACACGTACCGTGCACGCACACACACTGTGCACGCACACTGTGCACGCACACACACAGTGCACACACACTGTGCACGCACACTGCACACGTACCGCGTCAAAAAGGTGCAGCCTGTCGTGATGCTGCGTCTGCAAATGCACAGCCGCACACACTAACACACACCAGACTGTAATTGCACAATTGCACACATACCGTGCACGCACACTGTGCACGCACACACACTGTGCACGCACACTGTGCACACACAGTGCACGCACTCACACTGTGCACACACACTGTGCACGCACACTGCACACGTACCGTGTCAAAAAGGTTCAGCCTGTCGTGATGCTGCGTCTGCAAATGCACAGCCGCACACACTATAACACACCAGACTATATCTGCACACGTACCGTGTCAAAAAGGTGCACACACTGTGCACGCACACACACTGCACGCACACACACCATGCACGCACACACACTGTGCACGCACACTGCACACGTACCGTGTCAAAAAGATGCAGCCTGTCGTGCTGCTGTGTGGGCCAGCCCCCCAAAAGAGCCAAGAAACGACCCCCACCACAGGGTGTGAGAGAGTGTGAGAAAGCAGCAGGTGGCGCAGCAGCGAGGCGTGGCAGCACCGAGCGCGGTGTTGCGATAGGGTATGGTAAGCATGGAGCCGCTGTTGCGTCAGAAGGAGGGACGGTGGTGTGTGTGTCTGTGCCCACTTTCTCCCACAGGACCGTGGAGTGGGTGGTGCCATTCAAACGCATGTGCTGCTGTTGGGAGTGCTGCGGCTGTGGCTGCTGTTGCTGCCCTTGCTGGTGTTGTGGGCTCTGTTGGTGTTGATTCTCAATAGGGGCTGAGTACGAGGAGTGTGAGTGATGAAGGTGCATGGCTGCCTGCTGAGCGATCTGTGTGTGGGTGGACGGACACACAGCAGGAGAGGGTTGGCACATACAAACAAACACATACACATGCAGGCAGGCAGGCACACACACACAGCAGGAGGGTCGGTACACAAACACACACACACACACACACACACTTGTATGCACACACACACACACACACACATAAACACACATAAACACACAAACACATAAACACACACAAACACACAAACACGAGAAAGTTGGCACACACAGCAAGAGAGGATGGGTATATACACATATAAACACACAGCACAAGAAGGTCAGTACAAAAGGCTACACACAGCAGGGGGGGTTTATCTCACAGCAGGAGAGGGTTGTCACATGCAGGTTTCGATCAAGAGTGTGGTAGTAGCTCTGCACACAAACCAACCTCTATATGCTCTGCGCACAAACCAACCTCTGCGCACAAACCAACCTCTATATGTACAAATTGAATGTGTCTTTCTGGAAAGGCCTCGTCATTTGCTGAACCAAATCACGAGAATAGCAATCTAAGGTGTGCCTTATTTTTGCAGGAATCTGTTGGTAATCTGTGAGCGAGAGGCAAGCAAACGGTCCAAACACACGCTCAACATACGTACGAGATAACTCACACACCCTTACCAGCAACATAACTTGCCGCCCACTCTCGTATTTAAAATTAGTAAATTTTACGATTGCGCTACAGCCATTTTTTCTTACTAAATTTGATTTGAGGCTAGCCATGTTCTCATAGGTTGAGCAGCCGACCCGGGTTGAACGACCTTCGGAATCCAAACTTAGCTAAACTAACACGCACATTTATATCAAACGCACAAGCCTTGCAAAATTGTGAGAGAACGCTCGTCTGCTGTCTTTGCAACGCTCTCTAATACACACACACACACGCACACACACACACACACAGACACACACACACAAACAAACAGACGCAAAACACCCTCACCCACACCCTCACCCAAACCCACACCCACACACAAACCTGCAAGTAAACTACAAACATGCCGCAGCTCTGGCTATCGTACTCTGCTGTACCCTCATATACACTCATACACACACACACACACACACACACACACACACACACGCACACACACACACGCACACACACACACACCTGCAGGTCCATTACAAACATGTCGCAGCTCTGGCCACCGTACTCTGCCGTACCCCCATGCACACGCACACACACACACACACACACCACACACACAAACAGACGCAAAACACCCTCACCCAAACCCACACCCACACACAAACCTGCAAGTACACTACAAACATGCTGCAGCTCTGGCTATCGTACTCTGCTGTACCCTCATATACACTCATACACACACATACACACACACGCACACACACACACCTGCAGGTCCATTACAAACATGTCGCAGCTCTGGCCACCGTACTCTGCCGTACCCCCATGCACACGCACACACACACACACCTGCAGGTC
>Ga0307963_1003498_pt1:0-7500 | contig 12504 bp, 12 predicted proteins | sample OrgLakmetagen594_FD_201829 | JGI IMG/M metagenome (GOLD analysis project Ga0307963, IMG submission 201829) | Saline water microbial communities from Organic Lake, Antarctica - #594 | ecosystem: Environmental > Aquatic > Non-marine Saline and Alkaline > Saline | place: Antarctica: Organic...
TAATGGGGGACGCAGCAGTCAGCAAATTAGGGTTTCAGCAGTAGGCAGGAGGAATGCACTTCTGTGTGTGTACACAAAAGACACACACATGAGCGTGGATGCAGTGTTGGTAGGGTTGGCCAGGACCATATATATACATACGGTGTAGATACGGTGTGTTTGCAGCAATTTCATCAAATATATAGGGTTGGCCAGAACCATACATATACGGTGTACATACGGTATTTTTGGCTTGGAAATCACCAAATATGCGGTGTATATATACGTATATATACGGTTCTGGCCAACCCTACAAATATACGGTCATATACGGCGTGTATAAATGGTCCTGGCCAAGCCCAAGTATTAAGCAAATTGAGGATTTGTGAGTACAGTCCACACGTCCACATAGTTAGGCAAGAGTGGAGATAATTGCGAGCACTGTTTGCGGTTAATGTTCAGAATTGAGAGCTCAGTCTGCAACAGACACAGGTAGAGGTGGACAGATCTACAAATACCTGTGCTAATATGCAATGAGATAACAGGCACGAAGATGAACACAAGTTCCTCCCCTAGGCCAGACGTGGGTGAGCTAGGTATATAACCGAACTTTTTTCCAATGCTGGGAATTCTGCACTCCACGCTCACGTGCACAAGTACATACAGAAACAATACGCACCTGGACAGGAGTGTAGTCGATGCCAGCCATGGCAGTGCCGTCTTTTGTGGCGTAATTGACGGAAACAGGTTTGTTCATATCACCATCAAAGCGGCGGACGATGACCCTGGAATCGGTGCACACATCAGCAATATAAATTGGTGCGCAATTTCACAAACATAACTTGGTGCACAAATCAGCAATGTAAATTGGTACATGCAGTGGTCATAGTTAACGGTGCACATGCCGGTATTATTAATTAGTATACACTAGTAATATAAGCTGGTGCACCTGTTAGGGACAGTAAAGGGTGCGTGCAGTGGTAATAGTGATTGGTGCACACATTATAGTATTGTTAACTTATGCACCTGTTAGGAATAGTAAAGGGTGCGTGCAGTGGTAGTAGTGGTTGGTGCACACATTATAGTATTGTTAATTTATGCACCTGTTAGGAAAAGTAAAGGGTGCGTGCAGTGGTAATAGTGGTTGGTGCACACATTATAGTATTGTTAATTTATGCACCTGTTAGGAAAAGTAAAGGGTGCGTGCAGTGGTAATAGTGATTGGTGCACACATTAAAGTATTGTTATCTTATGCACCTGTTAGGGATAGTAAAGGGTGCGTGCAGTGGTAATTGTGATTGGTGCACACATTATAGTATTGTTAACTTATGCACCTGTTAGGAATAGTAATGGGTGCGTGCAGTGGTAATAGTGATTGGTGCACACATTAAAGTATTGTTATCTTATGCACCTGTTAGGGATAGTAAAGGGTGCGTGCAGTGGTAATAGTGATTGGTGCACACATATAATAGTATCGTTAACTTGTGCATCATTCTTCCTTGACGCCCTAGTACTCATGGCAGCACACAAGGGGGTTTGAAGCAGAAAAGATGATGCAAGCTAAAGAGCCACCACGAGCCACCACCACCACGAGCCACCACGAGCCACCACGAGCCACCATAAACCACTCCACACCAGCACGAGAACGAATCACATGCCAGGACGAGCGCTGTGGGACCACAGGAGGGCTTTCAACAATGAGGATAACGGGACAGCTTCCAACAATGAGCCATGTGATCCACAGGACAGGACAGGAGACAGGACAGGAGACAGGACAGGAGAGCCATGTGACAGGACAGGAGACAGGACAGGAGACAGGACAGGAGAGCCATGTGACAGGACAAGAGACAGGGCAGGAGACAGGACAGGAGACAGGACAGGAGACAGGACAGGAGACAGGACAGGAGACAGGACAGGAGACAGGACAGGAGACAGGGCAGGAGACAGGACATGAGACAGGACAGGAGACAGGACAGGAGACAGGACAGGACATCCATGAGACAGGGAAGGAGACAGGGCAGGAGACAGGACATGAGAGCCATGTGACAGGACAGGACAGGACAGGACAGGACAGGAGACAGGACATGAGAGCCATGTGACAGGACAGGACAGGACAGGACAGGACAGGACAGGACAGGAGACAGGACAGGATGAGCCATGTGAAGGATGACAGGACAGGTTCCAACAATGAACGAGCCATGTGAAGAATGAGGGTGTGTATGCCCTGACTCAAGGCAGTCTTTGTCGTTCACAACTACTCCATTTTTTTGCACGCATATGGTCTCTTGATACGTGTTGCCATGCCAACAATTCGATGGGAGCCCAGGACGAGCGTTGATTGCCCATCCTTTGCACGCACAGACATTGTGTCAAACAAACCGACCTGGCAAGGCCTTGTGTCTCAAGCAGCGAGTAGTGCATGGAGCTGAAACACAGCTTGGTGGATCCTGCCGGGGCGCTTTGCTCCAGATGCACGAGCCTTGCAAAGTCCTTGCGGATCATCTGCAGCAAAACACAAGCAAGGGGGTTGTCCTTACAATGCGCCGAGGGAGGTTAATTTTTTTGTGCTTTTAATGAATTTATGCAAACCATCTGTGATATCTTAAGCAGAAGACTGCTTTTGACCTGCAGTCGGCTAGATAGCTGAGGAGGGAATAGTGGGAGCTGGGCACAAGTGGGTGACAGCTATCGTACAAGTGGGCACAAGTGGGTGACAGCTATCGTACAAGTGGGCACAAGTAGGTGACAGCTATCGTACAAGTGGGCACAAGTGGGTGACAGCTATCGTACAAGTGGGCACAAGTGGGTGACAGCTATCGTACAAGTGGGCACAAGTGGGTGACAGCTATCGTACAAGTGGGCACAAGTAGGTGACAGCTATTGTACAAGTGGACACAAGTGGGTGACAGCTATCGTACAAGTGGGCACAAGTGGGTGACAGCTATCGTACAAGTGGGCACAAGTGGGTGACAGCTATCGTACAAGTGGGCACAAGTGGGTGACAGCTATCGTACAAGTGGGCACAAGTGGGTGACAGCTATCGTACAAGCGGGCACAAGTGGGTGACAGTTATCGCACAAATCATCCTCCTGTTTCACATTGACATCTAAGAGCTCAAACTGTGACATGAGTAGGGTTGGCCAGAACCAGTTATGTACAGTGTATGTACGGTATTCTGTGCAGGGAAATCACCAAATATACGGTCAAATACAGTGAATATATACGGTTCTGGCCAACCCTAGGCATGAGAGTGCTCAGGCTCTACTTGGAGTCAATTGGTGGTGGTGGAGTGGTCAGACTCTACTTGGAGTCAATTGGTGGTGGTCAATTGGTGGTGGTGGGGTGCTCAGGCTCTACTTGGAGTCGATGGGTCAGGCTCTACTTGGAGTCGATTGCACACTTAACAGAGATGCTTATTTCCTTTCCTCATACCTTGCCTCATGCTGGTTACAAGGGAGGCCAGCAGTTTCCGTCTTAGACAGTCCTGTTCCCCAAAGTGCGTGACAAGTCAGACCCATGCCTACAGACTACATACCTCTTCCTTGGAGCCTTCCCCTGCATGTTTACCGCTGTCGTGCGAGCAAGCCGGCAGGTCCAGCATTTTTGGTTCTCCTGCAATAACCAGGTGCAGCAACTCAAAGTGTGTGACACTGAAGGGCTTCACAGTTGAGTGGCTAATTTACGAATGCTTCAGCACAAGTTGGATTTGTGCTCATGCAGCCGTTCTAACACTATACACAATCACAACATGTGAGCTCACTTGAACATTGAGCTCACTGCACAATCACAACATGTGAGCTCCCTCTACACAATCACAACATGTGAGCTCACTTGAACATTGAGCTCACTGCACAATCACAACATGTGAGCTCACTTGAACATTGAGCTCACTACACAATCACGACATGTGAGCTCCCTTTACACATTCACAACATGTGAGCTCACTTGAACATTGAGCTCACTGCACAATCACAACATGTAAGCTCCCTTTCCAAGCTAATGTAGGGAACGGGTGCCCTGCTTGCATGCCTGACTAAAGGGTGCAACCTCTTTGGTGTAAGGTCGCATAAACTTTCCCCCTTCCTTGCTCACTGCCTTGTTGTAAAATGTTTGGCGGCAGTTCTTACTAGGATTGGCCAGAACCGTGCATGAGAATGAGGAAAAATCGCGTGCGTCGCAGTTGTTGTGCACGGCTGTCACAGAAACACAAAGCATACATAAGCTACAACGCACGTGGCATTGGCACTCACACACAAACACACACACACACATACACACACACGCGTGTGTACGCGCACACAATTATGGCCAGCCCTACTCTCACGCACCTGCAGATCTGCACATGTCTGTGTTTGTGTAACGAACGCATACAGCAGTTTGCACGCACCAGCAGATCTGCGCACGTCCAGCATGCGGTAGTACTGAATGGATTGCTTTTGCTCGGGGGACAAGGACTCTGGGTGGGCAGGTGCTGCAGCTATAAAGTAGGTGGGCCTGGCACTGGGGTTGCTGGTGCTGGGGTTGCTGCTGGAGCCCTCCAGCACCACTGCACCGTCTATCTCGCTGCTCTCTGCGGCATTGCTCTCCAGGCTCTCCAGATCAGGGCCACAGACGCTTTTCTACAAGAGATGAGCACACAATCAAGTTGCTTTGCCATTATACGAAAAGTGTATGTGTTTGTGTGTGTTTGTGTGTGTGCATGTGTGTGCATGTGTGTGTGTGCACTCATCACAAGAGAGAACAGAACAGTGCCAAAGGAAGGAGAGGTGTATGCTCGCCTACGAACAAGCAGAGAACGAGGACCAGTCGCGGGCTGCTTTTGCTGGTGGCAGGGGGATGTGGGTTAGGGCGTCGAGTTTTGACTTTGCTGCGCATGCTGAGATCCCACACTTACAATTCGTCCTTGTCACAGGCTTTAGCTGGTGAAAAGACCCAAAATTGCAGGCAAGAGTTTTTTGCTTAATTCGTACCATTCCTTAGGCTGTTGAGCAGCATTAGCAAGACTGGTCTGAGTGCCTCTAGCTTTGCTGTCTGAACCAGGCACGGCCACAGGATTGTTCTTGGTTGCCAGGCGTCTGGTGTTTGTTCGTGGAACAGCTGGCAGTTCGGCTCCCTAGACCGAAAGCTCCGCAAACATTCACAACCAGTCACATCCATGTGACACTGTACTGCATTTCAGCACTCAATTGCACATGCTTGTTTCAATTTCAAAACCATGTGACACTGTACTACTGCTGCATTTCAGCACCCTTTTGCACATGCTTGTTTTAATTTCAGAACCATGTGACATTGCACCTTTGCTGTGGTTCAGGTTCACTTACTTGCCGTACTTGTAAGGCTGGCCAGAACCACTTCCTCACACCGTATAAGATCGTTCAATTAGTATATCCCTGCTGCAAAATTTTGCACGCACCGTTTTTCAGTCTGTTTCGGCTGACCCTACGTGCTTGGGCAGCATGACGAAAGCATTCAGGGTTGCAAAAAAAAGACAGATATGTATTCACAGCATTTTTAGCAGCAAAGCTACCCTACGTACGCTCATGTACAGTGTACGTACGTGCACATTGTACAGTGTACGTGTACAGTGTACGTGTCAGTTTTTTTTTAGTGCAATATACCATATCGATCCATATGAAAACATGGGTTTCCAACATTTGAAATCGATATGGAATCAAGCTTCTGGGAGTGTCGATGAGCCCCTGTGTAAAACGGTTCTGTGGCCCTTAGGGGGCCGTCGAAGGCCCTCACACACCACAAATTTCAAAAATTTTCACTGTTCAAAACATTTAATTAATGGTCATATTGAAATGAGCAAAAGAAACCATCAAAAAAGGCCAGAGTTGCCAGGGGGAAAAGTGATGTGAAGTACTTAAGGGCCCATGGGCCCACAAACAAGTTTCAAGCTCAGTGGCTTGAGCATCCAGCCCCTGAGGGACAGCCCCAGCGCAAAGATTGGCTGAGTGATGGGGGGGTGGGCAGAAAGAACTGGTTCCAAATTAATGCAGCATCTGCCCAGCCACTTTCCAGTGCAAGAATTAGAACATTGCGTCCCATGAGATCAGCAAATCCCACAAAGACAAGGCAGCAGCATGTTTGAAGAAGCAGCAAGCCCGGGCAGGCTGGCAAGAGCAGTTGAACAAGGGAGCAGATTATACAGTAGTTCAGCGTGGAGCACAGGCAGCATATCCTAAGCTGTACACCCAGTTTGCTTGCGTGTTCAAGACGCTGCAGCAGGGGCGCCCTATCACTGACGTGTGTGCAGAGGAGGCGTTCTTGAAGTTCATCAAGGCACCCAGCGTTCCAGACAAAGCTCAGACAAAGCTCAGACAAAGCTCAGCCTTTAGTGTGGAGGATTTCCCATACCCAGAGGCCATTTTGGAGTGGTTACGCGCAAAGAACCGCCGTGGAAATGTTTAAACAAAGGTTTCAGTTAGAAGGACAGTATTGGAGACAGATTTCCCCTTACATTTCCAGACCAACCTTATTGAGTTGATGCAATATTTTTAAATCTTGAAATACAATTCACTTACATACACCATTCACCATATGCCGGGAGGCCGCAGACCTCCCGGTGGGCTGGAGCAGCAAAGTATAATCGATTTAAGAACCCACTTTCTCAATTCCCCAGATTTGGGGGTGATATGAAATCAAGTTTTTCCCAAATCCTTAAAAAAACTGGTACGTGTACAGTATACAGTGTACGTATACAGTTTATGTGTACAGTGTACAGTGTACAGTGTACGTGTACAGTGCACAGTGTACGTGTACAGTGTACGTGTACAGTGTACGTGCACGCGTACAGTGTATGTACGTGTACGTGTGCAGTGTACGTACACATACGGTCTTGGCCAATGCTATAAATATTGCTTGTTTTGGAATGCACGGATAAACAGGTTGCATCACGCTTGCGCACGCGTACGCTTATGTGTGTGTGTATGTGTGTGTGTATGCGTTAGTGCGCGTTGCTTTAAGTGTACAATGGGAAAAAAAGAGAATTAAATGATCGCTAAAAGGATACACGTACGCTTGTGTGTGTGTGCGTTAGTGCGCATTGCTTTAAGTGTACAATGGGAAAATAAGCATTAAATGATTGCTAAAAGGATGCACGTACGCTTGTGTGTGTGTTTGTGCGCATTGCTTTGAGTGTACAATGGGAAAAAAAGAGCACCAATTAATTGCTAAAAGGATGCACGCTCCTCATGTTCACAGCACCTATGCCTGACTAAAACATTTTGGAAACGGGGAGTGGGAAAGCTTTAGAATTACCTAGCAAAGACAAAACCTTATAGCCTATGATGCCTCACGATTCTGTCAGCTGCAAATCCCCGCTCTTACACACCTGCTACTGGAAGTGCATTAGGGCACCCAAAGCCACCGTGGTTGCGTAGCTAGCTATTCCTCCTATCATTTTGAAATAGCACCCCTTGATCCTTTCTTCCCCTTTTGAAACAGCTCCCTCGTTTTCAAAGTGTCTCCACGCACCTGTCTGTAGCGCCACCACGTCCAAGGCTTTTTGTCCAC
>Ga0307963_1003503_pt1 | contig 12495 bp, 13 predicted proteins | sample OrgLakmetagen594_FD_201829 | JGI IMG/M metagenome (GOLD analysis project Ga0307963, IMG submission 201829) | Saline water microbial communities from Organic Lake, Antarctica - #594 | ecosystem: Environmental > Aquatic > Non-marine Saline and Alkaline > Saline | place: Antarctica: Organic Lake...
GGCAAGCACGGGTTCGCGTTATGTTCTCACGCTGGTAGAGGAGCGAGGTGTGGCCCGACGATGCCGAGCAACCTCCAGACATTGAGGCGTCCCGTCAACGGGAAGATCTCAGTCCGACCGTTCCCGTGCGCGACCTCGAAGAGATCGCGCACGGTCAGAGAAAGAAGACCTGTAGTGAAGATGAAGAGAGCCATTTTATTCCTTCCGGGTATCAAGTCGCGTGTCTGGTGGAACGAAATGCTGGCCGACGAGACCTGTCTCCGGCCAGCATCTTGATCAAGACATCTCCATCTTCAGGGCAGGCGGCTTGCCATCCCATGTCCGGCCATCGAGAGAGCGTCCCGCCTGGCACTTGTCGAGGAACGCGGAAAAACCAGGCATATCCTGCCATTCATGCCACAACCCGGATTTCTTGCCGTTGTTCACGAGGTTCTGATTTCCTTGCCCATCGATTTCACCAAAGGGGAACCAGTTCCCCCACCGCTTGAACAGGAAAGACGTGCCGGCCGCGTCGCACTGGTCGCGCAAACCCCGGACCCAATCGATATGAATGGGCCGGGCGTTCACCCCCGTCTCACCACCCACGATGATCCAGTCGAGGCTTTCGACGCCATCGGAGGCATTCGCATAGCTCGATGCGCTACCGGAATTCTCAACCCAGGCCTCGGCCGACAATGCATCCATCCGGATCTCGGCATCTCCATCCATGAAGTTCAGCTTGGTGAGGTCGACCGCCTCCAGAAGGGGCTCCATGGAAAGGAAAGCCGTCCGGAAGCCGCAGGCGGCCTTGGCGCGCAACAGATTGATGATGTCCCGGTCCGCTTCTTCCTGGGTCACGACCGTCAGACCGATGAAGACGTTGGGCGGGGTACCCTCCGGGAACATGCCGGTAAGGATTTTCTCGACATTGCCCGCCCGCTTGGTCAGCAGCATGAAGTCCATATCGGGACATTTCAGGATCAGGGCCGCCATATCGGTCCGCCATTCCGGCAGGATCGAGGAATGCGTATCGAAAACATCGGAAAGCGAAGCGACGAAAGCGGAATCGCGGACGCCGGACGTGCGGGCCTTGTGGTTCCAGGTGATCACCCGGTCCCAGTTGCCCTGCTTGGACCGGGTGCGCATGGCATGCGCTCCCCAGCGCTCGCCACCGTCATCTACATTTGGCGGGTTGTGTGTGTCAATTTTGGCTGCCTTCGCAGCCATTGCTTCGAGTGTCACCTTGTGCCGAAATTTGCATAGAGCTTGCCGCGTTTCCAAAGCGCTTCAAATCGGTCACGAGCACCGTCGAGCGGCGCGGGTTTGAACGATAACGATCTTTGAAGTTGGCTTCGCGCTCGCATTACATCCGGACTGGCCGGGTTTGCACGAGCCGCCACGACATCGAGGCGCATGGCCTCGATCAGCGTTCCGGGGGACGTGTCAAGATCCATAAGATCCTCTGCCGCGGCGATGGCATCATCGGCTGCGCGCCTGTCCAGCCAGGTCGCGAGGCCTTCCGGTAATGTGCCGCTCGGTCTGAAAACGTCATCTCGGCGGCCAACCAGAAGCGTGATGCGGGCTTTCAAGCCTCTCTGCGATGCGACTCGCACCGCGTCTGCTTCTGCACGCATTTCATCATACCATTTCTTGTTGATCCTGCTGTCGACAAATGCTTTCGCCCCGTCCATTCCGAACAGGGCCATGGCCCCCATGGTGGGGCCCAGGACCAATGCCCCCGCCGGACCGATTGCAACGAGGCCGATAATCGATCCGGCCTTTCCGCCTACGGTGACGAGTGCGCCGCGCAATGCGGTATCGACAACAAGCCATGCGGGTAGATTGCCCGCCGGAATTTCACCTGTCAAAACTGCGACCGTGCCGCGAATTGCTCCCACGCCAATCGCCGCAGCCATGGCATCCATCGATTCCAGGTTCATCCCGGCTGCCACGGAGCTCTCCGTGAATTCTCTGACTGTCCCCAACTCGAATCCGTCGAGCGCAGTGACCATGTCGGCCCAAGGTTCATCCGAGACCTGCGCTACAAGTTCCGCATTTGCGATGACCGGCATATCAGGGTATTTCCCGAAATGTTCGCTCAGCAACGACAGACTTTCGCCGCACTTCACCTGAACTTCCTGCTGGTCGACAATGAGGTCAAAACCCGGGTTGCTGCTGCTGTCCGGCAACGTGACATGGTGACCCTGAGCTATCAAATTGCCAAGCACGACCTGCTCGGCGGTATATCCCCTCAGCGCAATGTCAGATCCATGAACCGCAAATTCCATCGCGTGAGTGGCGAACAAAAGCTGGTCGGATATGTCCGCCGTGCGCCAGAAGTCTGCAGCTTCAAGAACCCGTGGATCAATGCTGGCGGCATAATAAAGCATTTCTGCAGCCGTCAGGCCAATGACAGCGGTCGTGTCCTTCAAGGTCGTGTTCTGTCGCTCAATTTCAGGAATGGCTCTCCATTCTTCCGGTTCGCGGCCTGGCGCATCTGGCATGCCGCGTCCAAGTTCTGTTTCCACACGTGTTGCCCGGGATCTCATTTTGGACCATTCCGACGTGCCGAGGTGCCCGGGTTTGCGAGTGCCGGCTGAGCAAAGGTGTCGAAAGGCAGTGCTTGTGCGGCCAAGCCCGTCGTTTGGATCGGCAAGGCCGCGCAAGGCAAGCAGAACCACGGGAATTGGGCGACTCGTGCCGGCAAACCGTGCCGTGCTGACCCGGAGGTGGGGTTTCCTAGTGCGTTGGACAGACCTGTCGAACCGGTGGACCTTGCTCTTCCCAGGGAGGCAGTCACACAGCCCCGCCGACGCGAGATCGGACAGGCCAAGGGTTTCGTCCAACTGATGCATCACCAGGACACCACCGTCCTAGCAAGGGCTTTATGTCCGCTGTGCGGACAAGCGTGACATTGGCGCCGCTGCGGTTATGCTCGAGCCACTTGGCACTCTGCGCAGCCAAAAGATCGGAACGGCAAGCATGGAAACAGAGCGCGGGCTTTTCGGCAGCGACCTTCAGCGCAAGCTACAGGCGGCATCATTGGCAAATGTCCGTGAATATCGCGACACCCCCGGAGCTGTCTTTGCGGCACGCATGGCGGGCACTGATGATCCGGACCGGTTCGGATGGGATCGGATCAAACAGGTTCTGCGCAACGAAGGCGCAATCACATTTCGTATGATCCCGACTGACCAGTGCGCGCCGATCGAGAAGAAACTCGCAGAAATTGGCTGTACCATCTCTTGGTGGGATGTTTTCGACGCACAAGCCGACGAAATCAAAGCTGCGTGCGAACATGTCCTGATAAGCCCTTGCGAAGACGTCGTTCAACTTAACGCTTCCGCATCTGACAACGGTAACCTCTTCGAAAGCGCTCAAGCCTTCATGGCAGAATGCGGAGTGGCCCCGTATCCGGCCCAAGTGCTGTCGGGAAGTCTGGGGCCTGCAGCGTTTGCAGCTCTGTCGAAGCCGGAAGATGGTTCGATTGTGGCGACAGCCTTTTCCTACTTCCCCTACAATCGATACAGCGAGCATTGGAAGACCGCCTGGGCTGGCCTAGTGGCGGTGAGCGAGGAAATGCGTGGGCGAGGATTGGGAGTATTTGTCAACGCACTGGTCCTAAAGAGTATCGTTGAGGACTACGGGGCTGAGCGGGTTCAGGAATTTGCGCGTACGAGCAACTTTGCCTCTTGTAAAATGATTGAGCGGTGCGGTCTTACACTGAGAAAAGAGTTTCACGCAGGAATCGCTCAACCTTGCGAGGCGACGAGTTTTACGCGCTAGGCCGTGCGTTGACTTGAAAATGCTCGCGTCGAATCTCTGTTCGGCGGCCGGTACCTTGGCACAATTTCCGCTAAGGGCTCCTTGCTGCCTTGCGGCAGTGCAGCACGCCAAATGCCGCCCGACTGGCAGTTGTGCGGGACCTTCCGGCCATTCGCTGCGGGTGTGCCATCGCATTGATCGACCGGTATTAAAGCGCAGAAAGCACCATTTGCAAAGTTTTGGGTGTTCGGTAGCCGGTGTCGAACGCAAGCGCCATCTGTGCCTGCACTCCATGGGCTCGTGCCATGGTTGTCTCCTGTTGTCGCGTGGATCATCCCAGGCTTTCCCTACGCGGATCTGTGGGAAGAAAGATCCATCCGATCGGTGGCCAATCTCCCCCGCGCGGATGCCGAGGCGTTCTTCCCGCTGGCACTGAAGGCCGGGGTGAAAACAGAAACTACTCCCTATCCGCTGGAGCGTTCGAGCGCCGCCTTGGATGATCTGCGGACGGGAAGGCTGCAAGGGGCTGCCGTCCTCGTTCCGTAACAGACGCGATCTGCCGGTGATGGCCATGCGCCGGTCCTGATCGACAGGCGCATGGCGGCATCAACGCGCCTGGAAGGCGATTGGCCACATGAAATCGAGCGGTCGGAAGCCTTGGCCGAGATATTGCACGATCTGTTTGCTGTCGGGCTTGTTGTAGCCGGGATCAAGCGCGCCGGTGGGCACCGAAAACGGAAAGAACGTCTTCGTCTTGGGGTTGTAGGAGGCCGTCGCGTGGCAGGCATGGCAGCTTGCCTCGAAGCTGGTCCAGTAGCGCGGTTGCGCCGTGTTGGGCGCACCCGCGAAATCCTCCATGTCGGTATGGCCGAGAATGACGGGCGTCTCGCCATCCCCGTCCACGGTGAAACGGATCTGCGTGCCGTTGGGCGCAAAGTTTTCGAAACCAAAATCGCCCAGACCGGCGGCGGCAAGGATGCCTTCGGACGAGATCGTCTCGGGATCCGCTCGCTGGGTGATAAGGGTCGTGCGGACATGCTCCACACCCGGGTTGTCGTTGAATTCGAACGTCGTCCAGAACCAGCTCGGCTTTTCGGAATAGAAGAACTCGCCCGCCTCGGACAGCGACTGCATCTTCACCATGATGTGCAATCCACGCCACCAGTATTTGTCGGTCTCGAATTGGAAGGTCAGCGCGCCTTCTGGCGCCGGGCTGCCTTCGGTGACCTGAAGCCACGAGGCCTTGAGCTCTATCGAGCCTACGGGCATGTCCACGAACTGGTTACCCTTCTCGACGAAGAAGGCGTCGACGTCGCGCTTGGTCGTAAGGCCGCTGTCGATCAGGTAGTCGTAGCCGGTCTTGTTGCGCGTCACCTCTTCGTTGGCCCCGTCGGGATCCTCGGTCGCGACACGGCCGGCGAGGATGTCCTTTTTCTCGTCGCTGGGTTTCATCGCGTCGCGCGGCGGGCCGTCGAAATCGAAGCGCTGCGCGGTCTGGAACGTGTCCGGGTCCGTCGGCCATGCCATCCAGACCGGCACCTGGCCAGACCCCGACATTCCGGGTTTCTTGGAGTCATCAGCGTCGGGATCCGCCGGATCCTCTATCAACTGGTTGACACGGGCGAAAAACATCCAGGCCAACTCTTGCCGGGCTTCGAGACTGTCGCCGAACGCCTTTTCGACGCAGGCTGCGGCAAAGTCGGCGTCGGTCATGGTCAGCCAACCCTCCGTCTGCCAGGAACATGTCGCGGGCTCGCTCGCGGCAAGGGCCGACGAGGCGGACGCGGACAGCAATGCGGTTGTCAAGAGAAGTCTTGTGGCAGGTTTCATGACAAAGATCCTTTGAAAGTATGCGGAAAAGGTAATTCATTCGGCCAAAAACTGACCCTACTGGTACGAACCCGTGATCATGAGGATACCCTACGGGCTGCCACAAACTCAATCACTGATTGAGTGTGCCGCACAGCCGTAGACAGGTCGCCCTAGGGATCGGCCGGCTCTTCGGTTTCAGTGATGCGGCGCAGCCGTGCCGCCACGACCGTCCGGCAGGGCGATGACGACGTTCTGCATCATGCCCTGGTCTTCATGATCAAGGATGTGACAGTGCAGCACAAATTCTCCGAGGTACCGCTGATAATGGGTCCGCACCTTCATCGTGTAGCGCGTTGGCACCGGGTCGTCCGGCGCTTTCAGAAGCGTCTTGTCCACGTCCGAGGCGCTGACATTCTTGGTCATCAGCGTGTCCTTCCACATCCCAGACATACCGCGGAATTGCGGATCGACGATGCGGTTCCCGTTCACGTCCGTTCCGTTGCAGCAATCGTCCACGGCGCCGGGCGCGCTGACATCATTGCTGAACGGATCGAGAATTTCGAGGACTTGGAACGGATTCACGTGGATATGGAACGGATGGCTCACGAAATCCGAGGTCAGCGTCCAGTCGTCGATCGCGTCGAGTTCCAGCGTGCGGTCGATGCGGTTCGGATCGTAGGGCTTGCCGTCGATCATGAACAGCGTCGGCTCTGTCGAGGTGTCAATGAAGAAGGTCAATTCCTGATCGCCGATCCCCTCTTTCGGCAGCTTGCTGAGGTCGCGATGGGGCACGAAACTGGCAAGCGAAAGATCCGCAACTTCGGCGGCGACGCGCGCGCTGATCTGCGGATCGGTGATGTTCGCCTCGGCCGCCGCCGCCAGTTGCGCCCCCAGGTAGGCGTCTGCGTCGGATCCTTCGCGCGGGTCGCCTGTGACCTCGACGAACCCCAGAAGCTGACGCGAGCGTGACTGGTGGTTCACCGTGCCGGGACCGGGCATCGCCGCGTCGATGATGCAATAGGTCCCCGGTTCGTCGAACGCGAACAGGCCGTCCCAGCGATAGCCGGGTTGTAGGACGACGTCGCGCGTCGGCATCGCCCGGGCAGTGGTCAGCCCGTCCGCGGCGATCACATGAAACGGCATCATCTCTCGGGTACAGTACTGACCGGAATATGTGTCCGGCCCAAGCTCGCCGGCCTCGCCCAAGGACGGCACGCCGGAAGCGCGTTTGACCACCTGAAGCCTGATCGTGTCCCGGACACCTGCATGGATCATCCGCCATCTCTGGATGTCACCGGTCCGCATCCGCGCGAAGACCGGCGCGACGCGCCCGTTGACGCTGGTATAGCGGCCCGAGGCGGGCCAGGTGCTGGGACCGAACTGATCGTAGGATTCGATCGTGCCCGTCTCTCCGGGCTTGCAGTCCCACATGTTTTTCTTGTGCTCGGCGGGGCAGGCATAGGGGATCTGCTGGAACACCATGATGCGTTCTTCAAACGCCTGATCTGCCGTCGGTGTAAAAAGAACGTCGATATCGCCCGTTTTGTCGCGCGTCGGTTGCCTGGCGCCGCGGATGATCCACGCCCCCGCCATTCCGCTGCCCACCTGCAACGCAGTTGAGCCGTGGCGGTGCGGGTGGTACCAGAACGTCCCCGCGGGATGGTCGGGCGGGATGTTGTACTCGTACTCGAACCGCACACCCGGCGCGATCGACAGAAGGACGTTGTCGCCATTCCCGGCCGGGTTCACCCATAGACCGTGGCTGTGCATGTTGGTGGTGTTGAAGCAATGCGGGATATTCACGTCGCGGTCCCAGTTGTTGCACAAGGGATCGCTGGGCAGCTTGTTGTCGAGGACAAGCCGGACGGTGTCGCCGGGGCGGCTTTCGATGGTCGGGGCCACGTAGGGGGCCGCGGGATCCATCGCAGGCCCGCTATAGCCCCGCAACCGCACCTTGTCATTCCGGCGCGTCGCCGGGTTGAAGATCGTGCTGTCCCTGTAGGCCAGCGTCAGTTCCAGAAACACCTCGTCGGCAAGACCTGCGCCTGTGGGCGCGACCATGTGACCGCTGAATTGCGCTTGCGCATCCTGCGGCGCGATCAGGGTCGGCGGGTTCTCGAGAAGATCCGCGTTCAAATCTTGCGACGAAGCGGTCTGAGCGCCGCTCAAGGCGACCGCGACAACCGCAAGCCGCAGTCTCGCTTTCGATAGTTCTACCTGCATGCCGCCCCCGATCCAGAAGAACCATCGCAACCGAATTTGCGTACGCCCCGATGGAACTATTGCCCGATCCACCCATCCGATCAAGCGTCTTGGGCAGTGTCCCAACGTTTGGTGTAACAGGCGGCGCGCGGCCGGTGGTGACGCGGTAATCCCTCCGATCTTAGGAGGATGCGGAAGTAGAATTTTCTCGGCAGGATGACTGAGGAGATTTCGATGAAGAAGACACGTTTCACCGAGGCCCAGATCATGGGTATTCTGCGGCAGATGGAGAACGGCGCGCCCGTTTCCGAGCTGTGCCGCGAACACGGCATGAGCAGCGCCACGGTCTACAAGTGGCGCGCCAAGTATGGCGGCATGGACGCCAGCCTGATCAGCGAGATGAAGGCTATGGCCGAGGAGGTCCAGGAGTACGGGACTGTCGCCATCGCGGCTGGGGGTGAATTCGACGGCGCGAATGTCGAACGTCGCCGGATCCATCGCCAGATGCACCGCTGCCGCCATTGGCGACGGCCTTGCGGGCCATGCTTGCGCGCCTGCCATGCGCCATCGCCAAAGAACTTGATGCCGGTGCTGTCCACCAGCAGGTTCAACGGCCCGTCAGCGCGGCGATCCTTACGCCCCTTTTCGCCGGCCATCAGATCAGGCTCCGGTGCCCGATCGATCAGGCACCTGATCTTCGCGATCTTGTCGCGGCGGATGCCGTTGGCCAGGAAACCCGCGTGGTGGATGCGGTGAAAGCCGGCGGGGAGGACATGGATCAGGAACCGGCGAATGAACTCATCCGTGGACAGCCGCATGACCTTCATCCGGTCGCCGCGGCTGACGTCGGTCAATAAGGGCTCACTGCGGACCTCGGATGCCTCGCAGCATCGGCACGATCTGGGTCGTTCGGCACGGCAAGAACGGATCAGAGCCAACTCCTCGGTTCGTATGTGATATGATGGAGGCGAGCGCTTTATCGGAGGCCCACCATGACCGACATCGATACTGACTTCTCCGGCTCCATCCCTGAAATATACGACAGTCACCTCGTTCCGATCCTGTTCGAACGCTATGCAGATGACCTGGCCGACCGGGTGGCGCAAACTGATCCGACTGCGGTCCTGGAGGTCGCGGCGGGAAGCGGAGCGGTCACGCGGGCGCTCGCACCGCGCCTGAGTGAACACGCCCGCTATGTCGTCACCGACCTCAACCCTGCTATGCTCGAACGCGCCCGACAGCGTCATGAGGGCCATAGGCTGGAATGGCGGGCGGCGAACGCGATGTCGCTGCCTTTCGAGGACGACAGCTTCGACATCGTCCTTTGCCAGTTTGGCGTGATGTTCTTTCCCGATCGCATAAAGGGCTATTCGGAGATCCTCCGGGTTCTTCGACCGGGGGGGCACTTCATTTTCAATAGCTGGGGTCCTCTCGACAAGAACGATTTCTCGCATGTCGCCGTGGAAACGTTGATTGACCTTTATCCCGAGGACCCGCCTCTTTTCCTTGCAAGAACGCCGTTCGGATACGCCGAAGCAGCCCAAATCGAAGCCGATTTGGCGGCGGCTGGTTTCGACGGTATTCGGATCGAGGACGTAGCGTTGCAGAGCCACGCTGATGCAGCTGACGACTTCGCATTTGGTCAGACGCATGGTTCACCACTCCGTCTTGAAATCGAAGCGCGCCGGGTGCCGCCCCTTCTGCAAGTCCGTGCGGCCATTGCGGACGCGCTCATAACTCGATTTGGGCATGGTCCGATCACAGGAGGGATGACGGCGCTCTTGGCAGACGCCATCGCACCTTGAGGACCGTTTCAGCTTCCACCAGCGTTCACTCTGGGCTCCTTGCCGACCTCAGATGCGCCGCAGCAATTTATGATATGGTAAACCGTCAACGTCGGGTTGTCGATGTGGGAGGGTATGGCGGGTCGGAGGATCAGTCATGCAAACAGCAAACTTACCGGCCATTCACGCGCTTCGCCAAGCTTGGAACAAAGGCCGCATCGTCGGCCGAAAGCGACCGCTTACCCGGCTTGGAGAAAAAAGCGTGCTTCGAACAGCTCGTGTGCTTGGAGAGGCTCTCAGCGACGTTTTAAGGCGACTTTTATCTTGTCAGTCATCGACTCGATGTCGTGGAAAGAGAAGACCGGAGTTGAAATCACGCCTGCTGCCGTCATGCCGTTTGCCAATGCCTGATCGGCCGCCCAGGCCTGCGCCCGTTCCATCGTGTCCCATTCGAACCAGACAGTGACCACATTTTGATCGTTGGGATTATGCATAATGTAGGACGCTATCTCACCCACCGCACGACGGGTTGGCAGGGCTTGGTCGAAGACCGCCTGCCATCGACTAAAATCTTCGACCTCGTGGGTCACGACCATCCAGGCTTCCTGGGTCCAAGCGGCTGACGCTGAAAGCACAGCCAGAGCGGTATAGGCGCTGCTCGCCAGGTGGTGACATTGTATTGTGGACACGGACTTGGTCCTTTTCTGTTTCACCGGATCACGGTCATGCGAGCGCCGGTTCGCCGCCGAAATGCGCCCAGAACTCGTCGCGGGCGTGGGTGCGCGGGAAAGGTGTGTCCGGGACGGGCACATCGAGAAAGCGGCAGAGCGGCTCCCAGCCGTCGGCGACGTCGAAGACGAGAAGCCGGTCGGCAGGGATGATCTCTCGGACGCGGGCGTTGTTTGCGCGGTAGCCTGCGATGGCGCTGTCGCGGTCGGTGAAATCGCCGAAGGCTCGCGGCAGGAGGCCCGCCTTCATTGTTCCGAAGATCTCGGCGAATTCGGGCGGCAGCTGTAACGTGTCCATCAAGGAGAAGAACTTGCCGATGGTGCCGTTGAAGCTGGCCCACCAGTCGTCTTCCGGGCGTTCGGTGTGGATCACCTTCGCTTCGGGAAAGGCGATGGAGGCTTCCTGCCAGACCAACGCGCCGGGCCAGTCGACCTGCGACCCGTAGCCGTCATAGACCTCGGCCCAGTCGACGTCCTGACCGGCGAAGATCGACTTCCAGTGAACGAGTTGTTCGGGATGGGCCATCACTTCGGTCATGTGATGGGTCGGGCCGAAGCCGAGCGTTCCGAGGGCCTGTTTCATTGTCATCGTGCCGGTGCGGCCAAAGCCGGAGCCGATTATCTTGAGGGTCATCGCATTAATCCTTGTGATTGAATGTTTGATGTTGCGCTCCGGAGTGTCATCCTTGTCTCATGAAAAGGGCTTTTCGGGAAACGAAACGGATTCAGGGCCAATGAACGAAATTCATCTCTGTCGGGTCGACCTGAACCTGCTTGTCACATTCGAGGCGCTGATGGAGGAGAGCACGCTGACTGCCGCGGCTGACCGGCTGGCGATCACGCCGTCAGCGGTGAGCCATGCGCTCGGGCGCCTCAGAACACAGCTGAATGATCCACTTCTGGTGCGGGTCGGCGGGCGCATGCAGCCAAGCCCATACGCGCTCGAGTTGATCGAGGACGTGCGCCCCGTGCTGCGCAGCCTGCGCCGGATGCTCGCGCCTCGCAATCCGTTCGATCCAGCGACCAGTGACCGGGTATTTCGGGTCATGATGCCGTCGACGCCGTCGCTGGTCGCGGCGATCCTGGCCCGGGCCTGGACGGAGGCGCCCGGGGTGACGCTCGAATGGGTGAACGTCAACACACAGGTCTATGATGCAGTGGCCGACGGCCTGATCGATGTCGCGCATGTGGGCGGGGATCTGCGGTTGCCCGAGGGCCTCGAAGAGCAAGAGATGGAACCGTTCACATGGTACAGCTTCGCCCGCGCGGATCATCCGGCGTTGATGGATTGGGGGGCAGAGGCCTGGGCGCGATGGCCGCATCTGCAGGTCAAGATCGCCACCACCGCGCTGAGCCCCGTCGATGCGCGCAAGGACGATCCGGCACCCGCACGGCGCATCGGCGCGAAGATCGGTGAGTTTTCGGCTGTCGGGGCCGTCCTTGCCGGGACCAACCTGCTGACAACTTTGCCCGCCGTGTTGATGGCGAGCCAGATGGAGCTGCACGGGCTGCGTGCGCTGCGCCCTGCGGTGACGCCTGAGCGCTTTCCAGTGCGCTTCGTATGGTCGTCGCGGTTAAGCAGCGATCCTGGTAATTTGTGGCTCAGAACCCTGCTGATGGATATATACGAGAAGGTCCAGGCAGAGGCCAATGCGCAAGTCGAGGCGCAAGTGGTGGAACTGTCGGGGCCACGGACCTGACCGGACGCGCTCAGGCTGATGATGCAACTGCGGGCCCCGGTCTGTCAGATTGCTCCACTTGCGAGTGCCTGAGCATGCGGTCCTTCCTCTCTCTACTCTGAGCCGACTTGCGGCGGTGCAGCGAAAGATCCCCTGCATAGGTCGGATGGATGTCTGCTTCCTCTGGCTTGGCATGAGTAAGGCGCAACTGCGGCGAATGGCCGGAGTCCGCCTATCGGAATGATGATGCCGCGCATGTACTGTCCTGGCGTTTAACAGAATGACCCATAGTGTTAAATCCGCTCTGGCTTTCGACTTGGATTGCGCCGGGCCTGCTGTGACGCGAGTCTACGTGAACACGCAGATGGTGCAATCCGTTTTGCGCAAACCCGATGTGGTCGCGCGTGTGTCCTCCGAGGACTATCGCGGCCCTTCCCCGCTCATCTACCTCCACATCAACCCCTATGTCCGGTTCGAGGTCGATCTGGAACAGCGGATCGATTTCGAACCCATGGCCGCATAGAGGCACTCATGGCGAAAAAAGAA
>Ga0307963_1003504_pt1 | contig 12490 bp, 12 predicted proteins | sample OrgLakmetagen594_FD_201829 | JGI IMG/M metagenome (GOLD analysis project Ga0307963, IMG submission 201829) | Saline water microbial communities from Organic Lake, Antarctica - #594 | ecosystem: Environmental > Aquatic > Non-marine Saline and Alkaline > Saline | place: Antarctica: Organic Lake...
CTTCAAAACAGTGCCCACGTCCCCCCCTCTGTCCTCACGCTCACAAGGAAATGCGCGCCGCACCACACTGCCTGGCGCTAAGGGGCTCGGCAGGAACCCAGGCGAGGCGGTGCTTGTGTGTGTGTACGAGGAGGAGGAGGGTGTGGGCGGTGGTAGTGGGCTCACGGATAGCACTAATGAGAGAGGCAAGAACAGCAGCAGCAGCAGCAGCAGCAGCAGTGACGTTCGTAGCAGTAACAGGGCCGCTGAGTCACCGCGACACAGAGGGGCTGCACAGAAATTTCAGAAGCAAGGCACAAACAGGGGTGGTGGTGGTGGTGGTGGTGGTGACAAGGGTCAAGTGCAAGAGAGGGGGGTGACAGGTGGTATTGATAATGGAGGTGGTGGTGGTAACAAGGGTCGATTGCAAGAGAGGGGGGTGGCTGGTGGTATTGATATTGGAGGTAAGGCTGCACATCCAACTCAGGGGGAGGGTGTGGGTGGTGGCAGTGGAAATGCGATGGGAGGGATGGGAGGGGGTGGAGGGGTGGGGGGTAGGGCTGGAGGGGGTGGTGTGAGGATGGAGGCGTACGTGCTGCCTGGGTTGCACATCACACACACGCTGCGGCGTACCATCATTAATAAGGTGTGTGTGTGTATGTGTGTGTGTATGTGTGTGTGTGTGTGTGTGTGTGTGTGAAGGCGGAAAGCAGGTTGGTACTTAAAATGATTAAAAGCTTGCAATACTTGGGGGGATTTGTTACTGCTAGGTCTTTGTGTGTGGTTGTGAGTTACGCACTACATGCTGCTTATTTGGTAATAACCATAAGAAGGATTTGGTAATGACACACAACTCAGATCATGTTACTATGTACAGTCAACCGCGGACCAAAAATCGACCTTGCTGAGTTGAAGGTCAGGACCACGTCGGTTAGCATTAGCATTAATTTAACGTCAGTTCTGCATCATAGCAAAGTACAACTTGTAACTAGAGTTGGCCGAAATCATAAATATATATAGAAAAGAGCAAGTTTGTTACAAGAGGACCATCTAAACTGGCCAAACAACCAAATAACAAATAACCATAAAACCGTTGCTCACATATATATATAATATAATATAATAATAAATGTACGGTGTGCATACAGCATTTTCAAATGTACGGTCATATACGGTGTATGCATTCGGTTCTGGCCAACCCTACTCATAACACAGTGCACCTTTAGTGAAACAAATGGTGTAAGATTGCTTCCAAAGCACATACTCTGAGAATGCCTTCTACAACGCGCTGCTCCATAACTAAGCACACTCAAAAAAAGCGCATCCCTGACCTAATATGACCACATCAAGCCACGCACAACGAAGCATCGCAGAGCTGCAGCGATCTGATGCTGTTCGCAGCCAGATGCATTTGATAGTATGAAAATGCAAATATTGTCTGCCGTACGTCTTAACCAATGCTCGCACACTTGTTTGATTTCTAAAAGCTCCTTGGATGCAGCATCAAGCAGTACGCCAGCCCAGTTTGCACCCTCATTTCATGATGCACAAGCACGCGCATTTACACACATGTGCACACACACGCACGCACACACACACACACACAAGCACACACAAACTCCCACACACACGCACGCATACACACACTCACACACACAGGTACGTGGTCACACATACACTCCCTGCATATTTTGACACACACACACTTATAACAACGCTGTAGGTTGCCTCCTGTAAAAGGTGGCGCCCCCGTTTTGCACAACGCCTGCTGCCCAGATACATAGGAATTTTAGACACACACACATAGCATAATGTTATTAACATTGTGCCATAGGTTGCCTCCTGTAAAAGGTGGCGCCCCCGTTTTGCACAACGCCTGCTGCCCAGATACATAAGGACTCTGGACGGACCATGCGCAGCCTTCGTTCTCAGGTGTGCAGACGCGTTGGTTGCACACACACACACACACACACACACACACACACACACACACACACACACACACACACACACACACACATTTGGTCGCAACAAGTTGATGACGTATACTTGGAGCCTAGGACCCTGCGCAGCTTTTGTTCTCAGCTGCGCAGACGCGTTTTGGTTGCACAGCACATTTGTAGAGTAGGCCAGAACCGTATATTTATGGTATATATATATGACCGTATATACGGTGACTTCTCTGCCATAAGTACCGTATATTCACCGTATATATATGGTTCTGGCCAACCCTACACATTTGGTTGCAACAAGTTGATGACGTGTTTTGGAGCTTTAAATGTGTTTGTGAATTTATGAAGCCTTGTCCTGCTTCGATCGCATGGACCATTGCATTCCATTGCGACAAGCCAGAGGGCAAGCTCATTATTTGATAACGATCAACGGTCTGTTGCAGCCTCTGTTTTCAGGCGTGCGCTGATGCGTGCATTGCATGCTTTGATTGCACAAGCGAATTTGGCCGCAACAAGTTGGCAGATGCGTTGGTTAAAGCTACTGGCGTGTGTGTGTGTGTGCGTGGCCTTGTCATTTGATGTGCAGATTTGCAGGTCGCACAGGCGAACTTTCTTGGCACACAATTTTGTGGGTGAGCTTGAAGCTTCTGGCTATAAGTGTGTGCGGCATGTATTTAGTAAAAGGTTACGTTCTCCCAGAGTGTGTACGTCCTCGATCAATGGCACTTGGCGAAGCTGCAGCCACTCACGCCACCTCCCAAATTCAGGCGCTGATGTGTGCAAGCACGCGCACACACACACACAAATACATACGCACTGTCAAGTGGAATGCTCAAAAGGCACTTGGTGAAGCTGCACCGACTTGTACCGCCTCCCATACACAGGAGATGATGCACACACACACACACACAGACACACGTGCGCACGCACATATCACACTTCAAGTTCATGCTCACAAAATGGTTTGATACCCACACGCAACCCTTGATCACAGGCACTTGGTGAAGCTGCACCAGCTTGTACCGCCTCCCATACACAGGGGATGATGTGCACGCACACACACACTCTCACACACTCACACATACGCACGCACATACACACTGTCAAGTGGAATGCTCACGAGACAATTTCAATACCAACACGCAACCCTTGATCACAGGCACTTGGTGAGGCTGCAGCCTCCCGCTCTGCAATCAGTCCCTGCAGAACACAGCAACCGTGTTGTGACGCCACAGCGTATGGTGCGTGCATGCATTTGGTGTGAGCGTGCCTATGGAGCATGTGTTCATATGCTGTGTGCATGCATACCGTGCTTGCATATCATTCTTGTTCTCTCTAACTATGCGCAATAGTTTGTGCGTGCTGCACAAATAGCAGATGCCTTTCCTGCACCAACGCCCCCCAACTTCATGTAAACGCATGTTATTGATGAGCATCTGTGAGGCCGAGGCATTCCTGCGCCAAGCCAACCTCGTTTCTGTTGAAGCCAGGAATTATTTCTAGTTGTGTGACTTGTGTTCGTTGCTTGTTGCCCTTAGCCTCTTTGTTGCTACCTGTGCATTTGTGCATGTGCATGTGTGTGCGTATGTGTGTGCGCGTATGTGTGTGCGCGTATGTGCATTCCTCCTGTCATGTTTGGCCTGCTCAAGGTTTGGGGGTTTTAATTGTACACAACTTCAATGCAATCTGTGTAAGCCCCATAAGTTTGCTTGGACAGTACAGCCTGCGTAATAAAGGCTGCCTATGCACATGGCATGCACACATGTGCAGTTCAAACATGCGGGTGTGGTTGAAAAGCGCTGCTCTGCTGTTTGGATCGTCAAAACTATAACATACAGCGCTCTGTTATAGTGTGCTCTTTTATAGTGTGCTCTTACATAGTGTGCTCTTACATATTGTGCCCTTACATAGTGTGCTCTTACATAGTGTGCTCTTCATAGTGCAGAGAGCTCCACAAGTGCTGTTGTTGCAGCCAAAAATCATCGGTTGCACATGTAAGGTAAGGTAAGGTTACATCGCTGTTTAGGCCTCTAGGGCATCCGAGCAGAAACTTATAAGAAGCCTGCAACCAAAAAACTCACTCTTAAAAGTAAAAGTTGCACACATAATGTATTCATCCATTTGTCTTTGCACCGAGCGGAGCACTTAAAAGTGCCACTGCAGCCGCAGCTACCCAACGCGCAGAGGCTCCCACTACATGTAGTGGTTTAGTCGTACGCATGAACACATTTCAGCGATTCATTTCTCTGTTGTGCAGAGCCCGTCAAGTGCCACTGCAGCCGCAGCTACCCATCGTGCAGAGGCAGCCACTAGATGTAGTGGTTTATTCGTACGCATGAACACATTTCAACGGTTCATTTCTCCGTTGTGCAGAGCCTGTCAAGTGCCACTGCAGCCGCAGCTACCCATCGTGCAGCGGCAGCCACTACATGTAGTGGTTTATTTGTACGCATGAACACATTTCAACGATTCATTTCTCTGTTGTGCAGAGCCCGTCAAGTGCCACTGCAGCCGCAGCTACCCATCGTGCAGAGGCAGCCACTACATGTAGTGGTTTATTTGTACGCATGAACACATTTCAACGGTTCATTTCTCCGTTGTGCAGAGCCCGTCAAGTGCTGCTGCAGCCGCAGCTACCCAACGCGCAGAGGCAGCTCTGGCAGCTGTGTGGCAGGAGCGTGCGGCGTTTGAACTCATGGTGCAGGTGTGTGTGTGTGTTCTGAGGTGTGTGTTTGCATGATCTGCAGTCTTTTGCTTAATTGAAGCGAGTAATACAGATTAGCATGGAACTTATTTCTCACATAAATGCTTATTTCACAAGACTGACTCTAAATCTTTCTGAGACTGCCTCTGTGCCCGTCAGCCAGGCTTAGGTTACACTCATCCCAAAATTTACGCTTCTCCTCGAACAAATCCTGTGACCATGCCCGTCAAGTGTCTTCCATGCTCATACCCGTACGCATGCGCATGCGGCACGCACATACACATAGACACGTACACCCATATGCACACACTCTTATCCCTCTCTAACACACAAGCACACACATTTTCTCACACATACACTCTCTCTCTCTTTCTCTCTCTCTCTCTCTCTCTCTCTCTCTCTCTCTCTCTCTCTCCCCCTTCTCACACACAAACACACACACACACTCACAATTTCGCACAAACACACGCTCTCTGACACAGGCAGTATGCGCATCCGTCCTCCCCAAGCTGTGCACTTTCAGCGGAGCTTCTCTGTCCAAGGTTGCTGCCTCTCTGGGGAAGCTGATGCTGAACCCCCATTCCCTACACAGTGCCAGCACCAGCAGTCACAGCAGCAATGCCGACACCAGCAATCACAGCAGCAGTGCCGACACCAGCAATCACAGCAGCAATGCCAGCGCAAAATTCCAAAGCAGCGTTAGCAGCGTCAGTAGCCACAGCAGTGACATTGTAAGCAGCTCAGAAGATGGTCGTGTGTTCCTGTCATTCTTTTGGGCGACCTGGGCCACAGGTGAGGCAAATACATACACACACACACACACACACACACACACAGCATACAGACATTCACACAATCATATGCACATCCCTGCACACACATAAACTTGCACATGCACACACATACACACCCATACATATACACACACACACTTAAAATTACATGCACACACACAAACGCACTTGCAGCAACACAGCCCCTCCTGCAAGAGGCAATGTCCGTCCCTGCTCCTCCCCCAGGCCAACCCGCGCACGCAGTACTCACTCCTGTGAGCCCAACCACACACACAAGCAACATGCTGTTTGCCCTCCCCACACACACAACGGCAGCCCGGCAAACTGAGCAGCAGCAGCTGCTGCTGCAAAGGGGAGGCTTGAAGCCAGTGCCACTGGCAGCTCTTGTGCTGGGACTTGGCAAGGTGCGTCCTGCGTGTGTGTATGTGTGAGTGTGTGTGTGTCCTGTGTGTATTTGAGCGTGTATGCGTGTGTGAACTTGGTGCGTGGGCTTACCTATGTGTGTGATCGAAGGGAGATCTTAAAGCCAGTGCCGCCTGAAGCTCTTGTGCTTGGACCTGGCGTGGTGTGTCCTGTGAATTCTTATAATCTTATAATGATGTATTCTGTAATTTCTAATAATTGTGTGTCCTGTGAATTCTCATAATGGTGTGCCCTATGTTCTCGCATATGGTGTTTCCTATGCACTCATATAATGTCTGCAAAGCTCTGCATGAGCATGTGTTCGTGTGTGTGTGTGTTTGTGTGTGTTCAAGGATTGCTATCAATCAAGCACTTACACAACACACACACACGCGCAGCTACTCATGGCAGGGCTCTCAGGCACGTGCACACATATACACACACACAAACACTCACTCACTCAAGGCCTCACAGGATCACTCACAGATACATTTTAAAAGCACGAACTTCTGCCACGCTCAGCGACGGGTGGTGCATGGGGCTGTCAGACGGAGGGCAAACATTTTTACATAAACACACACACACACACGCTTGTAACATACACACACAGGCAGGACCTCTCGCCACGCTCAGCGAGGGTGGTGCATGGCGATGTCAGCTAGAGGGCAAACACGCTCAAATAAAGACATGCACACACGCACGTAACTTACACACACAGGCAGGACCTCTTGCCGTGCTCAGCGTGGGTGGTGCACGGCGATGTCAGCCGGAGGGCAAACACGCTCAAATAAAGACATGCATACACGCACGTAACTTACACACACAGGCAGGACCTCTTGCCGTGCTCAGCGTGGGTGGTGCATGGCGATGTCAGCTGTGGAGCACGTTAGCAGCGACAGCTGCGCGGGGTGAGCTCAGGGTGGAGGAGATTGGGGACGTGCTGGAAGGGATTGCTCTGGTGGCTCAGACGTTGACTGTGCGGCTGCAGACAGAGCAGCAGCAGCAGCTGCACTTACAGATGCAGCAGCAGCACTTACGGATGCAGCAGCAGCAGCAGCAACAGCGGCGGCGGCGGCAGGGGCGGTGGCAGCGGCGGCAGCCGCTGCAAATGCAGTCTCCAGCACAGCAGCAAGCATCAGTCACCCCCTCTGTAGGGGAGGTTGGAAACAGGAGCCCCTCTGCATCGACAGCTGGCACAGAGGGAGTGACAGCTGGTGAGGCCTCCCAGCTGTCGGCCCTCGTGCAGCAGCTGTGTGAAGCAATTAAGCACCAGGTGTGACTGAATGTACGTCGAATGTGTTTGTGTGCGTGTGTGAATGTGTGTGCGTGTGCGTGTGCGTGTGTGTGCAGCATGGTCGAAGTCAGAATGGGGGGAAGCGGTGCTGCAACGCTAGCATGTGTGTGTGTGTGTGTGTGTGTGTGCCCACAGAGAGGAATAACAGGGTATTGCACGCAGTTGGTCACACATACACAAAACACGCACTCACACATACATATCACACTCACGCACGCGCACACACACACACACACACAAACACACACACACACACACACACGCGCGCACACACACACAAACCCACAAATACATACACAGGTGCAGCACCGTGACATGGTCCCCTCTGCGCCACGCCACTTGGTGGCCCCCCTCAGCGCCCTAGCACACGCAGCAGCCCTCACAGCCGTTGAAGCCGAACACTCAACCTTTACTCCCACTACGAGCGACAGCAGGCGAGCCATTGTCGTGGGAGGCCGCAGTGAATTTAATGACGGTAACGACGGCTTGTTTACCAGCAGTTTGAGCAACGGGACGTTAGTAGACAGCAGCAGCAGCAGCAGCAACAACTCACATGACAGCAGCATCACAAACAGCGGTCTGATTGGTAGCAGCAGCAGCAGTAGTGGCCGTCCAGGCAGCGGCAGTAACCATTTAAACAGCAGCAGCAGCAGCAGGAGCAGCAGCAGTGGCCGTCCAGTCAGCGGCAGCAGCCGTCCAAACAGCAGCAGCAGCAGCAGGAGCAGCAGCAGCAGCAGTGGCCGTCCAGACAGCGGCAGTAGCCGTCCAAACAGCAGCAGCAGCAGCAGCAGCAGCAGCAGTGGCTGTCCAGACAGCGGCAGTAGCCGTCCAAACAGCAGCAGCAGCAGCAGCAGCAGCAGCAGCAGCAGTGGCTGTCCAGACAGCGGCAGTAGCCATCCAAACAGCAGCAGCAGCAGCAGCAGCAGCAGCAGCAGCAGTGGCCGTCCAGACAGCGGCAGTAGCCGTCCAAACAGCAGCAGCAGCAGCAGCAGCAGCAGCTTCTTCTCGTCCTGGATTTACAGCTGGTGTGCCTGGTACCTTCCGCTTACAGCAAACCTGCTGGGCGTGGAGGCCCCTGATTTAGAACTGGCCACCCCCTCAACTGATGCTCCATCGACAAAGGCCACCTACTTCAGGTGCAGATCAGGGCTGGGTGGGAATGCTGCTCCTGACAATGCATGTGTGTATATGTCAGTGTGTGTGTGAGTGTGTATGTGTGCATGTGTGTGTGTGAGTGTGTGTCAGTGTGTGTTGACCTGCTGGATCCCCTGGCAGTTCTGAGCAACGCACTGGGGGTACAGATATAATCAGTTATAGAGGGGGAAATGTGCTAGATACTTAGGGTTGGCTAGAACCATACATATATAAGTAGGGTTGGCCAGAACCGTATATATACACCGTATATGACCGTATATTTAGTGATATCCCTGCCAAAAATACCGTATATACACCGTATATTTATGGTTCTGGCAAACTCTATATTTAAGTAAAAATGATGTACATACGGTGCTTTACCAAGAAAAGCACCATAAATACGTCATGTACGGTGCAGATACACGATACAATAGCCAGCCCTATAGATACTTCGCTCGTATTTCCTATTCTCAAGCGCTCATAGGCGGCTCCACGCAGGTGACCTGCTGCTTGCCTTAGCAGTGTGGCAGTGTAGCAGTGTAGCAGTGTGGCAGTGTAGCAGTGTGGCAGTGTAGCAGTGTGGCAGTGTAGCAGTGTGGCAGTGTAGCAGTGTAGCAGTGTGGCAGTGTGGCAGTGTGGCAGTGTAGCAGTGTGGCAGTGTAGCAGGGTAGCAGTGTGGCAGTGTGGCAGTGTAGCAGTGTGGCAGTGTAGCAGTGTGGCAGTGTAGCAGTGTAGCAGTGTAGCAGTGTGGCAGTGTAGCAAGCAGTGTAGCAGTGTAGCAGTGTGGCAGTGTAGCAGTGTAGCAGTGTAGAAGTGTAGCAGTGTGGCAGTGTAGCAGTGTGGCAGTGTAGCTGTGTGGCAGTGTGGCAGTGTAGCAGTGTGGCAGTGTGGCAGTGTAGCAGTGTGGCAGTGTGGCAGTGTGGCAGTGTGGCAGTGTAGCAGTGTGGCAGTGTGGCAGTGTGGCAGTGTAGCAGTGTAGCAGTGTAGCAGTGTAGCAGTGTGGCAGTGTGGCAGTGTAGCAGTGTAGCAGTGTGGCAGTGTAGCAGTGTGGCAGTGTGGCAGTGTAGCAGTGTAGCAGTGTAGCAAGCAGTGTAGCAGTGTAGCAGTGTGGCAGTGTAGCAGTGTAGCAGTGTAGAAGTGTAGCAGTGTGGCAGTGTAGCAGTGTAGAAGTGTAGCAGTGTGGCAGTGTAGCAGTGTAGCAGTGTGGCAATGTAGCAGTGTAGCAGTGTGACAGTGTAGCAGTGTAGCAGTGTGGCAGTGTAGCAGTGTAGCAGTGTGGCAGTGTGGCAGTGTAGCAGTGTAGCAGTGTGGCAGTGTAGCAGTGTGGCAGTGTGGCAGTGCTGAGCAATAGCACCGCTGGGGGTACAGGCAGACAGACCAGAGGAGGAAACTATGCAAGGAGTGTTGCGAAATTCATCTATACATGAGTTATGTCATGCACACTCCGATCATTTGTCTCTCAGGTGGTTCCACGCAGCCGACCTGCTGGATGCCCTGGCAGTGCTGTCCAGCAGTTTTGCAAGGGCGACGGATGAGGAAATGCAGCACCTGTCATATTACCAGCAGCAGCAGCAGCACCAGCAGCAGCACCAGCACCAGCAGCACCAACAGCACCAGCAGCAGCAGCAGCAGCACCAGCTGCAGCACCTGAACCAGCAGTTGAGGCGGCCCGACGTGCCATCAGCGGGAGCGCTCACAGCGGACGCAGCACACACAACAATCGCAGCAAACCCAGCACGCACAGCACACACAACGACGGCGCTGCCTGTGCCTGCTGGCTGGGTGTCCCAGGCGGGGCATACTGCCCTAGGGCCTGGATCTCCGACCAGACCCACCCTAGCATCCAGCTTGCACACCCTAGCTCCCTTTTCCCCACAACAAAAGCATCCCCGGCTCCACTCTTTCTCTCACACCCCCTGTCCCCCCGCCCACGTGGTAGGTGCTGCAGGACACTTTGCTCAGATGTCTTTCTCTTCTCTCTCTCTCTCTCTCTCTCTCTCTCACTCTCACTCTCACTCTCACTCTCACTCTCACTCTCTCTCTCTCTCTCTCTCTCTCTCTCTCTCTCTCTCTCTCACTTCTTTTCTGTGTAGTTACAAATAGGATGCCTGCCCTACCTTCTTACTCCCTTACAATCCTCGCTATCTTTTTCAGCGTGGTGGCACAAAGGATACCTTCTCTACTTTTTTACAATCCTTGCTCTCCTTTTCAGTGTGGATGCACGAAGGACGCCTTCCCTACCTGGGCCTCCAAAGTGCTGGCCCTGGGCATGCGCGTTGGCAGGTGTGAATAATTCAACACAAGCGTGTTTCTCACCATCTGCGTTCATATTTGCAGACACAAGAAAAGGACATGTAGCGAGGGGGTCAGCCATGCAACGAGATTGTTCACAATTAGATGCTGTGATACGAAAGACCGTTTCTCTTGGGATCCACATCGGCACAGTGGCATGAGCAGCATTAGCCATTAGCCTCCTTTCAAGAGCGCATCATCACTACAATGGCCCCTTTTTTCCGCGTGAATTTTACAGTACACCTTTCCTTTTCACACTACAACTATTTTAGCAAGCACGGTAGTAATTGTCAAGCGTTTTCCCTGATTCACAAGTTCATCCGCATATCTTGCCATAATGTGAGGGCCCAATTGCAAAGTACCCTGTTGTACAGCCAGAAGCCGTCCTTCAAACACCCACTTGAATCACCTTAGATTGTTGCCTTTTACTTGAAGGGTCGAGGAGGTGCCCCACAGCAGCAGCGGAGGGCACGCAGCAGCAGCAGGCAGCACCACCGACATCCTGCAGCGGAAGCTGGTCCAGGTGGGAGCTTGTGTAGCTCTGCACCGCCTGGTTATTCTGTGCGGACCTATTGACACTCTTTTGAATTGAAACAAGAAGGGATCGTAGCACCGTTTTGTTTTTTCTGGATCAAAATAGGAAGGGGTTTGAGCACAATTTAATTGCCGTTTTTTTCTTTTCCCTCCTGGTTTAGCACACTTAGTAGAACCGTAATGATCTATGATGATGCTGTCACATGTAACTGAGGTTACCTAGCCCCGTGGGCGTGAACAATGGTGTCAGGACCTCCTTCTCTATTCTTACAGGTCTACACTCCAGGCACGGCCATTTTGGAGAGCTACATGGACGGCAAGGTAGGGGGTGGTCGGGTCTCTCTGCTTCTATTTGCATTTTCTTTTGTCATTATTGTTAGAATAGGGAAGGAGTTGCTGTTTTTATAGCAATGACGGGTCGTCCTTGATTTGTTTGCTCTGCATCAAGCTACAGGCATTTTTGTTTAAGGAGTGCAGTCACGTATGGGTCTCAGAAAGCTTGCAAAAAAGATCCAATTTTCAACCAGATCTTGCAGCAGAGGTAGCGCCTTGCGCTTGCTTTCCCTGAATGTCAAATGCCTTGCCGTGCGTGCCACCTTTGTTCCCCATTCTGTTTCGATTTCTGTTTCAAATAAACACTTCCAGTCCTACTTGTCACCACCCCCTTCAATATTACTCACATACCAGACTGCTCCATATCCTCGTTGCCCTCTCAGCAGCAACCACTCCCAAACTATTCCCCACCCCTTTCTCTTGCCCTATTTTCACCCTCGCACCTTAGGCTGCTCCAAATGCTCGTTGCCCTCTCAGCAGCAACCACTCGCAAAATTTTTACCACCCCTTCCCTTGCCCTACTTTCACCCTCGCACCATAGGCCGCTCCAAACCCTGGTCCCCCTCTCAACAGCAACCACTCCCAATCTGCCCATTCCACGCCCACGCTGATTGCACTGGTGAGTCACAAAGTTAGCCCTTTATTATCATTATCATTTAAGCACATTTTGCCAAGGAGATTTATTTCCCAACCTCTCATTCACTGCTGGCATTTCCTTGGTTCAGTGAGACCACTCCCTACGTCCGAAAAAAAAGGTACCGTACGAACAATATATCACGCCGCAAAAATATTGTTTTTGGGGGGTGCGGCGAGCTCACACCCCCTGAAATATATAAATAGTTGAGGGGGTGCGGATTGGTGCGGATTGAATTTAATAATTACTTGAGTTTTTGACGGGTCATGAGTGGGAAAGAGCCCCGCACCACACGATCCCAGACAGCAGCAGCATGCCCAAAAAAGAAAAAGACATTGAAAAGGCAGCGCAAGGACAGCAGCAGTGAGGGCAGCAGCAGTGAGGGCAGCGAGGAGGGGAGTGAGGAGGAGGGGAGTGACGCAGAGGGGAGTGAGGAGG
>Ga0307963_1003507_pt1 | contig 12487 bp, 19 predicted proteins | sample OrgLakmetagen594_FD_201829 | JGI IMG/M metagenome (GOLD analysis project Ga0307963, IMG submission 201829) | Saline water microbial communities from Organic Lake, Antarctica - #594 | ecosystem: Environmental > Aquatic > Non-marine Saline and Alkaline > Saline | place: Antarctica: Organic Lake...
GCCAAATTACGGTCAACATCGTGCTGTACGGTGGCACCGTACTGTACGGTCGGACACCGTCTTTTTAAACAGACCGTACTTGCACCGTATTGTACGGCGTATTACGGTACGGTACCGTAATTACGGTCAAGAAAGCTGAAGTACGGCGTATCTCGACAAGCCTGAATTTAATGCAGAATGTGCCCGCATCAAACTGTGCAGTCAGAATGATGCTGGCAAAAGACCCCTATGAACTTGCAATGGCAGTGCAAACCAGAGAGTTTGTTTTGGCACCAGAATTGGGCGGTAGACACCGTGTGCAGCTTGGCAAATGTAGCTCAGGAAATCACACTCATGCATACGCATGTACGCGTAGATTAATGAGCACACACACACACACACATACACACACCCACACACCTACACCATTTCACTCCAAACGTCACACACACAGAGGTACCCACAACAACACCCAGCCGCATTCAACGCAATTACAACACACAGACACGCACACCGTTCCCTTGTATCTTCACAGAACAAACACACGTACACAACCACAGAATCACACACACACACACATGTTGCAGCATATCCCCTCCCCCTTCCCCTGATTTGCACACAGAAGCAGCAGAGCACCAGGTAACCCACGTGCACCCTCCCCCACCTTCTCCTACCCGCGCGGAGGGCTGGCAGCCCCCTACTCAAGCGCCCCTGACCGAGCACCCTACAATAGGCGTCCCATGGCGGAGAGGGATTTGCCGGGTGATAATGGTGCTGCAGCTCTGCGCGACAGCCGGCCTGTATATGAGAACGGAGGGGGGCGCAGTAGCGGGGGTCGGGGAGGGGGCTATGTAGGAGGACGTGAGGATGATGTGCGCAGGCCCTTGCCTCCATTTGCACGTGCCTTAGACTCGCCCCCGAGGTGTGTGTGTTTGTGTGTGGAGGGGGTGGGAGTATAAGTGGGGGTGTGGGCGTGGGTGTGGGTGTGGGTGTGGGTGTGGGTGTGGGCGTGGGCGTGGGCGTGGGCGTGGGCGTGGCCGTGGGCGTGGGCGTGGCCGTGGGCGTGGGCGTGGGCATGGGTGTGGGTGTGGGTGTGGGTGTAAGTGCGGGTGTGGGTGTGGGTGTGGGTGTGGATGTGGATGTGGGTGTGGATGTGGGTGTGGGTGTGGGTGTGGGTGTGGATGTGGGTGTGGGTGTGGATGTAGGTGTGGTGGAGTTAATGCCTAGGTGCGTTTATACCTATGTCATGAGCGTGCCGGTCAGTGTACAGTAAGGGCGTTTTGGCTGCAATGCAAGAGAGAAAAGGTTCAATAGATAAGAGGCAGGGCGGTGTGAGCGGTGCCTTATACACAATACGAGACATTGTCCTGCATCTATCTCTCCCTCCTCATGAGTATTTCAGCTTCAAAGTAAACATTTCTCAACAACTCTGTAGTGGTTTGTATTGTGAAGAAGCGGTGGACACCAGGAATTCCCAAGGAATGTATAAGCAAGAGTAATAGAGCGATGCCTCACTTATGCTACACTGCAAGAACTGGAGTTGTTACACAAATCCCTCAGCGGTTTCCTTTCAATATTCGACACATAACACATAACACACTCCTTTGCTATCTGGTCACACACTACAAAGGTGTAACCAAACACAAACACAGGCGTAAACAAACACAAACATACACACGCACATGCATGTGCATAAGCACTCAAGCTCATGGATGCACGCATATACGCACAGGGGTCGCTCCCCCTATTCTTCTGCCCGCATGGGCCCTCATGACCTTTATCCACATGCAGGAGATGGAATGGACAGGTGTGTGTGTGTGCATGTATGTGTATTCTTACAGTGTGTAATTGCGTGCATGTGTGAGTGCATTTGTAGTGCATGTCCGCATGCTATGACCTTCAAACGTGTCAGATTTGCTCGCTGTGTAATGCAACAGCAGAATCGCCTGAAACACATCCCAGGGGCAGCAAACTTCATACTTTACTTGTACAAACACGCACAGAACACGTGCACCCTTCTATGGGCCCTCAACGCCCCCTCAGCACACGCACAGGCACAAACGTACACACGCATACAATCATATACAATACACAATGTACAATATACGAACACAACACGGGCGCATACACCCTCCCATGGGCCCACCACGCCCCCTCAGCCGCTCACCCCCTCCTTATGCACGTAGACCTCCGCCCCCAATGTATGCAGACAAGTACGACAGGTACACAAACCTTTTCTCCTTGCTCGTTGTGTTTGAATCGTGGCCGTGCCAGGGGTGGTGGCGTGGGTGATGCACGCACTTGTGAATGTGTAGCGTGTCCCCTCTTTTGCTACAGAGAGGCCATTCATCCTCTCCATGTATGGTATGCCCATGTGGCCTTCAAATTGCCTGAACACCTCGTTTACGTGTTTGCACAAAGTAGGCTTGTGCAGCCTTACACGCCACGTAGCTTTTAACACCTTGTGGATGTGTTCACACAGTATAGGCGTGAGCAATGAGCGCTGAGTCAACAAGGTGCAGCCCCATGTGAACAGTAAGGGGTGTTGCGTGACGCTCCTTGTTGTATGCCTGGACTGTGAATGTGCTGGCAGTGCTCACAATAAGTTTTGGGCGAGTGTGTTATATTCTCAGCTGTGGCCGTCAAAGGATGCAAAAATAAAATCAAACAGAGACACACTTCCCCCCCCACCCACACACACAGCCTGTTCTTAATTGCCTCCTGACCTGGACACCCACACACACGTATATAATACAATTACAAACACACACACATACGTACAAACACACACATGTATACACGTACACGTGCACACACTAGGGGTCGTGGTCCCCCCATGGCTCCTCCCTCCTATTACGCTGGAGGCATGCCTCGAGGGGGTCCTCCTCCCCCAGGGTCTCGTTACGCTTACGACATGGACCCTTACAGGTAAGGGTTTTTAACGGGTGATGGACATGTCATGGGTCATATCACAGATGTAATGGGTCATATCACAGATGTTACGTTGACGACATGGACCCTTGCAGGTAAGGATTTTTAACAAAAAATGGACACATGTGAAGTATTAAATCACATTTGAACGGGTAATAGGTCATATACATGCAACCAGTATGCTTTAGCAATACGCATCAACACATGAAGCGTCTTGTGGGTCTGTTCAGTGTGTGGGTTTTTATGTTAATGATTATGGGGGAGAAGAGAGGACTGAGTTCAGGTCAGTTCCAGCATAACCTAGTTCAGCATGGCCCGGTTGAGCATGACTTAGTTCAAGATATTGAGAGTTTGGGGGCAAACAGGAGGAACATGGAGGCCAGCGTATGTGCTTTGAAAAGACATAAGAGGGGTTGGACCTTGAATAAGAATGTCACACGCGCTTGCATTTGTATGAGCAAACACATACACACTCACCTCTCCATTTGAAGGGCGACCTATGCTCCTGGGCCTATGGACCCTTACGGCCCCCCGGATGACAGAGGGCGTGGTCCTTACAGGTATGAGGAACAACAGCTGAGAATGACAGCTTGACCCGACAGCTGAACCCGCGCTCAGGCCTCCCATCCAGCACAGTGCAGATGTGTAGGGCTGGCCAGAAGCGTGTTCTTACACTGCTTGCTGTTTGTGTACCTGAGGTTTCTCTGCCAGCAGCACCGTATACAGGTGCCGACGGCGTATGTGGATCTAGCCCACCCTACAATGTGCCCTCAGGCTGGGTGGAGAAGGAAGAACTGCGCAGGCAGTGCAAAACCACTCCCCACGTTAGATAAGGAGAGAAAGGGTCAAACTTGGATGGCGATACATGTGCTCAACTTGGGTGGCTGAATGTGTGCTCAGCTTGATGGCTATACTCTAGCTTTGCTAGGAAGCTTATACGTGTGCTCAATGTGGGTGGATGTATGTGTGGTCAGCTTGAGTGGCTGTGTTTCAGCTTGGTGGCTGTAGAAGTGCTCAGCTTGGGTGGCTGTGTGTGTGCTCAGCTCGGTGGCTATGTTTCAGCTTGGTGGCTGTGTGTGTGCGCTCAGCTTGGGTAGCTGTGTGTGTGGTCTACATCCGCTGTATGTGTATGGTTGTGGCCAACCCTCCTAAAGGGCGCCATGGGTATAATGGCAGAGGCCACCTCAGGCCATGATACCATAAGTGTTTCTCAGGCTGCAATCTAGGTCTCATGTTCCTCTCTTCCCATCCTGTGATTGCCCTTGAAAAGGTGACACACAAGTCAAACCCATTATTTTGAGGCCAGAGGCCGTGAAAGACAGCTTGGCGTTGCTGTATGTGCTCATGTTCTGTTCAAACCCAGCATCCCTTTTGTGAATTGATGGTTTGGGAATGAAATTTTCCTGTAAGCTGTGCCAGCTTTGTATGGCTTCAATTTTGGCGGCAACCCCTTTAACTACATTTTCTTTTGCGGACTTTTGTACCTTTTCAGAGATGCACACACTCTCTTTCTCTCACACACACACGCACACACACACACACACACACACACACACACACACACAAACACACACAGGGGCAGCCATGCCCCCCATGCCACGCTCCCCCGCCACCGCTCCTTCTCTCCCCCCCTCCACTCCCTCCCACGCAGCAACCCTCACAGGGCAGCCTACCCCCCCCCTTTGGCCGATGACCCCCCTATGATGATGGCTCGTCCAGGGGGTGGCAGTGGAAAGCCACACGCTTATGCAGCTCCTACCTCTCCTCCCCGGGGGGCGGGTTACCCCCCCTCAATGCGGTGCCCTCCGGCAGCAGTGTCCCCCCCTCCTCCTGCACGCCGCACCTATCCTGACAGGTAGGATGCACGCACGCACGAACACACACATGCACACACACATGCTTTTACCGCATCAGCCAGAAGCGTGTGTGTACAGACGCTGCATAGGACCATGCGTACAGAAGTTCCCCTGCCCGGTATACCATGTACGCTATGTACACAAGTACATATGTGTGCATGCAAGGAAATTATGTGCGCATGGCTGGTACACCATGTACGCTATGCAAATATTTACACATGTGTGCATGCAAGGAAAATACGTGCGCATGGCTGGTACACCATGTACGCTATGCAAATATGTACGCATGTGTGCATGCAAGGAAATTATGTGCGCATGGCTGGTACATCATGTACGCTATGCAAATATGTACACATGTGTGCATGCAAGGAAATTATGTGCACATGGTTCTGGCCAACCCTAATTATGAATTCCAAAGCACCCAGCAAGGCGCAAACATTTGTGACACCCCTCCTCCCTCATGCAGCACCTATCTGGTCAAGCAGCTTGCACGCGCACACATGCTTAAGACACAACTCACACACAATTGCAAACACACGCAAGCACACACACATACCTGCTCAAACACTCTCTTTTGTTACCCCTCCTCTAATATTCTGCACCTACTCAAACCAGATGCACATACAATCACGAGCTGCTCGTACACTTCAAACGACTGACATCACATCTATAGCCACACGCGCGTGCACACAATCTCTTATAACAACCTACTCACACACACACACACACAAAACAACATATACACACAAAACAAATGCTCACACATCACACACACATTTTTGTTATTGCCTGCCTAACCCCCCATTTTTTTGTTTGGCAGGGATTTGCTGCAAGAAGGGACAGCGGAGAAAGCATATGCCGCGCCATCCGCCTTGAACTCTGATCAATACCCTTCCCGTGCCCCTAAACGTGGTTACTCCCCCCCCCCTCGTCGCCATGACTCTCCACCGGTAAGGGGCATAACGTAGAGCTGGAATGAGAAGGTCCAAGGGGCTGCATGGTGCTAGATGCGGTGTCGTGCGCTGAACGTGTATGTGTGCGCGCTTGCGCTTGCGTGTTTTGTGTGTGTTTGTGTGTGCATGCACGTGCATATGCATGCATCGATGCATGTTTTTGTGCAAACACAAAGTCCCACACTCAAAGAGCACATGCGCACACATGTACAATCAAACACACTGATCACATTCACACACCACCACCACCACCACCACCACCACCACCGCCCCAGGGTGAACTGTCAAGACCACTGCTGCCTGATGAGAGGGACCCTTACGAGCGCTGGGTGCCCGCCGGTTACCCTTCCTCCTACTTCCCCTCCGCGCAAGCAATGGCACGCCACGCCCGTAACACTCGTGATGTGGAGGTGGATGCGGATGCGGGGAGGGGGCTGCGTCACGGTGGTGCATCTCCGGTAGCTGCTGCTGCGGGTGCAGCAGTGCCGCTGAAAAGGAGTGCTGTAGGTGAGTGTGGGTGTGAGAGGTTGGGTGGCTGTCGATGTGCTTGAATTCTGGGCTGAGGGAGTGTTTGTGGGTTCGGATGTATTTTTCAGGGCCGTGAATGTGGGGAAAAGTGCCGTGATGCGTGTGTTTGAGCAGGAGGTGGGTGGGTGCTTGAGGGGGGGTGGGTATTTCGATTGAAGGATGCACTTTTGCATCAATACATTTTGGCATTCAAATGTGTGTGCGCTCGAACAAAGGGTCAGGTATTTGTACCTAGTTCAAGGTCAGTTGCAGTGCCAGTGGATCAAAGAGCAAGTCACTGTATGTTGGTCGCTTTTCGTGCTGCTCAGAGCAACAGTCTGAAGTACGCATGAAGGAAGATGCATGCACAGCAGCATACTTGCTGCGTACATTTATGTACAAAGATACACGTGCAAACGCGCAAACGCACACACACACACACGCACACACTGGCTGCTGTGGTAAGTGGGCTGACATGGCAGGGTAACCTTATTTTGACGAGTTTAATTGTACAAAAATGTTGGCAGGGGTCCACACACAGCTGTAGCTAGCTCAGGCACAGTGGCGCTCTCTCTCTCTCTCTCTCTCTCTCTCTGTGTGTGTGTGTGTGTCTGTCACGCATGTCTGTCACACATACACACACAAACACAAACACGCACACAGTACTTATTTACTTACCGGCAACAGTACTTTCACATAGCCACAATTATTTTGAGCAGTAGTGCAAACACACATCCACACTCCCATACACCCTCACTCACACAGATACACACTCATACACACCCACACACACGCGCACGTGTTTCCAGGTGAGCCAGACAGCAGGACTCCCATGCCAGCGAGGGACCCTCCTGCTTCATACACCAACAGGTCAAGACGAGGGGGACCACCCATGCACCCTGATGTGCCCATGTCTCCCATTCGAGGAGTTCCAGACGGGGATGGCTATCTGGACAGCCGTGGTCAAGGTGGGTGGTGTGATTAGATAAAATGTGGGGATTGAGACGGCGAATGGTGTACTAGGTGGTGTGAGTGAGCAGCGGTGAGTGAGTGGCAGGATGAGCTAACAGCGTTCAAGTCTGCTGTGTTGTTGGCTAAAGGGGGAGTGCTAGATGGGGGACTTGGGCTATGGTGACATTGCCAGTAGGAGGTGGCTGTGTATGGGTGGGTGGGTGCTGAGATGGAATGTAGATATCAAGTGTCAAGAAGACTTATGGTTATGAAGTGCTAGGTTGAGGACATGGCTGCGGTGGCACTGCTCAAAGCAGGCGGTCTGTATTTGTGGTGTGTGTGTGTGTTTGTGTGCCGGACCTGAGATGGGATATGGCTTGAAAGTGCTGAGACGGAAAGGGCTATAAGGATCTAGATTGAGGACATGGCCACGGAGGCACTGCTCAAAGCGGGTGGTCTGTGTGTGTGAGTGTCTGTGAGTGTGTGTGTGTGTGTGTGCGGGACCTGGGATGGGAGATGGCTCTGAAGTGCTAAGATGGAAAGGGATATAAGGTGCTAGACTGGGGGCATGGCTATGGAGACACAACTCAACGCGAAGCAGCTTGGAGGCCTGGGGGGGGGAGGGAGCCGAGGTGGGATGTAACACGTGTACGGTGATTGTGATTAGGGTTGGCCAGAACCGTTTACGCACACTGTATATGACCGTATACGTGGTAATTTCTCAGCTAATATTTCTGTGTGTATACCGTACATACATAAACTGTATGGTTTTGGCCCACTCTAATTGTGAGTGAACGGAGGGGTGAGCTGCAAGCTTGAGTACGGGACAGGTCTTTAGTTAAAGGGGATGTGCCTGATGAGAGTAACCTCATGGTTATGTGAGGACAGCTGTGCTGGTAAAAACATTCGGGCCTATGGTGGATAAAGAGTCTGCTTGTGGTGTAGGGGTATGCAGACGCTCGTACAGGGACAGCACACTACAATGTGTCGCAAGCGGAAAGTGGAGAGGTGTAGCCTGTCTGTCATGTGTGTGCGTGCGTATTCTCATGTATTACATAGAGCGATGTGCTTGTGTGTGGTGAGTGCGAGTACTCACACAGTATGCACACACACACACACGCACACACACACACACATATTCACATACCATGACGCACAACTGCACACTTAACTACACATTGATTCACAAACCCACACCCACACATATACACAATCACTGTCTCACATGCCTACATACACACATGTGCCTAAATGCTTCCCTGCCGTCCTTTCCTTGCTCTGCAGCCTACGACAGCAGGCAGCCTCCTCCCAGAAGCAGCCTCCAGCCAGATAAGCACCAGCCGTCCTACCCCCCCTCCGCATTCGCCCCTGCTCCTGCACTCACCTCAAGCAGGGGCTACCCTCCCCTTTCCTCTACCTCTGCGCCCGCCATACATCCAAGGGACCTTGCCGCAGGCTACCCTCCTGCCAGCAGGCGGGCTGCTGACAATGGCGCAGGTGGTGGTGGTAGCGTTGGTGGAGGGGACAGGTATGACGACCGGCCAAGGAGCTTGAGCAGAGGCCGTCCCCCCCCCCTGTCTTCCACACGCACTGGCTCTCCACCTGCCAAGCGCAGCCGCCTGGAGAGAGATAACCCCCACCTGTCAGATTACCGTGCGCCCCCTCCTCGTGGTGGCCGCGGTGGCGGAGTCAGTGCTGGTGGTGGCGGAGGCAATGGTGGGCCTGAAGCGCACGGTAGCAGGAGTGCTGCTGCTGCTGCTGCTGCTGCTGCTGCTGGTGGTAGTGGTAGTGGTCGTGCGTATGGCAGCAGCAGGGGAAGTGAGATGGAGGGCAGGGGGCACAGAGACGACGTGGGGAGGGGGAGTGGCAGCTGGGCGCGTTCGCCACCGCGTGCGCGTGCGGTCTCTGCCAAAGAAGCTGCTGCAGCAGGGCCAGGCGGGTTTGGTGGCAGTGCGACAGCTGCCCCAACGTTCGGCAGCCGCCACAACTTGGCGCCCGCGGGCAGCTACAGCGTGCCTTTGCCTCGAGGGATGGTGCACCCCAGCAGCCACATGCGAGGGGGGGGAGGGGGGCCTTCTAGGGCTCGTGCGGGTGGGGTGGATTACGGCACGGTGGTGGACAAGGAGGCCAAGGTGGGTGTGGAGGTGGGGGGGTTTGGTCTCTGTCCTGCGCCTCCAGGTCAATCCCGTCCTGTTAGAGGGTGGCTCTGTTCAAGGTCGTTGACTTGTTTTGTCAACCTGTCTATGTTTGTGTCTCTACCTGAGCCTGGTCACAGCACCTTCTCATGTTCCTGGCTTGTTTGTTCTTGTTTGCTACTCTCCACTTTCAGTAGTTCCTGTCTCTGTTCTGATTTCTGTCTGCCGTTGTATGGTCTGCATACTTGTGCACGAGGCGCGTAGAGCTGTGGGGCGAGTACCCCAGCCAGTTCTTGCGTCATTGTTAGTGCCGCAGTGTGCTCTGAACTTTACGCTTTGTTTCTTAGGGCACGTGCGCGTTGGAGGGTGTTCAGGACTTTGCTGTCCTTGCTCTCTTGCACAACTCTAGTGCCCACTCTAGATTCAAGTGGTATAACACTACAGCGTACGTAACCCACACAGGCACTGTACGGTAAATGAACAAAACATTGGAATACACCTTGTTTTCCGACACTTTCTAGTTCCTCGATTTACACATTCACAGGCACATCATGCATTCAGTTGTAATTTACGTTCATCTGACTTCACCCTCAACCACCCAATTACATGTTTTGACCACCTCACTCCCCGTACTCGTTGATCGTCCAGATGTGGCTGGTTCTCAATAACATGTTTTAAGCACTCAATCATACTGTTCTATAGTCGATCTTACACGCTCAGCTACGTATTCTAACGGCTGCACCCAACGTACTCATTGGTCGAGTGTAGGTGTGGTTTTACCGCGACCCGTCCGGCGGTCAGCAGGGCCCGTGTAGTGTGAGCCAATTCAAGACCTGGATCGCCAACATGGCCAAAGATTCCAACTTGTCTACGCAGGTGTGTGTGTGCGCGTGTATGTGTATGTTTATGTGTGCGTGTGCGTGTGTGTGTGTGTGTGTGCGCTAAGTCTCGCCTTACTTCTGCCTGTATAACACTATTGTTTGCCTTGATCAGTGCAGCTCTTCCCCACATGATTACCGTTGTTAGTTTCAGTATTGTACAACTCGGCCAAGGTCTCTTCTGCATTCCCAGTTCAGTTTGTCTCGTGCCAAATGTTGTGTTGTGCTGGTATGCATTGCTGTGTTGAGCAAGGTGTGTGATTCCTGCTGGTATGGATTACTGAGCGGGGTGTGTGCGTGATTCTCACGCGAGTGCATCCCTGATCAACGTGCATCGCAGTTGGAGCAGTTCAAGTCTGTGGATGTCTGGGACCGGGATCCCACGCATGCCGTGCAGCTAGTGTCCTTATTGAACAGATAGAAGGGATCCACGGGAGTGTGTATGCTCGTGAGTGTGCGTCTGGCCTCGTATTGCAACGTAGACTTTCCTGTTTTTACTGTAACCATTGCGCGCGAGATGAGATTTTGTGGTGTCAAATTTGAGGGCAGACAAGCATGTGCACTAATCGGGGAGTGACGTCCTGGAATAGGAAGAGGCACTTTTTCAGCCTGAATGTGCGTGTGCGTGTGCGTGTCTGTATCTTGACAGCGTGCGTAGACTGTTACCGATTCAGGCCAGAGGAGTATGTGGCTTTGCTATTTGCTGCAGAGGCAAGGATTGGACCGCTAGCTCTGGATAGAGCCATACAGCGCGCCCTTTTTTCATTAATTTTGCCTGCGTTAATGCCAACTTGCCCGATAATGATGTTTGCCTTGCCTTCCCTATTAATTTCGTTCCACCTGGGTATCATGGTATTGGAGCCATGAGTTCTTTTCATTGCTGTGGTGTTTGTTTGGTGCATGGGCATGCTCAAATGGGGTTGCTGATGGTACCAACCTGGCCTACAAACTGTAGTGGGGAGACGGATGCTGAAAGTAGTTCCATTCATGGGTGTACCATGTAAGCCCTTACAGTCAGTAACTTTTTTGCACTTGCTCTTATAGCCTTTTTGACATGAAAGGTCTCTCCTTTGGTTAACCTATTTGTTTTCAGCTGGTGTCCATGGCAGTCAGCCAGCACGATCTTATAGCTGACGGATTTTCAGCTTAGATTTCCCTTTTGCTGCTACCATAAGCTCTCACTGTGCAAAGTTCGACACACATCATCAAGGCCAAGGTGTCTGTGTGTACACTTCCGTAGACACAAGTCCGTACAGGGCCAATGAAAATTTTCCAATAAAAACGTTCGTTGGCCTATCGCTAGCTTCAAGCTTCCAAACTGTCCGTACCAGACGTGCATTTTCCAGTACTATTATCAGCTGCCATCAGGAGCCGGTTTCAGGTCAAGCCAGCTACCCTCCTCCTGATGATCCCCATTGATCTCTTTCTTTTTCTTTTGGTGGAGGATTTTTATGGTACCCGGTACCAAAGTCGCTCTGAACACAGAAGCTGCAGAATTATGAGCCCATTGATCTCAGCCGATTTGTCGTAGACTTCGGGGCAGTGCTGGGCAAAAAAAAGAAAAAATAAAAACTATGCAAGCAGTGAAGATCACTCCCCACATCAATTAAGGAAGAGGAGCCACTTTGGTACCGAGTACCGTAAAGCTCCTCCACCGCGAAAAGGAAAGGAAAAATTAATGGGGATCAAGAGGGTTGCAGGCTTGGCCTGAAACCGGCTCCTGATGAGAGTTGATAATAGTACTGGAAAGGGCACGTCTGGTATGGACAAGTTTAGCAGCGAAGTTCACAGAGTGCACATGGAGCTTGGCGGCAGACTTCTTAACTCTTTGAGAATCAGGACCCAGTTCCTTAAAAGGCTTCAGATTGTGAGTGTTGTAGATGGTGCCACCCACACCCAAAAGGATGATGTGGAGAGTAACGGAGGCTCCTTGGAGAATGTTGCAGAGATCTTTATGCTGTTCCTTTTTTTTTTGTGGTGTTACAGCTACTGCCCCCAGGGACCTGACAGACAACAAAAAAAAAGAGGAGGGAGGGCTCAAGCAGAGGAGAAAGCAAGAGGAAGCTGCTCAAGGAGACCCAGAACCAGGGAAAGGAAACCAGGAAAAAGAAAAGGACCCAAGTAGAGTACAGAGTTGAGGGAGCGCAGGACAGAAGACGCAGAAGAAAAACAGGAGGATGGAAGGAGACGCCAAACACACGAAAACGGGGGGGAGACGCACAGAGTTGCAGTTGTTGAGACAAGAGCGGCAAGCATAGAAGCACGGCAAAGAGAGGCTAACACGGCCGAAGAACCCT
>Ga0307963_1003509_pt1 | contig 12481 bp, 14 predicted proteins | sample OrgLakmetagen594_FD_201829 | JGI IMG/M metagenome (GOLD analysis project Ga0307963, IMG submission 201829) | Saline water microbial communities from Organic Lake, Antarctica - #594 | ecosystem: Environmental > Aquatic > Non-marine Saline and Alkaline > Saline | place: Antarctica: Organic Lake...
CCTCGCGCAGTAAACAAGAAAGCAGTCACGTATCACAAGTGGTGTGGGAGTTCTGAGAGTGGTCCTAGAGGTTCTCCTTTTTCTATCCCCTCCTACTTGTACAAGGATTTAGACAAACATGTGTTGAGGAATTTCAGTAGGTTCAGATTGCGTGCACACCATTTGAGAGTGGAGTCTTGCAAATGGCATGGTGGTTCTAGCCTTTGTAATCCAAACTAAACTTATACACACACATCCTGAGACATATCAACAGCTTTTCTCTCTTTCTCCTTGATGCTTTCTCTTCGCGCTTTTTCAAAACGTTCTCTTTCTCTATACACTTTATTCTTCTACATACATCAGTTTCATGTTTCCTCTAGCTTCTGTGTCTTTTGTTTAGCCAGGTATAGTTTCAGGCTTTTTCCAAACTTCCGCTGAGATGCCCTTTGAGGCATATATAGTGATGTAACCTTACCTTACCTTACCTATAGGTTGAGCAGCCATGCCAGGCTGGAGGCCTTCTAAACTAAACTAAATGATTCAAATTACATATTTTGGGTCATGCTGCAATACCAATCTATACAATCAAGCAACTGAATCAGTACCATTTGGTACAAGCAACATCAGCTATTGTTTGATCTCACAACACATGCTCTCAGTGAGACGATCACAACCACTCAATCTCAATTCTTCCCATGCCACCCGACATGCCACAACAACGGTGCATACCAAATTTGTCAATTCTTCCCTTCCACCAGTGTTCTCTTCTCTAGCATAAAACTCTAACGGTGTTCTTCTCTATAAAACTTCTTACAGACCCACAAGTGCCAAAATTGTGGCCATGAGGGCTACCAACATAATCATACAAGGGGAGGCGGGGGCGGGTGCTGCGCTGTCGTTTAAGATTTCTTTGATGGATGCCTCCTGGTCTGGGGTGAGGGGAGCGGATGTTGAGTAGCAGAACCTCTTGCCGTCAAAAAACCTCTTGCAAGTGAAGGTGCCGGTGGTGGAGGCCGCCAGCAGCTTACGGGCGTCAGGGTTGTCGTCGGACACCGCGTACCCATCTGCTGACGTCTTACTTGCAAATGTCTCAGCCCTGCGATGTCAGGCAGCAGTCGATAGCGCGATCACATCAGTGTTGTGCACAAACGGCGTCATTCAAAACTGGCACCGTAAATAACAATCGTAAATTAACGGCGTTACCGTCACTAAACTATGACGATTGACGGCGTAATTTACTATTTTCACCGTCAATCTGACATAAATTACGCTGTCAGCGTCATTTACCATTGACACCGTCAAGCGTCAGGTGCACGACACTGTATCACATGTATCCAACGTTAACCATTGTTGTGTCTTACCCATTTCCAATGGTGTGAACACCTTTCTGTGCTGGGGCCATGCTGCAAGGCGTTCAGGTTCAGGCATGGCTCACCTTGTCTCGTACCAACTCTCAACAGTCATGTCGCAGTCATCATCAGCGCGGCAATCCTCGTTGCCGTACTCTGATTCCATCACAATGTAAGACTCCATCATCTGCGCGTTCAGAGGGCAAGCATATCAGGATGTTATTTTAGGAGCACCAGCAGCAGACCAAACGGTGTTTGGTGTAGCTAAAGCCTTCCGTCAGGACAGTTGGCATTTGTGAAAAAAATACGATTGCTTATTCAAGTCAACTGCACCTTTTTCAGGGCAGCAGCATTGTCTTCGTCCAAAAGGTTGCTAGACAAGTCGCTGACTGAGATATCCAGCTCCTCAGCCAGGGTCTCGAAGGCCTGCCACACAAAAGTACGTGTACACCATAAAATGTACAGTGCTATCAGATCAACTTAAGGTCAAAAGTTGACATGGTGTTGATTAGTATACATCAGCTAGGCATCAGAACCAGATAAATCTCACATTTGAGATCGCCTGATGCATGCAATCCGAGTAGCTGTCAGTGGAGAAGCTAAAAAGTACACGCACCCTGTCACTTGGCATGAAGACGAGGAACTTGGCTTCCGGATTGTTAAAAAGTGCGTCAATCTCCGGAATGCCCTTAACCACGGCCTCCGCAGTTGCGTAGGACTCCCCAGTGATACCGGCACCAGATCTTGACCACTGTCCGTCTGCACGAGGAATGTTGTGGTACAAACACATGGTGAAAAGTATGTAGATGCAAACATGAGCGCATGCAGAAGAACAAAAAATTTCCATCTCAACCTGCAAGAATGGGCAAATTTATGAGGATGGAGGCTTTCCATGACCTAATTACACACACACACACACACACACACAACTTGTCAGCCAGCAAAACGGCAGAAACAAACATATACTTACTTGCGGGGCTTGCACTCTCCTCCACTTTGGTTGTGAAGTTGCCAGACAGGAGGGCCTGCACAAAAAAAAAAAAACACTGGGTTCAATGTCCTATGTGTTGCTTTAGCATTGGAGATGCAACTAGGGCGTTTGTGCAGATCAAGAGTAACCTGTTACACTACTACTGACGACGACCTAATACGCCTATTACGACTAATGATGATTAACAACAATGAAACACACACGACGACTAAACACACACACACACCTCACTGTCAGCGCACACACCTTGTCGATGTAGTACACGTAGCCGTTCTTCTTGCCATCATTCAAGGCGTCAGCAACAAAGCCGTTGGCGTTTGGGCCGTACCGGTCGACAACATTGGCAGTCTCTCCATTGGCCTCAATCATCTTAGGCCACATGTTGTCGTCCACAGTGATTTCAAGAGACTTGGAGGCAACGGTGGCATCACCGCCTGTGCCGCTGGCAGCCCTGTGTGTGTGTGTGTGTGTGTATGTGTGTGTCGTTCTTGGGATAACAAAAGGCAGACAGAGATACGTCCAGCATGCACACACACTATTACTGGGGAAAAAACTTCACGCACCAAGTGTTGTAAGTCTTGTTAGTGCCGTCCATGACAACATCAATGAGTGTGTGCTCGTAGATGATCTGCGATGAGGTCAATAAAGAAAACTGACGATTGGCTGATAGAAACAGGAAAAGGGCAGGCTCTGTTTTGCATTCTGCATAATGCATCCATCACACCTAGGCAGTTTTGCATATTGCGTGGCAATCGGCAATCCATGCATAAAAAGAAATGGATAAACAAATGTGTGTTTTGAGAGAACATGTACAGACACACACCTGTCGAATGAGGTCAGGTGACGCAAGGAGGTTGGCAACGGTCAAACCACCTGCACAAAACACAGGCAGGAATCTTGTCAGCTTAACAATAGCGAGTGGACATAAGACAACTATCTGCGAAGGACCGTGCGATCGTGGGTGGCTTAAACCTTTTTGCCACGCACGCAGGTTCAGAAGTATGCACTGCTTTAAAAACCCAGCTGCCGGGTCTTCAAATCACATCCTACTCACTGAAATTGTTCACGACATCGGTCATGGCGGCATCAGATGGGATGAAAATGGCGGCACGAAGGGCAGGACCTGCACGCAAAGTGTGTGTGTGTTTGAGAGGACCTGAACAGAGTGCAAAGTGGCAACATGGAAGTCAAATAATGGGACTCTGCTGGCACTCTTTTGTCCTGCACTCGCTGCTGTCACTCTAACCTGGATGTTGCATGAACGCAATTGATTCACAGAAAACGAGCTTACCGTTAACAGCCAACTGAGCCCTCCTGAGCAGACTATCCTTCACAGCAACCAAATCCTCAAAGACGCTGTAGTTGGTGCTCACTGACGATGGTCCATTGGCCTCCAAGTTAAATTCTACACACGTGGGAGACAGGATCAGTGATGGGTGAAGGGCAGAGAGAGAGGAAACATGCCAAAAAAACAGAGCAGGGCATTAACCCCAGAGTCACAAGCCTTACCTGCCAAGTTGAGTGTGTGTGCGTGCAACAGAAGCTCAAGGCAAAAGGGGAGAAGAGAAGATGAAGTTAATGCAGCGACTGACCTGCCAGGTTAAACTTAGTTGCTTCCTCCACTGGCAACAAGACGTCGTCAATGACGTGCATGTGGCCTTGGTGGGATGTACTGTTTGCCAAAGAGAAGCCTGCAAGGAGGAAACCGACAGAGTAAGGTAAGAGCTTCGCTTCACCACCGTATTTGTTGGACCTATGCAGTGTCGCAGACCGGTCAGTTGACAAAAAGTTGAGATGTGTGGTGAATGAAGAGTCTTACAAACCTGTGGGGGTAATGACCTTGACGTTGTCAGTGACGTTGGTGGTGAACTTCTTGTCCAGACCATGTGTGATTGTGTTGACACCATCGAGCTGAGAAAGCTGCAGGGTTGCTCTCTCAAAAGAGATGTCATCAGTAAGCCTGCGTTTAAGGGGGGGGATATTGAGCGTGTGATGCTATACACTCAATTGAGCAATACATCAGCAAGACTCCAAAACCCCTTGATAAGAAACGAGCCCACTTACAAGGTGTCTGCGGTGTCGTTATTACTGAAGCTGCTGTGAGGATCCTGAGCAAGCTTGACATCAGGGAGGTAGTGGTACTTCAGAATAGTGCCTACAAGCATCTTCAGACCCTCGGTGGACACCAATTCTTCCTGCGATAGTGTAAGGCAAAGTATATTTTGATAAAAATAGTGCGTGTCTTGACCTAATAGAAGGGCAATGAATGTGGGATTAACAACTGAGAGCTTCCTGGAACGTGCTGCGCCTTTCTCGAGCGGTATGTGACATGCTGCTGGTTGTTTACTCGCCAGGCAGGATAAAAGCAGACAAGGACAGGAACACCCATAACGAACACATTGGCATATCAGGCCTCATTGATTAAAAGCTGCACGTGCCAGAGCATCTTGCTTCACGTGTATCACGTTGATTTCATACGCCAGATGAGACAAAGGCAACAGGCACAGCAAGGAGACTCACAGTTGAGGGCGCAGTAGTGCCATCCGCAACTACAGCTGATAGTAGCTTTGCGAATGCACCGTTTGAAGGGGCAAAGAAGGTGGTGTCATTGCCGGTGTCCAGGTCTTGCTTCAGGAGGTTGGTGACGTCTGGGAAGGCACCAGAGTCAAGTACTGCCTGGGGAGGAGAGCAGGTCAGAGAGAGAGAAACATCAGATTGGATTGATTGCGAGCACAAGTGAAACACACGAAGAAAATTTGAAACAGTGCACAGGAGGCTGAGATGGGGACCCTATATTCCTGCCCCGAACAAGTTACAAACAAAGTAGTTATGGAATAGAGCAAGCTAGGCCTTGAGGTCTACCTGTAAGGTGCTAAGGATGCCATCCTGCTCTGCATTGACCTTGGCGATGGCATCATAGTAAGTTGAGGCAGCTGCAGCAGTAGAAAACAAGTGGCTGTATGTAAATACAGCAATGTTTATTGCTGGATCACCGGCTTCCTATTCTACACTCCTCATGTTCATCACTCCATGCACAGGCCCTCCCACACCCTACTTCAAACATGGGCAGACTAACGTCACCCGTGACACGACGCCTAAACCTTATGACATTTACGCTTATTTTACTCCTGGAATGTTATTGCATGACAAGGGGCAGACAAAAGAAGACCCGCATCCACACGCATGCAGTCATTGCGACAACATGTGTTGGCGTGTACTGGAGTGCCGCACTCCACACACAGACCTGCATCCACACTCTGCGAACAGTCAGACCAACACGCAGGCAGATCCATACTTCCCAACAGACAAAACAGATGTACATGTACAAAAGCCAACAAATATACACTCCACGACAGACCAACACGCAGGCAGACAAACATCAACCTTTCCTCACGTTCAAACAGGACTCCAAGCATGGAGAATCGGATCACAAGCAATTTCCTTATTGTCTTGCAAATTACATCAATGTGTGTATGCATGCACATACCCTTGTTGATGAACGTCGTGTATGTGGACTCAGTAAGAATGACGGCATCCACAAAGTAGACGGTGGCGTTGCCAGCGACGGACGCATCGGCAATGGGACCGTAGTGTCCAAGGACAGTGCTCATTTGAGCGTAAGTGCTGGGAGCCGTTGCATTTGGTGCAACTGAGGTTACAGCATTTGAGGAGTTGAACATGACCTTGATGGTGTTTCCTTCACTGCAGGCGTGAAGAGGCACAGAGGCATGGTTCAGCGAAAGAAGTCAGCAGGATCTTCAAGATAGAGCAAAGGAAGCAACTGATAGGACTTGGACAAACAAAGCCGGGCATGGGCAGCAAGTTCTGCATTAACACACAAAGTACAAACGGCAGCACTAGCAACCACTAAATGCAAGTACGCAAGCAGCTCGCACACTCACAAGGTTGTGTACATCTTCTCGGTTTCGGCATCTGCATCGCTCATCAAACTCATGTCATTTAGCGAAGGCAGGATGACGTGGTCCTTGAGGACCTGTGTGTACGTATGTGTGCATGTGTGTGTGAAAAGAGAGACAATAATTCAAGCTCAAATGCCAGTACATGGCAGTCAAGGCTAGAAACTAACGCAGTCAGGAAAGCTGTAGAAAGAAAACTCACTGCGTTGACAAAAGCAGTGTTGGCCTTGAACTCCTCTGCTGTCAGCTTGGAAGCACTCAGGAACGAGGTGATGGCGGCATCAGTTGGCACGAATACAGTGCCATTTGTACCGGTGGTGTTGAAGAAGTTGATAATGGCTGGATCAATGTGGAGGTCCAGCAGGGACTTGAAGACGCTGACAGATTCTCCTTGTGGGGCATTTGAGTCAAAGTCTGCATGTGAGAAAACAAGCAAGAGTTAAGGACTCAGCAATAACCATGCCATGTGTGTGTGTGTTGGCGGGAGGGGGGGGTTCTCTTGTTTGACACTTGCAGAAGAAGGCAAACAAACGCGATAGCAGGTACCACAAACTGGGTCCACTCACCCTCAAGGGTTTCAGCATTAATTCCGTCAGTAGCGTAGACACCTGAAAGCGAGTTGCGGTGTGGATTCAGTGTGAGTCAAATTAGGCAGATGCCGAAAGCATCTAAGGCCGTCGAGCTTGCTCTGTCGTCTGGTGGCAGGATTGTGGCCTAGGAGACTACTTAGTGCACACGGAGGCCGTCGAGCGTATGTGTGTGGTGTGGACGTCTATATGAAATGCCAGCTTGCAGAAATTTTCTGGCCACATATTCGACAGACATGTGCTGTTCCAGCTCGGGTTCTCACGCCCCTAGCCCCCGGGGCCGTAACAAGGGCCGATGCAATGGTGGCAGCCTATGTGAAGCCTGCACTGCCGCTCGCTGGCTATTTGCTGGACTGGTAGTTCAAGCGAGTAACTTCCCCCCGAGTTCGAAAGTTCTCGAAGGTCTGAAAGGCTGTACCGTGAACACACTGCCCCAGCACTTGCAGACACACGCAACTCACCTGCTGTTGCCAGCAGGGCCAGGGCGAAGACCGCCAGAGAGGTCCGCATGTTGGGAGGTCGGGAGCGAGTCCAGAACCTGCGTTCGCGGCGACAGACAGGCAGGGGGAGCAAGAGTCAGTATCCATGCATCCTCACGTCGAGGTGGCAAGGGTGAATTGGGCACCGCTAAGGATTGGGAGGGCCTTATGCACACGAGACTTCGAAAGCAGAAGTAGAGAGTGAGAGCGTAGACTCACCTTCACAAAAAGAATATATAAAGTAATTAATGAAATGAACCACAAGTTGTGAGTTTGTAGGCTGGAATATGCCAGCTGTATTGAGTCACAGGTCGCATACTCATTTGCAATTATATAGTTCCAGACCATTTTATGCAAGCACCGCACATTCACAGACACACAGCACGCGCGCTCACACACACACACACACACACACACACACACACACACACACACACACACACACACACACACACACACAAACACACACACACACACACACACACACACATCTCTCGCTCTCACACACACACACACACACACACACACACACACACACACACACACACACACACACACACACACACACACTCACACACACACACACACACACACACACGTTCACCACATACACACACATGCACATACACACATACGCGGACACACAAAGCACACACACACACACAAACACTCACATACACTCGCACACACAATTACACACAAGCGCTTGCACACCGCACTCACAGACAAATGTACACGCACACACTAACACGCTCGCCACACATATAAACACAAGTGCGTGCATGTGCATGTGCACATACTTACACAGGCACATGAATGAACATCTACACACACACATCCCCCCTCCACATACACTACGCACATACACACGCATCTTCACAGGCACACATAATCAACACACACGGACACACACAAACACATGCATTCACACACACACATTTTGGCCACACATACGCGCGCACACACACACACACACACACACACACACACGTGCGTACACACGTGCACAAGCACGCTCGCCACACATTATACGCACTCGCAGGCACACGAATAGACACACTCACACGCATGGGTATTTCGTAGGAATTTCAACGGTGAAAACTGTTGGTGCACAATTGTGTGTGAGTTGTTGCCATCTCTTAGTTGCAATAGAAACGAACTGAAAAACTCTGCTGGTAGTGATGACACAGCCGGTATAATAAATATATATAATGCTTGCACACCCCATTACCATAGTTAGGATAGTGAAGGGTTGGCCATGACCATGTGCATTAATACGCCTATTTGTATTTTCGACTATACATCTGAATTTTGAGTTTCCCCAGAAAAAACTGGATGGTGTCGCCCAATCTATTCCTTGTGCTGGATGATCACCCTGGCCAGCATGCAACATTTCCGCATGTCAGGTCGTGATCACTTCGTGGACACAAGCTGTAGGTAGGCGTTGCAGATGCTCTGAACTAGCCTGTTTTTTTTGCCAGGCTTTGTGACATGCAGTGCGTCTTCTGCAATGCACGGTGAACCTTATAAGCTTATAAGCATAGAGCAACCTTTTAATTTATAACAGCCACCAGCTGGTGCTGGTTTCAAGCAGAGCCCTCTTTCACCCCATTCATTTTGTTCCTCTGGTGGACGACTCTTGCCGGACTTGCAACCAATAATGTAACTCCTATTCCTTGAGTGATGTGGGGAGCAGTTAGGAGTGTTTAGAGTGTTGTATTTGGGGAAGCTCAGTTTTGGAGGCTGCCATCAGTGTAGGTCCAATCCCGCCAATATTTTACCTTACGGGTTAGGTTTTGGCTGGAGCTGTTTTGGGGTGCTTTGTCGATGTTACAATTATGAGGTTGGTCAGTGCTAATCAGGGCACTTGTTATATCTTGGCCTTCTGAGGCTTGAGGGTGGTCATTGGATAGCTTATTAGATTTGTTGAGTCCTGAGTGTTGTCCGGAACCTAAGACTGTTTGGTAGGGATGGTTATGTATGTTTTGAATTTCCCACGTTTCCTCAGGGATTTCTTTGGCAAGTTCTGTTAGCCAGTCTTTGTTATGAGCATTGAGGCAGACCCTGCCCTTGGTGTTCCACATGGCAATGCTCTGCAATTCCCAGGAGTGTTTGGAAAGTGGTATTTGTATGTTGGTCCAGAAGGGCACTTTCGCATATTGGAGTTGGTTTGATGGGATGGTGCCCAAGAATCTACACATGTGTGGGTATTTGCCGCAGAGTGATGCATAGGGATTTGTGGTTTTATTTTAATTACAGGAAGGGAGGAGCAAGAATGTGGCTGTTTCCTCTGTGCTGACAGCAGACCGCTGCATTTTGCCCTGTGAAAGGCCTTTCGTAGTATGTGAAGGCGCTCGGTAGTAAGCATACCTTACTTTCCGTCAACATTGTAAATACAGGCTACTGTGTCAGTGTACACTTCAGGAAGCATAGTGTCATCTGGGGAGGATAGGGTACTCTTTCTTTGATACTCCAACCATATCAAACCAATGGTTAACCATGACCCCCAGCAGAAAGGCTCTCCTTTTTCTCAGATGCCGATGCTGTAAAAGCACATGCACGTCCAACACATAACAGGTCCTAAATTAAAAGAGGTTTTCAAGCCACCAGTACGGCGTGACATCCATCTCGTCGAGATCAAGTATTGTGAGGACACCAGACTTCAGAACCAGCTGAACGCCGCAAAGGAACAGCACAAAGACCTCTGCAACATTCTCCAAGGAGCCTCCGTTTCTCTCCACATCATCCTTTTTGGTGTGGGCGGCACTATCTACAACACTCACACTCTGAAGCCTTTCAAGGAACTGGGTCTTGATTCTCAAAGAGTTAAGAAGCTTTCCTCCAAGCTCCATGTGCACTCAGTGAATTTTGCTGCTAAACTTGTCCATACCAAACGTGCCCTTTCCAATACTGTCATCAGGAGCCGGGTCCAGGCCAATCCTGCAACCCTCCTGATCCCCATTGATTTTTCCTTTCCTTTTCGCGGTGGAGGAGCTTTACGGTACTCGGTGCCAAAGTGGCTCCTTTTTTCAATAATGTGGGGAGTGGTTTTCACTGCCTGCGTAGTTTTTTTTTTCTTCTCACAATTGCTGATACTAAGAACTGATCAAGAAAGACTTAAGTAACTCGTTTCTGACAAATGCAATTGTAACCTCTGGAGCTCTGGAGAAAAAAATATGTCATGCTCTCCCCCACAGATTTGATATGAAAGCGTGCCGCTCAATGCAACCATATAGAAGGCCCACAAATCTGCCCCACCTGCCAAAAGATAGACGGCACCTACCCCATTATAAATAAAATGATTATGTAGCGTAGTGGCCAAAATGGTTAACCGGATGAATTGAGTGATAAGTAAATTGTACTTTACTTATGCATGTTACAGATTATTAACAGGCACAACACTGCTGGACAAACTTTTTTAATGGCGATCCGACAAGGTACACAGGGTGCCTGTCTGCTAGCACAAGCAGATGTAGGCAGTCGTGAAGGCATGCGCCCTTCAGAAGAGACAAAGAGATAGGAAATAGGAATGATTCCAACCTAGCTCTTACCTTTTAACCTCAATGTACAATTGCAGTGGAAACGCATATAGCAAGCCAGATTCAATTATAGTTACTCCAACCCAGCAACCATGCCCCAAAAGAAAACCAACACACACGTATCAAACTCGGTCTGCCAGCAAGAATGCAAGAAGAGCTACCCGTGATAGCAGATGGCCCTGCCAATCCATAACCCACACCCCTGGCTATGAAACCAAAAGACACACAACCAAACGAACGCGATACACATTAAATTGAAATTTAACTCTAATGGTACCTCTTAGAATGCTGACAATTTCTCAATTGATTACCAAAACTATCATATCCAGAAGGTAAAGGCTGTCTGGCGCATCCAGCTTATTGAACAAGACATACAAAAACTCTTAACTGTTAATTAATTAACGGCTTATCACACGATTCGTCGCTGCCAATCAAATCAAGCGTGCTGTGCGTGTGTTCCCCCTTCTTGCATTACGATGAGCAGCATGTAAACGTTCAGTCAGGGGGACGAGTATAAGAACGCTACCAAGCGGATTCGAACCCGCGACCCCGAAAAGTCTGGCCTAACCACGGGCCACTAGGCTTTCAGGGCAGCTACCCAAAACACTTCCCCTACCCAAGAAGCAGAAAAGGCGTGAGAACAACATAAGCTGCTAACGCCTCGCTTACTCGAACACCATAAAACCTTCACACCATCCTGCTAGGAGCAACAGGCACCATCTACAGCAGCCACGCAAGGAACACGTCTCTCCTCAGCCTCGGATTTTCTGGTATACTTGCCACAGCACTCATGAGCAAATTGAGCCTACATGCAATCAGATCCGCGACAAAAATCATACAGATGAGACGAGGCATTGAACACAACCCCCAAAGCTATCTGAGCAATACTTCTGGTGGTGTTCAGGCTTCTGCCTCCCGACCTGATCTTCACTGAAACGTTTCACGTAATAATTATTCTCCAGGTGGGATGCTCTCTCATCCATTGGGTGGTGCAGAACACAAAACAACATCCTTTCCTAATCCATGCCGAGTGCATACACTATCTTTTTCTTTTCAATGGGGATCAGGAGGGTTGCAGGATTGACCTAAAACCGTCTCTTAATGAGAGGTAATAATAGTTTCGGAAAGGGCACGTCTGGTATGGACAATCTGCCTGGCAGCGTATTTGACAGAATGAACATGAAGCTTGGAGGCAAGTTTCTTAACTCTTTGAGAATCAAGACCCAGCTCCTGTAAAGGCTCCAGCGTGTGATTGTTGTAGATGGTGCCACCCACTCCCAAAAGGATGGTGTGGAGGGTAACGGAGGCTCCTTGAAGGTTGGAGCGGAGGCCTTTGGTGGTGTTTACACTACCTGCGTTAATTTTGTTTTCTTTCAATATATCACAGATTTTGAAGGTCACAGGGCTATATCTGCCTGGTAACGCCAGCAGCTGTATTGTCCAGCAGCCAGGAAATATGCCTCTATGTTTCCCCCAACAGGAGCCCACGATGTGTCTACTTTCTTAAGCCAAGCTTGGGGGGCGATGTATGAGCACCTCCGCGTGGTGCCCCCTGGAAAACGCCTTCGTGTGCCTTCGTGCACACGCCCGGAAATACTCGGGAGCGGCTAAGACTCATACGGCGGAGCAACACGGCAGCC
>Ga0307963_1003515_pt1 | contig 12469 bp, 12 predicted proteins | sample OrgLakmetagen594_FD_201829 | JGI IMG/M metagenome (GOLD analysis project Ga0307963, IMG submission 201829) | Saline water microbial communities from Organic Lake, Antarctica - #594 | ecosystem: Environmental > Aquatic > Non-marine Saline and Alkaline > Saline | place: Antarctica: Organic Lake...
TGATGCGCGTATGCGATCCGAAAAGGGGTTTGCCCTTGCTTGTTTGAGGCCTGAGCCTTATCAGGCTTTGATGAGGCCATGTTGCCTAAAGTACTTTCATGCCTCCAACCTCCAGCCTCCAACTCAGCCTCTCATCATTTCTAAAACTGCAGCTGTCGCTTACTCTAGCATGAACCTCCGTTTCAATCCATGCCTCTCACCCGACGGGAGGGTTTCACACCATCCATCAGCTGCTATGGTGCTAATACCCTAAATTGCACTGACACACACACACACACCTGCCGGCACGTACTGCTTCTATCTGCTACATCTGCTTTTACACTGCTGCAGCTCCCAGCAGCGCTGCCTTCAAGACGCGCTCTCTTGTTGCCGACAAGCCCCCTCCCTCAGCTTTGGCCTCGCCTGCTCGTCGCCACCACCACACGTCCAAGAGCTTCACCCTGCAGGGAGTAAGTGTGAAGAGGGGAGCGGTTTTGACTATAATATAAGTATTTATGGGTTTTGTAATGATTCTCGCTATTGTTGGCCTGCTGTTGTATGCAAGCGGAAGCTACTGCTGTCGTAGATGCGTGCGTACAAGACTCTGCAAAGCTTACTCGAATTATTTATGGTCTTGCAGAGAACAACTGAGGGGGTGTTTAGGTGTGATGTAGGCACAATCGCGCCACACACACAGTCTGCTTACTGTGGCTGAACTCCTTTTGGTATGGCATATGGCAGAACATCTCTAGCTGTTGTGAACAGGAAGGGAGCTTGTGCTCCTAGGCTGCAGGTTGCTGTGGAGAAAAAAGAAATTGGATTAATGACTGCATACTTTTGCTGATCTAGCTTCAGCCTTTTGGCGTTGTCAAAGTCCCGCATATTCCTGAGTAAAGTGTGTGGATCAAAACAAGTTGCTCAAATTAGAGCACCCCATACCTCAGTAAGCCATTTGGCTTTGCCTCAAATACAAGAGCAGCAGCTTTAACTCGGGACTAGCGCAGTAAACAAAAAGTGTAAAGATGTAGCATTTTTCTGTACCTTTGCATGCCGACAGATTATGCGGCACACGTAAACATACGATTGTTTTCACACGGGCCCAACTTACATACACACATATCGATACACACATGCATACATTATCACATACACACAGGGACCTGGCAGCCAGTCACCATGGCTACTGTCCAAGTCTCAAGCCGACAGCAAACCACCCCTTGTAAATTTAGGGGGCAACGCACCCATTATCGGGCGCCTGTGCATTCCTGGACGTACCTTGCTACCCTCTGGAATTGAGGCAAGTGATGTATTTTATCCAAGCACGCACGCAGAACTCCAGGGGTGTTATCACTCAACGTGTCCTTATCCTTAATTTGAAATGTAAGTCACAAAGGAATCTGTGGCTGAAATGGACGACCCTGCTGGCTTGAACAAATGAGCAGCATGTTATAGTGTTCAAAACACATGCTGAGCCACCACGTCCCAACCAGAGCTCACACACACATATACACACACATACGCACACGCAAATACACACACATACACACACATACACACACGTACACACACTTACACACACATACACATTCATACACACACACGACACACACATACACACACACATACACACACATACACATACACATACACACACATACACACACACTTCCACACACACACGACACCACCAGTACGTCAAAAGACAGGTGAATATATAAAACTAGGTTTGGAGGGGTTTTGACGCAATCTGGCACTCTCGTTCTCCTAACTTATCCAGGGAAATAGCCGCCCAACTTAATTAAGATCTCGCCAACCACTGGGTCTTTGACTCAACTTCTTTGCAATGACCCTTAGTTTTAAGGAGGACCTCCAAACTCCGAATTGCTCTGCTGTCCGGTCGTCGGCAATCCCTAAGCACCTAAGCTTGAACACTGCCAGTAACGGCGCACATAGGTTTGTTTGAGAAGTTTATCCATTCTGGGTTGCTCATCTAACCTCTTCTGATAGAGTTTTCACCTGCGTAAAGACTTTCAGAAAAGGTCACACGTACGTGTCCATGTGCATACAGCTGCACACACAACACATACACACAGGACGTAGTAATTCCAATCCACGACTGCGAGCCGTCCTCCATCATCGCGCACTGCTTAGCCAGCCGCCCCTACCACCTTCTGCTCAACGCGTCTATCAAGAACCTGTTCATAGAGCTACGTCAAGGGGGCAGTCGGCCCGCCCCCCAGGATACAGGCACCCCGGCTACCCAGTTTACAGCCAACCGCAGTGGTGTTGGCTGGGAGGGGGGGGCTACTATGCCTCCTTCCTCCACCTCTGCCACGGTGTCTGATGCCTCTTCGACGCCTGCTCCTGCCTCCATACCTTCTCCCATACACAAAGCAGCACCTCCCACCCCTGAGGCAACAGGTCACAATGAAGCACAAAGAGGGAGCGGTGCACCTGGCTTGCCAGCCACAGCTACAGCCCAGCTCAACCCTACCGTCAGCTCTGTGACCCACACGCACGCAGACACGCTCACAGCATCCCAGCCACCCGCCCAATTGCATCCCCCTTCCCACCACGCCACCATCAGCAGCCCTACATCAACAGCTCAAGGGCGCGCGGCCTTGCCTACCTTGCTGGGGCAAGTCCACCAAAACACCACGCTGTATGCTTCCCATCCCCCAGCAGAACGCAACAGCAATGAGAGCTACCCCCCTCACGCTCACCCCCCTGCTCCTGCCACACACCCCATCCCAAATCCCACCGCAAACACCCCCTTCGACCACCACACAGTCCCAAGCCCCAGCCGTACTGCAGTCACTAGTGCAGCGCACAGCAATGAGAGTGGTGGTATCAACAATGGAGACCCTGCAGTGCAACAGCAGCAGCAGCAGCAGCAGCAGCAGCAGCAGCAACAGGCACGTACCCGACAAGGCAGCACCAGCAACACCGGAGCTGGAGCCATGCACCCTCAAAATGGTCACTTTGACAGCAACGGTGCAAGCAGACCAGGTGGAAAGGGTGGGAAGCTGAGTGATCTGGATTGGCTGTCCCTCATGTTAAGCCACGAGCCTATGCATTTGAGGCATGCATTTGAGGATGAGGGACTGGGTATGCCGTGGACCAGGGCCAAGTTTCAGGTGTGTGTGCGTGTGTGTGTGAGTGATTGAGTGAGTGAGTGTGAGTGTGTGTGTGTATGCATGCAAGCATGCGTGCGTGCGGGCTTGTGCACATGTGCACATACATGTATGTGCATGTTTGTGTGCATGTGTGCATGTGTACGTGTGAGTGTATGTCTCTTTGTGCTTTGTGGTGTACAGCGCCAGATTGCTTTGTTCAGACGGATGCCAGCAGAAGGGTTTGACACACCTTGGGTGTTGTTGGCAGGCGTAGTCTCCGGTGAATCTGTGCTAAGGTCAAAGGGGTGATGGGATCCTCGCCCCTGTTCTACTATGTGTCATTTTGCGGCGCACAGTGATGGGCCTAAAACCTACTAACCCTCATTCCTGTTCCCTTTCCACCAACACTCACGCACAAACTGCTATCCTTACACGTGATTGAACACACCCTTTTTGCCCCCAGGTTGTGTGCTTCTTTGCACCCCAATTTGCCGAGCTGCGGCGAAGGGTGGTCCAGGGAGGGGAGGGGAGCTATGTGGCCTCTCTCTCACGCTGCGTGCGCTGGGCTCAGCGAGGAGGCAAGAGCAACGCGTACTTTGCCAAGACCCGTGATGACCGCTACATCATAAAATCTATGTCCAAGGTGAGCGCGCGTGGGCTAGAAGGGAGGATGTTGCTGCTGGCTCAGTACTTAGTTGCACCTAGCAGTCTAAAGGTGGTTTTAATGGGAAAGGCAGGAAAATGGTGGCTGTGCTGCAGGCACAGATGAGATGCACGGCACTTTTCCATGCTCACCATTCCTCGTTTAAAGTTTATCCAGATTAGGTGAGGGCAGAGAGAGTTGACGTGCATACCAGTAAGTAGGATGGATAAGACGGGCTTTGTGCTGCCTGGCCTGAGCACGAATTCACGACTTGGGCTATTCAACGAATGTGCGGGGGGCCAAAAGTGTAAAGCTGCTTTTGGGGTTTGCCACCTTGTCCAAAAGTATGGAATGTCAATGCAGGCGGAAAAGGCGTCGTTCCTAGAGTTTGCGCCTGCCTACTTTGAGCACGCTGCCAAGAGTGTGCTGAGTGGGCAACGCACTTGCTTGGCCAAGGTCCTGGGCATGTATCAGGTCTCCGCTAAAACCCTAGCAGGTGTGTTATGCTTCATGTATCTCCTGTGCAGCTGTCGGGTTGTAATGTTTCATCAGCAGCACAAGACTAAGCCTCACCTGAAGCTTTTAAACTGGAGAAGACGCAGTAAGGAAAAGGTGGAAGACAAACTTATGCACATGCGTGCTGACTGCCTAAGGCCTTCAGCTCCGGAGGGTGGCTGCATTATGTCCTATGTTTGATGTTGTGTAAATGAGTAATGGAACAAAAAAGGGGCAAAGATGTCAGGGCGTATCGTAAGTCGTAAGACAACAAAAGGATATCTACTGGTATAGGGGTAGTAAAACCAGCATGATGAAAGGGAAGAGGCTACTGGACGTGCAAGCACCAAGCAACGGCTCCCACAACTCATGCATCAAACATTGTTCAACTGCTACGCTGCGCTACCTTGACATCACAGTGAATTCTTACACATGTTGTTTCGTCAAGCACGGCAGTGACGCATTTTCTGCGCTGCCTGTGACGATCACGGACAGGGGCCTCTGGGCTGGCAGCCACAAATGCCGGCAAGGATGGCGTGCTGGACCTGCTGGTGATGGAGAACTGCTTTTACGACCAGCAGGTACCGAGCTGCTGAAAAGCAGCGCTGATACATTGCTGTTTGCTAGTTGTCGTTTCTTGCTGGTCAGTGCTGCAGCTTATGTGGACGCACTGAGCACTAACTACCACTGTTGCACAACTTCGTCAATCGCTAGTGCCTGTGTCATGAAACGCGCAACCCCCTGCCCTTTGCACAGGTTTCACGCATCTACGATCTGAAGGGCTCTGAGCGGAATCGCTACAATGTGGATGCGGCAGCCAACCCTCATGTGAGTTGACACGGTCTCAGCCCTACAAATATCTGAACAGCAGCTTGTTATGTGGTCGTGTCCTTGCCGCGTAAGCTAGGTCAGCCCTCGTTATTTCTATGCACCCTGTGAAGCAGACTGCAAAACCATGTATATTTGCTGCTGGATGCCTGAATTACTGCTCTGTGCACAAACTTGCCACAACGACAGCACTGGATGTAAAAAACATTGCATTGACTGCGCCAGGTGCATTACTGTCCGTAACATCAGAGGCGATGTATTGAAGCAACGCGTAGGAGCTTGTGTACACTCACACACTGTTAAGCATGCGCTCGCCCATGAATCACTTAACTCAACACAGGATGCAAAGGAGGTGCACTTAGATGACAACCTCAGGCGTGCCAACCTGTCTGCCCCTCTTATGGTGACCCCCTCAAGCCAGCGGCAGCTGGAGCTTGCCCTTTGGTCAGACACTGCTTTCCTGTCCGGGCTTGCCATCATGGACTACTCGTTGCTTGTGAGTGCAGGAACAGCCAAGTCTGAGCATCTCTCAAAATAGCCAGCGCATGTGCCTGCATGTGAGATTAGTTGAGACAAGGAAGAGCTCAGAGCTCATTGTTTCATGTGGCAGTATATGGTTTGAAAGGAGAGGGGCGTTCGTTTATTGGGAAGAGGATCAACGATAAGGGAAATGCTGTCCCACACTTATTGCCAGGTTTCACACGTTCTAAACTGCCCCTGCCAATTCCTGATGCAGGTCGGCGTGGACAAAGATGACCACGTGCTGGCTGTGGCCATCATTGACTTCATTCGGCAGTACACCTGGGACAAACAGCTGGAGACGTGGGTGAAGGGCTCCGGCATCTTAGGAGGGGGCGGCAAGGTGTGTGAGCACAAACCAATGCAAACAAACTAAGCAGCGCCAGATTGCTTTCTCGTTGCCTTACAGCTGTGCACTATCGTGTTCTCAATTCTTTGCTTGAACGTGGAAAACAACATTATTATTACCACGTGCCTACTCTGCTTCGCATTGAGCCTGTCAGCCTGCCTCCTTGTGCAATCCTCTCTTTTCTTAGCACAGCATTTATACTTTGTTACGCACAAACCAGGAGCCTACCATCATCTCGCCCAAGCAGTACATGCGCCGGTTTCGGACGGCCATCATGTCTTATTTCACTGTCGTACCTGGATCGGCAGACGTGGCTGTTCCACTTGAGCCCGATAGCTAGCATGCACTCCAGATTCATGTTGAGTTACTCATGTTTTAGATTATAGGAAGCAAAATGTTGCTGGTTACCCACCCGCATGTTGCCCTACTTATAATCCCCCTTTTTTATAATAAGTAAACAGGGTCTCGGTCTGGTACCCTGCACAATTACCTGAGTCAGACACCCAACAATTACTACGAGTGAGTTCCATTGTACAGCAGGTATGGTGACTGTCAATATGTTTTCTTAATTACTAATTAATGATCGTGTTTTTATTGTCCTTGCGATGACAATCCTTGTCAGATAGAGGAATGCTTCTTCTTTTCATACTTCTGTTTGCCTGTGATATGGCTTGCTTAGTTTCTGTTTGTGCAAAGCAAAACAGAGAGGAGAACCTAAAGATAGGGGGAAGTAACTTGTCCTTCATCTACTTTCTAAACCTTCTAGAGTGTTTCCAAACTTTCCATAATTATGCGCTGCTAATCTTAAAACCAAGATAGGCACATTCAGAGATAACCCCAAGAAACACTCCCTGCATCAGTAAGGGGGCCGCTTTGGTACTGAGTACCGTTTAACTGCACTACAAAGAGAAAAGCGAAATGAATGGGGTCCAGGAAGGCTGCAGACTTGGTGCACAACCTTTTTTGTGATACAGGTATTTTCAAATAACTTATCACGCTTCTTGCTGCTGAGGGTTTACAGAGTTTACAGGAAAAGCCATCAGTCAAAACGTGCGACTGCTAGGCTGGGTATATAAAACGTGTAAAACTTGCTGCTGCTGAGAGCAGGTTCCCTCTGGAGTGTACAGACCAAGCTTGATTTTAACAACCGGGTACCAGTTATCAATAGCTCCTTCTCAATCCATGTTGAAGGCTACAAACAAGAATGGCATGCATGCTAGGAATAAGGATAGATTTCTACCCTTCAAGGCGTTTCTGCTTTTTAACGGCATCAATTCTATCAGTATCTGAACGTAAGAGTCTTCTTTATAAAGTCTGCCTACCAAGGATGAATAGACGGAACTAAAATTATATATCTAACATCAAGTTTGCACGTACAGGAAGCCACACATAACAGGAAGTCACACTATCGTCCAAACAGAAGTTCAAAGACGTGATATAAATTGAAACGTTTTTCTAGTGCAAAAGGATCTAATCATACTAAAGTACCTTCAAAGAAGCAACACATTACATTACAAAGTAGTACGCATTGTCAGATGACACAACGCACGCTGCAAATTCCTTAACTAACCCTGAGGCAGACACAGCAATGTAACCTTACCTTTAAGAAGATGATGAAATCATAGTTTCTCATGTAGGATTGAAATGAATCTTTTGCTCGCCAGACCTTCTTAATTTACAACCAGCGTTTGCTACCTGACCAATTGCTTGAACTAATACGCTCGCACGCTACATTGCCCTAGAATTAAATACGCTCGCACACACCTATATTTAAAGTGCCAGATGGCTTTCAGGGCGCTTATGATATGAGTAGCAAATTGAGACAGAGGCAATGGTAATGCCTGCCAAGAAGATTGTTGTGCGAACCATTTTGGGAACCAGATTGTACAGGCCAAATAGGAAATTTACAAAGCCGACTCTGTAGCTCCTCATGATTTAATTATTAAAGTTAAAAGCGCGTTGCCGTTCAACAGCCATCTGCAATTGAGAGAGGAAAGTTTCCTTGCACGTTGAGTGTTATAACGCTGGCAGTGCTATGTTTCTTCTGACCCCTTTGTCGTATGAAATGAAAATTACACACGTGTCACACAAGCAAGCATCCGATTTCATGGCTGTTTGGCATCATGTATCAATCCACCTATAGGGGACATGTTACCTGCAGCTCTCGCACCTTTTCCTTGAGCTCTGAATCTATATGCAGGCCCAGTCTATCAAGCTCGTGCTTAAAAGCACTCCTCAATTGAGTCTTTTGTCCCCTGACAGGAATAAAGGATCAAAACGAGGCGGATGTAAACACAAATCCTTGTCACAACAGATGCATTTTGTAACAGTAGCGGATGTATTTCAGTGCATACATGCTGCATAACATCATATGTCGCAACTCGCTTACAGGGCTGAATTCATATGTGCCACCCCTTCACTGGAATCTGGAGACAGGTGCAAGTGCTTCTTCGCGAGGCCTGAGATAATTTTGCCTCCCACAGCGATGCCAATCATCTGTGGAAAGGGCCACACAAGTCAAACAGGTAGTAGTATGAGGAACACAAATTCGCAGCAAGGCCACCTAGGCCAGCAGTAAGATTAACGAACAAGATGAGCTGGACAACCCCAAAAGGCAAAGCCGGAGGATGAACGGAAAAATTACTGAGTCAAGCTTGTAAGCAGTGACGGATGGCTAGCAGACTATACATCCCTACCAGAAAAATCACTTGGGTGTAGACATGGGCGAGCAGCAGAATTGAACTGACGTCTGCAATATGGGATAAATGCTCCTGGTATGCACGCACAGCAGGTGGAACTGAGGCCCTTTCACGCCATCCTTGACCTGTAATAGAATTCACACAGGCACTAAACATGGTTTGGTACTGAAAAACTGCGTCAAAACATGTGCCTTGCTGAGCTGAAAAAGTGTATGACGGTATCATATGCGCATTGATGGGGCTGCACGTTGGCTCGTCTATTTCTATCTCCTCTGGCTGCTAGGCATTCATACGCAGCATGACTGTCCCAGGCACAAATAAACATGGAGTTCCTCTCCCAGTTACAGGATTACTTGAATTTCTTTTTCTATGCTGCTTCAAATCTTAAAATCCCCTGCTTTGGCATAAGTTGAGCATTTGGTGTCATTACTCATCAGACAGATGATGCAGTCACCTAAATAGAATTTGATGTCTTTTGCAAAACTTGCTGCCCTGAAGAGGCCACCATCCTCACACAGCACGCTTTGGAATGGCTTGAACTCTGTAGAATAGAATCAAACCAGTTGTCACAAACCAATTGTTATAAAACGATGCAAGATGCAAGCAAACAAAAGGCTTGGTAGCTGCCTGAATGCTGATTGCATTCACAGACCTTCTGTGTTTCTCTCTTTGTCCACCAGCTTCTCAAGGTGGTCGTGCACATGATAAAAAGAAGAGCAACGCTGAACCAAAAAGCTTCCTGCCATGTTATGGAAAACGGACGCACTGCGTTAAGCTAAGTGTGGGACATATACATGTGTCCGTTCAATTACAGGATACCCTCACACTTCGCACCTGCATGTATTTATGTGTTTGTGTGTATGGTTTTGCATGTATTTGTGATTTGTGTATGTGTATGTATGTGTATGCGTGTGTGAATGTGCATATATTAGTGTATTTGTGTGCGTATGTGTGTGCATGTGTGTGTTGTTGTGTGAGGGTGTGTGTGTGTTTGTGTTTGTGTGTGTGTGTGTGTATGTGTGTGTGTATGTGTGTGTGCGTGTGTGTGTATGTGTGTGCGTGTGCGTGCATGCGTGCGTGCGCGTGTATATGTATGTGTGTGCGGGTGTATCGAGTGTGTGGCTGTGTGTGTGTATGTGTGTATGTGTGTTCCTCTTACTTTTTAAACCCCAAAGCTAGTAATGTTATTACTTTAAAATATAATGTTGTGACATGCACATCCTCTTAAGAAACACAGGTCTTGGTTTTGTGGGTGGCTTGCTAATTTATGGGACAGGAGATGTTGTGGGAGAGCTCACTACGTATTACAAGCTGAGGGACAGTGCCCTGAAGTACGCAGAGCAGAACGAAGACCTGAAGGCCCAAGTCGGGTACCCTTTCACGCTTGGACCATGGTATGACGCCAAGATTGGCTTCATGGCAGGTGGCAGCATGGCGCAGTGCACCTTTCAACTGAAGGTAGATTATGCTGTTGCTGAGCACGCTGGCGTGTCCTTGTGCGTGTCCGTGTGCCCCCTTGCGCGCGCCCTTGCGCGCACACACACACACACACACACACACACACACACACACACACACACACACACACACACACACGCACACACACACACACACACACGCACACACACATACACACACGTGCACACAGACACACACACACACACATACGCGCACACACACACACATTTGGACGCATGTAAAAGTTACCATAAGTGCCTATGTCCACAAAATTGCAGAATGCATGAGACCATCACGATGTGGCCAAATTTACTTTACACTGGATGGGGTAGAAAAATTTTCAATGGGTACGCTTTTCAAAAGTTCCTAGTATATGTGTGCCCAAAGTGCTCCATTCTAAGCTCAATACTAACGCATCCTTAATCAGTTAAGCTTGAAAGTAGCATTTGGGGGCATGTGTCTGATCGGACGCGGCATGAACTTGACTTTTTGAGCATCTGTATGCTGTACCTGACCAGCCCGAGCACCCCATTGAGTGAATACTTGTGTCCAAGTGTCCCTACAATAGACAAAGATTGTTGCATAAAGGATAGACGTATATTACTGTGTGTATTGAGGAGTTATGCAAACTCAAAATGCAATTTTCCTGTGAGACGTGACCATACACATAGGGCACTACACGGCAGCAGGTGTCCTGGGTGTGCGTCTAGGTTTGTTAATTCGTAGGGCAACTAAGTACCTCTGAGCACAGTCGCTCGTAGCATCAACGTTCAGTTTCAAGCTAGAGCAGTCCCAATTCTGATGAAGTGGCGTTTGAGTTGTTGCCCTTTATAATACCCCTTACAAGACAGCAACATTTTTGACAAAATATGCCTCTTAGCATCTCATTTCTGCATGTCTTTGTCGGCCACTCTGTCACCCACCAATTGGCATACAAGCCAAGCATGTCACCTGTCATCCCTATTGGGGCCGTGCTCTGATGCTTGCTTTTAGAGGAAAAGAGGCCAATCAATAACAGCAGGTCACAACAAATTACAAAAGCAGACTCCACTTCTCCTGCACGTGTGCACACACCTCAGGGGAGCAAGCAGATCACTGACGTGACTGTGCGTGGCTTGCGTGCCAAGGGCTTCAGCAATCGTGCGCTGTACAACCTGTTTGGGCCGGGGGCCTGGGCAGTGATAGATACAACCGCAATGTTTCCGGCTGGGGACGGCTTGGTGCAGCCACGGAGCATTCTCCCCAGCCAATACAAAAAGGAGCTGCAGCAGAGTGATGAGCAAAATGCAGCACCTCCACCAAAAGAGCAGAGTGAGGAGCAAGACAGAAATCTGACCGACAAGCAGGAGGTTGGGGGTCAGCAAAAGAAAAAGGGGTGGTTCAGCAGCTGGCGAAAAGGAGGGGGTAGCAGTGAGCAGCAAAGGGTACCGCTGCCTGAGAGAACATGAGGTGATGCACATCATTTTATTGCAGAGCTCTTGCCTTGGATGTTCCTGTAATGAGATTTCCTCTTGTGACTATACCTGAATTAGATATAGCTAGATCTTCACGCTGGAAGAGGCATTTGGAACTCAAGGTGGCGCTCAAACATCAAACGCTTGTAGATCAATGTGTGGTGCATTTTTGTTGTTTGAGAAATATCTTGTAATAGTGGGTGAATTGGCCAATATCTGTGAAAATAAAATTGGGCTGTTCTGTTCTGAATAACGTCCAAAAAGCGTATTACGTTTAATCCGCGCTTATCCTGAAACAGGACACCCCGGCCTGTGCTCAGATCCCATCAGTTTTTCTTTTTCCTTAAATTCTGGGTTTTGTATAACTTGGTTTCGGGATTGCATGTTTGCAGCTCAATTATTAGTAAGAAGGCTCTCTTTCTTAATTGATATGGGAAGTGGCTCCACTGCCAACGTAGTTTTTCCCAAGATTTGCCAGCAGCTGTCTGTCAAACCACGACAAACAGACAAACTTCCTTTTGTTTGGACGTCAACCAGCTAACCCTTCACTACTCTGTCCCTCCCAGCTAATTGGGCTTAAGCTTTTAAAACGTCGGCCTTATTGGAAGCCAACAAACTGCTCGTCAAAATCGTGCGTGTGTCACTTGCTAACCCCACAATTTGCCGCTGTCACCAATTGAATGTAACATACTGTGTACATCCTCTTACAATGATAAAACCTAAACAAACACAATTTAACATACCGTACAGACTTGGGTTCAGTCCGCAGCCCCAAAAAAATATTTTAGTTTTACACTCCCGCATCAAACCCACACCCTAGAAATATTTATTTTACACCAACCCCGCACAGGGATTTTTGCCTGACAGGCTCCAAAATACGCCAAAAATCCCCGTTTTTCAATCCCGCACCCCCAAAATAAATAGATATT
>Ga0307963_1003519_pt1 | contig 12462 bp, 10 predicted proteins | sample OrgLakmetagen594_FD_201829 | JGI IMG/M metagenome (GOLD analysis project Ga0307963, IMG submission 201829) | Saline water microbial communities from Organic Lake, Antarctica - #594 | ecosystem: Environmental > Aquatic > Non-marine Saline and Alkaline > Saline | place: Antarctica: Organic Lake...
ACAAGGGAGTGTTGTGAATTGTGAACGTGTATGTGTGGGTGTGGATGGGGGTGGGGGTGGTGGTTGATTGGGTGGAGGGGTGTGCGTGTGTGTGTGCATGTGTATGTGTGAGTGTGTGTGCACGAGCGGGGCATGTCAGACCATTTTGATATTGCAAGGTGACAGATGGTTTGTTTTGGCCTCTGGCCTCCTGCAACTGCATTGCATGTTGACGTAAGTGTGTGGGCTGTTGAGCATGCACAACTTCAGTTGCTGCAAGCAGGTGCTGCCTGCAAACCATGGTGGCATTGCATCATGGCACTTGTAGATGACACACACACACACACACTTCCAACACACTAATATACACACACACGTACCCAAATACACACACACACACACACAAACGCACACACACATCCATGTTTGCCTACACCACAGAATGAATGCCACACACCAAAAGAGCAAAAAGGAGTCCCTTAAAAAAGTCATGTACTTCTGGACAAGTGGCCGCCGGCGTCACGCTTTTGACACCCTCAAGTGCGTGTGTGTGTGTGTGTGTGTGTGTGCGTGTGTGTGTGTGTGTGCGTGTGTGCGTTAGAGTGGTGTATACGCAGGCTTATGTGTGCGAGTGAGCTTGCTTGAATTTATTGAAAGGCTTGTAGTCTGCATGTACGCAGTGCGCGGTGCTTGACCAGGAAATGCTGATTTCGCAGAAAAAGGGGATGTGGGCTCAACTGTTTGGCATTCTAGCAGACCCCTTCTTGCAGACAGGTTGAGGGTCAGGCTTACTGTCTAGTGAGGGATGTGGGTATTGGCTTGGCCCCCTGACCCAGGAAAAACAAGCTCAATTTTTATGTCCCTGCGATGCTCCAGTAGCTCATCAACATGTTCATTTAAGGCTCGCCACGGAATCGTAACACCACCATTAAAAATAACAACTGTACAAACAAGTTGCCCTGCTCAAACACTGGCATGAAATCGTTGGCCATATACACACACACAAACATGTTGTGTGCACGCACCCACACTGGCGTCTTTCCACAAAGTGTTTGGCCAAACACACGCGCACACGCGCGCACACACACACACACACATACGCACACACATACACATACACACACACACACGTATACACACACACACACACGCACACACAAATTATGAGTACACGCACCCACAGATGGTACGCACAGCGCTGCAAGACAACAAAGATCCTGGTCATGAAGCACATGGGCCTCACAGTCAGAGGAGTGCTGGAGGCTTGGAAGGGTCAGGCTCAGCAGCAGGCGCGGCTGAAGGGCATTTTTGGCAACCTTGTGCACATAACCACAGAGCGGGTGTGTGTGTGTGTGTGTGTGTATATGTGTGTGTGTGTATATATGTGTGTGTGAGTATGTGTGTGCGTGTGTGTGTGTGTGTGTTTGTGTGTGTGTGTGTTTGTGTGTGTGAGTGTGTGTGTGTGTGTGTGTGTGTGTGTGTGTGTGTGTGTGTGTGTGTGTGTGTGTGTGTGTGTGTGTGTGTGTGTGTGTGTGTGTGTGTGTGGATTAGAGAAATTGACTCAGCAGGTGGCCTAAATGTCCCATAAAGGAGCTGACGGTTGTGCACATTTACCACACACATACAACACAACTTATGGCCGACACCTGAAAGTCTTGGCACTTGTGCAGCAGACCTGCATGAAGAAGGACGATCATCTACACACACACATACACACGCACACACACGGACACACTCATGCCCGCACACACATGCACACACACACTCTCACGCATACAATGCAATGCAGCTCATGGCCGACACCTGGAAGTCTTGGCACGTGTGGATCCGCATGAAGAGGGACGGCCAGCTGCAGAACAGCAAAGCAGTGGGCTTTTTGAAGAACATCGTCCTCGGCAAGGCCTGGAACACTTGGGTGGAGCTCCATGAGTTCTGCCTGACCGCCAAAAAGGTGTGGGTGGGGCTGATCCGCTCTGGACGCATGTGTGTGTGCGTGTGTGTATGTGTGTAAGCGCGTGTGCGCGCGTGTGTGTATGTGTGAGTGTGTGTGTTCGTGTGTGTGTGCCTATGTGTGTGTTCAAGTGTGTGTGTGTATATGTTTGGTGTGTGATGTGCCGCAGGTTGAGCCCACCTCAGTTGGCAAAGGCTGCTGATGGTAAGCTGGTGATGGCAAAAGTTGGCAAAGGCTGCTAATGATAAGTTGGGGATGACAAAAGTTGGCAATGGCTGCTGATGGTTAGTTGGGGATGATAAAAGTTGGCAGAGGCTGCTGCTGATTAGCTAATAATGAAAAAAGTTGGCAAAGGCTGCTGCGGATGAGCTGGTAATAACAAAAGTTGGAAAGATTGCTAGTGATGTGCTATGCCACTTTGCGAGCCGGATTTGGTGTTGTGTGGATGATACTGATGTGTAGGGTTGGCCAGGATTATATATATACGGTCAGTGTTATTGGCAGGGAATCCACCAGGCATTAATAAATGGTATTTGCGATTCTTGCCAACCCTACTGATGTGGGCTGCTGGCTGTGAGTGGATGCTTTTTGATCTGTTAGTTGTGTGTGCTGCACGTCTATATTCGTACTTTACACGGCAGCGTCGCCAACGTGCAAACATGTATCACTGTACACTGTTACACTTTTATTTGCTTGTGCACTAGTAAGCAAAAAGCACCAATACTTTTATTTGCTTGTGCACTACAAAAGCCAAAAGCGCATGTGTACACACCACGCATGCACACCCGTACCAACATACACACACATACACGCGTACACAAACACATACGCACACATTCGCACGCACACGTGCACACACACACACGCGCGCACACACACACATACATACAACCACGTGCACACTTAAAATGTAGCGTAATGGCCCAAAATGGTTAACCGGATGAAGGAGCGATAAGTAAATCATACTTTACTTATGCATGTTACATTTCTTACTTAGGTCATGCGTCACATGCTCAACTTGTGCATCTCGCGTGCCTTCCACGGCTGGCGAGAAATGACGCAGCTCAAGAAGGAGGCTATGGCCAAATGCACTCAGGTGAGACCCGGCTGTGTAACGTGTGTGTGTGTGTGTGCGTGTGTGTGCGTGTGTGTGCGTGTGTGTGTGTGCGTGTGTGTGTGCGTGTATGTGCTGTGCACATGTGTCCTAGGTGCATAGCGAGACAGTAGCTAGGCAAATGTTCAATGGGCAGTGTTGTGTTTGCAATGGCAAACAATGGCAATGGCAATGGCAATTGCAATGACAAATGTGTTTGCAATAGCAAGACATTTAATGGCCGTGTGCACCATGCCCCAACTGCTTCGATACCGATGTAAAAATAAAAATAGTCTTTGTCTGATATACCGGTCTGGACATTTGGGGAGTACATGTATCGTTACAGCGTGTGTGTGTGTGTGTGTGTGTGTGTGTGTGTGTGTGTGTGCTTTGCATATTCGGTACCTGGTGACATCTGCCGTATGACTCCTTTTCACGCCCGGTGCAAAATGATGCAAAATAGGCTATGGCCGCATACACCTAAGTAAGTGTGCATCTGGTTGGATTGTGTGCGCAGTGCACTGCTTGCCTGCTCCACACATTTTTTCAATCCACGCATATGTTTAAAAACACAACTGCAACTACTTTAACATCTGTAATTCCTGCACACACACATACACACACACACACACACACACACACACACACACACACACACACACACACACACACACACACACACACACACACGCGTACACACACAGGTCATCCTACGCATCCAAAACAAGGAGCTCACCGCTAGCATGGCTGCTTTCAGGCACAATGTCGTGTGGACCCAGGCAAAGCGCCTTGCAGACTCCCACTTCTTCACCATCAAGGGCAAGCAGTGCCTCTTAGCCTGGAGGCTGGCCATCAAGCTGGGCATGGCCTTGGACCTGTGGACTGGACACACACTACAATGTGAGTGTGTGTGTTTGTATGTTATTACATGTATGATTATCTGTATCTTTGTGTGTTGCCTTGTCTCCGTGTGTGTTTGTGCGTGCGTGTGTGCGTATACATGTGCGGGCGTGGGTGTATGGGTGTAAGGGTGTGTGCATGTGTGAGTGCAAGTATGCTTGTTCATGTGTGAATGTGAGTGTGTGTGTTCATGTGTGAGTGCTTGTGTGTGTGCATGTGTTTATGTGTGAGTGCTTGTGTGTGGGCATGCAAGCTGTTGGCTCTGGTAGAAGGTCTGGGCAAAAGCCTGTTTGTACCCTTTTACTTCGTATCTACACTTCAATAGTACCCGTCCACAAGGATTTCTCATAAGCATGCGCATCACCTCACAGATGTCTGTCTGTACTCACCTATACACTCTTTCAGCTGCATCTACTTGTACTGTTCTCTCTGTGTGTTCGAGTAGCGGTATTTCTCATAAGCATGCGCATCACCTCACAGATGTCTGTATGTACTCACCTATACACCCTTTCAGCTGCATCTACTTGTACTGTTCTCTCTGCGAGTTTGAGTAGTGGTCATCCATCATAATCCATCATACAGCATGCAGCACACTCTCAGCCGTGTTCACATACGTCTGTTTCTGATGCAGCTGTTTTTGAGCAGCGGTCGTCCATCATTAATTTCACGCCGCACACTCTCAGCTGTGCTCACACAAACATGTTTCCTTTGCAGCTGTGTTCGAGCAGTGGGCGTCCATCATACACACTCAGAAGAACATGCGCATCACGCACAGACCTGTGCAGATGCTCACGCTCTCAGCCATGTTCACACAAAAATGTTTCCTTTGCAGCTGTGTTGTTTGAGCAGTGGGCGTCCATCATACACACTCAGAAGAACATGCGCATCACGAACAGTCCTGTGCAGATGCTCACGCTCTCAGCCATGTTCACACAAACATGTTTCCTTTGCAGCTGTGTTCGAGCAGTGGGCGTCCATCATACACACTCAGAAGAACATGCGCATCACCGGTCACACCATCGCCATGCGCTGGCGCAATATGGAGCTTTCTTCAGCCTGGAACACCTGGATGGAGTTTGTAGAGGTACGGGCGGCATCTGCTTTGCTAGTCGTGTGTGTGTGTTTGTCTGTTTTTGTGAGTGTGTGTGTGGTGTGTGTGTGTTTGTGTGTGTGTGTGTGTGTGTGTGTGTGTGTGTGTGTGTGTGTGCGAATGCGGTGCTGCAAACTGCTTTGGAAAATATTTCAAGTTTGCGCAGGTTTGCAGTATTTGGCTTGCTTGTGAATTGGTGCTGTGCTGCAGGGGGTGTGCATTAGTGAATTGGTGCTGTGCTGCAGGGGGTGTGCATTGGTGAACTGGTGCTGTATCAGTGCATGAATTGGTGCTGTGCTGCAGGGGGTGTGCATTGGTGAATTGGTGCTGTGCTACAGGGGGTGTGCATTGGTGAATTGGTGCTGCGCTGCAGGGGGTGTACCACAGTGCATGAATAGGTGCTGTATCAGTGCATGAATTGGTGCTGTATCAGTGCATGAATTGGTGCTGTATCAGTGCATGAAGCTTGGGTGAATTGGTGCTGTGCTGCAGGGGGTGTACCAGTGCACGAAGCTTGGGTGTGGGTAAACAGGTTGTTGAGTTTTCTCGAGGTTTCTTGGGGGGGGGGGGGCAGTGCGGGTGTGTGGGTGGATGTGCGCATGCCTCTCTAAATGTTTGAGGATGGATGGTTGATTGAGCCTGTTTAGGGTTAGTTTAGACATGTATCTATTTCCCAGGCTGGGACAGGGAGTAGAAGGCTGCCTAAAAAGATCACCCTTCGAGCACCAACTGCAGTTTGGTGGGAAGGAAGGCACCATAATAAAAAGAAGCTGGTTCATATATACAGTCACATGGCAGAAGCATACACATGCAATACACATGTAATACATATACCCATACGTGCACTCAGGGCCAGCTGGAGGCCATTCATCATATACGTGCACACAGGACCATGCATACACATGCAATACACATACACATACGTGCGCACAGGACCATGCAATACACATGCAATACACATACATATACGTGCACACAGAACCATTCATTCACATGCAATACACATACACATACGTGCACACAGGACCATGCATACACATGCAATACACATACATATACGTGCTCACAGGACCATGCATTCACATGCAATACACATACACATATGTGCACACAGGACCATGCATACACATGCAATACACATACACATACGTGCACACAGGTCCAGCTTGAGGCTAAGGCACGTGTGACCAAGGCCCTGAACTTCTGGGTCCGTAAAGGAATGGTGGCTTGTTGGCAGTGGTGGCGGGAGGTGACCGAGTGGAGGCTGCAGATGCGAGCCATTGCCTCCAGCATTGACTCCAAGATCCGCAACCGCGAGCTGAACGTGAGTCGGTTGGTCTTACGTGCGAGGTTGTAGTGTGAGGGAAGGGAGTGTGAAGATTGGGTGTGTGTGTGGGGGCGTGTGTGGGTGCGGTGTACGTGGGTGGGGACGGGGGCGGGGTTTTGAATGTGTATGCGTGTATGCGTATGTGGTTGTGTGCGTGCGTGCGTGGGCTTGAGTGGGTGCGTGCATGGGAGCTTGAGAGTATGCATATGTGTGCATGCATGTGTTTGGTGGTTGGGGTTGCTGTTCGCTTGAGTGTGTGTGTGCTTTTCTGGCAGCGTTAAAGGGCATTCTGACAGCATTAAGGCTTTTACAGTATGCTGGACATCGGTTGCTTAAAAGAAGGTTGGAGAGTAGGGGCGTGCAAACACACCCTCTAACACACGCTCTAACACACGCTCTAACACACGCTCTAACACACGCTCTAACACACGCTCAGAGCGAACAAGTTCCTTAAAAAACCGCAAAAATCCAGGCGTGCCTTTGAGTCTCTGTCGGCACGAACGTGCTATGCAATTTGGTGCATAAACCTCCTTGTTCACGGCCACAAAATGTGAGTTGGAAAGAGCCATGAATCCAAGCCCCCCACACAGCTGCATCTTACATGCTTACAATCATCTGGTGGGTTTGTCTCATATGCACTGTGCTATGCATTATGGCTGAAATGTCTGATTATGCTAGAAACCAACATTCAGGCTCCTGACAGACGCCTCGCTCTGACTGAAGATTTTCATTCATGAACGCTAATGTGTTTCACACACAGTATGGCTGGAATGGCTGGAAGGAGTTTTCTGTGCGGACTCCCAATTGACACCTCACCCTGACAATTGAGTTTTTTGCACAAATGTTGTGCCCAATGCAGCATGGCTGGAATGGCTGGAAGGAGTTCATGTACCTAAGGGAATCCAATAGACACCTCACCCTGACAATTAAGTTTTTTGCACAAATGCACAAATGTCGTGCCCTATGCATCATGGCTGGAATGGCTGGAAGGAGATTCCAATCCAGGATCCAAATGAACTCATCTCGATAATTGAGTTTTTTGCACAAATATCGTGCCCTATGCAGCATGGCTGGAATGGCTGGAAGGAGATTCCAATCCAGGATCCAAATGAACTCCTCATCTCGATAATTGAGTTTTTTGCACAAATATCGTGCCCTATGCAGCATGGCTGGAATGGCTGGAAGGAGATTCCAATTCAGGATCCAAATAAACTCCTCATCTCGATAATTGAATTTATTACACAAATATCGTGCCATACGCAGCATGGCTGGAATGGCTGGAAGGAGTTCATGTACCTAAGGGAAGCCAATAGACACCTTGCCCTGACAATTGAGTTTATTGCACAAACATCGTGCTATACGCAGTACTGCTGGAATGGCTGGAAGGAGTTCATGTACCTAAGGGAAGCCATGCGCCGGGCTGTGGCCTGCTGGCACTGGAGGTATGTTTTGTTGTGGTGGTGCGTGCCACCCGATGCAGGGCGACGTAAAGAATCACATGTGTGTGTGTGTGTGTGTGTGTGTGTGTGAGTGTGGGTGTGTGTGTGTGCGTGTGTGCGTGTGTGTGTTCATGTGTGTGTGCACTATGGTTTTGTGCAACAGGTGTAGGCGTTTTATTTTACATCATCTATTGAAGCCTTCTTTTTGGTTGGCGTGCGCTGGGTTTCAGCAGAGGCCAGTGCGTTCTGTTTTTGGAATATGATACTGCACACAGGCAGGGACCCATTACTTTTGAAAGCGCTACTTACAGGAATGTCACAGACAGGAACTCATCACTTATGGAAGAAACACACTACTTACAAGAATTTTAGTCTTGTACTAACAGGGAATAGTAACACACTACTCACAGGACTCGTAGGATTATACTTACATATGTATTATAAACACACTTCTTACAGGAGAATCAGGAGTACAGCAAACAGGCTTGCACTTGTATGTAGGGTTGGCTAGAACCATACATATACACAATGCATATTGCATATTGTATTGTCAGCAGGGAAATCACCAGATATATGGTCGCATACGGTGCATATATACATGGTTCTGGCTAACCCTACCTGTACGGCATGGTTGCATGCGCACGCGCGCACACACACACACACACACACACACACACAATTGCATAATTTGGCATGTAGCCAATGCATTCCGCGCATTGCACGACAATGCCCTCAACTGGTGTTGACAATGCGCAGGCATGTACGTCGAAGTTGATTTGATCTGCTTTCTTGCCCATAACGCACTCCGCACAGGCTCCACGTGGCCAGTGCTTTGCCCACACCATTATGTTGACCAGGCGCTGGCGTATGCGTCATTGAAGCTTGTCTGTTTTATTCCTCACCACCTGCTCACCACAGACACCTGGCCGGTGCATTGCACACTCGCCAACACCAAAATGTTGACCAGGCGCAGGCGTATGCATCATTGAAGCTCTGTCATATGTTTTATTACTCACTCCCCGCTCCACACAGGCACGTGGCCAGTGCATTCCGCTCCTGGCACGATCTCACCCACCGCAAAGTAGAGGGTACTGCCGCCGCCCTCGAGATCTTCCACGCTATGGCATATAGGTATGTGTGTGTGTGTGTGTGTGTGTGAGAGAGAGAGAGAGAGAGAGAGAGAGGGCTTTACGTCGCAAGGCTGTGCTTCATCTGGCGGAGCAAACGGAGTACACTGTAGCTTTAACTTGCCCTGTTACATCTTCACTTGCGTTATGGAAATATGTGTGTGTGTGATATGTGTCACACACATACACACACCCACACATACACACACACACATACACACACAACACACGTACACACACACAGGCTGGCAAGCAACACACTCAGCGGCACCTTCCAGGCATGGCACATTCATGTCCACCAGATCAGCCGTTTGAGAGTCATCCTGCAGAAGGTGCTGGGCAGGCAGATTGAGTTTGCCTTCTTCGGCTGGAGGTGAGAATCCGGCTTTGAGGATGCAATGGCACATATGCACTCAGTGCATGCACACAATGGGTGACAGAAAGAAGTGCCCCTATGTGCGCACAAACAGGGCGTGGACAGATATTACTGGGTCTGCCTTCTTTATGGTTTATGGTTGTTAGAGGTGCTCAACAGCATACAGTAACGAGAAAGTGAATGCCAAAGCCAGGTTGAATGCCAAAGCCAGGTAAGGCTGATCACACACACACACGGGCATATACACACGTAGACGTATGCACACACAGGTACACACACATACACGCAGGCATTCACACACACGTAGACATACACACACAGGCATACGCATACGCATACGCACACAGGCACACAGGCACACACACATGCACGCACACATATACACACAGATAAGCACACATGCACACAACACACACATACACACACAAACGCACACAAACACAACCCCACATACACACACAATCACGCACAATCACGCACACACCTACCCACCTACACACCTACACACACACACGCACACACACAACCACATACACACACACATACATACACACACACGCACGCACACACACATACCTACACACCCACCCACACACACACACTTAACACACACACACGCACACACGCACAAGCACACACACATACACACACACATACACACATACACATTATCTTCTCACGCTTACACGATCACGCCCCTACGCAGTGAGGTGGCCAGGGAGCTCAAATTCCATCGGGAGGCTGGCCAGTGCATAACGCAAGTCGCAGCCTCCAAGCCTCAGCTGGGGTCCCTGCTGCTGGAAGTCCTCAGACGCTGGCAAGCATGGCCGCTATCTCAGGCCTTCTACACGTGGTTTCAGAATGCAAGCGACCACAGGTGCGCGTTTGAATCGTGTGGAACACAACCCTTAAGCACACTGTATATATTCGTATATATATACACCGTATATCTGGCGATTTTCCTGCCAAAAACACCGTATACACACCGTATATATATGGTTCTGGCCATTCCTATACATGTGAGTGGCAAACATTCAGTCATGTGTCACATGTGGTACACATTTATACAGTCATGTGTCACGTGTTGTACATATTTATACAGTCATGTGTCACATGTGAGTGGCAAACATTGAGTCATGTGTCACATGTGAGTGGCAAACATTCAGTCATGTGTCACATGTGGTACACATTTATACAGTCATGTGTCACGTGTTGTACACATTTATACAGTGGCAAACATTCAGTCATGTGTCACATGTGGAACGCATCTATACAGCTACGGTTGGTCTGAACCATCTCTATACGGTGTATAAACGCGGTGATTTTGCCGTGCGTATGGATGCACCATATGCTGCGAATATTTCATCAACCAACACAAAGGCGCAAGCTGGAAGGGGCAGCCACAATTGCTGCTTACTACTTATGGTCGAATTCGAATTTCAAACCCCACGTACCGTCGTCACCAACACACAGGCGCCAGCTGGAGGGGGCTGCTCTTACTTTTCACGCTCAAAATTTAAACCTCAAGTTCCGGCGTCACCAACACACAGGCGCCAGCTGGAAGGGGCAGCCACAAATGCTGCTTACTACTCATGTTTGATTTCGAAACTTGAACCCCACGTTCTGTCATCATCAACACGCAGGCGCCTGCTGGAGGGGGCTGCCAAGTCCCTGTTTGCCTACACTGGCTGCTTGATGAGGAAGGCCTTCATGGCCTGGATCCAAACCGCAACAACACAAGTCATGATGCGCCACAAAGTGTCAAGCATCATGCTGTGGTGAGTGTGTGTGTGTGTGTGTGTGTGTGTGTGTGTGTGTGTGTGTGTGTGTGTGTGTGGTTATGTGTGTCTGTGTGTATGTGAGTGTGTGAGTGCAAATATGTGCAAGAATTGCAGGCATCATGCTGTAATGAGGCTGTGTGTGCGTGTGCAAGTGTGTGTGTTTAGTAGAGTGTGTGCGTGTACATTTGTACAATAGCGTCAGGCATATTGCTGGGGTGAGTGCGAGACCTTCCTGTCCTACTTAGCTTGCAAGAATGTTCTTTGGCGTGCTGCAAGCAAGTTCATACACATACACGCGCACACACACATACACATACACACACATGCACACACACATGCACACACGCATGCACACACACATGCACACACATGCACACACACACACACACACACACACACACACACACACACACACACACACACACACACACACACACACACGCTCACCTACTGCAGCATGACCAGCCTCAAACTCAACCGGGCCTTCTTCTTCTGGCAGGCCCTGGCACGCTACCTCAAATACATGAAGGTGGGCTGGTATGCTTGCATGTGTTAGTGAATGGATGGTGCACTTCGCACGTGTTGGTAAGTGGGCCTTCTCCTTTTGGCAAGCCCTAGCACGCCATCTCGAGTACATTGTGGTGGGTGCGTGGGGGGTTTGGTATGCTTGCATGTGTTGGTAAATGGGTGAGTCGGTGCACAAGTCAGGTGGCTGCTGCACGCAGCATTTTCTGCACAGCAATGTGGCTTAGCAGTTTTTTGTTACAAGTGCTTTCCAAGCATGCATGCATACACACGTCCACACACACACACACACACACACACACACACACACACACACACACGCAGGCTGCCATGTCAACAATTTCAGCCAAACTAGCTTCGCATGCCACGCGTTTAGCCTGGACCTCCTGGCGGTGCCACGTTGAGTTTATGGATGTTGCACGCAATGTGAGTGGCATGTGTGTTTATGTGTGTGTGTGTGTGTGTGTGACCGAACTATAGGTATACTGACAACTCTAGCCTTATTATGCATTGGCCTCTTGCGGAATGGCTCTTGCTTGTCAAGGGTACAGAGATACCTTGAAAACCTGTATAGCGGTTATTGAATTCCTGGTATAGCTGCAATTGAAGTATAGAAATTGAAATTGACCAGTCTAGTTCCAGCTGCCAACGCTTGAAGCCTCCTGTCGTTCTTGTTGCCTGGCTGGTTGTGCTGGCTTCTATATGGCATCTAATCCACACCTGCTCATATTCGCTCCACCACCATGCGAGCGATGTTGTAAAAGCACGTACTCACACACACACACACATACACACACACGCACGCACACACACACATACATACATGCATACATACACGCACGCGTGCACAAGCACACGCACACACACACACACA
>Ga0307963_1003528_pt1 | contig 12448 bp, 10 predicted proteins | sample OrgLakmetagen594_FD_201829 | JGI IMG/M metagenome (GOLD analysis project Ga0307963, IMG submission 201829) | Saline water microbial communities from Organic Lake, Antarctica - #594 | ecosystem: Environmental > Aquatic > Non-marine Saline and Alkaline > Saline | place: Antarctica: Organic Lake...
GCAAATGTTTTATTTCTTAATGCATGATACTGCACCACCAAACCCATTCACAGGTGCAACAGGCACCTGCGACTGGTGTGGCAGCTAAGCAGCAAATGTTTTATTTCTTAATGCATGATACTGCACCACCATACCCATTCACAGGTGCAACAGACACCTGCGACCGGTGCTAAGCAGCAACGGCGATCAAGGCAGCAGCGGCAGCAGCAACGGGAGCAGCAGCAGCAAGGGCAGCCTCAAGAAGGGCAGCAACAAACAGCACAGGGCCAGCAGGGGCAAGAAGTGGAGCCGCTGCAGCCGCTGCAGCCGGGACAGCAACAAATACAGGGCCAGCAGGGGCAGGAAGAGCAGCCGCTGCAGCTAAGTTATGAGCAAGCAGCCCAGCTTGACATGCAGCTTCAGTACCAGGTAGAAACGCTTGCTGCTTTCCATTTCATACACCAGGCAGTGACACGGATTGCTGTTTCTTGCACAGATCTTTTTTTAAGGCTGACAAGGAAATTGCGTGAGATGGAATGCAGTGTACGAGGCTCTGTGTGCATGCTAATATGCTAATGCACATACGTACGCGGACGATAAACCATGCAACGTATCAATGTGAGTGTCGTATACTTAAAAATGTGTGTTGTATGCAGGAATGACTCTATGTAGGAATTGTTCCACAAAATGCATCGCTCTTTCTGGACCGTCTCCCGCACACACATACATACATACACACACACATACACACACACACACACACACACGCACACACACACACACAGGTGGGCGTTTGCGATGACTGGCTGCAGCTCAGCCACCTGGCATCTGTATTTCAAGACGTCCTGGGACCGGGTACAGCAGCAGCCCTGTACAAACGCACCGTTGCAGGTAGGGCATCGTGCTACTGCGTGTGTGTGTGTGTGTGTGTGTGTGTGTGTGTGTTTGTGTGTGTGTGTGTGTGTGTGTGTGAGTGTGTGTGTGTGTGCAGGTGGCGGCCATACCTGACTTTGATACTAGGTACAGCAGCGGCCCTATACAAATGCACCGTTGCAGGTAGGGCATCGTGATACTGTGTGTGTGTGTGGTGTGTGTGTATGTGTGTGTGAGCAAAGGCTGTGGCATTCTTTCTTTTGAGGCTGGGCACTACAGCAGCCCTGTGCAGATGCTCCGTGAATCATAAATCGGGAAATCACCAAGTATACGGTTAAATGCGGTGTATATACACGGTTCTGGCCAACCCTATGTATGTGCATTTGCCGTGGGGCCCACAGTGGTGGTTGCTATTGCAATGTAAGGAAGACAGCAAGCACCCTCCATTTCTCCTCTTCCGTACTTTCAACCTGGATCTCAGTAGCTCACAGGACGCACATCTCAGTGCAATGTGCCTGTTCTTTTTTGTACTCTTTAATTGAATCTCAGTAGCTCACAGGACACACATCTCAGTGCAATGTGCCTGTTCTTTTTGGTACACTTTAATTGGATCTCAGTAGCTCACAGGACACACATCTCAGTGCATTGTGCCTGTTCTTCTTTGTACACTTTAATTGGATCCCAGTAGCTCACAGGACACACATTTATGTGCAATGTGCCTGTTTTTTTTCCGTACACTACAATTGGATCTCAGTAGCTCACAGGACGCACATCCCAGTGCAATGTGCCTGTTCTTTCCCGTACACTTTAATTGGATCTCAGTAGCTCACAGGACACACATTTCAATGCAATGTGCCTGTTCTTTTTTGTACACTTGAATTGGATCTCAGTAGCTCACATGACGCACATCTCAGTGGGATGTGCCTGTTTCTTCCCGTACACTTTAACTGGGTCTCAGTAGCTCACAGGGCACACATCTCAGTGCAATGTGCCTGCTGTGTGCGCAATTGCAGTCGTGCCCATGCGTGCTGTCGTGACGTGGGGGGGGAGTGAGCGTCTTGCTTTTACTGCTTTCCGGGCCCAGCTAGCACGAGCGGCAGTCGGTGCAGTGAACGTGATGCTGCCAAAGCACCTTGGGCAGGTAGGTGCTGCACGATGTGTGTGTGTGTGTGTTTGTGTGTGTGTGTGTGTGTGCGTGCGTGTGTACGTAACTCGTCTACAGGTGTTGGAACTGTCCCTCATCTTTTGTCCTGCCTCAATGAGCACATTGCTGCCAAGGATGTCGGGCAGGCAGGTGCTCTGTGCTGTGTGCCGTATGCCCAAAATCTGAGGCGTCCAGTTGCTTAACTCCTGTCCCTCATCTCGAGCCTCATCACTCCTTTTTAAGTACATTTCTTGTCCGGTGATTTGCTTTCATGCCCGCATTCTCTTCTCGCCCTTTCATTTGGTGACGGCCTCTACGTAGGGGACACCTTCTTTGGTGCAATTGACCTACGGTACTGCAACTATTTATAGATTAGTGTTTAAATGCCCGTGTTTTCCCATCACCTTCTCATTTGGTGATAACCTCTATGTGGGGACACCTATGTCGCAGGTGGCCTACGGTACAGTAACTACTTCTAGATTGTTTTTATGCCTGCGTTTTTCTTCGCTTTCTCATTTGATGACGACCTTCATTGTTGCAGTTGGCCTACGGTGCTGCAACTACCGTACAGAGAATATATCACGCCGCAAAAATAATGTTTTTGCGGACAAAATTTAAAATAAAAATTGCCGCCAGGCTCATGTTTGCAGAAGGCGGCAACAGCCCACCCTGTAGTCAATATCTTCTGCAAAAGCAACTTTTATGCATGTAATGAAGCAATGGTAAGGTCTGGGGCCACATCAGGGGTTGTTTGGCCTTGCAGATTTATAGGATAGGATAAATAATTATTGAAAGGGGAGCGGATTGGGTGTGAATTGCAAAACTAATTATTATTATTCGGGGTGCGGAATGATTACATCTCTGTACGGTACTTCTAAATTGGTGGCATTTTTTATGCCCGTGTTTTCTCTTCGCTTTCTCATTTGATGACAACCTCTATGTGGGGGACACCTTATTTTAATAAAGGTGGCCTACGGTGCTGCAACTTTTTTTAGATTGGTGGATCTTTTTAAGCCCGCGTTTTCTTCTTGCCTTATCATTTAGTGACGACCTCTATGTGGGGGATACCTTCATTGTTGCAGGTGGCCTACGGTGCTGCAACTACTTCCAGAATGGTGGTTTTTTTAACCCGCGTTTTCTTTTTGCCTCTTCATTTGGTGACGTTTTGGTGACGTGAGGGACACCTTCTTTGTTGCAGGTGGCCTACGGTGCTGCAGTCACAGAACAGCTGCAGCACGCAGCTAGTGGAGCTCCAAAGCCAGAGGGCAGCAGCGTGTTGCTGCCCCCTTTGGCTGACGACCAGGGCTCACATCCTCTCCCCAAACAAGCATTAGGTACGGTATTGCAAGGATCTTCATGCATACTCTGAAAATTCTAATCTGCACCCAAACTGCTGAGTTCAGTGTGTAACAATTAAACTCCAGTTCTTGAAGTGAAGCATAGTGATATCTCTCATCATCCTTGCTTTTTATCTGTGTCACTCTCCAGTTTCTCCATCTTTTTATATACTTGTTCCTCACAACTGCTATTCCTTCTTCATTTGAGTTCAATTTTTCTACCTTTCTATTTATTTAAATTACACCTTTGCATGGATATATAATATATATAATTTTTATATTTTCCCTTTTTCTGGGCAGTTGTAAGGACTCATTTCCTTAGCAGTTGTGATCTGGACTTGTAAGTAATTTACCGCATTCAGTGCTGTACCAACCGGCACCCAACTATATATTAAGTGCTATGATTCCACTGATATGATTGTGTCACTGCTATGATGTATGATGTATGATCTATGATGTATGATTGTGTCAGTGCCATCATTGTGTGATACTGCTATGATTCCACTGAAATGTCATGACTATGACTAAAAATAAATTTGCCATCCCATGAACATACGCACGTGCACGCATGCACACAAGAAAGCATACACAATGTATGTGTGTATGTGCATTACACACACATACACACATGAGTGCATGTGCGTGCACGCATACACACAAGCAAACCCAAACACATACACGCACGTGCACGCATGCACACAAGAAAGCATACACAATGTATGTGTGTATGGTGTTACACATACACATATACACACATGAGTGCATGTGCGTGCACGCATACACACAAGCACACCCAAACACATACACGCACGTGCACGCATGCAAACAAGCAAGCTTACACATACACACATACACACTTGCACTCACCCATAGCCACACCCCTTTGCCATTGACAGGTACCTCAGAGCCCCAAGCAGCCCTCCTAGCCAGCCTCTGCTCTCGTGCTCTCAGTCTCTTGCAGCAAGAGCAACAGCGGCAGGGCTCCAAACCTGGCAGGCCTCTTCGTGTTACCTCCACACCTGGTGACAGTGAGTCCAGCGATGCTACTGCTAGCAGCACTTCAGCTGCTGCTGCTGCTGCTACTACTAGCAGTACTTCTGCTGCTGCTGCTGCTGCTGCTGCTGGTGGCAGTGCTGGTGCGAGAGGCGTGCTTTCATCTGGGGGAGTACAAGGTGCTCGTGAGGGCTATGACGTAATATCACGTGGTCATGGCTTGGAGGTGGGGTGGCTCCCAGCAGACTATGCCCAGCTGCTGTGGGGGGTGGGCAGCTTGGGGCATGTGCCACCTAGAAGCCTGCTGCAAAAAGTTTGCAGGTGTGTGTGTGTGCGTGTGCGTATGCGTGTGTGTGTGTGCGTGTGCGTATGCGTGTGTGTGCATGTGTGTGTGCGTGCGTGTGCGTGTGTGTGTGCGTGTGCGTCTGTGCGTATGTGTATGTGTGTGTGTCTGTGTGTGTTCGATATTTGAGTGTGTGCGCTCTTAATTTCATGTCCCGTTTCTCAAGCACTGAATTGCTCATCCGAATGCCTTTTTAACGTTCAACCTGCTGAGTCCAAAACTACTAACTAATAATTACTGCTAAGCAGGATCTCCTTCCATCAACTGATTTCAAAACTGATTCTTGGGGGGGTCCTTATTTTCTTTCAATCCAATTCCGACTGCCTCATTCCATCAAAAGCGTCCACCTCCCCAACAAAACAAGTGCTAGCTTAAGACAACCAAGCGCACGTCAAACACGCACTGCCTCTGTTCCCTTGCAGTGCCTCCTACTTGGGTTTAGACCGCTTCCAACCGGCCCAGCTGTGGGGTGTCCTGTGGGGAGTAGCGCGATTGAGCAGGGCGTGCGGATTTGCGCCCGAGCGCAAGTGGATGACCCGCTTTCTGAAAGTCTGCAGCAGAGTAATCGGGGTGCGTGGGTTTAAGTGAGCTGAGATGGCTGGCATGCGTCGCGAAACTTGTTTGCTGCACTAGAGCATTTGTGGATGACACGCTTCTTAGGATCCTGCAGTAGAGTAATCGGGTTGCGTGCGTTCAAGTAAGCTGATATGATTGGCATGCGTTGCAAAATTTATTCGCTGCGCTAGAGCATGTGTGAATGGCACGCTTCCTAAAAGCCCACAGCAGAGTTATCGGGTTGCGTGCGTTTAAGTGAGTTGATATGGCGCCATGTGTTGCAACAATTGTTCGCTGTGCTAGAACATCTGTGGATGATTTAGATTCAGATTTAGGTTTAGATTTAAGAGTCTGCACAATTATTTGGAGGAAGAGATGGTGTAGTCTGGAGCAATTGTGAGTGAAAAAATTGAAGCAATTCAGTTAGAGCATAACGCTTCATGCCGAAAGTGAGCATGATTTTACGAAACCCTTCTTTTAACCAGGAACCAGGTGCGACCGTTTAATGTTTAACCTGCTTTAAATAGGGACCAGGTGTTTCTTTTAACCTGCTTTAAACCAGCGACCAGGTGCGACCGTTTACTAAAATTCATTGAGCTTGTGTTAAAATGTAGGTGAAGTGGATCTGAGGCCCAACTCTTCTGTGGCGCTAGCGCTTTTTCCAACCTGCATTAGCAGCACAAGCTGAAGCATGCAGGCACTTACACACACTCACCCGCTCATCCCCATACCCCTACATGCACACATATGCACACAAAAAGACACTTTGCCTTTTCTCCCCACCCTACACACACATGCGCGCACACACACACACACACACACACACACACATGCGCACACACACACACTTCCACACACGCACAAACACGCAAACATGCACAGATATACACAAGCACACACACGGGCACACCCACGCAGGAGTTTGATGCAGAAGGCTTAGGTAATCTGATATGGTCCATAGCGGCCCTTCAATGCGTCATCCCTGAGCGTGAATGGATGCGCGAGTTTGTGGGTGCCTGCCATGCACGGCTGCGCTCTTTCCAGGCTCATCATTTGGTTCAGCTGGTGGAGGCCCTGGCAGTGCTTGGGTGAGTGCTTGCATCATTGAACACTAAGCAAGTGATATGGTTGTGAATGCGCTTGCAACATTTAAGCTGGTGAAGTCCCTGGCAGTGCTTAGGTGTGTGCTTGCAACGTTGAACACCAAGCAAGTGGTGTGGTTGTGAATGCGCTTGCAACATTTAGACTGGTGGAGGCCCTGGCAGTGCTTGGGCGTGTGCTTGCAACTTTGAACACCAAGCATGTGATATGGTTGTGAATGCGCTTGCAACATTTAAGCTGGTGAAGGCCCTGGCAGTGCTTGGGTGAGTACTAGCAACATTAAACACCAAGCAAGTGTTGTGGTTGTGAATGCGCTTATAACTTCCACGAGTCCGTGCCTGCCTTGCACGGCTGCGCTCTTTCCAAAGGCATCATTTGGTTCAGCCGGTGAAGGTTTGGGTAGAAGCTTGCAACATTGAACCTCAACAAGGGGTACGGTCGTGGATGAGCTTGCAAGCTCTATGTAATGGTGCCTGTCTGGCACGGCTGTGAATTTCCTATGCAGTGAAATTTACCCGTATTGCTTGAAGCTATTGGTTTATCAACGCCTTTTCCGTAAAACACGCAGCACGTGAGGCATCTACATGCACGTGTGTTTTTAGCTTGGATTAATTTATTTTGATCCTGATCCATCTTGACAGCCAGCGACCCTTGGAGGTAGGCCTACAACTTAAATCACCATAACGTCCATATCATACAGTGTCGCTTCATTAGAGTGCTACCTCATAATAGCTTATTGCTTTGTTACTTATTTATTTATTTATTTAATCATGCATTCATAGATAGCTTAGAGTAATACCTCATGATAGCTTGTGTGGAATTTTGTTACGCAAAGACGATGTGGGTCATATTTTTGGGTACACTCAGGTACACTCCGCGAGACGAGCTGTGCAACTCCATTATGGGCCAGATCCGTCGACAGATGCATACAATGAGTGGTGCTCAGATGTGTGTGGTGGTGCGTGCCATCGCCATTGCCCCTAGGTGCGTGCGTGTGTGTGTGTGTGTGTGTGTGTGTTTGTGTGTGTGTTGGTGCACAGAGGTGGTGTGTGGTGGTGGTGCACAGATGTGTTTGGTGGTGCGTGCCATCGCCATTGCCCCTAGGTGCGTGTGTCTGTATGCGCGTGTGTGTGCTTGTCTTTGTGGGTTTGTGTCTTGTTCTATGAAGGGATAGGGCTAGATCGTTGTGTTGCATCTGCATGTGTCTGCATAGAAAGGGATGGTTGTATCACATTGTTTTGTATTATTAAATTTGGGTTAGTGTAAGGTTTGGCTTTTGTGGTCCGGGGTTAGTCTTGGCTCTTTTCTGAAAAGGCGGGTAATGCTGCTCTTTTCCAAGAAGGCAAGAAATACTGCTCTTTTCTGGGAAGGCCGGTGATACTGCTCTTTGCAAAGGCAGGTTTGGCTTGTGAGCCTGTATTGGTCTTAGCTCTTTTCTGGGAACTCTTCAAATGATGCGAGCTTAACAGCGTTCTGCATTGCAAGTGGTTTAGGTAACCCTGTCATACCCAACATTCACTTCCTGCTGTTTGCAAAGCTTTACGTGATTTCTGTGTATTGCACAACACAACGTTTCAAGGCCCTCGTCTTTACAGGAATCTCCCCAGAATAAACGATGAGATGTGTATTTTGTTCTGATACAATTGTTCTGATACAAATATACTGAACAAACACTCTGATACAAATATTCTGATACAACTGTAACTATTGAACGTGGGCACACAACATTTTCATCCTGTCACCCGAGGTTATATTCCGACTGAGTCCCTTTAAATTTGGCGAAGAATTCTGCACTTGGCCGGCATCTGAGCTTGAATTGGCTGCCAGCTAACATACAATTACACTCGCCTCCAAGAACTTGGGCTCTCCTGCATGCTTCAGAGTGCTCGGCAATTTTCTCTCAGTTATAGCAAACACGCTTCAATATTCTAAACATTGCACATGACTGCATAAAAACACTTTGCATAGCACTGCATCAAATAATTGCTTTGGTTTAACCTGCATGCTGTAGAACTTGCGTTTAGAAGCAAAGTTAACATCACCAACATCACCACCTCTATAACCTGCTGCAGATGGACGCCATACCGCCAGTTCCTTTATGACTTCGTTGTTCAGTCACAGCCAAAACTCAACACGCTGAGCGCCTCCCAAGCATCTGGGATCCTTTGGGCCTTTGCAAAGTAAGTGTAAGGGTTAGGATGAGCACACCTCCATACTTGATGCGTGTGTATGTGTGTGTGTTTGTGTGTGTGTGCTTGCGTGTGTGTGTGTGTGTGTTTGTGAGTGTGTGTGTTGTAAAAAAACGTAGGCAGTGAAAAAACTCTCCTCACATTTATTAAGGAAACAAAGCCACAACAAGTAGGGTGTAATCCTGCGGATTACAAAAAATGGGGCGGAGCCTGCGCTGCAACCTGCATTGAAGTTGTACCTAATGTAGTGAGAGCAATTCAGGGGGGGCTGCACTCCCTCTGCCCCCCACTGCTCCTGTTCAACTATTTCTGAGATGGCAGCCTGGTCTTTGCAATGAAGAGCGGCATTCAAATGAGTTAGACAATTCAGGGGGGGCTGCGCCCCCCCTACACCCCCCCGCTCGTGCGTTTGCACAGACCCTGTCGTACCATACCGTGTCTGTAGCTGTTTGCTTGCCAATGGTGTGCAAGACCTCCGATATACCTCAACAGCTGTGTGTCATGTGAGCGAGTAACTCAAGGGGCTGCAATCCTCTGAACTGCTCCTCTGAACGCCTGAGCTCCATACGGTTGTTGAAAGCCACCAACTCTGGCTGGGCTGCTGCTTCCTGTGCCTGCTGAGTGGCATTGCCAGGCTGAGACTGTTGCTCCAAGTGCTTTGTTAAGTGCTTGACGCGGGTCCTCTCCCGGGCCTTCGCTCGCCTGTCCTCCCGAGTGCTGTGAAGCTGCTGCCGTCTCTGCTCTGCTGCTGCAAGCGCTGCTAGCGTGTGGAGATTGATCGACCTTCTACCACACTCAACGACACCACTAATGAAAAGAAAGGCTAATAATATGGAAACGTTCTAAATATATGATGAATACACCCAATTGCATCCCGGGGGGAAAAAAGACACGCGACCCTGAAGGGGTCGCGCGTGGAGGGGGGTTCGACCGGGGTGTTCTGGAATTAGCGCAAAATTTGCTTTTGTTTCATACAAGTTCTACACTGCAAGGTTGCCTGTCTGGCTCAATGCTTTATTCTTTCAGTGTTTACTCTCTGAGAGCGCAGTGTTGACTGCAGTGAATATAAAGGGACTACGCCCCGGGGGGCTCCGCCCCAAAAAAGGAAGTAGGGAGGAAACAATTGTCATCAATAAGGAGCCTTTTTTAGGCTTCCTGTGATCGTATGCACAATCTTTAAGTATGTAATTTCGCCTTGGTGACGAGCTGCGCGGAGGATGAAATGCCAATCGCTGGATCTGTTTTCCTTAATGTGTTAATGTGCCATTTCATGTCAGTCCGGTTGCAATATTCAATTTCATGCCTGCATCATATCCATCACGATCAGCGATCAATCAAGCTGAGCAACTCTGCATGGAATACACAGGTTTGGTTATTGCCCGGAGCCTGGCTACACTACGGACTTGGCAAATCAGGTGATTGATGATTTATGCTGCATTAGGCAAGGCAAGGTAAGGTTACATCGCTATGTCTGACTCAGGGGACATCTGAGCGGAAGCTTTGGAAAAGGGCTGCAACCACACCTGACTTCACAAAAGACACAGGAGCTAAGAGGAAACATGAAACAGATTAATATAGAACAGAAAGAAAAAGTTACGCCGCATTACCTCAAGCTGCGGCAGTGGGCCAAGCTCAGCACAGCTGGCTTGCGGTTTTAGCAATGTGTATACGACGTCTGTTGCACTTGAACAGTTGTAGATGTACTTAGCTAGCACTTGTAAAGTTGTAGATGTACTTAGCTAGCCATCACAGATACCAACTGCTACAAATGAATGGCGTCTCTGAAACAGACTAGCAGGCAGCAACAATCAACCTCTACATGAGTTGGGGCCCAAGGAAAGAAGGCATCGAAGTATTGGGTACTGTGAAGCTTCTCCGTCACAAATTGAGGGAAATACTCAAGTGGGGACCAGTTAGGTTACGCACCTGGCCTTAGATGCACACACACTCCTTTTGCCGTCTGCCTGTGCTGACGCAAGAAAGTTCCATACCACAACCATCCTGAGTGTGTGTTCGCTCCCTCGTGCTTCATTCAAAAAGCTTTAGCCCTCCTACCATGCAAGGCCCGGCAAGCTCCTTGAAGCTGCCTTGATCTGAAATATCCTTATATTTAAATTGCTGGCTAATATTGTAATAGTTTTTAGGAAAAAGAACTGATCTTATAAGCAGGGGTACCTCTTGCTTCTCTACGAAACATGCACAGGTGGCCTTGGCCCTCCCCCCCCGCTCAGCCTTGCAGTCCTCCCTAAAGGCTCTTCCTCCCACAGCAGCCCACTCCACGCCCCAAATCAGCAGCACCAATGATCAGGATAGAAGTGGCGAACGCACAGGCAGCAGCAGCAGCACAAGCATAAACATTGACGCCAGTATAGATAGCAGCAGCGATCCTGTCGCCAGCAATGATACCAGGACCGGCACAAGCTCTAGAGACTCAGCTGGCATCAGCAGCAGCAACGCACTACAGACTAACCAACTGGTAGGTCATTCCTAATGTCAGTCAAAGGTGCTGTGCTGTAGTGTCACCATTCAGTGCCGTAACGCACTACAGACTATCCAACTGGTAAGTCATTTCTAATGTCAGTCGAAAGTGCTGTGCTGTAGTGCCACCATTCAGTGCCATCAATTTGCATAGCTGCCTGCAGACAGCTCCCTGCTGCAGGTATGTGCGTTTTAAAATGTTATAAAGTTATAATATTAATATTAATATTAATTTAATATTAATATTAATTTAATTAAATATTTGAGAAAGGATCTGTGCATTCCCGCGCTGCACACCCAGCTGCTGGAAGCAGCAATAAATCGGGAGGTTTACTCTCAAAAACTTAGTCGGTAGTTGCAGCAGCACCAATCACATTTGCAGGCATCATTTTCAGTCAAGAGTAGCACCTGCTCAATACATCAGGCTGCCTCAAACCTCCTGCGCTAGTGGGCTGCACGAACACCAAACACCTTACACACGAGATTGCTTCACGCACATGAGCACACGTGTGTTTTGTCACATATCTTATGTATTTATGTGTGTGCATATGTGTGTGTGTGTGTGTGTAAACGTGTGTGTGCATATGACATCAAAAGGGCACACACACACACGCATCTACACACACGCACATACACACGCACGCACACACACGCACACGCACATACACGCACACACACATTTACACACGCACATACACACACACACGCACACACACCCTCCCTACAAACCTACAGGCACCTGCCGCTGGTAGCCCTGCCTCAGCTTTGCACCTGTCTCTTTTCAGCGGTGCAGACGGCGAAGACCTGTCCATGTCACTGTGGGCAGTTGCCGAGCTTCAGGCGAGGGAGGTACTCAGCACCCCTGTGATGCACAGACCTTATCCCAGTATGTCAGCATTGCAGCAGTCCAATACGCTGTCGCTGCAACAGCAGTCACAGCAGCAGCAGCCGCAGCGCCAGCAGCAGCAGCAGCAGCAGCGCCAGCAGCAGCGCCAGCAGCAGCAGCAGCCGCAGCGCCAGCAGCAGCAGCAGCCGCAGCAGCAGCAGCAGCAGCAACAGCAGCAGCAATGGACAACATGGATTGATGCGTGGATACACAGGGCCTGTGAGGCAGCTCCTGGATTCAGTGGGCCTGCAGCTGCAAACTCGCTGTGGGCATTGGGGAAATTGGGTAGGAAGCATCGCCCAGCTTATGCGTGTGTCCCTCTTGCTCTAACACACACACACATACACACACACACACATAAATACAAATGTACATACACACACACACACTCACACACACACACACAAACACACACACACAAACACACACATAAATACAAATGTACATACATACAACCATACATACATACAACCATACAACCATACAACCATACATACATACAACCATACATACATACATACATACATACATACATACATACATACATACATACATACATACATACATACA
>Ga0307963_1003532_pt1 | contig 12440 bp, 12 predicted proteins | sample OrgLakmetagen594_FD_201829 | JGI IMG/M metagenome (GOLD analysis project Ga0307963, IMG submission 201829) | Saline water microbial communities from Organic Lake, Antarctica - #594 | ecosystem: Environmental > Aquatic > Non-marine Saline and Alkaline > Saline | place: Antarctica: Organic Lake...
ATGCAGGCCTGATGCAGATACCTGATGCAGAATGATGCAGATACCTGATGCAGGCCTCACACCACTACCTAACACCACTACTTGACACCACTACCTGACACCACTACCTGATGCAGGCCTGATGCAGGCCTGATGCAGATACCTGATGCAGAATGATGCAGATACCTGATGCAGGCCTCACACCACAACTTAACACCACTACCTGACACCACTACCTGCAGGCCTGACACCGCAATTTACACTTCTCGAAAGAATTCCGCCTGATCCCCACCGGCTTCCCTAAACCTCCCCTCAACCTTCTGCCTGATCCCCACCGGCTTCCCTCAACCTTCCGCCATTCGTTCCGCCGTGCATGGACTCACCTTCAGTATGTGCCTGACTACCACTGGGTCTGACACCACAATGAACGCTTTAGGCCCAAACGCCAGCTTGTACACTCCCCCGTAGTCAATGAACCTGTGGGCGCACATGCATGATTTAAAGCGCCAGTCAAAAAGTTTGCACATCAACATGCAACACGGCGGGCGTTAAAAAAATCTGATATTCAATATTGAAAAGAGGACAGCCGCCTACAACACTATCACTTACTTCAAACGTCATATAGACTGAGCTGACATAACCAACGTCCTTAAGGCAGGTACTTAAACACTCTGATGCCCATCCACAAGGAAAAGGACAGCCTGTCCATTGACTGCAGCAATCCACCAATGGCAGCACTAACGCTGGGCTCAAAGATCAAGCCTACAAGCCTCTTGATAAGGTGGACAAGGACGTAAAGAACGCTTTGTTTTAATACATAGAACCCACTAAAATTGCCATTTACTGTGTTCGTATGGTTCTAGTCAACCGACACCAGCCATCGGTACAAGGCTTTGAACAAGGGGTGCATTCAGCACACATGTACACACACCGCACAGTTTCTATCGGCATAAGGCTTTGGAAAGGTGCTTTCACCGCACATGTACACATCACACACACCATTACGGGTATATAAGGCTTTGAACAAGAGTGCATTCACCGCACATACACACTCCGCACAGGTACTATCGGTACAAGGCTTTGAATGAGGTTCAATCACGCACATATTCACACAACACACACCATTACGGGTATATAAGGCTTTGAACAAGTGTGCATTCACCGCACATACACACTCCGCACAATTTCTATCGGCACAAGGCTTTGAATGAGGTTCAATCACGCACATATTCACAAAACACACCTTTCTGGGTACAAGGCTTTGAATGAGGTGCATTCACGCGCATGCACACACCCCGCACACGTACCATTGGTACAAAGCTTTGAATGAGGTTCAATCACGCACATATTCACACAGGATACTATGGGTACAAGGCTTTGAATGAGGTGCACTCACGCGCATGCACACACCCCGCACACGTACCATTGGTACAAAGCTTTGAACGAGGTTCAATCACGCACATATTCACACATGATACTATGGGTACAAGGCTTTGAATGAGGTGCATTCACGCGCATGCACACACCCCGCACACGTACCATTGGTACAAGGCTTTGAACAAGGGTTGGTCACCGGCAAGGTCCGAGAGCTCACCCTCCGAAACTGGGATGTTTTTGCCCCCGACGTCAGGTTGAAAGTAGCCTTGGCTGACCTCAGTGAGCAAGCGGCTCAGGCCATCGTTTAGGTTTCCTGTGTGCGTGGTTGTAACGTACTAGGCTTGTATTCGTTGTAGTCGTAACATATAACATACGAAAGTTTTCCGACAGGTGCCACTTCTGTTCTTTACACGGTGCAGATACTAGACACAAAACGATTGTGCAGTGGCACCACGCAGTGTGTGTGGTGGGTTGCCATGGCAGTGCTGATGTGGCACTGCGCATTGTGCTGTGGCACTGCGCAATGTGATGCTGCGGCTCTGTGCATTGTGTTACAGTGGCACTTTAGGTGCAGCGTGTTGCAGCTCAGGCTGAGCAACAGAAGGGATGTGGGCACCAGCCTATTCAAAGGAATGATAGGCACATTTGGAAAGTTTTAAGCAGAATAAAGAACTTGATTGCATACATGCATGCGTGTTCTTGATGAATACGTTTATTTAAACTTGAAGCTAGACTGTTTTCACCCTGTCTTCACAAATGTTATTGGGTTGCTTCTTTCAGTTACATGTGTATGTGTATCATCATCACAGCGCGCTCATGCTTACTCGTGTATGTATATGTGCTAGTGATGTGCGTCTGCTGTGATTTGTTTACCTACACAACAGTGTGTGTAAAGTGTGCATGTGTGTGCATTTGTTTGTGTGTGTGCGTGTAGGGGTGTGTGTATGTGTGTGTGTGTACGCGCGCCTGTGTGTGTGTGTGCATGTGTGTATGTGTGTACGTGCAATCACACGTGTGTGGTCACACGCATGCAAAAAGCTCATTACCTTTTAGCTACTAACAAGCACGAAAATGTACCGCCGTATAAAACACACACCTTTTCCTAGGTACAGTGCGTATGCCATGGCTGCAAGGCCAGGCGCAAAGAACAGGCCCACACCAATCAGGTCTGTAGCTGAGGCTGCTGCAGCCACAGACGCGCGGCGGGCATGCTGAGGGAGAAGCAGTGCCTTGCTGTTACGTGGTGCTACACGCAGCCCAGAAGAAGATTGAAGCTTTGTGTGGCGACCTTGTGTGAGACGAGAGGAAAAGCAAAATGAGATGTGCCTGTCAGGCGTGCTGTGGTTTGTCATTCTTAATGCGCACACACCTTGGTGTCCTGCTGATGACCTGAATCTGGGCGGCTGTGGAGCAGGTGGCGTATGCCCAGGAGCTGCATGGCACACACGCAAATTTTGGGCCTGTTGTGTCAGCATGCTTCTTCTTTTATTTTGTCAGTCTAGTCTTCATTGTATTATTTAGTAGGTATTAATTTAGCATGAAAACGCATTTCCTCTCCATTCCTTCATGTCCTTGGTGGCAGCCAATGTGTTGGGAGGTTGTAGTGCACACCAGCTGGCATACAGCATTGAATGATCTTGTTTCTCTGTGCTCTGTGCAGGGAAGATCTATCTGCTGTTGGACGACGTGCAAGACCGCCGTTCTCTCTTGCATGTATGCAAAGAGCTGCACGAGTGTGACGGTATCACACAGGTAATCGTGTGGGCTGTGCATTTAGAACCAGAAGTAGTATTACGCGGCAGCGGCGTTTGCATTTGCGTGTTTACTTATGCCGAGGCTTATGGACATGCTCCTGCAGATGCACATCTCACCTTTGCCTCTCTTCTCTTCCCTCCAGCACATCAGCAAGCTCTCAGTCGATAGCCCCAGGCCTACGTCGTACGAAAGCGAGGATGAGCTCAGTGAGGCGCAGACACACGAAATTGCTTCCGATGCAGTGCTTGCATTGTCCACTTTCCCGTCCGTGGGAAAGCTGAAATGCTTAGAGCTAAAGGTACGTCTTGAGCAGCTCTGCTTCATTGCTGCTCTCAAAACGAAATTGCTGATAACATTTATGTTTGATCTAGACAACGCCCTCATCAATTTTCATCAATGTGATGCAGGACTATGGAAGTCAAACTCTTGCGGTGTTCACAGCATTTAGCATGAGCTCCAGGGCAAGGGATGTTTTGAGAGACGTGCACACATTGATTCTTTCGGTAAGATTTTGTTGCAGCAGAGCAGTCAAGACACATTAGTGGTTGTGTTCCTGTCCTCTCGAGAGCCATGCTTGTCTTGCGTCCTGGCATTAAACAGTGTTTTTTACAAATAGGGCAGAGACTGCCCCCCCCAAATCGGCATGTTTTACAAAAGTTCTCAGAGCGTGGGCCCCCAGACTGGCTAAAAGTTTACACACGGCACTTCAGGGTCCCAGAATCTATATGGTTTGGTGAAGTTTTGGGTTAGGAGCCTATGTCGAGTCTCAGCCCGGGAGGTGCCGTGTGTGGGCCTGGGGAGGAGGGCTGGACCCCCCAAATACAAAAATTTGCTCTACATCATCACACATCGCACCCCAGGGTCCCAGAGTTTATCTGACACGGTGAAGTTTTTGGTTAGGAGCCTTTGTCGAATTTCAGCCTGTGGGGTGGCCTGGGCGAGCTTGGGGAGGCCTGTGTGACGTGGGGTGGGAAGGAGACAACGCTAGGGGCTCACGCCCTCACCAGGGGAACTTTTTGCCAAAAAACACAGGGTTGTTCAGTTCGTTTATTTGGGAGCAAGGGTTCAATAAAATTCGTGAAAGTTCTAGAACCCTCGAACTGTTTGAGAGGTTTTATGTGCAATTTTGGGAAACGGGCCCTTGGGCTCCTCCCCCCACCTTCAAATCTTCCCAATTACTTGTGTATGTTTATATATAATTATAGGAGGAAGAAAGGGGCCGGAATGGGACCATGTCCATCATTGTAGAGCAGGCAAAAGAGAACCTTGAGGTGCAAGTGCCGCGTTGTACAAATCCAAGCAGTTCAGAAATGCGCGACAAGATTGGCCATAATGCCTAAGGATTGCCTGGCCTGATACAGATTACAGGTCGTATTTCATATACAAATCATTGAACATGTTACTTTTACTGCAAGGAAAGAGTCGGACTGAACTGGGGGGGCTGCTGTCACTTGCAATTTTGACAGACGCATGCTCTCTTAGAAATTCAACTCTTAAAATTTTGCCGAACTTTGACCGAACTCCGAACGGCACTTTTCAAATTCGTTAAAATGCGTGAAAGTTTGCGAACCCAAACTTTTGGCCGAACCTTAAGCTGAACAATCCCGGAAAAACATCATTGCAAATTTTATAGTTGGCGAACATGCGAATCATTGTGCTTTTCACTAGTCAGAGCACCCATGTTCAGATGCCCTACTTTTATATTTTGTCCTGTATAAGCTCCAATTTGACGAGTAGTGTGAGATATGGACCTTGGACTTGGATGCTAAAAATTGCATTTTTGGGCACGTGCTCAGTTGCCCCACTCTGTGTGTAAAAGGGTGCCTCAAAATTGAAAGACGGGACCTTAAACAAAGTGAGATGTTCGTACGTTTGCTGAATGCATGCAGTGAGGCTAAAAAATCAAACGCGTTGGCTTGTCAGTGGTGTGTAAGTCCTCCGACACGCGCCTCTCAACATGCAGGGCGGTTACGCTGCCACAGACACCGAAGCTGTTCCTCTCGCTCTCATGATCAGCTTCTTTCTCCCCGAGGTTTGTAATGTATGTCTTGTTCACTGAAGTTGAACATAATTATGTAGTGAGGTGTGCCATCCGCCACTTTTGAACCTCTATTCGAAATATCTTTGAACCTCACAACATAAGAATGTTAAACTTTTTTGTGTAATTGCATGCAGCTGGGGCATCTGAAGATGAAATATGGCAAGAAGAGGGTTAGGCCAACGATCGCCTCGTCCTTCTTCTCTGCTTGTGGCCTCACCTCGACCAGTAAGCTGCAGACTTTGTCTCTAGAGGGCATCATCCTAACAAGTGTCCCCCGCCTATTTGAGTCTCTCGGAGAGATGCGTTTGACTGAGGTGAGATTGGAGGAAATATCAGAGCTGGATCAACAAGAATCTGAAGGCTTGCCGCTGGTCTGGGATCTTGCGCCCTTAGCCTGCTTGCAGACATTGCAGAAACTCAGGATCGTTCAGGGTGAAAATTGCCGAATATCCAGCTTGGATGTGGTCCTGCAATCTTGTACGCAGCTTTCAATGCTTGATTTGAATTGCACTAACATGCTTGAGCCTTTGCGTGCCGGCAGTGCTTCAGTGAAATGCATCAAGCTGGGATCAAAGCCACTGTACGAGTATGCAGAACAGATTTCCATGTCATTGTTCCCGTGCCTGTAATCGGTTGAAATTTTAAGTGCACGGATTTTTAAAGGTGAAGCTTCTGTGACTGTTGAAGAATCAGAGCAGTTCTTGGAGCGATTTCGGGTAGCTGCACACGAAATAAAGTCTTGGCCAGTAACTGCTTGGGAAAGTATGTATTTTCAAGGGCTAGGCGGAGGTACACATGCTGCTCAGGATGATTTCGTTTCAGGTCTTCTGCAAGCACTGGAACCTCTTTCTGGTTCACAGGCAGCCCAATGCCTTGAATCGCTCATCCTCTTTGGGGAACCGCAGCATCAATTTTTCCCTTCAAGTGCTGTGAGCATGCTTGCGTCCCTCTTTCATAAAGTGAAAGAGGTAACTCTTTTCCATCCGCTCGTACATGCCAACTCCGTGCTGCATGTGCTTAAATCCTTACCTTGTCTGGAGATATTGAACATATTAAGTGCTCCAGGAGGGGAAGGGTTGGGGGCAGGTATTGTTGCAGCAGGCGTGCTTGCTCTGTATTCCCACCAGGCTCCTTGCTTGCACATTAGGGTGCGAGGCAGCTCAGGCCTTGGTTGCGAGGCAGCCTGGGCGGCCTTCTGTGATGTTTATTCTGGTGCTGGAATTTGCGTTGTCAACCTGCGTGAGAATTAGAGAGTTTTAGATTTGGATTTACCTTCAGCCAGACTGCTCGGATGATGGGCCTGTGACTCCTTGCCATGACCTAGACTATGATGATTAGTCGAAGAGGGCATATGCAGTGTCACTCTGGCATGGTGTTTTTTAGGACTGAGGTGGAGGATTTATCAAGTCACTTATTTCTGATGTGCTATTCAGCTGCCACAACTGGACTATTGTTTGTCTGTCAAATGCCCTGAAACATGAGCATAGGACTCATGAATAAAGCTAATCGCATCAAGCACATGCTGTTGTGCAGAGCATAGAGCTCTGTTCTATTTGCCAATTCAGACAAGCTCGTAGCTGTCGTTTGTTTCTCATTTCTCGTTTGTTTCTAATTAATGCAATGATAATTTGGCCGTCAAGTTGCTTCCTTTTATTTTTGTGCCTCCTCATGAATGATGTCCTCAGTATGTATGCACGTAAGCAACGTAAAATGCTTGTCACACCCAGATAGTGGCAGCATGCAGCAATGGTTACAATGATTTCGGTGGGGGTGACCTTCAGCCAGGTTGTTTGGCTGATCGGCTGCTGACTGGTCTCGGCCAGCCACAAATAAATTCATAAGCTCAGAAAGAAAGAGAGAAAGTCTAGTGTTCTGCTGAGAAAGGAGTTTATGAGCAAATTATTTGTTCACCTGTTGCAGCAAAAAGGGTTGGGGTCCGCTGAAAAGTCCTCAAAAAAGGGAGTAAAGAAAAATAAAAGAAAAGAAAAACCCCGCCCGCAGGCAGTGAAAGGGCACTCCCCACATTAATTAAGGAAAAGGAGCCACTTTGGTACCGAGTACCGTACAGCTCCTCCAACGCGAAATAAATCCATAAGCTCAGATGGAAAGGGTAAGGGTTACACAGCTATATCCGCCAGCGAGGGCAGTTGAGCTATAGCATAAAAAAGCTCAGATGGAAAGAGAGCAAGTCTAGTGTTCTGCTGAGAAAGGAGCTTAAGAACAAGTTGGTTGTTGACCTGTTGCATTAAAAAGGGTTGGGCTCTGAAAAGCCCTTCAAAAAAATAATAAGGAGAATTGTTTCCTCAGCTCACAACCCCGATGGTCCTGGCAAAGAAAAAGAGCATGCACCTCGTTCTGAACATGTTCATCTTCACCAGGACATTGGTCACACGCGCGAGAACCGTCTTCAAGCCGCGCTGCTGCCTCAATTTTGAAAGTATGTACACGCAAGTGGAGTTTACTGACAATGCGCATAATATGTTTGGACAGATCAAGATGAAGATACAGTGGTACAATAGTCGGCATACGCTCATTCCTAGAATAAGGGATGGCAAACCAAGCATGATAAGTGGCCAGTTTGTTGTTGTGTGTGTTGGGATCCACCAATACAGCGTCTTTCCAAACACCTCTCATCCTATGCTTCAAATCTGCAGTAAACTCTTGCATGGGAATAGCACGTCCAATTTGAACAGCTCGTACATACAACTCACGCCCACGCAGTCCTTGAAAAGCGCTCAGCAATTTAGCTGTCCAGCAGGCACTTGAACGAGGCTGTAATTTAAGATCAGCCTGGACTATCCTCCGCAAAGTGTCACTATTGGTATTAAGCATACTATTGAAAGCTTGAAACCTGACCGAAACCAGTAAAATTATAATGGTTCATATCCACATTCTTGGAGTACAGTCCAATTAGTGGTAGACTGCTTCACACCTAACGTGCCCTTCAGAAAATGCAAATGAAGCGTAGACAGTGAGCTAGAGAACTCCCTGCCTAAACCCTCAAAACCAGTACCCCATACTTGACTACCATACATGCCAGCAGGAATAACCTACGTCTTAACCAGCCACAAAGAAGTGTGCGGCCTGTCTGCCAAAGCGTGTTCATGCACAAATCTACGTATCTTATACTAGGCAGAGGCAAGAAAAGGACGGGACACACGTTCAGCAGACTTAGCCATGTTCAAGGTCCTGTAGAAAATCATGCCCAGATGCACAAAATAATCTTTGTGATGAAGGGTGACACCGCCAACATCAAAAACAGGAACGTTTTCACCCGTGGAATAAGTGCACAACCTCGGACTTGGAAGTGTTAATATTTAGAAGTTTATTCCTGGCGTACACAGCCAACTCGCTCAGCATGATTTGCATATCACGGGGCTCATTAGTCAGCAAAGTCAGATCATCTGCATATAACATGTGTGAGACGTGCACACCCGCGGTTTTGTTGACAGCCTTTGATATCCCCTCAGCAATGTCATCAATATTGTTAATGTAAGGGATAAAAGCAGGGGGGACAGCAGGGGGCAACCTTGTTTTACCCCACAAGTCGGATGCACACGAGCAGTCTTATCACCATCCTTCAAGACACACTCATCACAATTGTACATGTCTTGAATCATAGACAACAAAGGCGCAGGCATGCGAGTACGTCTAAGGTGTTTCCATAGTGCATCCCTTGGAATGGTGTCATAGGCTTGCTTAAAATTAATGAAAGCAGCGTGCAACCTAGGCGACCCATTGGGTTTAATTGTTCGTGCAGCATGTTGTAATTGCCGAAGAATTTAGAACTATTTTATTATTTGCCATAGTGCACCAGCGCTGTCTGTTGCGATATGGGTGTGGTTATTTATTAAGGCAGCGGCAATCTCCGCTAGCTCGGCCCTGTTGATGCTTGTCCCTCCAGGATTTACTGTGGTGACTTTGTTGGATGAGGGTGGTGGACTCCAGCTCCAATTGAATGAGATCCATTTTCTTTGTTAATACTTAATACAACTCCCATCTGTGATGGCCCATTCTTTCCAGTCAGGGGCCTTAAGTTTTAGCAAGCACTTTTGTTGTTCATGATGGGAGGAAACCTGGCTGTGGAATGTATTGCTTATGTCGCCAATATTCACATTGATAACTTTGTTCCTTCAGTCTTTGGGGAGCCTACACATTTTTGTCATTCTTGGCAGCATACTTTCAATTGGTGGTTTATGAAAAGTTATGGTGCCTGCATTTTTTAAATTCCAGATTGCCGCTGGTGATAGGTCTTGTTTTATTTCTCCTCAACCAAGATGGGTTGTTTTTATATACAAACTGCTCCCTGGCAGCTTTGTTCCAGACTACTAAGACGCGTATGTTCCATGTTGCTTCTGGCAGGGGTGGTGTTTTGCTTTGTTGGTAAAAGAGTGGCATGTAGCACACTTTCTTCTTTGGGATATATCCAAGAATAGTGCAAACATCCTTGTCGTCAGTGCAGGTTTTGTGCAAAGCGTTGGTGCTGTTTTCCATCCAGTTTGAGAGCTGCAGGAAGGTAGCGGTTGCCTCTTGGTTATTCAAGGCTGATGCAGTTGCATGTTGCACTACTTTGAGCATGTGTTTATTGTCATACATTGGGTGGCAGATGGAAAATCCAGTGAACTGTGTGGATAACGCTGTATAAGTAGATGTGCTGAGTCTTACACTCTGCAGTGACGGTAATTTGATCCGACAACGCATCTATTCTGGAACCTCTCTCGGGTGGGCTGTCCATAATTCTTGAAGCTTTTGGGTAAAGTCTATAATTGAGACCACTACTTCCTTTTGTGACTAGGGCATGGTTGCAAAAGACTGTCATACAGTTTATGGGTAGAGCCCAATAACGTGAGCATCATGCATTTTGGCATTGTTGCCTATCATTGAAATTTAAGGGGGTCCAAGAATTGAAAGCAATACAAAATCCCTGAAACAAATAAAGGGGTCATCCAGGTGTAGTATGATGCATCTGACATCCTTTATCATATTGAGAGCTTCAGGCCATGTCTACATAATGGCTTGCTGCACTTAAAAAAAGAAAAGAAAAGGAAAGACTTCGCTGTCAGATCAAATCACGGTCTTTGCAAAGTATAAGACTCAGCACATCTACTGATATGGTTGCGCCTTCGGACCAAGAAAGGCCTCCAAGGTGGAAAAACCATCCAGCAGAGGAGTGAGTTCTTTGCATCGCTGGTCCCTAATACTTCTACCAGTTCTCTGGCTCATGCCCTTGTGCGCTCTCTGCACACATGTATGTGTGTCTACTACTCTGTGTCTACTCAGCTTTGGGTCGCCGCCACACTGCTGCTCCTTCCCGGAGCTGGGACCCATGACTCAGATAGACATCTCGGCCTCAATGTGGTTACATATAAACATCGCTATACGAACAAACAAATAAAATCGGAGACCTTACACGGCACAGGGTCTCTTGAGGATCCCCTCTAATGGTACCTCTTAGAGTTCACATGTTGTCAATTGATTACCAAAACTATCAAATCCAGAAGATAAAGGTTATCAATAAGACTGGCCATCCAGCTTATTGAACAAGACATAAAGAAACTCTAAACTGTCAACCAATTTAACTGCTCCATCACACGATTCGTCGCTGCCAACGATTGGGCGTGACATCGCTGGTAGTGATGACAAGGCCAGCATGATTAAGGGAGGGGGTTACCTAGGTGCCCGCACCAGGCAACCCCCCACCGCGCAAACAATAAAAAAGAAATCAATGTGGGTCAGAGAAGTTGTGTCAGGGGGGTTGTGTGCCATATCACCCAGACCCAATCCTTGACTTCTGTTGCTTGTGTTATACTGCAGTGCATACCTTGTTTTTATGAGTGCAGATGCATGTCTGATGGAGTGTTCATTCAGTTTGTGTGTCAGTTATTAATCTTACAGTAATCCAGATTAAGGTCTGCCAGAGGTTTGTCTGTATAGTCTATGTAGATAGTCCCCATAGCTCCAACGAGGATCACGTGAAGCTTGGTTTCCATATATCCTTGTCTGGTTGCCATAAGCATGCTGTGCTGTGCTTTTGCTTTTTGGAGTTGGGGATCAGGCCTAGTGTCTTCACATAATTTAAACTCGATCAGGTGAACCTCCCACTGGTTTGGATTCAGTTTCTTGTCTTTAGCAAGCTGTTGAAAATTTGAGTTGCGGGTTGTTACGCGAGAGGAGCACACAGAGCTAGGTAGATTTAGGATGGCTTCAGGACGAGAAGAGGCTTTTAAAGCATGTGCTGTGAGTTATGGTAGCAACCAAGAGGGCGGTGTTTTGTTGGCAGTGTTTCTCAGATCTAGGCCTTGCTCTGATAGTTTATCTGCGCTGCCTACGTCAGTGTAGGCAATTTGGTTGGCACCGTGTGGTCCCTTTTGTAGGGCTTGGACAATCAGCACACTTGCCGTATTATGGCATTTTATAATCATGTTCCTCATTTTAGTGTGTTGGCAACTGGAGAGTATGTGAAGCGCACCATCGGTGCAGGGGCAGATGGGACAGTTTGCATTGGGAGAGAAGCCGTACCGGTTGGCGTGTTTTGGATTAAAAATTGTACCAGTGCGGTACCTCAAAACATTACGACTGGGTTACAAAGTTTACAAAGTTTACAAGAAAAAGGCCTTCAGTCAATACGCTCGACTGCTAGCCTGCTCATAAAACGCAATCAGTTCATGTAAGAAAAAGTGGAGTTTGTTGTTGTTCTGGTGCAAAAAATACGTCCTGCATTCTTGTCTCTGAGAATAAGGACGCAAATCTCCTGCGAAGAGAAACCACATGAGGGTGCGTGCAGTGAAAAATGACATGCTGCTCATCTTGGACATCATCTTCAGCTTCACACAAATCACAAGCAGGGGAGGACCTGGGGTTCCATGTCACAGTCTCACAACGAAGGGAGCACCTCAGCAGCACCGCCAGCCACCAGTAGAGCCACCAACCCCAGACAGCACCGACCTTAAGACCTCAGCAAACCTCGGCGTGACATCCACCTTGTCAAGATCAAGTACTTTAAGGACACCAGACCTCAGAACCAGCTGGACGCCGCAAAGGAACAGCACAAAGACCTTTGCAACATTCTCCAAGGAGCCTCTGTTACTCTTCACATCATCCTTTTGGGTGTGGGCGGCACCATCTACAACACTCACACTCTGAAGCCTTTCAAGGATCTGGATCTCGATTCTCAAAGAGTTAAGAAGCTTGCCTCCAAGCTCCATGTGCACTCTGTGAACTTTGCTGCTAAACTTGTCCATACCAGACGTGCCCTTTCCAGTACTGTTATCAACTCTCATCAGGAGCC
>Ga0307963_1003533_pt1 | contig 12439 bp, 9 predicted proteins | sample OrgLakmetagen594_FD_201829 | JGI IMG/M metagenome (GOLD analysis project Ga0307963, IMG submission 201829) | Saline water microbial communities from Organic Lake, Antarctica - #594 | ecosystem: Environmental > Aquatic > Non-marine Saline and Alkaline > Saline | place: Antarctica: Organic Lake...
CTCTCTCTCTCTCTCTCTTTCTCTCTCTCTCTCTCTCTCTCTCTCTCTCTCTCTCTCTCTCTCTTTCTGCTCCTTCCTTTGCGCAACATCATGTAACCTCAGATCACACATTGAACACACGCTGCTCACAAGTTAGCTATAGGCTATTACGTAGGAGCAACATTTCGTGTTTCAGCAACCCTTCCTGAGGGTATGCTTGTGCACACCACGCAATCAAAGCGGCAGCACAACGGCAATTGTGGATGCGTATCATATTGGACAGCCAATAATCTCTCTGATTCTTGGTCTTATTTGACTCGGTCAGGCAACTCACAGACCTGTTTGCCGCCTCACTCTCACAAACTCTGCCACCTAACTCTAACAGACCTGTCTGCCTACCTCAAGGTCAGGCGCGCTGTGCACCTTGGAGGAGTCATTCTCTTCGTCAGAGGATTTATACAACCTGAGGAAAAGGAGCAACACACTTGTCAGGGGTGAAAGCTGAAGCGAATCACAGCGTCACAAAGTAACAAAATAATAGTAAGGCTCAGAGCTAGTGCTCACACTAGCCAGTGTTCTGCCAAATAGTGCCTAGGGGAGCACATCAGGAGATGTGGTGATCTCTTTTTCCATTTACTTCGCTGCTGACTAGACCAGCAAAAAGGCCCATCATCCGGACAAACATGGCTGCCAGTTATGCTCTTTGTTAACAAACCCCCTTTGATGTGGTTCTCTAGTTGTCATTCCTCTGGTTTTGATGGCGCCAATCCTGTGGTTCTCTAGTTTTAATGGCGTCAATTCTGCCAGCAGTGGCTAAAGTACCACCTTGGTTGATGAAATAACAAAATAGGCTCCTTACCTAACAAGCAGGCAGGCAATGCAGAGTGTGGAAGACAGGTTAGAATGCATACATCAATGCATCCTCTCAGCCACTCAACGTAGGAGAAGGATTGTTCAGAGCTGCACGTACATTCATAGGGTTGGCCAGAGCCGTACACACCATATATGATAGTAGATATCGAACTTCCCTGCTACAAGTACAGTGTACACAACAGCGGACACACGTACCAATGTATGGCCCAACCCTACATATGCACCATACAACACAGAGTGCTTTCAAGCTTTCCCGCTTACATTACTGTACATGCACTGCACATGAATTGTATGGGTCCCGGCAAAATCACGTACAAGACCTGCATTCTAGCTCTTTTCAAAGCAGCTGCGGCTGTCAATAAACAGGAGAGGAACATGAAATCTCTCTTTTATAAGATAAGAGGGAGGACAACAAAAAAGCACAGAGCACCACCCTGATGCTGGAAAGAGCAAAAGGGTCCTTATTGCTAATCACAGAATTGGCGATAGGCTTGGCAGGTAAGAAGTTGCACCCACGGTTGGTCACAATTAATTGCGACCTATATGCAAATTCCTGTTGTTCATCACCCATGCTTCATGGGGACCTGATCACAGCTCTTCCGATCGAATATGCTTAGGGTTGGCCAGAACCATATATATACGGTGTATATACGGTATTTTTTGGCAGGGAAATCACCAAATATACGGTCATATACGGTGTATATATACGGCTCTGGCCAACCCTAAATATGCTGCTTGTCAGTGAGGAGTACAAGGAAGCCATAAAGGTGACCCACAACACATCCCTGTCATAAGGTAAACACTTGAGATGGATGGCTCTAACCAACGATTAGTGTCACATGGCTTAGGGTTAGGGTTAGGGTTTAGGGTTAGGGTTAGGGTTAGGGTTAGGGTTAAGGGTAGGGTTCAGGGTTAGGGTTAGGGTTTAGGCTAGAGTGACGTACATGACGTTCCAAGTCTTGAGCACACCAGTTTTTGGGCAACTGTTGGTTCCTTGCTGCTGCTTCGGTTTCGCAAAGCATTCCAGACAGTCAGGCCTCAAGTTTTGCATTTTCTTGGAGCCCCTCAGTGCATTGACGCAACGCTTTCTGTGCCTCTGCTACTCACCGTCTGATCCTGGTGCACATCTCAATGCAACGCTTTCCGCCTCAGTGCACTGATGCAACGCACTCTGTGCATTGACGCTTTCGACCTCAGTGCATTGACGCAACGCGCTCTGTGCCTCAGCTACACACCACACTTTCTGATCCTGGTGCACACCGTCTGATCCTGGTGCACACTGTCTGATCCTGGTGCACAGCTCAACACAACACTTTCCGCCTCAGTGCATTGACGCAATGCGCTCTGTGCATTGACGCAATGCGCTCTGTGCATTGACGCAACGCTTTCGACCTCAGTGCATTGACGCAACGCGCTCTGTGCCTCAGCTACACACCATCTGATCCTGGTGCACACCGTCTGATCCTGGTGCACACCATCTGATCCTGGTGCACACCATCTGATCCTGGTGCACACCGTCTGATCCTGGTGCACACCGTCTGATCCTGGTGCACACCGTCTGATCCTGGTGCACACTGTCTGATCCTGGTGCACACCGTCTGATCCTGGTGCACACTGTCTGATCCTGGTGCACAGCTCAACACAACGCTTTCCGCACCTCTTTTAGGTGTGCGTACTTTTGACTCATGTGACATAAATAGGGTTGGCCAGAACCGTATATATACACTGGATATGACCGTATATCTGGTGATTTCCCAGCCAGAAATACCGTATTTACACCGTATATATATATGGTTCTGGCCAACCCTCGACATAAACCTTTGGCTTGTGCTCTCCTCATTGATGAACAAGGGCTAACCAACAGGTATGCTAGAGGGCGTTCGGCCTGCTGCTGGCCATAACCTACATGCAGGCTTGTGACAAACTCTTGTACAGTCAAAAGTACTGCTCTTTAACGCACACGGACACAGAGACGCGTGGCACACACACACACACAAACACACACACTACACATGCAAACACACACACACACCTGTCCTCTCTCTTCCTTTTTCGTGCCAGTGCAATCGCAAATATGGTAATGGCTCCAATGACCAGCAGTCCCCCCCCCACTCCCACCCCAATGCCCACACCCAGCGCCACTTTGCTTGGAGCTGGATCCTCTTGATCCATGAGTACATTAGAATCAAGTAAGGGCTCCATGGGTACGAACTCAATGTTGTTGCCGTCAACATTCCAGCCCCTACAATGTGCAGGCACAAACAGGAGTAGCTTTTAATTGGAAGAAGTGTGTATGTGTGTGCGTGCGTGTGTGTGTGTGTGTGTGCGTGCGTGTGTGTGTGTGTGTGTGTGTGTGTGTGTGTGTGTGTGTGCTGGAAAGAGGCACTGGGCCAAGACTCTGGGGGATTGGGTATAGGGGGCGCACTCATATTGCAGTCGGATGAGTTTTAGCAGTGCACATGGGGAGGTTCAGTTGAGCTAACTTAAAACACTTAGCATGGTCGATGAGTTCTAACGGTGCGCATGGGGAGTTCAGTTGTCGTTCAGTTGAGCTAACTTAAAACATGGCACTCAGCGTGGTCGATGAGTTCTAACAGAGCGCATGGGGAGTTCAGTCGTCGTTCAGCTAAGTTGAATTTATACTTTGCACAAAGGTGAGAAGTATTCAGAGGAAGGGAAGAGGGCACATTGTCGAACTTTGAGCCATTGCTGCTTAGGCCAGAATGTGCTCAAGTCCAAGGAACAGAGGAGCGACGATAAATTAAAAGCGAGGGAAACGAACGAGCTAGGAGCCAAGAACATGCTTGATAAGCAAAGGTATCATCTTCATCTTTGCTGTCACTATATTGGATCCTTTTTTGGTTCCTGACACAAAGGAACCAGCAAGAAAAGCAGCATGGCAGCCAGCATGGCAGCCAGATGACTGATGCAAACAAACAGGCCAACGCTACTCATCTGTACGCAACCAAACAAGAAAAGCAGTATGACGGCCTTTCAACTAATGCAAGCAACCAGGTGTATGTACTCAGCCACAGCCACAACCAGCACATGTACTCAGCCACAACCAGCGCACTGCGGTTGAAGTCTTTTGGCACAAGACTCACCTGTACTCAGACAAAACCAGCGTGGTGCGGTTGAACTCCTTTGGCACGAATTTAGAGATATGTTTTATGATGCTGGAAGTGGTCGTGGCCCCAGTCTTCCAACGAGAGCCTCTGTTGGCTGCAGACAGGAGCGCTAAGAAGTCCAGCCTTGCCACGGGAAAGGTGACACTTTGCAGGTGCACAAATTGCCTGCAAGCAGGAACATTGCATGTGGTTTGCGTGTGTTGCCTGTGCATGTGTGTCTACGCCAGGCAGCTTCGCTTTGCCCCCAGCCCATGGAATGCACTTGACTACAGAGCAGGTCTGATAGCAAGCCTGGTAATGCAAGTCTGAGAGCAAGCCTGATGGTGACACTTTCCGGTAAACTGGCACCTAGTGGTCAAAGTTCTGCATACAACCAACTTCACTCTCTGGATGGGGCTCCAGCAAATATGAGCACTGATTTGGGACCTTATTAATTGCGCTAACTCTCATCTGCGCAGACATCAACTAGTACACCGACACGGATGTTACGGAGCTCCAAACTCACTCTGCTCTTCGGGCAATCGCAACAAATTGCAAGGTATGGTTGGCAAAGACCATGAAGCTCTCATTGTACGCTTTGCCCACCAGGCCTTTGAGCGTCTGAAGGAGGACGGAAGAAAGTAGTAGCTTGTTTTAGTAGTGTGTGTTTTTTGTGTGTGTGCTTAGATAACAGTAGAAAACTGAAAAATGCTATCACAACAGCAAGCGTAGGGGCTAGGAGCAGCGTGTGGGTTGAAATAATCACACCTCTTGCTTTTTGTACTGAAATTTATCACCACATTTCTGTAATTCTTCTGACCCCCTTGCAGCGTTGTGCGAGCAAATTGGGAAGGTAAACATTCAGGACCTTGCGTAATTTGCTTTGCTACACAACACCTGATTTTCTAGAAATTTTGGCTTTGGTTAAACCCCCCTTACAGAGTTTGGTCAAACATCCCTTACACGCAAAGGTTTATATTTGTCGTTTCATTTAGTCTTGTGCATTTCAAAGCTGGGCTTTTTGTGTGATGAGCACCCGTCCGTTATACATGCACAGGCGTCCCTTGCTCGTTCGGGGAACAGGTCAAAAGGGCCTTGCATAATCATGCATTGACTTATAAGGTGTTTCCCCTTTCGCTCAGCTTGCTTTGAGGTTTAGTTCATTTGGGTACATCATGACCTTGCATTGGTTACGCTACAGTACGGTATTGCCATTGTCGGACAAGAGCCTTAAACATTCAGGCAAGCTGACTTGCAAGGGTGACTTAAGAGGACAAGAAAAGTTGTTTGCTATGGAATGATTAGGGTTGGCCAAAACCATACATATACGGTTTATATACAGTATTCTTGGCTGGGAATCACCAAACATACGGTCATATACGGTCAGGCCTGTGCACTTAGGCTGTAAAGCTGGATTTTGGACCGTAATTACGGTACCGACCATACTTACTCCGTACAGTACGGTCCAAATTACGGTCAACCAAAATTACGGTGTCAGACCGTACAAGACGGTGCCACTGTATAATACGATTTAAACCGTAACTTGGTTGTTTGGCTCCAATTTCGGCCCAAAGCAATTTTGCAACAATTGTTTATTGACCAGAAATTAAGTACTGCATCCGACTTTGAGTTTCCATGCAAGCCACTGCTGGGCCCTTCCCCCGAGCTGATGCAGCCTCAACCCAGCCTCAGGGTTGTTCAGGAAAGCATTGTGTGGCGTCAGCGCATGGGAGGAGCACACCAGGAAGCAAAAATGGGAGGTTTTGGGGTGGAGAGGCCTTTCTAAGGCCATTCTTACACTGGAAGTGCTTGGCACCATACCGTACAACGTACAGCAAATTACCGTAATTACGACAAATTACGGTCCTCAAAAATCGTTATTACGCTGTTTTCGGGTACTTTTCTCACCTGGCAAAAATCCAGTGGGTCAGACAAAATTACGGTACATACAGTAAAAAGCGTACCGTACCGTACACCGTACAGTGCACAGGCCTGTATACAGTTTATATATAGGGTTCTGGCTAACCCTAGGAATGAGAGGAGGGCACGCAAACTGAAAGGCTGAACTGTTACAGGATGGTGTTTAGCACGTGCGCATCATTGTATAATCACATATGGATGGAGTGATAAGCACTTGGTACCAAAGTGGCTTCTTCATAGGTCATTGTGGCGGACGGTTATTCCTGGTTATAATTCTTCCGTACTAATTTCCACTGTGATATTGATGTGATATTGATAAGCACCATATCACCAAGTACCCTTACACACTCGCTCGCATGACCCACCACATGTTCAAAGAAGATCTCGCCAGTTCTGGCAAGGTTGATCAAGGCTGCAAGCAGAAGCACAAGGGGGAAGAGGCAAGGGTGGATTTTGTGGCGGTCATGCTGTGATGGTTGGGTGCATGTGTCTTACACACCAGGGCAGCAACCGTCAGAATCACATAGAACGCACCTTTGCACACACACACACACACACACACACACACACACACACAGACAGGCAGATGTTTGTGAAGTTGTGCACACAAACAGCAAGCGTGAAGACACCTGTGGACAAAAGCACGATGCTTTACACATGTGCAAAACAATCCGATTGTGATGTCATGGGCAACAAATACAATATACTGCTAGGCTTTTTGAGTCAAAAAGGTGTATGCACCTTACACTCCATATCATTTAGCATGCACTGGTCATAGAACACGCACTTGGCACGTTGCATCAAACACATTAATGTGTTCTCAGAGTCCAGGGCTCAAGAAAAAGAATCAACAGTTGTATATGACGAGCAGTATTGAACACAATCAAACACAGAAGTCTCAAACCGAGGCAAAAGGACGTCACTTGCAGCAAAAGAGGAAGAAGTAAGAAGTAAGCAGGCTTTGAGTGACCCGTTACCAGAATGCAGGCAGCGTGTGCCCCATGCCAAAGTACGCAGGCATTGAGTGCCCCATGCCAAAGTAAGCACAGGCATTGAGTGGCCCATTACCAGAACGCAGGCAGCGTGTGCCCCATGCCAAAGTAAGCACAGGCATTGAGTGACCATTACCAGAACGCAGGCATTGAGTGCCCCATGCCAAAGTACGCAGGCATTGAGTGCCCCATACCAAAGTAAGCACAGGCATTGAGTGACCCATTACCAGAACGCAGGCAGTGAGCGACCCATGCCACACCAAACTCTTCGCACCCACCTTCTCTGCCTCCAAAGTCAAGGACGGTGCGGGTGTTGGTGAGGGACCTGGGTGGGGGGAAAAACAAGGGGTACAGGGATGAGGTTTTTGCTGTGCTGTTGATGAGGGACTAGAGGGAGTTGCGTAGATGGTGCACAAGAGGTGTGCAAAGGAAGTCTGGTTTTGTGAATTAATTTAAGAAGTGTAGGACAAGTGGGAGCTTCGGCGACGGTGAAATACCTTTGCTTTTAACGTAGTTTTACTTATTCCGTTAGTTGAAGGTGGGACTCTGTCCCTGCTTTTAGTTCTAAAGCGGTTTGCCGCTGATCCAGGTGGAAGGAACCCACCTTAAGGAACCCACTGGGTAGGTAATTATGAACAACCCAAAACGCTTACCCTCGAATCAAAGCCATGGATGAAACCAGAGCTCCTCTAAAGTCCGAGCTTGCAATAGCCAGGTCCTCTAATATGATGATCATGGGAAGGAGCCTCTGTGTTATTCGTGTGTGTACATGTGTGTGCATGTGTGTGCGTGTGCGTGTGTGTGTGTGCAGGTGGGAGAGGGAAGATTGCTGTTTAAAAGGTTAACCCTCTGCATTTAGACGAGCAACCGGTCCCTGGCAAGGGCACCACACCGCTCAAGAAGAAATACAGATCGAAATTCCGCATTTTGGAGGATACATGTACAAGCATGCATGAAAGTGCAAGCACCCCAGGGAATGCTGCATCCTGCTAGGTTACCCCAAAAATGCAGCCTTAATGCTGTCAAGTCACAGGAAGCAGAAAGGTCACGCACAATTGTGGTGTCGGGGATTGTAGCGTCTCCAAGCTCAGAGAGGTGCCTCAAGGAGTGCTGCATCGATGACTTGTTCCTGGCCATCCAGATGGGGTAGAAAGAAAAGTCTGCTTGACTGACCTGCTTGTCTGTCAGCAGCTTGCCTGTAGAGCACAACATTGTAGTGTGTGTATTGAGTGTGTGCATCGGAAAGTCATGTTGCAGCGTCCGTCTCTAGCCCAAATATGGTGACGCACCACATGAGCACATGCACAGATACACGTGCATTATGGCGGAGGTGGGCACAGGGAAGAGCATTGCGCATGTCGTACCCATTGCTCCAAATTAATGGAACTTAGTGCTCAAGTGGCTTTTCCTCATGATAATGGTTTGTGTAGGCATCTCCTTGGTATATGTAGGGAGTGGTGTTTTCTGTCTGCATAGCTTCATTTTGCTCACCATCCACTGTGATGGATGACGCAACTGTAGCCGCTGCATTTGAGGATTTGCCGTCTACTGGGACACCATAGTAGGTTGGAAAGAGAGGACAAACGTACATCTCTTTCAAAGTCTTTGTCCATTTCTACCATACCCCCACCATTCCCCCATAAGCATCGGTCTATAAGCAGGCTCCTACAGCTTCAGATACAAAAGTCCGGAGAGGGCTTACGCACACGCATGGGCCTGCATGCGCGCAACTAATTGAGGCAGGCCTTATGCGCACGATCGGCCAGACACGTAGAAAAACAGCTTGTGCACCATACAGCATGTTGAATTCAGGGGAATACTCAACATTTGTGGTCGCACAATCTAGACATACACTTCTGGACAGCAACACACTTCTGTGGAGGTGCCCACACGCTGTCAGCGAGTGCACGCATGTCCACTGCGTTATTAGTACAGGTGCCACAAATTAGAGAGCATGCAGGCACGATTACAGCAATGATAAAGGGAAAGAGGGAAAGCAGCCATTCATGCGTCTTGCTTCTTGAAATGCGGTTACCAAAAGACACTTTGGTCGTACACATACATTCTGACATGTAAGCTGCTGCACTAATCTGTCATGTCAGACCACCTCAAGCCCAGAGACTTTTGGCTAGCCTCCTGAAAGCTATGACTGTGAAAATGGCCCATTGTTGAGTGGTCTGGGGAAAGTCTTATGCGGAATTGGGAAAAATGTCTTTAATGCGCAGCACCCAGCCCAAGTCACGCCCTGTCAACTCGACCAGCCCCTCAACTATGCTCTGATTGAAGGACTGAAAATTTAAGAAAAGCTTGGATGCCGTGAGGGGTTGGCTGGAACGGTCGGTTTATAAGTTCAAATCTCAAACCCAATTCCCAGAATATTACAGCGCAACAACCAGCCCACTTCATGCCTTGCAAAGTTCCGCAAATCATCCCAGATGGCAATGAGAGCACTCCATGAAGCGGAGAGGCTGCAAATCCTCCAGGTGGCAATGAGAGCACTCCACACAGCGGAGAGGCTGCAAATCCTCCAGGTGGCAATGAGAGCACTCCATGAAGCGGAGAGGCTGCAAATCCTCCAGGTGGCAATGAGAGCACTCCATGAAGTGGAGAGGCTGCAAATCCTCCAGGTGGCAATGAGAGCACTCCATGAAGCGGAGAGGCTGCAAATCCTCCAGATGGCAATGAGAGCACTCCATAAAGTGGAGAGTCTGAGGTGGTGTGAGTCGTGCGCAGGAGTCGTGTGCAGGAGCGGTGGGAGTTGCAGGAGCGGTATGAATCGCAGGGGTGGTGTGAGCCGTGTGCAGGAGCAGTGGATTTGTGGTGGTGTGAGTTGTAGCAGGAGTTGTGTGCAGGAGGAGCACTCCATGATGTAGAGAGGCTGGGGTGGTGTGAGTCGTGCGCAGGAATCGTGTGCAGGAGCGGTGGGAGTTGCAGGAGCGGTGGGAGTTGCAGGAGCGGTAGGAGTCGCAGGGGTGGTGTGAGCCGTGTGCAGGAGCAGTGGATTTGTGGTGGTCAGCGAACTTCGACAAGCTCGGAACACTGAGCACACGCCCTTACGACAGCCCCAAACTTCACAGGACTCACAAGCATTCGTTTCTGGGTATAAATGTCAAGCAACTGGAATGCGTATGTGCAAGCGCACAAAGCACAGGCACATGCTCCCACGCTTAATCACACAGGTGAACATGCCCGTGGCATGCAGTCACAGACGCATACGCCCATGCAGCAGGCTGTACTGACTATTCCTACTCACAATGCAGACACTTAATTGCCACAAAAACGGCCGATATGCAAAGTAGCCTGTAACTCCATACAATTCTTGATACATGTAGGTCAGTTATTTAATAGAAAAACGGCTACTTCAATCACACATTCAGGAACGTGCTGCAGCCTTCCCCACATATAGTCTACCTGCTACCTGTGCCACGCTCGTCCAATTTGCTACATGGAAAGAACACATTCTGTTTCTGCAAAGATTGTGTGGCTACCTCTCGGACAAGTGGGGGAGCGTTGTGTGTGTGTGTTTGTGTGTGTGTGTGTGTGTGCCTTGTTGCCACACAGAGGCTGCAGTAGTGTGCATGGCGCTGTGGAGGAGCAGGCTTTGCTGAAGCAGGCGCGGGGATATGCTGCTGCTGCTGCTGTTCCCTGTCTGCTAAAAGGACAGGGCAGGTTCGAACAATGTGCCCGGGCTGGCCACAACGATTGAGCACCGCTTCAACACACAGTGTGCGGCAAGCACCTGCACTGTGCGCTCCATGCCCCACGAGCACTCCAAACCAACACGGACCGCATTCCCAAAGGGTCCCGTCCAAGCAAACGTCCACGCGTCGTGAACATCTGACAAACTAAAAATACACAGCCCATTGAAATTAGCATTAATTGAATCCTGGTCAGAAACTCATATGCTTGCATGGTCAACCGTGAACTTTGCAGCCGGAACACACCCAGGCCCCTGACACGGCAAATGCAGCCAGGAAAGTGTTCTGATGGAAACTGCAGCAGCAGGAAGTGGGCTGGGGGCCTGACTGAGGAGTTCTGGGCAGCTTCCTGGAGCTTCCAACCGTAAAATGTTGCTCTAAACCTGTACACACTGCATCCCAGGGCCCCCAATATTTTCTGCCACGGTAAAGGTTCTAGTTAGGAGCTTATGTCAAGCCTCAGCCCAAGAGGTGCCCTGGGTGGGCCTGGCTAGGACATGCTTGGCCCCAATGTAAAAGCTTGTCAAGAATCAGGCCCTGCCGCTCCACCCCCAGCCCCCCCCACCCTTCTGACCACGCAGGGCTGCCACACAAGTTTTTTTTCACCGGGGCAGCCTAAGTCTCAGGTCGGGAGGTGCTCTGGGTGGGCCTGGGAAGGCTTGTGGGAAGCTTTGTGGGAAGTAGTCAACGCTAGGGGCTTACGCCCCCACGAGGGGGGCTTTGCCAAACATTCAGCTTCTCATGAACAAGCCTGTTCTAAGCGCATTATAAGGTGAGCGACCTGCATTAGGACATTCTGTCACCCTCAACTCCACCAAGCACCCTGCTACCCAAACCACACACAGCATACTTGACTCCCTGCATTTATTAGCTGTTACACAAACAGCGTGTTCTGCTCCCCACACCTGCTAATGTGAATCCCGCAAAGTGCCCTGCTACCTGTATATCAAACACAGCATGACCTGCTCCCTGCATTTATTACCTGTACCATACACAGCGTGTTCTGCTCCCCACACCTGCTAATGTCAATCCCGCAAAGTGCCCTGCTACCTGTATATCAAACACTGCGTGTTCTAATCCCTATACCTACTACTGTCAACCTCGCAAAGCGGACACCGCCCTCTGTACCTGAGTCGGTGCCATTTTCAGCACATAACCTGTGCGGCATCAAACTGCCCCCTTGCTCTGGCAGCATATGTCCAAGCGGATCATCAGGGTTGTCTGTTGCTCTGATTGTCAGGTTGATGTCGTTTGCAGCATCCTGAACGAGGCACAAGGCAGGTCAAAATGGTATCAGGTTGATGCCGTTTGCAGCATCCTGAACGAGGCACAAGGCAAAAGGTCAAAATGGTATCAGGTTAATGTCGTTTGCAACATCCTGAACGAGGCACAAGGCAAAAGGTCAAAATAATATCAGGTTGATGTCGTTTGCAGCATCCTGAACGAGGCACAAGGCAGGTCAAAACTGTACCAGGGGGGACAGGCGGAGAACTCTAGGTTGCAAGCACTTAATCGATCGCAAGCACTGCTGCACATGTTTGTGTGCAGCATCAGCACATGAGCACATGTGCTAAAAAAGGCAAGCACTGCTGCACATGTTTGTGTGCAGCATCAGCACATTTGCACATCAGCACTTGTGCTAAAAAGACAAGCACTGCTGCACGTGTTTGTGTGCAGCATCAGCACATCAGCGCATGTGCTAAAAAAGGCAAGCACTGTGCACATGTTTGTGTGCAGCATCAGCACATCAGCACATCAGCACTTGTGCTAAAAAGACAAGCACTGCTGCACATGTTTGTGTGCAGCATCAGCACATCAGCACTTGTGCTAAAAAAGGCAAGCACTGCTGCACATGTTTGTGTGCAGCATC
>Ga0307963_1003535_pt1:0-2500 | contig 12438 bp, 10 predicted proteins | sample OrgLakmetagen594_FD_201829 | JGI IMG/M metagenome (GOLD analysis project Ga0307963, IMG submission 201829) | Saline water microbial communities from Organic Lake, Antarctica - #594 | ecosystem: Environmental > Aquatic > Non-marine Saline and Alkaline > Saline | place: Antarctica: Organic...
CCCCGCCCCTCCAGAATTTTACTGGGCCACTTTCACGAAATATTAATATATTTTTGAAATCCTGAGCTCAAGCCCAGTCGACTGGCACCCTTGTTGGGTGATTTGATTAAAGGGGGGGTCTGAGTGCCTGGTCATAGAAATGCATGGAATGTCCCCAAGTAGGCCGCGGGGGTGTGTTCAGGCAAATTACCAGCAATTGATTCCAAACTTGCAGTTTACGCATTGCATCATGCATAAGTTGCATGATTGTAGTAAAAAAATGCTTTGGCAAAGGTTTTGGCTGGATTTGTGCACTGAACAGGTGGTCAGTGCAAGAGCGTGGGCAATTAATTTTTGTCCTACAGCTTGTCAGGTATTGCATTATTTGGCATAAGAACTGTGCAGGCAGATACCTGCTTGAATTCTGAGCAGATTGACACCCTTTTTATTAGCGGGGAGTCAGGAAATTTTTTTTGGGGGGGGGTCATTTTGGGCCGGAGGCCCGAAATTTACACGTGACTGTCATGATTTCTTTCTGACGCTTCCTGCTTCATGCGTAACCATTATTATAAACACAAATCGACCACACATCCAATCTGATATGCTCAAGCATATGACCACAACATATGGATTAAGATATGACTGCAATATAACTATCAAGCAGCGCGACAAGAGCTGACGCATACCTGTGCGAGAGTGGCCCTCAAGTGCATGCCTGCTGATCTTGCTATGGCAGTATGACATGGTCTAGCATATGACTACGACATATGCATTAAGGTAGGACTACAATATAACAAAACAAAACAAAGCAACAAAACAATGCAACAATACGCAACAACCGACACGTACCTGCGCACGAGACATATGGATTAAGGTATGACTACAATATAACAAAACGAAACAATGGCAGCACAACAACAACCAACACAACCGACACGTACCTGTGCACGATGACATATGGATTAAGGTATGACTACAATATAACAAAACAAAACAATGCAACAAAACAATGCAACAATACGCAACAACAACCGACACAACCGACACGTACCTGTGCATGATGACATATGGATTAAGGTATGACTACATTATAACAAAACGAAACAACGGCAGCACAACAACAACCGACACAACCGACACAACCGACACGTACCTGTGCGCAAGTGGCTATCACGTGCGCGCCCGCTGTGCCTGCTGTGGCGGCTACAAGCTCAGCAGGGGGGCCCCCCTTCAGGACGGCTGCCGATGCATGAGGGGCTACAGCTACGAGCAGGGCCTGAAGTAAGCGGTGGGCAGAGGACATGAGGTCGGCGACCAGTTGGGTCCTGCGGATAGGACACAAGGAAGATGTCTTAGGGAGAGGTGAGAGAAAGAGGAGCATTGCTACCAGCTGGGTCCTGCGGATAAAACACAAGGAAGATGTCTTAGGGAGAGGTGAAAGAAAGAGGAGCATGTGCTACCAGCTGGGTCCTGCGGATAGAACACAAGGAAGATGTTTTAGGGAGAGGTGACAGGAAGAGGAGCTTGTGTGGAGTAAGCTAGCAGCTGGGTCATGCAAGTGGGATGTGGTGTAAGGAAGACGGACATTTTTAAAAATGCTACCATCAGGTCCTGCAAGTGGGATGTGGTGTAAGGAAGAGGAGCACATGCTGGTATGCTACCAGCTGGGTCTCACGAACAGAATGAGCTGGCAGGGACTAAAATGATTTGAGCATGCGACCAGCTGGGTCTTGCGAATAGGATAAGATGTAAAGAAGAAACAGAAGAAACACACTTTTTGAGGATGCTACCAGCTGGTCCTGTGGGTAGGACGCACTTTTTGAGTGGGTAGGACACACGTTTTGAGTGGGTAGGACACACTTTTTCAGTGGGTAGGACACACTTTTTGAGTGGGTAGGACACACTTTTTGAGTGGGTAGGACACACTTTTTGAGCATGCTACCAGCTGGTCCTGTGGGTAGGACATTTTGTCAGAAGGGAAATCATAAGGATGTAGAGAGCAAGGACATTTTGTCAGAAGGGAAATCATAAGGATGTAGAGAGCAAAGACATTCTGTCAGGAGGGAAATCATAAGGATGTAGAGAGCAAGGACATTTTGTCAGGAGGGAGATCATAAGGATGTAGAGAGCAAGGACTTTTTGTCAGAAGGGAAATCATAAGGATGTACAGAGCAAGGACATTCTGTCAGGAGGGAGATCATAAGGATGTAGAGAGCAAAGACATTCTGTCAGGAGGGAAATCATAAGGATGTAGAGAGCAAGGACATTTTGTCAGGAGGGAGATCATAAGGATGTAGAGAGCAAGGACTTTTTTTCAGAAGGGAAATCATAAGGATGTACAGAGCAAGGACATTTTGAAGCTACGCTGGATCCTGTCACATTTTCAAGGTATGTGACCAGCTGGATCCTGTTGATAGAACAAGGAAGAGCTGCAAGGAAGGGGTGTATGCAGATGGAGCCTGTTTGCGTATGCTGACACACAGTTGTGATGCAATAAATAAAATTGCAATAAGTCAGCAGT
>Ga0307963_1003535_pt1:7500-12438 | contig 12438 bp, 10 predicted proteins | sample OrgLakmetagen594_FD_201829 | JGI IMG/M metagenome (GOLD analysis project Ga0307963, IMG submission 201829) | Saline water microbial communities from Organic Lake, Antarctica - #594 | ecosystem: Environmental > Aquatic > Non-marine Saline and Alkaline > Saline | place: Antarctica...
ACACGCACACACACGCGCACACACACACACAACACACACCTGCGGTGCGGACGGTGGAGCTGAAACTGACATATCCACAGGGCGCAGTAACGGTGGTGGTGGTGGTGGTGGTGGCAGTCTTGCCAGGGTGGGCGACCGTGCTTGCTCCTCCATTTCAACGTCATGGGCGCTGCGGCCGCCTGGAGACGGTGGGAGGGTGGCTCGGTCTGTGGTCCCTGCTACGACAGTCACAGATCATGGAGCTGTGAGTGATACCAGTACGACAGTCACAGATCACGGAGCTCTGAGTGGTCCCTGCTACGACATAGTCACAGATCATGGAGCTGTGAGTGATGCCGGTGCGACACAGTCACAGATGATGGAGTTCTGAATGGTTCCTGCTACGACATAGTCACAGATCATGGAGCTGTGAGTGATGCCGGTGCGACACAGTCACAGATCACGGAGCTCTGAGTGGTCCCTGCTACGACATAGTCACAGATCATGGAGCTGTGAGTGATGCCGGTGCGACACAGTCACAGATCATGAGCTCTGAGTTGTCCCTGCTACGACAGTCACAGATCATGAAGCTGTGAGTGATGCCGGTGCGACACAGTCACAGATCATGAGCTGTGAGTGGTCCCTGCTACGACATAGTCACAGATCATGGAGCTGTGAGTGATACCGGTACAACACAGTCACAGATCATGGAGTTCTGAATGGTCCCTGCTACGACATAGTCACAGATCATGGAGCTGTGAGTGATGCCGGTGCGACACAGTCACAGATCATGAGCTGTGAGTGGTCCCTGCTACGACATAGTCACAGATCATGGAGCTGTAAGTGATGCCGGTGCGACACAGTCACAGATCATGAGCTCTGAGTGGTCCCTGCTACAGCATAGTCACAGATCATGGAGCTCTGACTGGTCCCTGCTACGACACAGTCACAGATCACGGAGCTCTGACTGGTCCCTGCTACGACACAGTCACAGATCCTGGAGCTGTGAGTGATACCGGTACGACAGACACAGATCATGGAGCTCTGAATGGTTCCTGCTACGACATAGTCACAGATCCTGGAGCTGTGAGTGATGCCGGTGCGACATGTTGGGCTAGGCGCATCTTGTCAGGCCAGGTGGGGGAAATGGGAATGTCTATACAGCCACAGAGAAGAGCAAAGATTGAAAGTTGGGAGGGCGTTTTTTTATTATAAGTCTATCACAGAAACAAAAGCGCGTGTCAAGACTGAAGAGTGGGAGGACATGGGTTCTTTTATTGCGGATACAAAAATGCATGTCAAGACTAATAAATGGGAGGGCATGGGTTCTTTTATTGCAAGTACAGAAGTGCATGTCAAGACTAATAGTGGGACAATCACAAAAATGTTGGCACTCTTGGTGATACCATTTGTGGGGAGGTGGAGGGAGCAAGCCCTACTGTTTGGAAGCCCTACTGTTTGCAAGCCCTACTGTTTGCAAGCCCTACTGTTTGCAAGCAGGGTGGGGAAGCCATACGTACACTTTTGAGACTTACGTCAGAAGGGTGTGTGGCTTTAGTCACAGATTACGGGGCTTGAAATATATTTAGGGCTGGCCAAAACCATATATATATGGTGCATACACAATATTTTTGGCAGAGAAATCACCATATATACGTCCATATACGGTGTATATATACGGTTCTGGCCAACCCTAATTATATTGCAAATTGTCTTGGCTAGGGTTGTAGGGAGGCGAAGTAGCAACAAAGTATAACAAACCTTGTGCCGAATTCATATTTCACTTACCATGCCAGCAGTACGAGTCTTCGATTTCATGTGGCAATATGCGCCTTTTGTGTCACGTGAACTGTGTTTTTTCTTAGTTTACGTACACATTACGTATCACACGCAACAACATAGGACATTCAACCATCTCTTAGGCATCCGGTGTGCCTCTCTCTCTCACCTTTCATGCCAACACTAGGTCCTGTTCCCTCATGCTTTTGTGTCACGCAAATTGTGTTATTTCTTAGTTTACGTACACATTACGTAGTACGTGCAACAACAAAGGACATTTTACCATCTTGTACTGCTATCAACTCTCATCAGGAGCCGGTTTCAGGCCAAGCCTGCAACCCTCTAGATCCCCATTGATTTTTCCTTTCCTTTTCGCGGTGGAGGAGCTTTACGGTACTCGGTACCAAAGTGGCTTCTTTTCCTTAATTAACGTGGGGAGTGGCTTTCACTGCCTGCGTAGCTTTTCTGTTCTTTTTCGACCATCTCTTAGGCATCCGATGTGCCTCTCTCTCACCTTTCATGCCAACACTAGGTCCTGTCCCCTCATGCTTCGCTGCCATGCTACTTCACTGGCACAAAACATCCACAACATGGATACGACGCATTACATTTACAAGAGGGGGGAGGGCTTAAACCACAAGGCCTTCCCCCCTCTTGCCTTGCTGCCTCTGTGAGGCAAACACGACTGCCGCACCACAAACAACACCCACAAAAATAAAAGTGCACCTTTCACTTTGTGAGCCTTCACCACAAGGCCCTCCCCCCTCTCGCCTTGCTGCCTTGCTACTCCAGTGCTGCAAAACACAATTGCCTCAGCACACATGACATCCACACAAAAAAATGCCCACCTTGTGCGCCAACACCAGATGGTCCTCCACCCTCCTGCCTTGCTGCTTTGCTACTACTCCCAGGACCAGAACTGGGCGCCACACCCACGTCCCTGTCCATGGTGCCCCGCTTCAAGCCATTGGCACGCGGCCCCGTTTGCTGGCCCCCTTGGTGCTCCTGCTGACCCCCTAAGTGTTGGTGCTGGTGTTGAAGCTGGTGCGCCCCGGTTTGCGGTGTGCCGCCCCTATGTAAGCTGTCTTCTTGCTGCTGCTGCTGCTGGTTCTGTTCTGCTTCACGCTGCTGCTGCTGCTGCTGCTGGTTCTGTTCTGCATCACGCTGCTGCTGCTGCTGCTGTTCTGCATCACGCTGCTGCTGCTGCTGCTGCTGGTGGTTCTGTTCTGCATCACGCTGCTGCTGCTGCTGCTGGTGCTGTTCTGCATCATGCTGCTGCAGTCCCCCCTGCTGTCCCTGCTGCTGTACTCCTCCACTGTGCTGCTCCTGTGATTTCTTCACGCTGCTGCCGCTCGTGCGCCGCTCCTTATTGGGGGGCTCTCCATCACCCTCTTTTGCAGGAGTGCCCTCTTTGGGTTGGCTCTGCCCTCCGCGCCTCTTCAATTTCTTTTCCCTGATATGTAGGGTTGGCCAGAACCATACATTCATAGTTACATACAGTGTACATACGGTACTTTTAGCAGGGAAATCACCATACATACGGTCATATACGGTGTAGATATACGGTTCTGGCCAACCCTACTGATATGTGATGTCATGGAAGTTTGGCAAGTTGAACTGCCTGATCAAAACTGCGTACCCACTTTCTCGAGCCTCTTGGATTTCCTTTCCCAGATAGTATTGTCATGCACACAAATCTAACACGTGCGGATGTTAAGGCGGGCATGTCCTGTCTGGTAAACTTGCTGCTTGCTGCTCCTGTTGGACGTCTTTACCTGATGGACACACCAAACCACAATACCCTCTGGTCAGACATGCACACAAGCACCTACCTTCTGTCTTTGCTTTGATGTTTAGGTGTGGTTGCCTGGGGTCTCGTGGAAGAGGAGCCACAGGTCAGAGCACACGCAACCTGAGGGGGGAGCACAAACGCAAAGGAAGTAGGGAGTCATCACAGAGGAGCACACGAAATCATTGCCAAGAAGCAAATAGAGTCATCGCAAAGACGCACATGGAGTTATAAAAGCACCGCAGAGCACACGCTACCTGAGGGGGGAGCACACACAACCAGAAAGTGGAGGAGTCATCACAGTGGTGCACATGGAATCATTGCAAAGGAGCATACAGTAATTTCATCGCAGAGCACAGAGACTCATCACAGTGGAGCGCATGGAATTATCACAGGGGAACACACACACACACACGCACACACACGCACACACACGCACACACACACACACGCACACACACACACACACACACACACATACACACACGCACACACACACGCACATACACACGCACATGCACACACAGGTCCAACTTTCTTTTGCATACAGCCTAGCATTACCAGAGAATAACCGCCAGATAGTAGATATTACCAGATAGTAATACCAGGTAGTATTGACAGCCTAGTAGTACCAGACAGCAGCTGCCCGATACTATGTGCATAGGTTTGGCCAGAACCATATTTATACGGTGTATATACGGTGTTTTGGGCAGGGAAATGACCCAATATACGGTCATATACGGTGCATATATACGGTTTTGGCCAACCCTAAATGTGCACCATACATGGAACAGACTTTCAACTGCCAACGCATCCATCTTAGGCAGGCACCCGGTACGTCGTGCACCTTGTGCGTAACAGAGCGATCACAGAGGCTGCGTTTACTACTTAGTAGCTGCAAACATCTACCCTCAGCCTAGTACGCCACCAACAAGCAAAGCAATGACCGATTAAACGGTTCATCAGTGACCTGCACCGCACACAAAGCACACAAAGCTGACCACACACAGGCATCTACGTACAGCCTGGCCTTAAGGCAATGTATGTTCATGCGTTCACGACGATCATACTTGGCAGTAGTATAAAAAATCTAAATGTATGTGCGGCTTAAACGGTGTGCACACAACATTGGTTGCACTGAGGCTACTTCAATGCCAACCAAATCCCTCTCACAAACCCAACCAACCCCATCCATGCCCTGCGGAGCTCAATGCTCGGCAACAGTTCTTCCTCCCCGCTCAAGACAAACCTAGTACGACAGCCGAGCAGCCAAACACAGGGATCTCAATACCAAACATCCTGACTCCACCCACCTGACCATACAACTGAGGAGCCCCAACCAAGCACAGCTCCGCGGCTTGCACACAGCCTAAGGGCAAGGGCTGCCCTGG
>Ga0307963_1003536_pt1 | contig 12437 bp, 11 predicted proteins | sample OrgLakmetagen594_FD_201829 | JGI IMG/M metagenome (GOLD analysis project Ga0307963, IMG submission 201829) | Saline water microbial communities from Organic Lake, Antarctica - #594 | ecosystem: Environmental > Aquatic > Non-marine Saline and Alkaline > Saline | place: Antarctica: Organic Lake...
CACACACACACACATTCTAACACACACCCTTTCTGTGTATGTATTGTGTATGCACAGGGAGCGGCCGCAACTTCCAAGCCTACGTCTTCTCGAAAGTCAAGCCCGGCACCGCCAACTTTGCGCGCCCGCCTCCGTCGATCCCCTCTCTTTCAACCCTCGCACCTGCGTCAGCATCCTCGCCACACTCACAGCCAGTGCAGCCACAGCAGCAAGCATACCCAGCTGCCCAGGTGGCCACATCAAAACGACGTGCAGCAGAAGCGGCAGCAGCAGCAGGCGTAGGAGACGCGGCTTTGCTGCTCTCTGAGCGAGGCACTGCAGCAGCAGCAGCAGCAGTAGCAGCCGCAGCAGCCGCAGCAGGCAATGCAGCAGGCACTGCAGCAGGCACTGCAGCAGCTGGAGAACCAGCACCTGGAGACGGTATTCTAGAAGCAGGAGCAGCTACTGAATTGACTGCTCCGCATTCTAGTACCAGCACTGATTGCGGCGCTGCTGACCTGGATATGAGCGGTGATCTGTGCGGCGATCTGGTGCTGCCGGGCATATCTGCTGGGGGCAGCATTTCAGGGGTGGGTGGGCTGCTCTGCTTTGTGCACGCACGCACGCATGCACGCACGCACGCATGCATGCATATGGCTTACGACACAGTCTTACGTTTGAGCATGTTTTCATTGCAGGAATAATAATAATAATGATAATATGGAATTACAGCTTCTCAACAGGATGCAAACGCCTGCAAACGCATGTCTTGAGCTTCTGCACACGCATGTCTTGAGCTTCTACACACGCATGTCTTGAGCTTCTGCACACGCATGTCTTGAGCTTCTACACACGCATGTCTTGAGCTTCTACACACGCATGTCTTGAGCTTCTACACACGCATGTCTTGAGCTTCTACACACTCGGCCCTTTGTGCAAACAGCATGTCTTGAGCTTCTACACACGCATGTCTTGAGCTTCTACACACGCATGTCTTGAGCTTCTACACACTCGGCCCTTTGTGCAAACAGCAGTCGTCATGCTGCTGGTTCGTTATCCTGAATGTAGGGTTGGCAGAACCGTATGTGTCCAACGTATACGAACGCTTGCTTAGGCATTCCCCTGATACAAATGTCGTATATACAAATAGTATATACGTATGTATGTATGATTATGGCCGACTCTACCTATATGTATAAATGCTTTGTGAGGTGCAGCGTTTGCTCACGTCGCACATGCGAGATCAATGTCCATTGTTTTATTCGTTTTCTTCATTGCTGCAATCACAGCTCTAGATACGCAGCAGCAACAGCCTTGTGTATGTGTGAACCTTATGTATGCGTGAACCTTGTGTGAACCTTATGTATGCATGAGCCTTATGTATGCGTGAACCTTATGTATGCGTGATGTTATGTATGCATGAGCCTTATGTATGCGTGAGCCTTATGTATGCGTGAGCCTTATATGAACCTTATGTATGCGTGAACCTTATGTGAACCTTATGTATGCATGAGCCTTACGTATGCGTGAACCTTATGTACGCGTGAACCTAATGTATGCGTGAACCTTATGTATGCGTGAACCTTATGTGAACCTTATGTATGCATGAGCCTTATGTATGCGTGAACCTTATGTGAACCTTATGTATGCGTGAGCCTTATGTATGCGTGATGTTATGTATGCGTGAGCCTTATGTGAACCTTATGTATGCGTGAACCTTATGTGAACCTTATGTATGCATGAGCCTTACGTATGCGTGAACCTTATGTACGCGTGAACCTTATGTATGCGTGAACCTTATGTATGCGTGAACCTTATGTGAACCTTAAGTATGCATGAGCCTTATGTATGCGTGAACCTTATGTGAACCTTATGTATGCGTGAACCTTATGTATGCGTGAGCCTTATGTATGCGTGATGTTATGTATGCGTGAGCCTTATGTGAACCTTATGTATGCGTGAACCTTATGTATGCATGAGCCTTACGTATGCGTGAACCTTATGTATGCGTGAACCTTATGTATGCGTGATGTTATGTATGCGTGAACCTTATGTGAACCTTATATATGCATGAGCCTTATGTATGCGTGATGTTATGTATGCATGAGCCTTATGTATGCGTGAACCTTATGTACGCGTGAACCTTATGTATGCGTGAACCTTGTGTATGCGTGAACACACACACACACACCCCTTCTCGCTCATGTTTCACACAATGGTCCTACTGTCAATTTTTGCAAGTGCAGCTCTAGATCAGTAGCAGTGAAAGCCTTGTGTGTGTTTGTGTGTGTGTGTCAATACTCGCTCACCCTTGTGCGTGCATCTGTGTATGTGTGATTGTGTGATTGTGTGCCGCAACACGTTCACCCCTTCATGCTCATACTGCAACTCTGTTATAAGGCAATCCATCCTCTGAATCACATGCCTATTTCAGAGGTTAATATGCTTATTACATATGCTTATTACATATGCTTATTACATATTACATATGCTTATTACATATGCTTATTACATATTACATATGCTTATTACATATGCTTATTAAAGAGGTTGTATCACATGCTTATTTCAGAGATTGCTATGCTTATCGCACATGCTTATAACATATGCCTACCGTACTGCGTTTGGTTGTAGTAATTAAATAATTATTACGGACCCTCGCAATAAGTCAAGCCGAAAATAAATAAAGTTTTTTCAGACCTCGCAATACTTAGACTTTTTAATGCGGTAGTTTCTGGGTCCCCCCAATGGAACCCCATCGCCCTGCAAGCATCACTATTTGACCTAGGTTGCACCAAACGGAAGAGGACGATGGTCCCGCTCGGGAGCTCATCATCCGCCTCAGGCCTGATGTGCAACAGGCAGTAGCAGCCAGGGATGCAGCCATTGCAGCCAGCATTGCATCCCGCCCTGCCCCAGTTAAGAGGCCTGTGGGGAGGCCCAAGGTGCTTGCACCATTGGGGGTGCAAGCCCCTCTAGGAGAGAGGCATGTGTGGGCAGAGCTGCAACTCAGGTGGAGTGGGGGGGAGCATCAGGTGCGCTTGCATCTGCACTTCATAGCAAAAGCAGCAGCAGCAGCAGCAGCAGAAGCCCAGGAGCTGAAGAAGGCAGTGTGGGTTAGGATGCACCTGCAGGGTCGCAGGGGCAGGGGCAGGGGCAGGGGCCATGAAACCCTGGAGATTTCAGAGACCACCATGGAGGAGGACGAAGGGGAGGAGGAGCGAGGGGGGGGAGCAAGAGTAATTCCTCAGGTTGAAGTTAGGAGCCTTAGCTCGTCTCAGACTTTGATGTAAACCAGCACTGAATAGATACAGAGACGAGAGCACAAGGAATCCCCAAATTCGCTAAGTTCGCAAATTTCCTTAACTTTTCAGGGGCCTCGCAAAAGCTTAATGCTCGCAAATTAATTATTCTAATTATTTGGCACCTCGCAAAAAGTAGGCCTCGCAATACTAAAAGCGCAGTACGGTATTACATATGCTTATTACAGAGATTGTTATGTTGTAAAGCATTCCTTCCACTGATTTACATGCTTATTTCAGAGGTTGCAGTAGTTTTAGATTTAGCAACCACAACCACGACTCTGGGTCGTCAGCAGCGAAAGCCGTGTGTGTGTGTGTGTGTGTGTGTGTGTGTGTGTTTGTGTGCGTGTGTGTGTGTCAACGCACACTCACCCCTGCTCTCACCGCACATCTTGCTGTATCACAACCACACAACCGCACATCTTTCTGGATCACGACCACACAACCGCACATCTTGCTGGATCCCAACCACACAACCATCGCACATCTTGCTGGATCACAACCACACAACCGCACATCTTTCTGGATCACAACCACACAACCGCACATCTTGCTGGATCCCAACCACACAACCATCGCACATCTTGCTGGATCACAACCACACAACCGCACATCTTTCTGGATCACAACCACACAACCGCACATCTTGCTGGATCACAACCACCCACATCTTGCTGGATCACAACCACACAATCGCACATCTTGTTGGATCACAACCACCGCACATCTTGTTGTATCACAACCACACAACCGCTCATCTTGCTGGATCACAACCACACAACCGCACATCTTGCTGGATCACGACCACACAACCGCACATCTTGCTGGATCACGACCACACAACCGCTCATCTTGCTGGATCACAACCACACAACCGCACATGCTGCTGGATCACAACCACCCACATCTTGCTGGATCACAACCACACAATCGCACATCTTGTTGGATCACAACCACCGCACATCTTGTTGTATCACAACCACACAACCGCTCATCTTGCTGGATCACAACCACCGTACATCTTGATGTACCCCACATCTTGCTGTACCTCACATCCTGCTGTATCGCTCATCCTGCTGTATCGCTCATCTTGCTGTATCGCTCATCCTGCTGTATCACACATCTTGCTGTATCGCACATCTTGCTTTATCGCACATCTTGCTGTATCACACATCTTGCTGTATCGCACATCTTGCTGTATCGCTCATCCTGCTGTATCACACATCTTGCTGTATCGCACATCTTGCTGTATTGCAGGCCTACAACCACGGCTCTAGGTCAGCTGCAAAGACCTTTCAAGAGGCCAGCCAGCTCCCCATGTTACTTCAAGACCAGCAACAGCCCCAACTCAAAAATTTAGCCCAGCAGCCAGTGCCTCGCCCTCAAGAAGGCCAGCAGGATTCCCCGTTGCATCGGCATGTGTCGTCGCAGCAGCAGCAGCAGCAGCAGCAGCAGCAGCAACAACAGCAGCAGCAACAGCAGCAGCAGCAGCAGCAACAACAACAACAGCAGCAGCAGCAGCAGCAGCAGCAGCAGCAACAGCAGCAGCAACAACAGCAGCAGCAGCAAAGGCAGCAGCAGACCATCACTGCCTTTGCCCGACAGCGAAAGAGCGCGCGGCAGGGAGGCGGTGCTGGTGGTGTGCAGAAAGGTGGTGTTGTACAGGCTGGTGGTGTGCAGAAAGGTAATGGTGTGCTGCAGAACGAAGATGTAGCTCAGCATGGTTCACAGAAGAAAAGAAGGACTAGCAGTCCGTTGCAGTTGGTTAGGGGTGGGACGAAAGATGTAGGTTTGGTGGGGGGAGCAGGCCGTGCTAGTCTTAGACTCGCATCTAAGCAAAGCTAGTCAAGGTTTTAGTTTGGGCTGGAGTACAAAGGCCTGCAGCCTGGCATAGCTATGGCATTCATGAGGCTCCCACAAAGCGTTGATTAGGCATCCAGCGTTTGGAGGAGGAGGGCTGCGTGTCCACATGCAAAGAGGGTTGAACTTCACCATTGCTAGTAGAGCTCATTTTGTTTGAGTTGCCAACATACAAGAGGGTCCCTCCTCTTCTGCATGTGCTGTCTCGATGCTCCTTTTCCATACTTACTTTTGGTTCAAGATGCCTTTGTGTGTGTCCTCTCCTTTGTCCTCTTTGGTGGGGTTTCCCCGTACCAGCATTATTTTTTGCTTCCCTTGCGCCGGTAGTGTTGTCGGTTAGTTTAGTTGAGATGACAAAGGGCTCCAGCCTGGCATGGCTGCTCAACCTAGAGTGTAACCTAGAGTGTATGTATGACCTAGAATGTTGACGATGTCGCCTTATTTTTGCAATCCATGCGCCGTTATTGTTGACACTGTTACAAAGGAGTTTACAAAGGGGGTTGATGACAGGCTGGTCATATACATGGGGGTAAACAGCTACGCAGCCTCCCTCTCTGGCCTTATATATATGTTTGGCTGATAGGCTTTTTGCGCCGATAGTGTTGCCAGTATTACCACCCTTTTGTTTTGCTTACATTCTCCGGGTTGCGTTCGTACATTTTTTGCCAGACCTTCCTTGTGAAAAACTCGAATCGGATCCTGTGCTCTGTCCAATCCAGGGATCAGACTCACTTCGTCGCAGGGCTAAATTGTATGCTTTGTCACGCTTAGGGTTGGCCAGAACCGTATATATACACCGTAATACACCGCATATCTGGTGATTTTCTTGCCAAAATTACCGTGTATACACCGCATATAAATGGTTTTGGCCAACCCTAATCATGCTAAATCAGTGGCATGGAAAAATCGTGTGTTTCCCTCTAAAATTTATAATGTGATTGACGATTACTCGAGTGTTTGGTCTGTTTATATTGACCTCCTCGTGTTTCAAGGGTTACAAGGGTTACAAGGATGGCCTACAGCCCGAGAACTCTGGCTGATGGCAAAGTCTGTTTATATTGACCTCCTCGTGTTTCTTCTCTCCTTTGTCTGACACAATGGGATGCTGTAGGGCTTGAGCCATGACAGTGTTCTTTCTAAATCTATGCCAGAAGTGCTAACACCAAAGCATAATTTAAACTTGGAAATTAAATGCGGTGTGGACACTTCTCTTACCCAGCAAGCAAAGAAGCAAGGGGGTAAGGGGGTTACACAGCTATATCCGCCAGCGAGGGCAGTTGAGCTATAGCATAAAAAGCCAGCTTCAAGAAGAGAAAGAGGCCAGACTGAACAAGACACCAGAAAAAGAAGCTAGAGGGAACATGAAACTGATGTATGAAGAAGAGAAAAATGAATAGAGAAAGAGAACGTTTGTTTTGAAGAAGCGCGAAGAGAAAGCATCATGGAGAACGAGAAAAAAAGCTGTTGGTAAAACAAAAGAAGCAAGGCACAAGAACGACAACTACTATTGCCTCGCTCCACACCATCTTCCTAAGTTTACAGAGTTCCACACTATCTTGCTAGGAGCGACAAGCACAAAAACCATAAGACGAATCCACTGCACAGCCTTGGAGTAAAAGGTTTGCATGTCAAAGCAATCATGTGAAACGCTAGTCGTTATTACATACCATCAGATCGTCGAAAAAGCCACTCAAACCAGATATGACATTGAACGCAAGCCCTAAGATATCTGAGCAATAGATACCTGGTGGCGTGCTAATCACCCCTCTTCTCACCCCTCTTCTTATTTTCCATGTTGTGTGACTCTGCATCCATTGTACGGTACCAAACTAATCTATATCAGACGCACGCTTTCCCATACTCTCGGCAACACTCATCAGGAGCCAGTTGCAAGTCAAGCCTGCAAACCTCCTAATCCTCCCCATTGATCTTTTTCCTTTTCTTTAAGGTGGAGGCCTGATACCAAGATGGCCCCTTTTCCTTCGTTTATATGGGGAATGATTTTCACTGCCTGCGCAGTTTATCTTGTCCAGTACGCAGCAATACACAAACGGCGTTGTGCCTCTTTTCCCCTTTCCAAGGAATTTTTTGTCGGTGCTACAAGTCTGGTGCTACAACAACAATTATCACAATTTTTACATGTTTTACATATGCAGCATACTAGCAGTCGCCCGCTTTGACTGATTGCTTTATAAACTCTGTATGTACAAAATTGTCCGTGGAGCGAAAAAGTTGAGAAAAGTGTGAAAGTGTTTCAAGCCATTTAAGCTTGTCACGCGCACATACAAGGAGAGTATGTGCGTACTTTTGCGCTTAAGATCCGAATCAGTAGCAGGGATCACTTTTGACTCATACTATCTTTGTTGAACTTAAACTCGGCATCTAAGCGCTCAAACAAGCTCTTGTTGATGGAGGCATCAGGCCTTGCGCGCAGCTCGTCCTCTATCTACAATCAGTGTGAGTACGCATGCAGAAAGAGTGTGTGTATGTGTGTGCGTGCATGCGTGCATGCATGTGTGTGTGCATGCGTGTGAGTGTGTTTGAGTGTGTGTGCTTTGTGCATGCATGTCTATGCAAATTTGTGCGTGTTTGCAGGCACAGCAAAGGGGCCTCCTTGCTCTCTGCTCACCATCTATCTGCAAACATATCATTGAAGGCTTATATGTAACAAGTCTCTTTTGGTGGAGGACTTCTTTACGCTTGGTACCAAAGTGGCTCCTCTTCCTTATTTGATGTGCGTGGGAGTGGCTCTTGCCCACCTTGCTATCTAATTGCTTGCAAGTATTTTCTTTCCGATTATTTGAACGTGGTTGGATATGCAAGGAGAGCATATGTTAAGTTTGGTTTGGAACACAAAGGCCTCCAGCCTGGCATGGCTGCTCAACCTATAGGGACTATACGCAAGGAGAGCAAAAATTAAAGTCAAGGAAGACTTGGTAGCACTCTGGATGAGCATTAGCTGCAAGGATAACCTCTAAAGTTTCCTTTAAAATGCTGATTGTTATCAGCGCAGAAACTGTCTACTTGACTTTTCCGCCAGGTTTTGATGTGAGGATGTTGGGTGCCGCCAGCTTAAAGTGGGGAATGATTAGGCTCCAGCAGGTTTTGATGCGAGGAAGTTGAGTACCACTAGGAGTGCAGAAAAGGAACAAGTTTTTGGAACATATGTTGATGAACATGTTACTCGGTATCAGTGACGTTTTGACGCAACAGGTGATAAGGGCAAGAGGAGTATATTGCAATGCCCAGTTGCATTTGCATTTGCTCTTACCCCATTGACCACTTCAGTTGCTAAAGCTTCTGCACAAGCACCCGAGGATCACAGAGCACGCACACACACTCATACGCACGCACACACAATCATACACACACCCACATGCACATAACCCGACAAATAACACACCTACTCTATGAAATGGAGAGGAAGAGTTCCACACACACTCACACAAGTGCACACACAGACAAATGCTGCATCTACTCCACGAATTGGAGCGCTGAAGCATGCACATCCCCTGATCAAGCGCTCACACACATCACTCCTTGTGGTGGTCCTTGTGGTGGTGGTGGTGGTGGTGGTGGTGGTGGTGGTGGTGGTGGTGGTGGTGGTGGTGGTGGTCATACTTCATGCGTGTTCACAGCCTTGTGGTACAGAGAGAAAGAGCTGAAATGATGGTATGTCGAGAAAGACACACGGCTTGGGCTGGCCAGAACCGTATGTATATATACACCGTATATGACGGCATAAATGGTGATTTCCCTGCCATAAATACCGTATGTGCACCCTATATATATGGTTCTGGCCAACAACCCTGCACGTGGCATTCACAGACACCACACACTTCCCAACAATGAATGATCAGCACCATATCCGTACCATAGTGCCTTGCTCTGTTATATACTCTGTTACACCGCATAAATGGTGATTTCCCTGCCATAATTACCGTATGTACACCCTATATATATGGTTCTGGCCAACAACCCTACACGCGCATTCACAGACACCACACACTTCCCAACAATGAATGATCAGTACCATATCCGTACCATAGTGCCTTGCTCTGTAATACACTTCCTGCTCTGTTATATACTCACTGGAAGACGCACCTGCGACCTAGGTAAGGCAAGGTCGCAGGCCTGAAAACGCAAGAGGGTTCAGCATGGGGTATCCTGCATATGTCAATCTGTATGGATTCAAGCTGCCAAGCAAGCGCACCTGCTGGTAGGTCGGGCGAGACGGCAGCTCTAAAAACATCTGTGTGGGTCCGCCAGCTGCTCCGCCGACGTACGCCTGCCATTGCCCGGGGTGTGCTCGAAACACACGCACGAGGTCTCCATACACCTTTGTTTTGCGTGTGTGTGTGTATGTGTGTGTTTTTGTGTGTGTGTGTTTATGTGTGAGTGTGTGCGAGTTCACACTTCAGGGTGAATGTGCGCACGGAACAAGTGCATGCAGGCAGATAATGTTCAGAGCCCCCATCTGCTGAAACTCACGCATGTGAGTGTATGTGTATGTATGTGTGTATGTATGTGTGTATGTATGTATGTATGTGTGTATGTGTCTTACATCCACTACCTTGAGCTTATAGGCAAATTGATCTTAAGAGCAACGTGCACACGCACACACACTTGCAGGACACAGGCAGTTTAACCATCAACACTATAATTGAGGAGCCTTTGCAGGCTTGTTCACACGCACACACAGACACAGACACACACACATGCAGACCCACACCCACATCCACACCCGCACTCGCAGACCCACTAGTGGCAGTGACCCACACCCACATCCACATCCACACCCACACCCACACCCACACCCACACCCACACCCACACCCACATCCACATCCACACCCACACCCACACCCACACTCACACTCACACCCACACCCACACCCACACCCACACCCACACCCACACCCACACCCACACATGCACGCAGCACTGTGCTTCCTCACCCGTTGCTGGCGAAGCCAGTAGGTGGCCTGAAACAAAGACACCAAGTCCTCGCGCTCTTTCTTCCATGGACCAAATCCAAAATCCGAACCTGCAATGCCAGTGGTTTACACGTTAACATGTTATGTCTGTCAGTACGTATGTCACGTAGGGATCGGCGTATAGAGCTATATGAGGCATTTCTATAGCGCTATATAGCGATATAGCACTATATTACTATGTTGTGCTACATTTCAGCCGCTATAATTGCCAGAACTCCCCCTTGCCAAAGGAATTTCGGCATCGGATTTGGAATGCATGTAGGATACCGTGCACAATGTTCCCTGGCAAAAAAATAATTCGGAAAATTGGTTCTGTCGAGTTCTGGCGGGATTTAGGTCCCAAATATAGCGCTATACCTGTGATTCTGTGCCACACACATATGTGGACGCAGGCAAGCCTGTAAAACAACATGTCCCCCTGGCCAAAGTGTTGGACTAAGACTGAGCTGTGCGTGTATGCATGCTTATGTGTGTGTGCGTGCTTTCCTGTGTGCGCGTGCGTGCAAGTGTGTGCGCGTGTGCATGCGTGCGCCCGCGAGTGCATGCGTGTGTGCGTGCTTGTTTGCGTGCATGCATGCACGCGTGCGTGCGTGTGTGCGCGTGTGCGCGTGCATGTGTGTGTGCCTGTCTGTGTGTGTGTGCGCGTGTGTGTGTATGTGTGTGTGCGCGTGCGTGCGTGTGCGTGTGTGCAAGCACTGCAGGTGTGTATGCCAGCACTTGTGTGCAAGTGCAGGCATGTCTGTGCATTTGTTCCTTGTGGTGCTTAAGATATCTTGCAGTACCAGTGGTACTGGTGCTCATGATCCACAGGTGTTCCTCATGGTATGTGGTGCCTACAGCACTCCTAAGGGTACGTATTTGTGTTCTATGGACGCCCAAGGACGAATTCGAGCCGAGTTCAAAGCGTGGGCATGAGCCGAATCGAAGCGAATTATTGATTTCAATTTTGGCACGCGCTATATTTGAAGAATATTATAGCGCTATATAGCGCTATAAGCAAACGCCGATCCCTACGTATGTGTCTATTATTTGTTTCAGTGCATGCGCAAAGTGGGCAATACCGCACTTAAAATTCAAGCACAGAACATTTGATTGCAATTCCTTCAGCTGCAGCGCAGATCATTGACGTGCAAATACAATGCAGTGCCATCTTTGCACAGTCATGCAAGCGCAGATCATTGATGTGCAAATGCAGTGCATGCCATCTTTGCACACAGTCATGCAAGCGCAGATCAATGATGTGCAAATGCAGTGCATGCCATCTTTGCACACAGTCATGCAAGCGCAGATCATTGATGTGCAAATGCAGTGCAGGCCATCTTTGCACACAGTCATGCAAGCGCAGATCATTGATGAGCAAATGCAGTGCAGGCCATCTTTGCACACAGTCATGCAAGCGCAGATCACTGATGTGCAAATGCAATGCAGGCCATCTTTGCACACAGTCATGCAAGCGCAGTGCAGGTCACTAAATTGCAGGGCAGATCATTTGATTGCAAATTTGCTTCATATCAGGTCGTTAGTGCAAGTATCGATTGTCATTTCAGCACAACTAACTTGATCGCGGTGGATGATCAAGCCTGCCCACCTCAACCTTATCATTTCAGCACAATTCATTTGCAAGCGATGGATGATCAAGCCCGCCAGTAATTGGGTGAGCCCAATTGGGGGGTTGATGGTGAGAAGCATGGATACCGTACACAGTACTAAGGAAGGCTCAATCTATGTAAAGACCACTCCCCAAATTATTTGAGGAAAAGAATGGCACGCATGAAACTGCAAACACTGCTCCGCAGCATACCCACCTCTTTCATCCCACTGGGGGTTGATGATAAGCAGCAGGGCAGGAGCATCGGGGCCCTCAACAAGCTGCTTTACCTGTGCGTGCACGTGTGAGTGTGTGATGTGTGTGCACGTGTGTGTGTGTGTGTGTGTGCGCGCGCGCACATATGCATGTGTGTGTGAGTGTGTGTGTAAGTGTTTCTGTGTGTGCATGCGTGTGTGTGTACGCAGAAGCCTAACACGTGTGTGTGTGATGTGCGTGCAAGTATGTAATCACGTAAGTCAGAACACCTGTGTTGTCTTCATGGCCACAAACCTGCATTCGTACACCCTTACCCACATATCCTCCTCTTCTCCACTCTTTACACAATCGTCACTCTGTGTGCATTTGTGCATTTTTTATGTGCGTGTGTGTAGAATCTCTCCCTCTCCCCCTCCCCCTCCCTCTCCCTCTCCCCCTCTCCCTCTCCCCCTCCCCCTCTCCCCCTCCCTCCCTCCCTCCCTCCCTCCCTCCCTCC
>Ga0307963_1003544_pt1 | contig 12423 bp, 9 predicted proteins | sample OrgLakmetagen594_FD_201829 | JGI IMG/M metagenome (GOLD analysis project Ga0307963, IMG submission 201829) | Saline water microbial communities from Organic Lake, Antarctica - #594 | ecosystem: Environmental > Aquatic > Non-marine Saline and Alkaline > Saline | place: Antarctica: Organic Lake...
CCTGGGAGAAAAGAAAAATAAAAAGGTTAAGGGCTAAAAAAAATCCAGGAAGGCCAGGATGCAATTGAAAAGAGATATTAAAACAGAGGAAAGCATGCCGACAAGTCAAAAAGTCCAGGAGACCCGAGTTTTGCCTCTGGTCAAAGATGAACAAAGTTCATGTTCTGCATGCCACGATTATGATAGTTCACAGGGGATTACTAAACAGATTTATGAGCACGTCGGCACCAACAGCGACAGAAAGGAGCAGGTGTTTGACCTAATATTAACCCTGTTTGTTGTAAATGCAAACGGGGTAATGCAAACGGGGTTAAAATAGCAACCGCGGTTAATTCGGAAATTGCAAGTCGGGTTAATTGACTTAACCTTAACCCGCCGTTGTAAACGCGCCGTAATTCGAAAGGGAGAAAAGCTTAGAAAGCTTGGCACTATCAAAGCGGCAATATTCGTCAGCCAATGCCATCAAGGCGTTGCAGAAACTATGCTTTGAAGCAGACCTCGTTGCAGGACGTCATTTTCATGGTGCTGTCGTTCCAAAAAGCGAGCCACGTGCTCCTGGCAATGGGTAGTGGGGGCAGCAAAAATTTATAAAACTAAAAATACTGGTAGGACTTGGTTCCTGAACAATACTTTTGCTACTTTCCTTTTGGGGAATGCAAATTGTTTTGACTATGTGGGATCATCTATCTTTAGCCAACATCACTGGGGTCGATTCGAAGCAAAAAAACAGACGTGGGTGACATTGATATATTGGTACAAATTTCCGACAATCTCGATGTCGAAACACTTACTCTTCCTGCTTGACGTTATGATCTTTAAATGCATCAAGTTTGTGTGTTGCTGTGGTGTAACAAAGATGGACATCACATTTGTGCTCGGTCAGGATTGACCATCCTTCTACACCCCCAACCACCGGGGCAATGGCTTGAAAACAATCCCTTCCCCGAATCTGTCGATCGTGTGCCAATAATTAAAAGCAAAAAAACACCCACCTGGCGCAGCATGAGGCCCTCCTCTGCTTTGCTGCGCTCATGCATAGCAAAAGGCTGTAGCTGCAGTATTCCAGGGTGGTGCGCGTGCATGGCTCCTATATGCAGTTTCAAAAATGACATGCTTGCGTGTATGTGTGTTCTATGCGTCTGTGTGTGTGTTTTTGTGAGTGTGTGTCTGTGCCCAAGTGTGTGTCTGAGCCCGAGTGTGTGCACGTGTGTTGTGTTGGGGGGAGTGAGAATGATTGTGCAATTCGTGTGTGCTTACATAAGCGCCAGGCAAGCCAACGCTTCATACACCTGGCTTCCAAGTAAGACTGACGTGCCAATACGATAAAGCTATTAGACTTACAGTTCTTGTCCTCCAACATTTCCTCTCACATTGACGATTGAGTACAGATTGTTTTCTGTACTTAGTGCTATAGGTTAGATCACGCTCAAGCTGAAGGCAAGTCTTTTTAACATGCTCACCCGTCCGAGTGTCCAAGAAGCAGGCCTCCTCTGTCTTTGGCCTCGTAAAAGGCACCCAGCCCTGCGCAGATTGAAAAACCACAATGCATTCGCAAATCTTGAAGAAATAGAATATGATTCAACGCCACAGTGAAAAGAGAAAAAGACCAGGGTTAACAAACATCGCTGGCATGCGATCTTGTGCTATAGTAATACGGGCACGTTTTGACGTCCAAGGTGATGCTGTTACTGGGGATGTTGTTACTAACCCCAAATCCAGAGCAGCTGAAGCACTTCGTCTTTGACGGTATTAAACGCATGTGGACTCAGAATATTACACGATAATATTCTTGCTTTAACCCTCGTTTTCCTCACACGTCTATCACACAGTACATAGTGTACTCATATTTGGTCAAAAGCTGAGACGTAGACACTGCTTGTATTGCAGATGCGTCAACAGCTGCAACACAAGCCCCCTTCCTTTACGTACCTTTGGCAAAGGCTGAGAAGTAGCTACAGCACACTGATTGCCCATCCACCGCTGCCATGCAGCCTCAAACTCAGCACGCTCTGCCTCACATTGCAGCATGGCTTTGTGAGACACTCGTGCATTTTGCCGCACTGCTTCCAAAATCTGGACGGGAAAGACAAGCGCACATTGATGGTGAAAGGCATATGCACATTGTGTACACGCTGCTTTTGTTGCGTTAATTCTGATTTATGAGCAATGACCCGGTATTGAGCACAGACTGTAATAGTACGTGCCATGCAAGACCTTCAGTTCTGTATGCGTAAGCACTTATGTGAACAACAACAGTCCATGCTGTTGTATGATCAAGAGGTAAGCAACAAGGACGTCACTATTTTACAGCATCATCATTCTGGTGAACAAAAACTGTCCATGCTGTTATAAGATCAAGAAAAAAGCAACAAGAATGTCAGAATGTCACAAATTTGCAACATCACCTCTCTGGTGAACAAAAACTGTCCATGCTGTTATATGATCAAGAGGTAAGCAACAAGGACATCACTATTTTGCAGCATCATCTCTCTGCAGCACGCTACCGCTATAGTCCCAGCACTCCTGATTGTAATTTTGTCACCAACGTTAGGACCTGTAAGAACAAGATTTCTGTTCTTGTTTTCTTCATTTTTACAAATGTTTGTATCGTGCCTGATGGTTGTGCAGGACAAGCAGCCTACTCCGAGCTTTGCATCCAGAACGTTGGCTTGCAAAGCAGGAGGAGTTCACTTTCCGCACAGATGACTACAACAAATAGACACTTCGTCACCATTTGTGCACTAGTACACACACACACACCTGCCCCTGATGGTCGTACGTCTGGCCCATAAAGTTGTGGTGTGCCTTCCATGTGCGAGCCATGCTCCTCCTGCTGCGTATATCCTTGGAGCAGTGGCTCCACCAAAGCTCCTTGCTGCGCCTGCGATTGAAGGTTTACCAACACAATTGTGTTTGTTATGGCACACGAACGCACACGAACAAGCTCACATACAACACTGAACCGAAACAAGCACAAATTTCCACGGCTGCACTTGCCTGCACAACCATCCCCGCACCGCTGCCTGTACACACACAACTGCCGCTGCTTCCTGCACGGAGTATATCCGATCTGGGAGAAACATTGGCTGTGGTTGCCTGCTTCCATGGTTGTCGGCTGCAGTGCCAATGCCCTGCCTGTCCTCATCAGGATTCGCATTCCTGCTTCCGGAACAGCGCGTTCCTTCAACGCTGCCTTGGCGGCCATTAGAACGGCATCTGTGGCCGCTACCGTGCTGCTCCTCAGCAGTGACAGAAGGAGCACCAACGTGATAGCCTGCTTGGCTGATTCCATTAAGCACACCACCAATAACATCTGCAGGGCTGCCATCTCCACCCCCTGTTGGGCCACTGCCAGCAAATGCATCAACGTCAAGGCGGCATAAACCGCCGCTGACATACTCTTCGGAACCGCCGTGCTGCTCAGAATCTCTTTCTGCACCACACTGGCCGTTCACCACAGCAGCAGCAGAAGCAGGAGTAGCAGGGCATGCTGCAGACGGTGTAACGAATGGCTGTGGTGTGTAATGACTGGCGGTGGTGTGTAACGACTGGCGGTGGTGTGTAACGACTGGCGGTGGTGTAACGACTGGCTGTGGTGTTACGACTGGCTGTGGTGTAACAACTGGCTGGAGTGTGGCCGTAAGGCTGTACACACTGGCCTGTCTGTCGGTGCCCTTGACATCATTGTTATTTGAATCATGGCTGGTGTCAGTACGAGCTGCACGGTCAGCACGACGAGAGGTTCTAGGTCCTCTCCCTACCCCCGCTCTGTCTATGCTGTGTTGTTTGCCTAGGCTGCTGCCTGCGCAGAGGGCGTAGAAGTATGAAAATGAATGTAGGCCCATTGCTTTTCTGTTTAGCCTGAAATCCTGCTCTGTCTGTGCTGATTTGTTTGCCTGGGCTGCTGCCTGCACAGAGGGTGTAGAATTATGAATTTGAATGTAGGTTGTGTGCGAGCAAATGCAGGCCCGTTGCTATTTTGTGTAACCTTCGATCTGAGTCCCAGGCTGAGCGTGCATGTGGTATGACCACAGAAATGGAAGGGTTCACAGTTTGTTGTGGCCAAGCTTGGCATCTGCAGAGTTCCTCTCAGCTTGCGTTGCTATAAGCCCACATCATCATCAAAGCACGGAACCAAGAAAATAGAAATTAGCGATCACTCGATAGCAGGATCACTCGTACTCCAACACCTCGAACACACTACACCTCAAACACACTAATGCACTAACACTACGCCTCAGACACACCACAACGCACTGTCGTCCCTGCTACGTTGGCGCGGAGATGGCAGGACCACTCGCACTCCAGCAACTCCACCAAGAACACACCACAACGCACTGTCACCCCTGCTACGCTGGTGAGGTGTCAGCAGGATCACTCATGGGTGAGGTGACACTGGTGCTACACAGGTGAGGTGACATCAGTGCTACACAGGTGAAATGACACCGGTGCTACACAGGTGAGGTGGCACTGGTGAGGAGGCACTGGTGCTGCACGGGTGAGGTGTCAGCAGGATCACTCATGGGTGAGGTGACACTGGTGCTACACAGGTGAGGTGGCACTGGTGAGGAGGCACTGGTGCTGCACGGGTGAGGTGCTACACAGGTGAGGTGGCACTGGTGAGGTAACACTGGTGCTACACGGGTGAGGTGACATCAGTGCTACACAGGTGAAATGACACCGGTGCTACACAGGTGAGGTGACATCAGTGCTACACAGGTGAGGTAACACTGGTGCTACACGGGTGAGGTGACATCAGTGCTACACAGGTGAGGTGGCACTGGTGCTGCACGGGTGAGGTGACACTGGTGCTACACGGGTGAGGTGGCACTGGTGAGGGTGAGGTGATACCGGTGCTACACAGGTGAGATGGCACTGGTGAGGTGGCACTGGTGCTGCACGGGTGAAGGGACACACAGACCATCACAGACAAACTCAAGGAGCAACACAGGCCCCAACAGCTCGCACACAAGTGTGACAGGGATGTGCATAGAAGCTCCGGCAACTGTGTACAATAAAAGGTAAAAAGTAATGCGGGGCAAAGCTTGGCTTTGACAGTAACCCTGCACGGCCCTGGATAAGAAGTGCACCTACCGTGTAGCAGCTGCGCTGTGCGCAGCCGCTTGTTGTAAAGGCGCCACGCTCTCTGGATGCGAGTCGCAGCTAGACGCATGACGAGACAGAGGACCTGTACGGAGTGCAGGTAGACCTCATGTTTGGGAACACACGTGTAACACACATATACACGCACAGAGTTTCTTTTGCACAAGCACGCTTCTACCTGGGCATCCACCTTGCATCACCAGCACACAAAACAAAGAGGATCCTTAAGAGCATGGTATTGGACAAAAGCCATCCACGCCTTGTTGGGCAGGTATTTTGAGGCAGAGGAGACTGTAAAAACCAGAAATAGTACAGAGGAAAGTGGTCAATATAATATTAACAAAAGGGCATCTGCTTATAACCTAATTCCCCATGAACATGGACTCTGGCGAATTCGGTACAACTCTGATTTATGCAACCCTGATCAAAGGCGAGGTTTGCTGCAACACTAACGTACAGAATGGCTACTACAACAACGATCAAGTCTTTTTGTTCGCAGCAAACATTGCCGCCTATTGCCTCTCGCCCATGCGCACATTCATGCTCACAACTCCTTTACACACAAACACACGCACCGTCTTCCTCCGTGCATCCTCCAAGCGCCGTGCCCTTGTAGCGACTGCAACACGGCGCCCTACAAGGCCCCTCCAGGAGCTTTGTATAATAGTGGCAGCCCTGTTTTGAAGCTTACGAGCCAGGGCTTGTGCCTGCGTGAAATGTGTGAAACGACATGGCATGTTTGGATTCACAGATTGAGAAAGCAGAGGAGTCTGGCTCAAATTTCTTGCTTGTAAGTTTGGCAAGATAAGCTTAGGCGTGTATACCTTGACAAAGATTCTGTATGCTAGCCTAACCGCAGTAGCTTTACCTCACAAACAACACCCGATTAACTCAACCAGATTAACTCAACCAGAGTAACTCAACCAGATTTACTCAACCAGATTAACTCACAAACAACACCCGATGTACATCCTGGTGTCCTCCTACCACAACTGAAATTAGAATTTAATGCTGCTCGACCCAAACCATCTCTGGGCCCTGCTCTCTGCTCTCCCTGCCTCCTTGCTTGCCACCTGCCTTTTGCTGACATCAATTTGTAGGTCAGCCCCTGAGTGACACTGCCGCTTCTACAGTCATACCAAGTCATACCAAGTAGCGTCCATACTTGCCGCTTCTACAGTCATACCAAGTATTAAAAAAATTATATAAAGGATCGAGTATCACTTCTACTTTATACCAAGTGAGTAGCGTCCCTCTTACTGACAAGCTATCACCAGTTTCCTCCCCACATTCTCCCATATACAGCTAGGGTTGCCAGAACCGTATATACACACCGTTTATGACCATATGTATGGTGATTTTCCTGCTAAAAATACCGTATGTACACCATATATACATTCACCATATATATACATGAATATATGGTTGTGGCCCACCCTATATATAGCCCAACACTCCTCATTCTCACCCTTTCTCTCGCTGCCTGCAGCTGCCGCTTGTGGCGCAAAGCCAGCAAGAAACGACGAACTGCACGCTGCACCACACGAGCTGCCTGCTGCTTCCGAAGATACTGCAGGCTGGCGTTTGTGTGGAAGAAGACAGGAACAGAGTCGTGAAATCTGCAGGTCAGAAAATGGTCGAGACTGCACACTGCACCCTTCTGATCCAGCCGAGTAGAATCGTACAAATAGACCAGGGACGAGTTGGGGTGATTTGCAGGAACAGGCAGCAAGATTTAAACTGCACGTTGCACATCAGCATAAGCTGTCAGGCTTCTTTGGAAGACGCTGCAGCCTGGCATGACAGCAGCAGGAACAAAACAGGGACAAATGGCACGTCCGGTCAAGGTAAAAAGAGCACTTTGGCTGGACGAGTGACCAGCACCTAGCCAATCGACACGCTGCTCAATTGTTCTTGTCGACCAACGTGCCTGGTCTTTTCTATAAGACTGCGTGCCCGGTCTTCTGTATAAGACAACGTGCCTGGTCTTCTCCATACGACTGTGCACCTGGTCTTTTCATTTGACTGTGTGCCTGATTTTCTCTATGAGACGGTTGGTGGGCGTACCTGGCGGTGTCAGAGGGAGTTAGGCCCAGCTGTCCGAGCAGCAGGAGCTGGTACCAGCCTCTAGGATTGCTGCATGTTTTGTGGGTTTGGCCACTTTGTTAGAGACTGAGCTGTGCATCATTTGTGCCATCAACGTGCAAGTACGTCAGCCAGTAATTATGGCGTGAAGGGAACAAATGACGCATGGGGAATCATTGATGCATGGACGAGCAGAAATGTGTGTGTATGTGTGTATGTGTGCGTGTGTGTGTGTATGTGTGTGTAAGTGTGTGTGTGTGCAATGAAAAAGCGCTGCTCAAGTGAGCCACATGGTCTGCGACTACAGGCAGTGATGACCACATACACAGAAACTGCATTATGCAAGCCCCAGCATGGAGTCAGAGGGGACGACTCCCCGCCAAAAAGGGGGGTGCTTTATATGCTCATAGAATAGGCGTGCCAACTTAGCAACTTTTGAACTCTGAACTAAATTCCAAGGCACTGGAACTTAACGTCGGCTTTCGTTTTGAGCTGTAGTGGTTCCAATTTGATTAAATGGATTGTGAGTAGTTGCCCCTTGAATGTTAAAAAAGGAGCATGTTAGAAGAACACATGCTCAGTTGCCCCCCTCTGACATGAACTTTTGTCTGAATTGAACCTTCAAAGTCTGTTGGACGCATCAGTGCTGGCAGGAGTGTGCCATGCCACAGATTAGATTGAAGCACTTTTATTCATGTGCTGTTTTGACAAAGTCACCAACCAGACACACACAGGATAAAAGGAAAAGTCACCAACCTCCTGCTGCTGAGAACAGGAATACTGAGAACATAGAGCGAGGATACAGTCAGGGGGAGCTAGCTGCCTTTACAATTGCGTGCGCCTTTCTAGCTAGCTCTGCACCAATCCTTTAACGCTCACCTGGCCTTCTGGTGTGCTGCCCCAGGTCCTCCTTGCTGCAGCATAATCACCCCCAAAACCTCACTGGATTGCTGAAGGCACGCTTGGAAGTGGGCCTGCACGTGTAAATACAAAACCAATCTTATTTGTTTTCGCTGCCTTACACGTCATAGGCATTGCGTGAATGACCCAGCATGCACTTCTCACATAATGGACTGTGTTGACTTATACATGTGAACATCATTATTCTGTAGCTATTCAGATGCGGCAATGATTGCATAGGTGGAACTGCATGATCAGTTAATCAAGTATTCGGCCAGGTCAAAAGATCCGTAGATCCACTTGTTTAAACAGAGGCACTTGCATGCATGAAAAAGTGCAACCTGCACTCTCGGATGCCCCATCACACAAGATACAACTAGCACAGGGATGGGGGGCGCACACGTACGCATTCTGTACACACATACACACATCCAGTCAGAAAACAGGATTGTGCAAACTACGATGTGTGATGCAAGTCAAAGGACAAGGTGCACACACACACACACATATATGCATATATGCGCGCACACACACACACACACACACACATCCAGAAAGTAAACAGAATCATGCAAAACTGTAGGACCTGCTCTACACAAGCATTTGGTAACCAATCTTGCAATTCCGTTTTTACAAAAGTAAGAGGAACACCTGCAAGAGCACCACACAATCATACGTGCAACAAGCTTGAATTTCTGCGCCTGCCTGACGCCCCATACATTTGCACCACATTTCTGACACCACATTTCTGTCACACACCTGCATGTGCTCCACACTTTGCTGCAGCGCTTGCAGTGCACTCCCTGCTCCCCCCGCGCTCGCATGCTGTTGCAGTCCCTCTAACAGGCCACCCTGTGCACACACAGATACACACACAGCAGCAACCCGATCACGTGGGCTTTGATTCTTGTAACGTGTACAGGTCACCCTGCCATTTATGTACTGCAACCAGACGCTCAAGTGTAGGCCATTAGTTGAATCCAGGCAATTGAAAAGGGAGTAGGACAAGGAAAGAAAGGGAAAACTGCACAGGCAGTGAAAATCACTCCCCACATAAATGAAGGGGAAATGGTCAACCACTGGTTCCGGGTATCGTTAAGCTTCATCATAGATAGACAAACAGGGTAGGACAACTGGACAGAAGAGACTACCTGCACGCTTGTGGTGTACACTACGGTACAGCTCTCATTTGCATCAGGTTCCATGCCAACCATAACAAACAACAGAGAAGCCTACAGACAAGAGGGCAGCTACAATCCTTCCCTTCCTATATTCAACACCCTAGCATTTTCTATCGCTCTTATTATCGCTCTTATTATCGCTCTTATTATTATGTTTGCGTTTCCACTATTTGCCTGGAAGGAGGGGGATGCTGCCAAAAGGAACGTTAGGCAACACATGCACAGACACACAACACACAACACAACACACAACACACACGACACACACAGGGGATGCTGCCAAAAGGAACGGTTAGGCGACACATGCACAGACACACAAAATATACCCTAGTAGGCCATAACAATGACATGACATGACAATTTGTCGAATGCATCGCACCTGGAGCCGCAGAAACGCTTCAAAGCGCCCTCCATCCCTTTTCAAGGGGACCTTGCTTTCTGAGAGGCCCACATTGCGAGGCGGCGACAAAGGTTCACGGAGCTGGCCGTTAAGCCCCTGTTGCTGGTGCTGCTGCTGCTGCTGCTGGTAATAATGATTGCTATAGTGCGTCGGATTTTGATGCGTGAGTAATTGGGGTTGAGGTGGCGGATTGTGCGTGAGTGCTCCACTCACTCCGCCAGGGTGGCGCTGGCTGCTGCCGTTAGCCATCGACGCTCGGGCACGTATGGAAGTGCTGTTGCTGTTGCCGTCACTGCCAGAGATGCCCACCCTGCTGCCTAGCTTGCGGTTGCCATGGTCAGCAGCAGCAGACGGGACACGGCGCGGTGCGATCGCAGCGGGACTGCCAGGGTGGGGACGAGGCGGTTGTTGGTGGCGGTTGGTGGTAGTTGGAGACAAGGTGCCTCCTCCCAACTGGCTGCGTAGCTGCTGGGGAGTGAGGAGCTGCCTATTGGGAGGGGCAGATGAGCGGTGTGCTGTAGGAGGGAGGGGTGTCATCAGTATAGGCGGCATCGGTTTGGGGTTGGCAATTACAGTACGTGTGGGTTAGTGAGGGGCAATGTTTGGCAGGGGTGCTTTGAAGAAAAGCAACATGTTCTTATGTGTAAGTAAGTAAACATGCAAATGCTGTAAATAATCAAAATGCCAAAGGCGGGCCATCAGCTAGGCAGTGACCTCAGCTAAGGTTAAACGCACCAAGAACCCTCTTATGAGAGATTATATAGGTCTTGGATGGAAGAGACGGACAGCATAACAAGCTTGGACAAAATGGAAGAGACGGACAGCATAACAAGCTTGGACAAAAGATTGCGTCAGATACGCAGCAAAAAAACACAAGCTCCTATCTGTAGAGGCACGAGACACAAACATAATGCTTCAACATACATGCTTTCTGCTTTGCAGTCCATAAGAGGCACAGAAAAAACAGATGGCACAAAAGCCAATTCAGGCGCACAGCTCCTAACTTACTTCATAAAAGGGTTTCATCTAAAGCTGCCTGATGTGTGGAGAACGAATCCTGTAGCTTAGCACGCTCTCACTCTCTAATTTGATGCAGAAAAATCGGTGCCGTTGCCATGAGACATTTACAACACACAAACACACACATACACATACCAGAAAGATTAGAGCGTTGCCATGTGGCATCCTGAATGCGCACACACACAAGCATACATGCATACACGCATAAACACAAAAAATACACACACACACACACAACCTGACAACACTCACTTGGAGTCAACGCAGACCTGGAAGGTTGGAGGAGGGCAGATCGGGGCCTGACGCCTAAGGCCGGGCTCCTATGTTACCAAAAAAGACTAGGATGTTTTACAAGGGGTGTTTTCGAAAGCACGAGCAGCAAGTGCAGCTACTTTTCAAAAGCCTGTGTTTGAGTCAGAATAACACAATCAATATGACAACAAAACAGAAATCATTCTGTTCATACGACGCCAAATTTGCATCAAAAGTGAGAGGTTCTGTGCAGAATAAAAATAACATTCGTTCTTTGTTCTGAGGGTGCTTATGCTCTCTGTATAGTGCAAATAGGGTTGGCCAGAACCGCGCTGTACTCCGTATATGACCGTATGAACGTGATTTCCCTGCTTAAAGTACCGTACACACAACGTATATACATATGTAACGTACCTTACCGTACTTATCCCGCACCCCAACTTCAGAATCATTTTGTTAAATCTTGCACTTTCCCGTACCCCAAAAATAGATATTTTGCCCTTACCGCTGTCGTCCCGCAGAACGTTTTAGCCTTGTTCAGCACCAATTAGCTTAAACTGAAAGAGAGCACCACAAAAGGGAAAGGAAAGTCACCATGCTGTTTTCATGTTAGTTAGCTTGACGCTCTTTCTTCTAATGCCCTACGTATTTGCTGCAATCCCCCTCCAAATACCTGCTTCTGCTTTTTCTATCCACTATCTCTGCTGCTGGCGCTCTCCTCGCTCTCCTCACTGCGGCTGCTGGGTGCCTTGCTTGTGCTTGCGCAGCTGGTGGTGCGGCTTGGGTGCGGGCAGCCTTGGTGCGTGACCTTGTTTGCCGCATTAGCTGCCCCACCTGCTCATCTGATAGCTGTTGAATTGGGCTGCTTTAATCTGCTCTGCGTGCGCAAGCATTGCAGCTTGGTCCTCCAAACCAAGATTTTCTTTGACCTGCCAGCCTCTTCATCGCTGCTGCCCATCGCCCAGCCGTTCCGCATTTACTTGCAGCAGCTTGGCTCTTGTCGCTCGTGACTTGCAGCGACCCCAAAAAAAACTTTATTTACACCAATCCCGCGGAACCTCGCAGGATCAAAAAGATATAAATTAAAGCTCCCCGCAGGGCAAAAACCGATACTAATGCGGGGTGTTTTAAGGAAGGAAAGGTACGGCATGTATGGCTTTGGCCAACCCTAAGTGCAAATGATGTTTGCTTGGGAAGGCACACCTCCCCAAACCAATGCGTTTGAAGGCGTGAGCGCAGGGTCCTTTCTCCCTGCACTGTTGGTGCCGAGAGTGCACCTAATGGCGCATTGCAAAGAAGACGACACTGCTCCCCAAAAGGCCATTCAACAGACTCATAGACATAGGTTAAGGAGCAAAGTGTGGTAAATAGAGGCAGAGACGCACACCTCAATGAAGCAGTGGTAGGCACAGAGGAGGTTTTTTTGACGGGCCTCTGCTCCGCTTGTCTCTGCGTCCTGCCTTGGCCCTTCATCTGCAAAAA
>Ga0307963_1003546_pt1 | contig 12418 bp, 15 predicted proteins | sample OrgLakmetagen594_FD_201829 | JGI IMG/M metagenome (GOLD analysis project Ga0307963, IMG submission 201829) | Saline water microbial communities from Organic Lake, Antarctica - #594 | ecosystem: Environmental > Aquatic > Non-marine Saline and Alkaline > Saline | place: Antarctica: Organic Lake...
ACCATGCCATTTGCAAGACTCCACTCTCAAATGGTGTGCACGCAATCTGAACCTGCTGAAATTCCTCAACACATGTTTGTCCAGATCCTTGTACAAGTAGGAGGGGATAGAAAATGGAGAGACTCTAGGACCACTCTCAGAACTCCCACACCACTTGTGATACGTCACTGCTTTCTTGTTTACTGCGCGAGGACATGAAAAATCAGCTTCATTCTTGGACAGATCAAGATGGAGATACCGTGGTACATTAATCGGCATACGCTCATTTCTAGAAAAGGGGATGGCAAACCAAGAATGATAGGTGGCCAGTTTGTTGTTGAGCGTGTTGGGGTCCACCAACTCAGCGTCTCTCCAAACACCGCTCATCCTATGCTTCAAATCTGCAGTGAACTCTTGCATGGGAATAACACGCCCAGTTTGAACAGCTCGTACATACAACTCACGCCCACGCAGTCCTTAAAAAGCGCTCAGCAATTGTGCTGTCCAGCAGGCACTTGAACGAGGCTGTAAATTGAGATCAGCCTGGACTACCCTTTGCAAAGTGTCACAATTAGTATTAAGCATACTATTGAAAAGCTTGACAGCTGACCGAAACCAGGCAGTAGAATTGCAACGGTTCATGTCCACATTCTCGGAGTACAGCCCAATTAGTGGTAGATCGCTAAACACCTAATGCGCCCTTCAGAAAATGCAAATGAAGCGTAGATCTACGCGTCTAGACAGCGAGCTAGAGAACTCCCTGCCTGCCTGCAAGAAACCAGTACCCCATACTTGACTACCATACATGCCAGCAGGAATAACATACGTCTTAGCGAGCCACAAAGAAGTGTGCGGCCTGTCTGCCAAAGCGTGTTCACGCACAAATCTACGTATCCTACAGGCAGAGGCGAGAAAAGGACGGGACGCGTGTTCAGCAGACTTAGCCATGTTTAAGGTCCTGTAGAAAACCATGCCCAGATACCTAAAAGAATCTTTGTGATGAAGGGTGGCACCGCCAACATCAAAAACAGGAACATTTTCACCCGCGGAGTTGAAGTGCACAACCTCGGACTTGGAAGTGTTGACAATTAGATGTTTATTCCTGGCGTACACAGCCAATAACCGACTCAGCATGATTTGCATATCTGGGTAGCTGCCCTGAAAGCCTAGTGGCCCTTGGTCCGGCCAGACTCTTCGGGGTCACGGGTTCAAATCCGCCTGGTAGCGGGAGTACTTCGCTGTCTGACAGCCACGTCTCCGTTTCCTTAATCCAAGCTTGTGGTGTTATCACCCCTGCGTAGTTTTTCTTTTTTCACGGGGCTCATTAGTCAGCAAAGTCAGATCATCTGCATAGAACATGTGTGAGACATGCACACCCGCGGTTCCGGTGATAGCCCCTGATGATACAAGAAGTCCTCAAACGAGATGGGCTATCATCATATTGAGGTGGGAAGACCAGCTGGCGGTGCTGTGTGCGGAGGCTAACAAGACAAGCGGACAGTCCAGCAATATGCATGTGTTCCTCCTCATCCTGATTAGAGCGCCTGGTACATTTGTCAAAGGTCCTGAGCTCATATGGCCTTCTTTTCCTGTTATGACGCACTCTTTGGACCAGAAAGTTTTGGCCAGAAAGGCGAAGGCGAGAAATTGCACGGCTGAGATTGATGGAAATATCCAAGCGAAGGTAGATAGGTAAGACAGGCTTACATTTTCCGGTCATCCCACCAGCCAGGAGCAATCCCCAAAGGTACACAAAAATATGTTTGATAAGTCCCATAATTCTCTGCTGGAATGGTGATTATCATGTGATGTCAATTTATCAAGTTCTCTCCAGCTCTCGATGATACGTTCGCGCAAAGTGAGCTCAAACTGCTTCAAATTGATAGACTCGCGAGATCGTATGGCATTCAAAAATTGCTGAGACGCAGGGAGTCTTGATGCGTGCAGAACCTGGTAAGTCCATGTATCACTTCTATTTGCAACTAGAAGGTCAGCCCGCACAACTTTCTCAAGAGGAGGATTGTTTGAAGAGAGTAAACTGTTCCAGAATCGTATGATGTATCTTAACCAATAGAAAAAAATGGGCATCTGACCTGTTTCGTGGAGCACACAGTGAGTATCAGTACCTTTCTTGACACCCAGGAGTCTATTCAGGAAGCCCAGTTGAAGGACATGTGAGGGGGTGATTTTTGAGGAATCATATGTCAGAGAAGAATTGGCCCATACTTGACAACCGTAAAGACCAGCTGTCAAAGCAAAGACCTGGAAATAAAATCCACAGTTAGCATACTATCTGTATTTGATACCCTCGCTATCACCAATTCTGTAAACTCTGGCTATGGCAGACCTGAGGTTGTCTGCCATCTTCTTAGCAGCTGTGTGCATGCTTCCATCACAAATAAGAGTGATTCCAAGGTATTTGAATTGAGTGAAAAGTTCCAGAGGAATGCCATCGTATGTGAAGGTGGGAATTGCAGAGTTACCGCTGCTGAAGAAGACCATGACTTTTGTTTTGTCAGTGATCAGCTTGAGCCCTTTGAAACGTGTATATTCATAGAATTTGTTCAGTTGGAGTTGCAGCCGTGGTTTAAAAATTTCTGAAGATATAGCCACAGATAGCCTAACCTCAATGCATCAAATTAAAAGGCAGCTCTCACACCCAAACCTCTACCACCACCACATCCAAGGAGATGTCCTCCAATCCATTGTCAAAGCAATCCACCAGTCACCATCGCCCATTCATTCCCATAAAATCAAATCCCACGCAGGTATTATAGGCAATGCATATGCTGATGCTCTTGCTAGAAAGTCAAACACAACATATTCTGACGTTGCGGATACCTCCATCAGAACAGCCAGCTGGCCCTGAGAAAGTTCCTTTCTGCAGCATTTACTGGTTTGCAAATGAATACAAAGAACATCGTATCATTCAAAATCACCCAAGCACAGCCCAGTTATCTACCTCAAGGCTTTGGTACCTATCCAATTACCATGACACCTTACAAGCACACATGTACCCCCTCCACAAACTAGGAAATGCCTATTCCGTAAAATATCATGAATACTACCAGACCCTTATCAAAAGTGGCACAGCTGATGGAACCGCGAGCAACGCTTACCTAACAGCGTACTGTGTCCTTGTTAAAACCAAGTGCATCATAATGAATTACAGAACAGGAACCCTGTACAACCAAAAGCATGCGGTATGGTTTAAGCACTCAATAAGCCTAACTTGCCCCCTCTGCCCGCAACTAGACAGTGCCTTGCATATCCTTTCTGGATGCTAACACACGCAAATAAGAAATACGATCACTAAACGACTCAGCTAAGCATGCAGCATGATCTCCAAAGCCATCAGCAAAACAGGCTCCTTAGGAGCCTGCGTTGTCTGTACGGACATAGGTAGCAGCAAGCGGCTGGCTATGCAATCCTTAAAAAAGCTGAAACTAGGATTATACCAAAGTGGCTCTTTCCACCCCGCTTCTCAGACAAAAGTAGATTTTATCCCCAGCCGTCCGGATGCTGTACTGGTTGCTCCTATCGCCGCAAGAACAAAAAAGCAACAGACTAGCAATGTAGGGGGGTGGGTTCTTAGGAATGGCAGAGGGCAACTGAGGGAGACTAGAAGCACCTCAGCAGCACCGCCAGCCATTAGCAGGTCCACCTTCCCCAGACAGCACCGACTAAAAGATCTCAGGATTTTTCAACGTCACATCCACCTCATCGAGATCAAGTACTGTGAGGATGCTAGACCTCAGAACCAGCTGAGTGCCGCGCAGGAACAGCACACATAAAGGCCTCTGTACTAGGTATCCTTCAAGAGGCATCCATTATCCTCCACACCATCCTTTTGGGAGTGGGTGGCACCATTTACAACAACCACGCGCTGGAGTCTCTTAAGGAGCTGGGTCTTATTTCTCAATGAATTAAGAAATTTGCTTCCAAGCTTCATGTTCATTCTGTCAATTACGCTGCCAAGCTTGTTCATACCAGGCAGACGCGCTCTTTCTAGCACTAATTTCAACTCCTATTAGAAGGCAATTTCAGGTCAAGTCTGCAACTCTCCTGATCCCCATTGATCCTTTCCATTTCCTCTGGTGGAGGAGTTTTACGGTACCAGTTACCAAAGCGGTTCCTTTTCCTTGATAATGTTGCGAGTGATTTTCACTGCCTGCGTAGTCTTTTTTTTTTCTGGTAGCAGAAAACAGCAACACTATGTGTAAGGTTAAAGTAGAAGTGAAATAACATACATACCTAACAAATAACAAAGAGCTGCAGGCTTGAACTAGTTGTTGTGCTGAGTCTTATACTTTGCAGTGACAGTGATTTGATCTGACAGTAGGCACAGGTGCAGGACGGCTACCTCGTGTACACATCTGTGCACGCCGACGTCAAATTGAGAAAGGGTGGGATCAATGATGAATGGAAGCGATGAGTCCACGGCACAACTTCAAATTTGACCACCCCAAAAAACGCTCAATCTTAATCCTAATTAGTGGGTTTCATTTAGCTCACTGTTATGCTGTTCGGAGAGAAGGCAGAGAGAAGGGGGTGAGCAAATCGAGCGGATTGTAAATAAGCATGGGCTATTGCTCAAAAATAACCTTTCACTAATCCACCCCTGCTGATCACATAATCCGAATTAAGTGCGCCATTAGGAAGCGCGACATCAACGCGAGGGGCGAGTGCATGCATGCTATTCGATTTACCCCAAAATAATTGAAGATTTGCAACCGAGTTTATCGGAGGTATCCGGCCAAATGCGCCCGGGGTGCGGCCAGAGTGCGGGAGTCCTACACGACCTACACATATGCCATGGGATAACTCAAGTGTAAAAAATTGAGAGCACACCAAAAATTTACAGGGTGGTTGCCTATTCGTTGACCTTTGGTTGATGTTGCAAACTCCTATTTAGAGAGGAAATTATGCACTTGTAAATGAACGGGACACTCAAAGCAAAGTAAGAAAGCACCAACTAGCATAAAACAAAACCCTTCATGCACGATTCCCTGCGGACTTCCATGCCTTCGCTTGGGGCTCCATTGCCTTGGGGCTTCAATGGACAGGGCCACGCTGGGGGCGAACCTTTCTCCAATGGGGTTGGCCAGCAGCAAAGCGTGCACGAACCCGTCCTCCTGCCCCCTCCTCCTCCTCCTGCTCCCCCTCCTCCATTGAGCGTCAATGTGCAACAAACACCCGAACAGCCCCTCTTACAGCCCCTGCCTCCCAGCAGTGACTGGAATAAGCTGCAGCAGCGTGTATCCGGGCTCCGAGCTGCCCTCACAGCAAGCCAGCAAACTGCGGGGAACTACAAAGAGCAGGTTTGCAACGCAAGACTCGTGCAGCAGTACTACCGTTAGTTTGGCCACATGTGAATGCTCAAGCACTGCTTTCTAAAACCACTTGTGGCTTGCAGGTGGAGGGCCTGACGGGTAGTCTGCAGGCAAAGCACGAGGAGAGCTGCTACCTCCAACTCCAGCTCATGACCGCAGCTCAAAATATGCAGCTCATGGGCGGACAGTTGCATGGGCAAGTGGACATGGCACAGGTGAGACATTGGCTGAACAAGATGCAATGGCTGAACAAGATGCACTAAACCGCTTGCGTTTTTGCCAAGGTGTGTGGTATACATAGTGGGTCGCTGGTGTTTGTAATTTGTCAATTTGCAGTAGATAAGGACTGCAATTCTGGCTTACTATAAGAGCAGGCCAGTGCAACATTCATAGCAGCGTGAAGCCACATAGTCAAATAGCAGACAATCCTGCCCTTAGACCATGCCTGAACAAATCATCACAGCTCATTTACAATACTCCCCTTTTTCTGTCACATGCCGCACCTGTCACCTTGCTGGACAGGCGGCTGTGGTGCTGGAGCTGCAGGAGGAACTCCAGGCGCACACGCAACATGTGCTGGCACTAGAGCAGGAGATCCAGCGGTTGCAGTTTGAGCTGCAGGCCAGCCAAAATCATGCCACTGGGGCTCTTGCATCGGAGGAAGAGGAACGGAATCGATGCGCAGCGGAGCTAGGGCAGGTTTGTGTGTGTGTGTGTGTCAGAGTGTGTGTGTTTGTGTGTGTGTGTGTGCGTGCGTGTATGAGCGCGCGTCTTTTATCTATCGGAAAAAATGGAAAAACAACTGTTTTGAATGATGTTTGTAGCGAGGAGTTGTTTATAACTTGTTAACCACATAATAGTGTAATGTGAAAAGCGTACAGCACCGAGCTCATCCTGATATTGTCACGTGCTAGACCTGGTGTTACGTGTTTCTTCTGGCGTGATAACACTCTTTTGATCGCCTGTATGCAGACTCGTTTGCTGGCAGCAGCACGGCTCCGCCATTTAGAGTCTGCGCAGCGGCAGCTGAATGAGGAGAGCGTATCGCACAGGTGTGCTGCATTAATAGGAGTGGATGAATGGGAAGGCACTGTTTGCCTCCACTCTATCAGCTGTCTGTCTGTCAACACTGCTTTGTGAGTGTGTAGGTGTTTGCCTTCTATGGCTTCTATTCCCTGACCTGTCGTTCGTGCTCGTGAAGAAGCAAATTTTTTTGCACAAACTTTTTTGCACAATAGATATCACAATGAACCGCATTTCAAGCTAGGCACCTTTACATGTCATCACGTGCCTTTCGTACCTGTTGTGGCATAGACGGACGCAAGACCAAGCAAATGCTGCAGCAGCTGACGCCAAGCAACACGAGGAGGCTTTGCTGGAGGAGCTCCGTGCACTGCAGGTACTTTAAGGGGCATTCAGATGACATGTTCTATTCCTTGAGATTTCATAAGCTGCGTCAAGGCCCAGGCTTGACCAATGTTACTCCTTATCATCTCGTCGGTCTTCGTGCATGCCTTGTGAGTCTGTGATACAGCAGGCTTGTAAAGCCACAAAGGAGGGGCCTCCATCTGGTAGGTTGCCAAGCTCGATTTGTTCTTGCCATTTCCCCCCTCGCTGTAATTCTTCTTAGTTGCTGTTTCCGTTGTACCTCTGACAATGTGACTGCGTGCTTGACGGCGTGCTATTCTGTGCAGGCGTCAGCTGATGCCACGCAGCAGCAAGCAGCTGACCTTCGTCTTCAGCTGGAAACAGAGCAGCAAGCAGGGGGAGAGCTCGGTGCACAGTTAACTGCAGCAAACATGCACGTGGGTAGCCAGCCTCTTGGGTCTTCACTAGATTTAGATCAGAGCCTGGTTCTGCGTACTGCAGGTGTTAGTTCTTGAGAGCTCTTAGAATGATCTAGGCGCTAAGAATCGCCAAGCTGAAGACGTGTATATTTTTTGCAGGTTGACAGCTTGCAGGATAAACTAAAAGTAACGTGCACGCGCAATTCTGCAAAATAGTCGATCAACCTTGCCCTGCCATTGCTGCTACTTCATTCAGCTCAGTCCAACACCATGATTTGAAACCTGCAGATCTCCGAGCTCCAGACTCAGAATGAATGGCTGGAGGCAGCTGTCGCAGACCTGCAGACCAACAGTAGCAGCTCAAGCTCCTTTGCCAAATTGCAGGTAAAATATTGAGCACCTGCACGCATAAAAACACACATTTAAATACACAAACACGCAAACATGTGTGAAGATATGTATGCCAATTCCTTTGAACCTTGTTCCAGAACCAGGCTTGTATATAACAGTGCCAGGACATATTAAATAAGGGTTTAACTTTTCTCGTCCACTGTTCATCACTCCCATCTTGCTTTGCTGCAAGCCATCACCTTTTATACCAATCACATTGGATCGAAGCAACTTCAAGACTACTTCAAACGTAGGCCGAGGTCAAGCGGCTGCAAGGAGAGTGCGAAGACAGCAAGAGACTGCGTGCGCAGCTCACACAGCTGCAGGAGCAGCTGCTGGCAGCACAGCAGCGGTCTGAGCAGCAGGAGTCACGGCATGAACAGGTGCAATGGTTTCTAAGATTACCATGGGGGGTGACCTTCAGCCAGGTTGTTTGTTTCTGAGCAGCAGGAGTCACAGCATGAACAGGTGCAAGCACGTGTTGGTTTCAACGATGTTCTAAGCCTGCAACTTAAATGCCTACTGGATACTGTCAGCATGGGGTAAAGGGCTTTTACCATTTTTGTTATATTGTATCACTTGTTGCTTCCAGCAGAAGCCAAAAAGCTTCCGTGCTTTCAATTCAGATTGCAATGCTCAATATATTGCAGGTTCTGGAGGAGCAGCAGCAGCAGCTGGAGTTGCAGGTAGTGCATGTCCAGCAGCAGCTCTTGGCCCAGCAATCTGCAGCGGGCTCAGGCACAGGGGCAGGGGAAGGAGGAGGGCCGCGACAGGCCTCAGCTGCTATTGGGCTGGCCCTAGAGGATGCCCAACAGAAAGGGGAGGGGAGTGCCTTGTGGGCAGCCCACGCTGCGCAGCTGGAGGCCACCATCTGTGACTTGCAGGCATGTACACGTCGGTGCTGGTGCTTTGTGTGCCCGTGCTTTTGTGTGGGCTGGGTGTACCTTCAGGCGATCTAGGGGAAATTGGTGACAAACGCAGCAATACAAATAATGAGAGGAGAATGGAAGAAAGGCAAAGGAGGCATGTAAAGATTAGAGGTCTCTTGCAGGAGACCAGTACCAAAGTGGCTCTTTTAATTAATATGGGGAGTTGTTTTTCACTGCCTGCGCAGTATTCTTTTTCTTTTTTCAGGAGGCTACCCTGTGGTTAAAATTCCCTACCCTGTTCAAGCCACTCTGCTCAGAGCTAAGTTCCCACCGACTGCATCTCTTGCATGCCTAAAGAGAATAACCGTCACATTGCCAAACATTTTCCAGATATTTGTGTCCCTCCCTACCTTCAGGCCCAGCTGCAAGAGGAGCGAAGTAGAGCGGCAGCACAATCCACGCACGGCCAGCAGCAGCATGGGTCTGCTGCAAACATGAGGGCAAGCTGGGCTCAGGCACTGGGGCTGGATGAGGAGGAGGGAGGGAGTGCTGGAGCTGGGGATGTGTCCTTAAAGGCTGCAGGCTCGCAGCTGTCTCAGCAGCAGCAGCTGAGTGCACAACGCCAGTGTGTGGATGTGTATGTTCAAACTGCCCCGCAGAGCCATGGGGGCGTGAGCCGGGGCCATAGTGGTGAGCTTGCCCTGTGATGACATAGGAAAAGCATATGTTGGGGTGTGTGTGGTTGTGTGTGTGTGCCTGCTTGTTCTCTGCCGTGCCCTGCGTCTTTTGTGTGAGCTGCCCCCAAAGCTATCTCCTTCAGCTAATCATGCAAAGCCAGGTTGGCAATATGCTTCAGCAGCGTGCTCCACAAATGAAGCATTATACGTGTTTCGAGCTTTTCAGTATCTTAAACGGGCCTTATTTCAGTTTTGATGTGTGTAGGAATAAGAATGTGAGTTGAATCCAACTAACAATTTGCTGTGCATATCTGACCGATCCAGACGGAAAGAGCCATTCCCTGCTCATGACAGCTGCCGGCCAGGAGATTTCACGCCTTAAAGAGGTCAATCAACAATTGCTTGAAGAGACACAAGGCGAGTAAAATCTGGCTTTCCTTCCAACACTCGGACAGAACATCACGTGATGTCCTTATTAAATTGGAAGCTGCAGGCTATCTGCACTTGACAAGCAGCAGCACTGGGTCCGTCTGGTCTTGTTTGCAGGTCTACTTCCTGTGATGACATCTAGCTTTTACGCTGTGTACTGGCGGTGCTTTAGGTTGCACCTCAACCCAACTTGCCAAAAATTCCACCTGTTGTACCTTACCGTACTCATCTCGCACCTCAAAAACGTTTTGTTGAATCACCTCAAAAATAGATATTTTGTTGAATCCCGCAGTCTTCCGCACCCCTTATTACTGCCATCCCGCAGGACGCTTTAGCCCTGTTCAGCAACAATGAGCTTTAACTAAAATAGAACACCACAAAAGGGATAGGAATGTCACCAAGCTGTTTGTTTGTTAGTTAGCTTGACGCTCTTTGTTCTAACGCCCTACGTCTTTGCTGACCTTCCCCAAATATCTGCTTCTTTAAGCCTCCATCCCTGCTGCTGGCGCTCTCCTTGCTAACCTCACTGCTGCTGCTGCTGCTGCTGCTGCTGGGTGCCTTGCTTGTGCTTGCGCATGCTGATGGTGCGGCTTGGGTGCAGGCAGCCTTGGTGCGTGACCTTTTTTGCAGCATTAGCTGCCCCACCTGCTCATCTGCGAGCTGCTGGGTTGGGCTGCTCTGCGTGCACAAGCATTGCAGCTCGATCCTTCAAACCAAGGTTTTTCTTTGGCCTGCCAGGAGGCTTTTTCATCGCTGCTTCCTGCACCTGTCGCTCAGCCCGTTCCACTTGCTGCTGCTGTCGCTGCTGCTGGGGCGGGAGGAGGCCGGGGGGCCTCTCGTCGCTCGTGACTTGCAAAACAACTTAAATTACACCAATCCCACAGAATCCCGCAGGACTAAAAAGGATATACCTATAATAAAGCTTACCGCAGTCATCCGCAGGGCACAAAACGATGTTTATGTGGGGTGTTGTAGGAAAGGTACAGTACCATCACATTCGTCTTAGCTGTGCAGTTCAAAAACTGCTTTTCCTCTCTGTAACTAAAGTTATTCTCATCCGCAGGTGCCACCCCACGGCCCAGGAATATATAGCAAGTGTAACACACATAACACATAACACACCCTTTGCCACCATCAAGCTGCCTTTTCTGGCAATGTGCCAAACAAAATGCATCGTGACTTCTGGCTACACCGTGTAGAATGCGGGGCACAATTCCCATTTTCCTGCCTGTCCTCCGTTTCATGCTCGCAGCCCTTCGGCGTGGTATGGTGCCCATCGCGGATGTGAAGCGTGCCCTGGCAGAGGCACGAGTGTCTGCCAGGACCAAGCTGGAAGAGGCCCTGTCTACTGCCAATGCCTCGTGGGTACAGCGCGTGGTGCAGTTAGAGGAGCGGCTGCATGAGGCACAGGAGCAAGCTGGGCAGGTAATTTGACTTCGTTTTTTAAAGGCAGGGAGAAGGAGACGTTTGTGAGAATGCAGCATGTATTGCAGTTCAAGGAGCAAGTGTGTGAGACACGGGAGCAAACTGGGCTGGTCATTTGAATTTTTACAAGGCAGGGGTAATCTATGACTGATGGTGATGCAAATGTTGTGTGCACTTATGGTCACAGACATAGACAGGGGTTGGGGGGTAGGGTTTGGCAGCCAAACAATAAACTGCAAACAAAGGATACGTTGCGAGAGAGTGCATGGTTGGCTGTGTTGTTTTGAGTGTCATGGCATACAGCAAGCTAATATTCAGGAGGTGTAAAGGTAATACCGCTCGGCTATGCGGCAACATAGTAAGTGTCCTGAGTGCTCACACCTGACATGTGATGTTTGCAGGTGCAGCACCAGCTTGAAAGCAGGTTGCAAGGGGCGCAGACAGAAGCAAAAGAGGTGGGTGTTGTAACCTTTTTTCCTCAACGCGTTTCATCCGATTAAATGGTGTGCTTGCAAAAGGTAGGGTTAGTCTGCTATAAGGTGAGTTTTATAGGTGTGCTTGCAAAAACCTCACGTTGAAACAAGGATATGAGGTAAGTGCCAGCTTCTCATTTTGTCTTGCCCGGTTAGACTTAAGGGGCAAAGGGGCCTACAATGGTCACATCTTGAATTGTTAATTTCAAGTCTACAGAGTACTGTACACATTCACCGCGTACTACATTTGTTTCATATCCCCTTGCAATGTGTCGCGAGCAAATTCGCTTCAAAATTTTATTGGCCTTAAAAAGCTTGATTTAATGCAAAAGCAAAAGGTCCTAGCAGGAGGCTTCAAGTATCACAACCCTTTGACGTCACACATCGATTGATATATAAATTACATATTTGGAGTCCTGACGTCAAGAGCTAATGATTGGTATATAAATAAGTGAATTCTTAGGGGGTCAGGGGGGGGGGGCAGGGGGATTTGGGAGATTTTGGGGCGGTGCTCCAGAATTTACTGGTCCACTTTCACGAAATTCTTAATATATTTTTGGTTCCTCAGCTCAAGTTCATTCAATTGGCACCCTTGTTGGGTGATCAGATAAAAGAAGGGGGTCTGGGTGCCTGGTCACAGGATTGCGTGGAATGCCCCCAAGTAGGCTGCAGGGGTGCGCCCTGGCAAATTGCCAGCAATCCATTTGAAACTTGCAGTTCACTTATTGTATTATACATAAGCTGCATGAATGAAGTAAAAAAGTGCTTTGGCAAAGTGCTTTGGCTGGATTTGTGCACTAGACAGGTGGTCAGTGCAAGAGCGTGTGCAAACCAGTTTTTGTCCTGTAACTTTTCAGGTATTAATTTAATTGACATGAGAGCTGTGCAGGCAGATAGCTGCTTGCATTCTGAGCAGATTGACACCCTTTTTATATGTGTGGGGGGTCAGGAAGGGGAATTTAGGGGGGGGGGGGCGTCATTTTGGGCTGGAGGCCAGGAGGCAAAAAAACTAAGTGGACGGGGGTCCAAATTTTGGGCTGGGGCCCCCCGGGGGGG